>Ga0210056_1000010_pt1 | contig 130549 bp, 104 predicted proteins | sample CryGeyCG2014_080_2_FD_183965 | JGI IMG/M metagenome (GOLD analysis project Ga0210056, IMG submission 183965) | Groundwater microbial communities from aquifer - Crystal Geyser CG07_land_8/20/14_0.80 (SPAdes) (version 2) | ecosystem: Environmental > Aquatic > Deep subsurface > Groundwater...
GAGTGAGCAACGCGCTTTTGTCCCCGGACGCCTCACACGTGGTGCTCTCCACCACGCAGCGGCGCCTGGCCCGCGAACGAGGCGGCTGGGTCTGGCTGTGTGACGTACCGCAGAGGCGATGGCAGCTTGCCGCGCCTGGAGCGGACGCTCAGTGGTGGGAGGTTGGCAGGTCGCTCATGCTACGCGAGGCGCGGCCGACCGACTCCACCTTCGGCAGGCACTACTGGAGCTTCGACGAACGCCGGCTGCGGCCGCTACCTCTCCCGTCCGCGATCCGACAAGCAGTCCGCAGGCCGCCCAGACCCGACCTGCTCGCAGTGCACCCACGAACCGGACACGTCCTGGCTCGGTACGGCAGTGACGAGAACACTCCGCGCGAGAAGCAACGCAAGCTCCTTTGCTTCGGGCCACAGAACCCGGCGGGACAGCTCATCGCGGGATCGGAGAGACTGGGGTTTCTGTTCTGGGCGCCGAACGGACGGTCCGTGTGGCTGGGCGAGTATCCAGACGGCTACGGGGAGGGAGACCCGGGGACCCACGCCAACTCATCCCAGAACATCGCGCGCATCCTCACGCTCGACCTCCGCACGGGCAACCGGACCACCGTCGTGGGTGAGGCTGGCGAGCACCACGAAGTGAAGTGGCTCGCCTCTCCCGACGGTAAGCAACTGGTGCTCTGTGCAACCGGAACCGGAGAGAACGCCGGCTGCTACCGTGGCTACCTGCTCAGAGAAGATGCTGCCCAACCTGGAACCACCCCGTGGCTCCCCGGCGCCCCGACCGCGCTCGCGTGGGAAGCCGACGGACGAGCGCTGTTCGCGTTCGTCCGTTTGGACGAGGTGATGCCGCTCACGGGCGATAGCCTGAAGAGCCCTCGCGCGCTCGTGCGGGCCCTGCGCGATGCCCGCGACCCGGTTTCGCGGCACCTCCGCAAGCAGTTGTCCACCCGGACACTCCACCTTCTGGCGGACTACGAGGACACCTCGCCGCCACCGAGGCTGCTGCTCACGGCCATACTCAACGTACTCAACAGGGACGACGGGAGTCTGGGGCTACGCGACGTGTGCCGTTCCGCGAACCTCGACCTGCCTCTCGCCGCACGCCGCATACTGGAGCAGGAAGGAGGCAGCAGCACTCACAGCCGCCGTCTGGGCCGCTTCGTGCTGGAAGCCGCCTACCCCGAGGCGATCTCCACCGACCCGCTGAATCCGGACCACGAGCCCGATCGATGGGTGATCCAGAGGTTCGAGGTTCCGTCGCTGCGCCACACCCACTCGACACCGTTCAGCCCACGCTGTGCGAAGCTGCCGGTCACTCGCCAAGACAAGCGACGGCGCGGTGAAAAGAGCGATCCCGGCGATCTGACGTTCATGGGCTCGACGATCTCTCACGCGAGCGTCTCTCCGGACGGGCAGACCCTCGCCTTCGCCGTCGCGCACACGGCGCAGCGCTGGACAGGTCTGGACGTTGGGAGGCGGCTTCCCCGCTGGTGGCAGCTCCCTCCGCGCTACTTCTACCACTACACGGCCGGGCTGTTCTCAGTCGCGACTCGCGGGAATACGCCGCGCGAGCTGACACCACTCACCGACGCAGAGTGCGAGCAGTCGGCGCCTCCCTGGTTGAAGTCTTACGGCGGTCGGGTCGGTGCCGTTCTGGGACTGGGCTGGCACCGGTCGGCAGGGATCGTTGTCGTCCTGAGCGATGGCCGCGTGCTCAGAGTAGATCCCGAGTCCGGCAACACCACCAATCTGTTGGCGTCACCGGAGGTGACTCAGTGAACCGCGCACCCTTCGCCTCGCCCCCGTGCAGCAGGCCGTTCGTGGCGCTCGTGTCCAAGGACCTCCGCCTCCGCGGCCTCCTCCTGGCCGCCGCCTGGGTCGCCGGGCTAGCCATTGTGCTCGTGAGCAGGCACCCGCACGCATTCCACGACGTGGCCTGCCAACTGCTGCTGCTCTTCCCGCCACTTGTGACGCTGTTGGCCAACATCAGTCTCCTGGTGGGCGAGCGCGCCTCGGGGCTGAATCCGTTCCTGAACGCCCTTCCCGTCGGGCGGCGCAGGATCTGGCGCACCAAGCTGCTGCTGTGCTTCGCACATCTTGTCGTTGTCGTGGGAGTGATGAGCGCCTACACAGGGTGGGTCTCGCAGTGGACGTGGACCAATGCAGAGGCGCACGGCTATGACGCCAGGGCACTCCAGTTGGTGTACGAGTCCTGCGTGGGAGGCGTGCTGCTGGCGTTCTATGTCTTCGGGTTCTCCGTCTGGTCCAGCGCGAGGGCGTCCACGCCCGCAGGCGCCGGGACGGGGATAGCGGTTGCCTCCGTCGCGGCGTTTGCCGTGTATGCCGTGGCGTCGCTCCATGACGTGGGGCTCGCGGCGCCGGCGTACTTCGTAGAACTGACGCAAGCCCTCTCTCCGTTTGCCGCGAGCTGGCTGGAGATCGGGGAACTGCTGCTGGTGGCCGCGCTTCTCATTCCGTGCGGGATAAGGGCGCTTGGCTGCACTGCCGAAGGAGAACCGAGGAAGAGAGTCAGACGCTCCGGCTGGTCTGCCGCCAAAGCCCTCGCGGTTGCCTGCCTTGTGCTGGCGCCGCTGAATATCGCTGCCAATCGGGCGACACCGGCCGACGTGGTGAGCCCCGGCTCCGTCAAGCTCTCGCCGGACGGCCGATTCGCCGTTTGCGAACTCGGGATCCGACGCTGGGGGCGCTACCTGATGAACCGCATTGCCCTGATCGATCTTCAGACCGGCAGGCTGGAACTGATTGCCCGGGGGAGCGAGCCGGAATGGCGTGGGGATGACGGAGCCCTCGTCTTCGCGAGTCCGCGGCTGTTCGACCGCTTCTTCGGCCCGTACCAGCCGCCCGATCCGCGGAGACTCATGCGGCGGGCGGCGACCGGCGATCTGCGGCCGGAGTGGTTCGCCGCGCTGGCATCGCGTTTCGGGCGCGACCACCGGCACTACCTCCTCCGCGCCTTCGACCGTCACACCGGGCGCGCTCTCTTCGGGCGCCGTACCGCGGGTGGTTCCCACGGGTGGTACTTGGTTGCCGCAGATGGGAAGCTAGTCTGGACGCACGAGGACTTCGGCGGGCAATTCCCACTCGTGAGGGACCTGCATTGGGCGCCCGGCGGGCTGCTCGTCGTGGACGCGGAGCAGCTATCGGACGGATCGACGCAGGGCCGAGTGTGGTTCCTCTCGACCGAGAAGCCCGAAGCGCGACTGTTGGCGACCGGCGTGCCCGGCGGCGACCTCGTGAACCTGGATGCTTCCACGGACGGAAGATGGGTTTGCGTCGCCGCCAGGGACGAAGCGTCGGGGGATCGCAGCGGCAGCCGGCGGTTGTACGTGCGAGAGGTCGCGCCCCCGTGGCGCGCCTACGACCAGCCGGCCCGCGCCTGCGCTTGGGCACGTGAGGGAGAGCGGCTCTTCCTGCTAACCACGCACGCCCCCCCGGAGTTGCACGCGCTGGATTGCGCCACCGGCGAGCGGCAACGGATCGCTGTGGCGCCCGGCCCGCTCCCCTCCTGGGCAAACCTGGGACCGACCTCACCCGATGGCAGGCTCCTACCGCTCATGCTCTCCGAGTTCCGCAGCGACAAGCGCCGCTGGTCGCCGCTGCATTCCGGCTTCCGCACAACCCGAAAGCGTGAGCTGTGGGTTGTGGACACCGAGCGGGGGATTGCCCGGCGACTGAAGCGCTACCCGAACGTCACCCGCGAAGTAGGCAACCCGCGTGCGCCCTGGGACCCGCCAGCGGACATGGCGTGGATCCTGGGATGGGCGGGAGAGCACCGATTGGTAGTGCATGAGCAGGGGCGCCGGCTCGTCTCGCTCGACGTGAGGAACGGCGGAGAGCGCCGGGTGTATGAAGCACCTTCCCAAGGCGACCCGCCGCTCTTCTGAGGCCGATGCAGCGCCGGTTCTGTCGGGCCGTTCCCGAAGGAGGCACAACCGCCGACGCTCTCCTCGCCCCCCCCAGAGAACGAAGAACCGCAAGCGCCAAACGGCACTTGGGGCTTCATCGGGGGTCGCACCACAGGAACAGAAAGCGCCTACTTCAGCTTCCAGGTGTTCCCGCCGACGTTGACGAAACGGTCGCCGGCATAGAGGCTTCGGGAGAGGCTGATCAGGGGCTCTTTCCCACCCACGACGACGCCACGTTCCTTCAATGCTGCGAGCAGCTCCTTCGCGTGCACCGGCTTTCCGGATTCGGTCAGAATCTCGACAATGCCGCCGCGGATCGCGCCGCGCTTGCCTCTCTTCGCCCGCGGGGCAGCCTTCGCTTCCGCCGTAGCGCTCGCTTTCGGCGCTGCCTCAGCATCTACGTCAACGTCAAAGTCTTTTGCCAGGCTCTCAAGTTTGCAGAGCCTCTTTCGAAGGCACTGGATCTCCTTCACCAACTCGGACGGCTTTAGCCAGGAGGGGGTCTCGGACAATGTGAACACATCCTTTCAACGTACAGGCTTTCTCCTATTGTAACCGATACCAAGCGTCGGCGGTCAACCCGAGGGGAGCATTCGCCGCTCTCTAGCGCACCCCTGGGCAATGTCGAGGGCCGCGACGAGCAGCCTCTCTTGTTGCACCCTCAACAAGAACCGGCCTCATACGCTTCGTGGAGAAGCATCACCGGATGCACGACCTCAATGCCGGTCCCTTGCTTGATCTGGACGTTGCAGGTTCCACAGCCACTGGCCACACAGTCAACTCGCGCCGAGGCAATTGCCTCAAACAGCGGCGCGCCCATCTCCATGGAGAGCGCGAAGTTCTCCTTCTTCATGCCAAACGTCCCGGCGATGCCGCAGCAGGAGTCCTCGATCTCTATCACCTCCAGGTCTGGGACGAGTCGGAGTAGCTCGACCGGCTGGCGGCGGATGCCTTGTGCTTTCAGATGGCAGGGGTTGTGGTAGGTGACGCGGCGCTTCACCGACCCGAAACTCGCAGTGTCCAGCTTGCCCTCACCATGCAGCGACAGCAGGAACTCGTGGATGTCGAAGACACTCCGCGACACCTCCTTCGCTTCCGGCGACGCCAGCAGGCTCGGGTAGTCCTCCTTCAGAGCCAGGCAGCAACTGGCGGAGCTGGCAACGACTGGAATGCCCTCTCGGACGTATGGAAGCAGTCGCGCTATGTTATGCTCGGCATCGGGCCGAACTCGGTCTCCGCTTCCCAGGGTGAGGAGGGCGATCCCACAGCAGCGCAGCTCCGGCACGATCACCTCGTAGCCGGTTCGCCTCAACACCTCAGTGGTCGCGACGGCTTCCCCTTCCGGGTCGCAGTAGTGGGCGAAGCAGCCGGCAAAGTAGACGACTGCGGGCGAGGCGGGGTGGGTACCGGGCACCCGGTGCACTCCGGCGCCGTCGCCAGCGGGCGAAGGCGTTTGAACGGCGTTTGCCTCCAGCCATTGCCGATAGCTGCGCGGCGCGAAGTGCGGGAACTGCCGGTCGCGATGCAGCCCAACGAGGTGCTCCATGAGTGCCCGCCACGGCTGGAGTTCGTTGACCGCGTTGGCGATTGCCGCGGTGGCTTGGCCCGCCCGGGAGGTCTGCGCCGAGTACCCCAACAGAAGGTTGCGGAGTTGCTGCCCGCGCTGGGCAACGTAGTGCGCCCGGGCTTCGACGGCCAACGTCGGGATGTCCACCAGGGTCGGGCAATCTGTGAGGCACTGCTTGCAGTTCACGCACAGATCCATCACCCGCTTGAGCGAGGCCTCTTCGAGCGCCTCCGGCGGGACCGCACCGGAGATGATCTGTCGCAGCAGGTTCGCCTTGGCCCGGGCCGTAGCCGCCTCGTCACCGGTTCCGAGAAAGACAGGGCAGTAGTCGCGGCAGCTTCCGCAGCCGTGGCAGCGTTCGGTCTGCGTCTGCAGCGGCTCCTCGTCAAACACCGTGTGTGAGTGGACACGCTGGTACTCCGGGCCATACCGCAGGTTGTCGGCAACACCCATTCCCCCCACGAACACCTTCTTGCCGGGGTTGAGCAGGCCCTGCGGGTCGAAGAGGCGCTTGACTTGGACGAACACACTGTATAGCTCGCCGAACACCTGCGGCAAGAACTGCGCCCGGCACAAGCCATCGCCATGCTCCGCGCTCAGCGTGCCCCGGAGGCGCTGGACCAGGTCGGCAGCCGACTGAGTGATCGACTTGAGCCGTTGGAGGTCGTCGATCCGCTTGAGGTCGAGCACCGGGCGCACGTGGAGATGCCCGTTCCCGGCATGGCCGTGCAGTGTCGCCTCGACACCATGGGCGTCCATGATCTCCTGCAGACCGGTCATGTACTCCACCAGTCGCTCCGGCGCAACGGCGGCGTCCTCGATGACGGAGATCGGCCGGCGCGGGCCCTCCATTCGGTTGAGCACTGGCGTGGCGGCTTTGCGGACGGCCCATAGCTTCTGCTGCGCGGCAGCCTCGGTAGCCAGTTCGACTGCGAAGGCGAGCCGCGTCTCGCGCACCAGTCGTTGCTCCGCGGCTGCCAGGCTTTGCGCCACTGCCGCCGCGTCCTCGCCCTCAAACTCCACCAGCAGCATGTACTTGGTTCCGGGCGGCACCGGCGCCAACGCCTGGGCGTTGTCGATCCGCGCCAACGCCAGGAACTTCTCGTCCACAATCTCGATGGCGCTGGGCCGCATGTCGAGGAGCGCACACACGCCTTCCCCCGCCGCCGCGAGTTCAGCAAAGAAGAACAGGGCCGTTCCGCGCGCCGAGGGAATCGGGAGCAGGTTGAGCGTGGCTTCGGTGACCAGCGCGAGCGTACCCTCAGAGCCAACGAGAAGCGGAATCAGGTTGGTGCGGTTGGCCTCCGCAACGCCATCGAGGCAGTAGCCGGAGCTGTTCTTGTTGACCCGGGGCCGGCACTGGTCGATCACTTCGGAGTTCTTCGCAAGCAGTGCCCGCAGACCCCCTTCAATGCGCCGCTGCGCCTCCCCTACCCGGTCGGCCATGCCGGCGTCGGCCACCAGCGACTCACCGTTTGCCAGCACCCCGTTGATCCGTCGGACATGATCGCGGGTCGCGCCGTGCTTCAGCGAACGGGCGCCCGCTGCGTTGGCACCAATCATCCCGCCAATCGTCGCCTGGTCGCCACTGGACGGGTCAGGCGCGAACCAAAGGCCGTGCTTGGCCAGACCGCGGTTGAGCTGCTTCAGCACCACGCCCGGCTGGACTACCGCCGTCCGCGCGGCCGGATCCACCGAGACCACGGTGCGCATGTACTTCGTGAAATCGAGGACGAGCCCACGCCCCAGCGCCTGCCCGTTGAGGCTCGATCCGGCTCCCCTGCCGATCAGCGGGAACCCACGCGCCGCCGCGTACCCGACGACCGCCCGAACGTCGTCCGCGTCGCGTGGAACAACCACTCCCAGTGGCTCGATCTGATACATGCACGCAGCCGTGCTGTAGAGCAGGCGGGATACCTCATCAAACAACACCTCGCCTTGCACCAGGCGCCGCAGGTCCTTCGCCACAGCATGCCGGTTGTTCATTGCAGTGAGGCAGTTCGCAACCAAGATGCCATCGCCCCGCGCGCAGCCCACCACCGGGATTGGTGACACACCTATATGGGAGGGTCATCAATCTCGGTCCGACTTTGCGTCGACCGTGGGGTTGGAGGCGAGCGCGCGGGCCCACGTCAGGTAGTCGCGAACCCGGGACAGTGGCGTGTCCGGAGTGACTGGACTGCCAAGCGAGACGACGAACCTGCGGGCCCGACGGCCGGCGTCCAGTTGCTGGCTGAGAGCGGCGCACACCGCCTCGGTCGTGCCGCGACGAAGGGTGTGCACTGCGTCGAGGTTGCCGAAGACGCAGCAGCGGCCGGCGACTTGCCGGACCACCTCGCCAAGCCCGAGGTCGCTCGATCGGGGTCTCGGCGCCGCTCGAAGAGTCCGTCAGGATCCAGCGGTCGTCCCGCCGGAGCACTTTGTGGGTCTCGAACCATTGCCGCGCGGTGCCCAACGGCACCGGCAGCCAGTCCAGCGGGAGGCTGTCCAACAGGTCCGTCATCCAGGCGAGCTGCTGCGCGTCCGACCCGAACTGCGGGTACCAGAAGGGCAGGTCGGTGAACTCCTCCCAATGATCCCGGACGAACAGCCCGACATACGGGATCACCACGGGGAAGTCACCGTCCATCCCCACCCGCAGCCCTCGATCCATCCGCTCCCGACTGGTCATGCCGCGGTCACCCTCAACTGCTCCCGGTACCGGCGGCGCACCTTCCCAAAGAAGACGCGGCAGCCTTCCGTTCGGTAATCAGGGTACGTCCACTCCCAAGGCTCGAACTGCCCGTTCCGAAAACGCAGAGTCACCTCCGCGTAGATGCCCTGCGACAAGTAGAGCCGGTGGGCGAAGTCCTTCGTGGTCGCCAGCACCAGCTTTGCCTGGTCCACATAGCCCGGATCAAGGTTGATCGCCCGCGTCAGCGCGTCACCGGTGCCGTGGCCGAACTCCGCTTCGAGGGCGTTCGCGTGCTGCTTGATGCTCGGCAAGTGGCCGGGGTCGATCAGGTGTTCGTGGGACACGAACCGGCGGCGCAGGTCGACGCCCATCTCCCCTTCGTAGTAGTCGGTGAAGTCGAAGGCGAACTCGTCGCTGCGCAAGTCGACTGGGCCGTACGTGTCGACGAGCAGCCTCTCTGCCGCGTCGAAGACCTCCGGGCGCGCCGAGAGCATACCAACGATGAGCTTCACCAGAGGCGGAGACTGTGGGGTTCCCATGCTGCGGTACCGTTGCTCGGAGTGGTCGCTCTGTAGTTGGCTGTTGCCTGGGAGACCCCTTCCGGCAGCGCGCCTGGCCCGGGAACGACTATCGCGCCGTGGGTCGCTTGAAGAGTCCCTGGTGTTGCCATCCTACAGGCGCCTCACGCCTCACGTGGAATGGAACGGAGAGCTTCAGGCTCTGCGGCGCTCCGCAACTTCGGTCGTTGCATGCCTGGCAACGCACCTCGACGCTCAGGACCACGTCCCCAATCGCAGTCTCTTTGGCCACCGTGACCGTTCCCCGCACCCACACTTCGCCTTCGTACACGGAAAGCGACTCCTTGCTGAAGCCGAGAGCCCTTCTGGAGCCCTCGGGGTACTCGACTTGGTTCAGCCCGAACGCCGCCTCACCCGGGATCGCGACCGAGGTGGCTACGAGTTCCTTGTCAAGTGGCTTGCTGGAGTTCACATGCCAGCCTTCGTCCACCCTCAGGCGGACAGCCACCGCGAACGTCTCACCCGGCGCGGCCGTCACGCGGGCCGTGAACAGCTCGGCGGTGACCGGTCGCTGGCGGGTCCGAGCGTCCGGCTTGTCCTCGTGGGCACTCCCGCTTTGCCTTGCCGGCCCCGCGGCGCTGTCGAAGAACATGGCAGTGCTCAGGATCAGGCTCTCGGTACCCCGCGGCGCTCGCTCCATCAACGTGACGAAGCCGTCCAGCGACCGCCGGGCCAAGTCGTGCAGGCGCGTGTCTCCGGCGTCCTCAGCAAGCCGCAGCAGCACTCTGGTCGCCATGCCGTTCCCAGAGGGCATGGCTTGGTCATACGCGTCCTTCGAGCGGAGCAACAGCTTCTCGTGGTCTGAGGCGGTGAAGAAGAACCCCCCTCGCTCCTCGTCGCCGTAGCGCTCGGAGACCGTCTCCATCAGTCGCCGCGCTTCGTCGAGATAGCGCCGCTCGCGGGTGGCGTCGTAGAGGTCGAGGAGACCGTCCGCCAAGAACGCATAGTCTTCGAGATACGCGTCCAGACGCGCCTCTCCGCCGCGATACGACCGCAGCAGCCGGCCGTTGCTCCACATGGTTGCCAGCACGAAGTCTGCAGCCTTCCGAGCGGCAGCGACGTATCGCGGCCGGTTGAGGTGCTGTCCCCCATATGCCAAGCTGCCGATCATCAGGCCATTCCAGGCGGTCAGCACCTTGTCGTCGAGATGCGGCCACACGCGGGCGTTCCGGACGGACAACAGCTTGTTCCCGGCAGCGTCAAGTTGCTGGCGCAGCTCCGCGGCTGGCACACCACGCTCTTTCGCCAGCTCTTCGAGCGGCTTCGCCAAGTAGGCGATACTCGCCCCGGTCTTCACCCCAGCCGCTTCGTCGTGGAAGTTGCCGCCCGGCTCAAGGTTGTATACGTCGCAGAAGAGCCGGCCGGTTTCCTCACCGAGGACCTGGAGCACTTCCCCGCGCGTCCACACGTAGAACTTCCCCTCCTCGCCTTCGCTGTCGGCGTCGAGGGCCGAATAGAAGGCGCCCTCCTTGCCGGTCATGTCGCGCAGCACCCACTCGTACGCCGCTTCCGCCACCCGCCGATATGTCCGGTCGCCGGTGAGCAGGAATGCCTCCACGTATGCCTTCGAGAGCTGTGCGTTGTCGTACAGCATCTTCTCGAAGTGTGGCAGGAACCACCTGGCATCGGTGGAGTACCGATGGAAGCCGCCGCCGAGGTGGTCGTGGATGCCGCCTACGGCCATCCGGTCGAGGGTAAGTGTCGCCATGTCCAGCAGCGCCTTGTCCTTGGTGCGTCGGTACTCGTAGAGCAACAACCTGAGCGCTCCGTGCGGCGGGAACTTGGGAGCGCCACCGAAGCCGCCCAGGCGCTGGTCGTAGGCGCTCCGCAGCGCGCGGACCGCTTCACTCACCAGCCCCCGCGACAGGTCGCCGGTGCCTCCACCGCCGGTCCCGGCAGCCAGCCGCTTCATCGACGCCGACAGCTCGCGGGCTTGCTTCTCCACGTCGTCTCGCCGCGTTCGCCAGATCTCCGTCAGTTGCTTCAGCAAGGAGGCGAATCCGGGCCGGCCGTGCCCGTCCTCCGGGGGGAAGTAGGTGCCGGCATGCCACGGTCGCTTGTCCGGCAGGAGCCACACCGAGTTCGGCCACCCGCCGCTGCCGGTCATTAGTTGCGTGGCGTTCATGTAGATCTCGTCGAGGTCGGGGCGTTCCTCGCGATCCACCTTGATGGCGATGAAGCTGGCGTTCAGCAGCGCCGCGATGGCCGGGTTCTCGAAGCTCTCTCGTTCCATCACGTGGCACCAGTGACAGGTCGAGTAGCCGAGAGACAGGAAGACCGGCTTGTCCTCCTTGCGCGCCCGCTCAAAAGCCTCTTCACCCCACGGGTACCAGTCCACCGGGTTCCGTGCGTGCTGCAGCAGGTAGGGGCTTTTCTCGTGGATGAGCCGGTTGAACTCGGGTCCGCCGTCGGCAGGCAGCATTGCGATCTCCTTGGCGCTGGGCAGGGACTGGGTCTGGGGTGTCTCCCGCGCCGGTTCTCCCTCGATGGCGGCGAACCGGCGGCTGACCAGCACAGCCGCGCCCATCAGGAACAGTAACCCCGCCGCCGCAAACGTCTTCACAGCCGTCTTCCTCGTCAGCGTTTTGTGGGGAGCGCACTCACCCGTAGTGTGGCCCGGAGGAGGCGCCGCGCGTGCGACGAGCCGGGGGGTCCCCTCTTGACGGGATGCCTGCGCGCAGTACAATGAGCGCGGCTGAAGCGCCAGCATCGCACTTCGGTTCGCGTCCTGTTCCCATAAGGAGACCTGTCGCATGACGATCCGAATCTGGGGAGTTCGAGGATCAATCCCGACGCCGGGCGAGCAGACAAACCGGTACGGCGGCAACACCACCTGCATCGAAGTGCGGCTGGGGGACGGCACTCTCCTCGTGGTCGACGCCGGCTCGGGGATCCGGTGCCTGGGCAACCGGCTGCTGGAGGAAGACAGCATTACCGAGCTGTACCTCTTCGTCACGCACTCCCACTGGGACCACCTGATGGGGTTCCCCTTCTTCGTGCCGGCATACTTGGACCGGTTCCGCATCCACGTGCGGGGGGGGCCGCAGGCGACCCACTCGTTGGAGCGGTTCCTGGCGCACCAGATGGAGCCACCGTTTTTCCCCGTGGAGTTCGATGTGCTGAAGGCCAAGTTCGACTTTTCGTATGCGGCTTTGGAGGAGCAGTCCATCGGGTCTTGCACCGTCCTGCCGGTCCCGCTAAGCCACCCCAACGGGGGGTACGGGTTCCGCTTTGTGGAGGAGGGCAAGTCCTTCATGTTCCTCACCGACAACGAGTTGGGCTTCCAGCACAAGGACGGACTGACCCACGAGGCCTACGTCACCGCCTGCCGGGACGTGGACTTGCTGTTGCACGACGCCCAGTACACAGACAAGGACTACGAAACCAAGAAGGGCTGGGGGCACAGCACCTTCAGCGCCGCAACCGACTTGGCAATTGAGGCCGGTGTCAAGCGGCTTGGGCTGTGCCATCACGATCCGGACCGCACCGATAACGATATGGACGCCCAGGTGGAGGCGTGTCAGACCCGGGTCCGGAGCGCCGAGGCCTCCGTCGCGTGCTTCGGCGTCCGCGAAGGGACAGCCATCGTGGTCTGAGAGGCCGGCCGGGGGCGCCGGGTGCCGACAGGACCGGGCGAGGGCTTCACTCACCTTCCGTGCGGGGAGGCGTCCTCGACGTCGGGCGTCCGTCGCGGGGTAGACCCGCAACCACCAAGCCCAGGAGGTACCGTCATGAAGATCCGCATCTGGGGGGGTCGCGGGTCGCTACTTACGCCCGGGGAGCACACGCGTCGATACGGGGGCAACACGACTTGCCTGGAGATCCGGCTGCAGGACGACCGCCTCATCGTCGTTGATGCAGGGTCGGGGATTCGCGGCTTGGGAAACGCCTTGCTTAAGGAGAAAGACCTGAGCGAGTTGTGCCTCGTGCTCACGCACGCCCATTGGGATCACCTGATGGGGTTCCCCTTCTTTGTGCCCGCCTACCTCGAGCGATTCAAGCTGCGCGTGCGCGGCGGCCCGCTGGCGAAGGTCTCGCTGCAGGACTACCTGTCGCACCAGATGCAGCCGCCGTTCTTCCCGGTCGAGTTCAGCGTCATGAAGGCAAACTTCGATTTCTCGCAGGGAGACCCCATTCGGCGTTGCGAGAGCGGCGCGACGCTGGAGCCCATTCGCCTCAGCCACCCGAACAACGGCTATGGGCACAAGTTCATCGAGAACGGCAAGAGCTTCGTCTTTCTGACGGACAACGAGTTGGACATGCAGCACGAACGGGGCTTGTCTCGCGCCGAGTACGTGCAGGTCTGCGAAGGTGCGGATCTCCTCTTCCACGACGCGCAGTACACCGACGAGGAGTACCAGCGCAAGCGAGGCTGGGGGCACTCGACCTACCAGTCGGCCACCTCGCTGGCCCTCGAGGCTGGGGTGAAGCGACTCGGACTGTTCCACCACGACCCCGACCGCACGGACGACGACTTGGACGAGCAGGTCTGCAGATGCCGGCAACAGCTCGCCGACTGCGGCAGCGACTTGGAGTGCTTCGCGTGCCGAGAGGGAGAGGAGATCGAGTTGTGAGGCAGCCCCGGGCTTGCGCGCCGAAGCTTCGCCGCCCCCCGACAAGTAGTCGGAACAGCCACCGAATAGCAGCGGTCGTGGCGCTCCTCTGTCTCGCTTCGCTGCCACTTCTCGGCGGCGAAGCACCCGCTCCGTCGGCAGAGGCGCCTGTTCCCAAGCAAGAGCTGCCGAAGCACGAAGGCAGAACATCCAGGCCGGCGGGTGCGACAAAGCCGGCGGCGAAGGCAGGTAAGGTCAAGAAGGACGCAAACGCGCCGTCCCACTCGGGTCACGAGAAAGAAGGCGCGAAGCCCGCGCACGCGCCAGCCGCCCCGACTGGCAAGCAGGACACCGAGCCCGGCGCCGCCGCAGAGCCACCCGCCGCCGTAGGACACGGCAAGGCCGAGGGCAAGGCGCCCCAGCAGCCTCCGGAACCAACGGAGCCCGCAACGCCTGCGCCCACCGAGGAGCCGCCCGCCCGCGGCACCCCGGGCCCCGCAGACGAATCGGGCTCTCCCGAACAACCTGCCGAGGCGCCCTCCCCAGCGCCGGAGTCCCCACCGCCCGCTCCTGCGGCCGCGGCCAAGACGGCCGCCGCAGCGGCCCGCGCCCAAGACGCGTCTCCGGCGACGTCACCGGCACCCGCCAAGGTCAACCAAGTCCTGGCTGAGGCAAAGGCTGCCGCGCGGCGCGAGTCAGCCATCACCAAGCTGCTGAATCAGCTCAACGAACAGGCCGCCGCCGGGACGCAGTTGCTGGGAGAGGACTTCGCCTTCTACGTCGTACGGCTGGGGCGGCTGGCCCGCCTCGACGCGGCGGCGCTGAAGCGCGAGTACGCCCGGGCGCAAGCAGACCTGGAGAGCGCGGAACGGCAGCGGCGCGAGATCACCGGTCTGCAGGAGCACGGCGCTCAGGAGATTCGCGAGGGACGCATCCTGATCCTGGATGCGGAGGACTTGGTCCAGGAGTACGCCCAGCAAGGGCTCCAGTCGGACGAGTCCTATGACGCGACCTTTCTCAAACGAACGGCCGCGCGCACGCGCGCACAGCGGTTGTCCGACGAGCTGGCTCTGGGCCGCAAACTGGAAGGTCTCGTCCTGCGCGCCCCCGCGAGCAGCTTCGACACGACCGCTGACCGGAAGACCGTGCTTACAGCCGTCCACGATATGAAGACGGCACTGGACGAGCGACGCGCTCTGAACGGGCAGTTGGCGGATCTCTACGCTAAGCTGGCCGCGCTTGCGTGGGAGAACGGGGTGCTGGCCTCCGACCTGAGCGACGACCTGCAGAAGAGCATCCGCGTGGCCGAAACGAAGGCGCTGCTCTACCGCTCCGAACGGACGCTGTCCCCCGACACCTTGGTCCGCGCCGTCACGACCGCCGGCGTCGCCGTTCGGGGCGTGCCCCGGTGGCTCCTTCGCCTGCCGCGGCGCGCTGTCGAGGTGGCGTTGGGGCCACCCGCAGAACGGTCCGGCGCAGACCTCATCGGCACGTATGTTCCAGTCCTCTTCTTCTGGGTCGTCGCCCTCGCGCTCTTCCGCTACCTCGGCCTTCGCGCAACCTTCTACGAGCACAGGCTGGGAGACGTGCAGAAGCTGGACTCGCCCTCGCGGATTCCGTTCCTCGCCATGCACACGTGGCGGCTCAGCCGGTGGTTCGGGATCGGCGCCGCTACCTATGGAACCGTGCAGCGACTCCACTTTGGCCCTGCCGCGGAAGCGTTCTCCCAGATCGCCTTCACAGGCTGGATTCTCGCCGCGCTGGTCTGCAAGTTTGCGCGGGTGCTGATCGCGCCGGTGCGGTCGGAGTTCCGGGTGCTGCCCCTGACTGACGCCTCAGCGAGCTATGTCTTCCGGCTGGTCCGGGCGCTGGCAGTCCTAGTCGTGGTCGGTTGGTCGGCGCTGTCAGCGCTGGAAGCCGGCAGCTACGTCCGGGTCGACGTGCTGGCCCTGTTGCGCCTGCTGCTTTGGCTGGGCGGCATTGGGCTCATCGCCGCGACACTTTATGGCCTCCATGGGTTGCTCAGCGCGTTGTCGCCTCAAGCCGGCGGCTGGCAGTCGACCGCCTGGAACCTGAGCGCCTTCCTGGCGCACGCCTTCATCCTGAGCGCGGTCGCGGTGGTGGTTGTGCACAGCGCCGGCTACTGGAACCTGGCCCGCTACTTCGCGCGCTGCATCCCGCTCAACGGCTTGGCGGTCTTCGCCGTCTGGTCGCTGTGGCGCTTCGCTCGCCGCCACGCCGACAGGTGGCAGGCCAACCTGCCTGCCATTCCGCCCCGGGAGCTGGGCAAACGCGCAGGCCGGGAGGCAGTCAGTCAATTGCTCGGGCTCGCAGTCTGGCTTGTCACCGGTCTGGGCGGCGTCTTGCTGATGGCGCAGGTATGGAGCATTCGCTGGCAGCATGTCCGCCGGGTGATCACCGTCCTGCAACACCCGCTGTTGACGGTGAAGGGCGCGGGGGTATCCTCGTGGAGTGTGCTCAAGGCCGCGGTGCTGGTGGCTTGCTTCCTGTGGCTCGCCAGCCTCGTCCGCCGACTGCTGCACTCCTCTGCTCGACTGGAGCGTCGGTACACAGAAGGCGGCCGCTACGCGCTTGCGAGCCTCTCGTTCTACGCGATTCTCGGCGGCGGATTCCTCTGGTCGCTGATGGCCGCCGGGTTTGACCCCAGCGTGCTGGCAGTGTTCGCCGGGATGGCCGGTATCGGCTTGGGCTTTGGGCTGCAGAACATCGTCCACAACTTCATCAGCGGCCTCATCCTGCTGATCGAGCGCCCCATCGCCTTGAACGACTTCGTGGAGGTCGGCTCCCTCCGGGGGACCGTCAGCGCCATCAGCCTCCGCAGCACCACGGTACGCACCCTGAGCAACGTGTTCGTCGTGGTGCCCAACTCCCAGTTCGTCAGCGACCAGGTAACCAACCTCAGCCACCGTGACACCAAGATCCGGCTGGAACTCCCGGTCGGCGTCCACTATGGCAGCGATATGGCAGCGGTCTACGCTGTTCTCCAGAGGGCAACCGAGTCGCACCCCGAAGTGCTCAAGCACCCCGCGCCCGAGGTCCGGATGGTGGAATTCGGCGACAACTCCGTCAACTTCAGCCTCTTGGCCTGGATTGAGCACCCACACCGAATGCCGTTCGTCTCCGCCCAGATCATGCGGACAGTCTGGGAGGCGCTCAAAGAGAACGGCATCGAGATCCCTTACCCTCAGCGCGACTTGCATCTGCGCTCGGTAGACGCAGACGCGGCCCGACAACTGAGGGAAAGATAGTGGGGCGTCTTCCTGTACCTGTAACGTTGTTGTCGATTCTGGCTCAGCAACCATCGCGCTGGTAACAGCGCGCAGCAACCGGAGGCCTTGCGATGAGCGACTACGCGACGTTCCACCCGCAGCACGTCCTTTGCCCGGTGAACCTGACCGACGCCGCTCAGGTAGGGCTTCAGCACGCCGCCGCGCTGGCACGCCGGTTCGGCGCAACGCTCACCGTGCTGTACAGCGTGGAGGGCGAGGCGCCGTTGCCCCCCTCGCAGGTTCGCGAAGCCGTCTCCTCCTGGATTCCCGATCCCCTCGTGGCAGCCACCGCCACCGTCGAGCCCATTGTGCGCCACGGTCACGCCGCCGAGCAAATCCTCGCCGACGCCGCAGAACACGACCTCGACCTGATCGTCCTCGCCGCCCAGCGCTGGCCGTTTCTGCAAGCCAGCCTGTTCAGCAGCACCACCGAATTGATCCTGCGCCAAGCGCCCATCCCGGTGCTGGTAGCGCCCGTCCCCCTCGACTGACAGCGCGAGCGGCCCTCCAGCAGGCGTTCCTTCCTCCCCCTATCCCTCGCTGAACGCCTCCAAGCTGGCTGCGTCCCCCGCCACCACCAACACGTCACCCTCTTCGACTGCGTCGTCCGGACCCAGGTCCATCTTCAATTCGCCCCCCCGGCGAACGGCAATCACGTTGATGCCGAACCGCTGCCGCAGTTCCAGGTTCCGAAGGGCCATGCCCTGGCAGCTCACCGGGGCCAGGATTTCGGTGATGCCCAGGTCGCGGCCGAGGTCCATGTAGTCCATGACGCGGGGGGACTGCAGGCTGTGCGCGACCCGGGTCCCCATATCGCGCTCGGGGAAGACCACGTGGTCGGCGCCCAGCTTCTCCAGAATGCGGGCCTGGCGGTCGGTCATCGCCTTAGCCACGATGAAGCGCGCATCCAGCTCCTTGAGGCCCATCACGATGTTGATACTGTCCTCCAAGGAGGTACCGCGCCCGACGACGCAGCGGTCAAAGCTGGGAATGCCCAGCTCACGCAGCCCGCTGACGTCGGTGGCGTCGAGCTGAACGGCGTGGGTGACATGGTCCTTGATCTCATCGACAACCACCGGGTCGTTGTCGACAGCCACGACTTCGTGTCCCATGTCGACCAACGTCTTGGCGACGCTCTGACCGAAATGGCCGAGACCGATCACGAGGTAGCTCTTGTGTCTGGGGCGGCGAGGCATCGGTACCACCTGTGTGGGGAGTCATCACGCCGAAGCCGAGGGAAGCACTACTACCCGATGGGCAGTTGCCCCTCCGGGTACCGGACGTGGCTGGGGCGCTCACGGGCTGCCAGGGCGGCTGCCAGGGAGATCGGCCCGACGCGACCGAGGAACATGGTGAGAATGATGATCAGTTTGCCGACGGTCGTCAAGGCGGGCGTGATGCCGGTGGACAGCCCCACTGTCCCAAAAGCCGAGGTCGACTCGAAGAAGACGTAGATCGCGGCCGAGTGAAACGCTGACGGCGACGCCAGGTGGCTTTCCTCCGTGACGAGCAGCAGGGAGGTGCAAAAGAAGACGACACCGACCGCCATGGCGAAGAGCGCCAACGCCCGGTACACCAGTGAATGGGTAAGCGTGCGCTCGTGGAGGCAGGCATGCTCGTTCCCGCGAACGGTAGCCCAGATGGCGGAGAGCACCACGACCAAGGTGGTGGTCTTGATGCCGCCAGCCGTGCCCCCCGGCGAGCCGCCAACAAACATCAGGAAGCACATGAACACCAGCGTGGCGTCCTGCATACGGCTCAAGGTCAGCGTGTTGAACCCCGCCGTCCGGCAGGTGACGGCGGTGAAGTAGGAGTGCAGGAGCTGCTGGTAGACGGGCAGCCCCGCCACCGTGCCCGAGGGACGCCGCTCCAGCACAAAGACCATCGCGGTGCTGAGGGCAAGCAATAACAGCGTACAGCGCAAGACCACCCGCGTATGCAGCGAAGCGCGGCGGAAGCCGCGGAACGCCAGCAGTTCGCTGACTACCAGGAACCCAAGCCCACCCAGGATGATCTGGGCCGCCGTCACCAGCACCACACCGGGGTCGTTCACAAACGGCACCAGACTCGCGAAGGGGCCGAACCGCTGCCCGAAGAGATCCAGCCCGGCATTGCAGAAGGCCGAGACGCTGTGGAACGCCCCATACCAGGCGGCCTTGGGCCAGGGCAGGTACCGATGGAAGAGCAGGACGTAGAACAGAGCGCCGAACCCCTCGACAGTGATCGTGAACGCTAAGGCGCGCCGGAGCAGCGGGCGAGCCTCGTGCATGCCAAACTGCCCCAGCGACTCCCGGACTGCCAACTGCCGCTGAACGCCGACCTTCCTCCCCAGCACAGCGGACAGCATGGTGGCCAGGGTCATGTAGCCAAGGCCGCCCAACTGGATCAGGCAGAGAATGACCACCTGTCCGAATAGCGAGAACCGCGTGCCGGTGTCGTGGACGACCAGACCGGTGACGCACACCGAGGTCGTGGCCGTGAACAGCGCATCCACCAGCGAGATCGCGTGGTGATCTGAGGTGGCGACCGAGAGCGACAGGAATGCCGTCCCTGCCACGATCACCGAACCAAAACTGAGCACCACCAGCCGGATGGGGGTGAACAGGCGGTGCGATTTGGGGAGGCGGGGCGGGGCGCTCAAACGGCCATTGGCGTCGACTAATGTCATGTCTGGTGCAGTGGCAAACGGGTGCTGTGCTTCAACGGCCGACGGAAGCAAGGCCCCCCGTGCAGCGGAACTCCAGATTGTAGACGGAAAGCCGCCGACTGGGAATTAGGAGGCCGGCCGCCAAGAGCCCGGTTGGGGACGGCGGCGGCGCTCCAAGACACGGTCCTCAGCCGCACAGCTCCGTTCGCGCCCGCTCCACCACAGCGCGCAACTTCCCGAGCAACCCCTCGTCCACGTCCGGCTTCCGATACGAAGCGATCAGCTCGTCCACCTTCCGCTGTGTCCGGCGCAGTACTTGCTCTTCGCTGTCGCGGCCCGTCCAGCCGGCGCGTCCTGCCAACTCCGGCAGACAGAGGGCGGAGCGGAAGTGGCGAAGCGTGTGCTCGGTCTGCAGGTAGTCGCCCTGCTCCGCGTGTGCCACCGACAGGATCGTGTCGAGCCCGATCGTTTCCTCACTGATCTCCAGAGGCGGCGCCAAGTGCGCGAGCGACTCGGTGAACTCCGTCTCCAGCAGGAACTGCACCGGGCTGATGGTCAGTCCGCCGTCGAGGTGCCCGGCAACCACACCGGGGTGGCTGCCGGTGTAGGCTGCAAGGGTCATCGCAGTGTAGGCGTTCTCCAGCAGGGCGTATAGACCCGGCGTCTTGGCGGGCGAGTACCCGCCGCCCCCGGCGCCAACCACAGTGCCCGTCCAGCGGCGAAGGAACTCGCGCACCGCGAGGTTGCGGACGACGGCGTCGGCGGCCGAGTAGCTCGACTCCCCGTTCCGCATGTCCATGGTCGCGATCCACACGCCCCCTCCCAGCGGGACGCCCGGCTTCAGCGCCCGGCCGGCGATCCAGTTGGCCAGCAGCTCCGCCGCCGCGACCACAGCGGTGCCCGCCACCGTCACCGGTGTGCCGGCGCCGCTGACGGTCATGACGTAGACGCTGTTGGGTCGGCCGCGCTTGAGGGCGCAGACGAACCGCTCGGCCACCTCCCGCCCCAGGCGCAAGGGGCTGGAGAAGCCCACATTCGCCAGCCAGTGCAGCCCCTCGACGCCCGCGAGTTCCTCCATCTCGACCAGATAGTCTATCTGCCGCACGTCTTGCACGTACGCCCCCGCCGGCCGAGTGACATGCTCGAACTGCAGCAGCGTCGCCATCAGCGGTTCGAGGGGTGCTGGCACGTCGGCCAGCAGCAGGCAGTGCCCGACCCCCGCGTCGCGATGCACTACTTCGCCGAACTTCAGCAACTGGATGTAGTCGGCGCAGTTGCCCAGCCGGCGCTCCCGTTCCGCGCCGTCGTAGTAGTACTGCGAGAGCTGGTGGAAGAGCCGGCCCGCGCCAGGCGCAACAAACGCGCGGTGACCGTCGTCCTCCCCCGGCGAGGGCTGCTCGCGGCGGACATCCTCAACGAACCGGCAAACCAGCTCCGGGGGGAACGTCGCCACCTCTCGGCCGTAGTCGACCCGCGCGCCAGCCGCCTCGAGCGCCTTCAGAATCTCCTCGTTCTGGTAGACGGCGCCCAACTCGTCCAGCACCGTTAGCACGGCGTCGGTGAGCTGCGTTACTTGGGCGTCGTTCAACAGGCTTCGGTCAAACATCGTCGCAGTGTCCTCTCAGTGCCCGGCCGCTGCCACAATCTTCTCGAGGAGAAGGTCCGCCGCCAGGCGGTGGCCCTTCTCATTCGGATGCATCCCGTCCAACAGCAGGTCCTCCATGGACTGGCCTTCCTGCTTGTCGAACGCCTCGTACTGGGCAGCGACGTCGACCAGCTCGACTTGCTCCTTCTGGGCGAGTTGACGCACGGCCTCTGCGTAGCTGGGGAGCAAGGCGTTGAAGCCGGTCGGGTCGTCCGGTCTGTACGGCGGCTTGCCGTACAGCGCCTTCGTCTTGTCGGTCCAGCGGAGCGGGTTGGGCGTCATCAGGATCACGCGCGCGCCTTGCTGCCGAAGCGCGCCGACGAAGAACTCCAGGTTTTCTCGATACCGCGCCAGAGCGACACGCGGCTCCGTTGCCGGCGGTGTCTTCCACACGTCGACGGCGGAGTCGTTGATGCCAAACTGGATGATCGCCCCCTGTGGCTTGCGGTCGAGGACGTCCTGCTGGAAGCGCTTCCGGGCGTCGTCAGTGGTGTTGCCGCCCACGCCGGCGTTGATGACCCGGGTGTCCACGCCTTTGGCGGGCAGTTCTTGCTGCAACAGGTCGGCGTAGATTGGCAGGTCGCCGCGAGGCGCGGTCGTCGAGTCGCCGAAGGCAACGATCTTCGTCCAGTTCTCCATGAAGTCGCTCTCTTTCAGACTGGCACGCATGCTGCCCTGCATCGTGGTGATCCACCACTCGCCGGCGCTGTGCGCGAAGAGGTCCGGGTACGAAACGCGGCCGCCCTTGTTGGTGGCGATGACCTGCGGCGGCGTCCACGTCTGGCCGTCGTCTTCTGAGAAGGAGATAGAGAGCTGCTCGCGGCGGACGTAGCCTTCGTTGGGAATGGCGTTCCAGAGGAACACCAGTCGCCCGCTGGCGAGGCGCTTCAGCTTGCCGGGCGAGCCGGTCGACTTGATCTTCGATGGCTTGGGGTCCGTCCAGGTCATGCCTTGATCCCCTGAGAAGGACTCGTAGAAGAAGCCGTCATAGCTCCGCAGGAGTAGCCACAACCGACCATCGCGCAGCTCAACCAGCGTGCCCTCGATGGCGCCGGCATGGTCGCCCTGGCCGCCGATGTCCAGGTAGCGCGTGCGTTGCCAGGTCTTCCCGTCATCCGCGGAGACGTAGGGCATCGTCGCGTGACGCCCTTCCTTGTAGAGCAACTCCTGCCCGGGCACAACCACGTTGCCGTTGCTCGTCTGCAGAATGTCCTGGATGCAGCCGCACCAGCCGTCCTGGAGCAGATTGAGGTCCTGCCAGGTCTTCCCGTCGTCCAGGCTACGGATCGAGTAGGACGGCAGGTGCATGTCCGGCTTGGGCAGGTTGGCGTCCTTGTCCCACGAGTACTTCAGCACCGCGTCGTTGGCGAAGATCAGGATGGTCGCGCCGCTTCGCGTCCGCAGCAGCGCCCGCTCCGGCCGGACCTTGAACGCCTCGCCTGGCTTGAAGAGCGGGTGCTGTTCCCACGTCTTCCCGTCGTCGCGGGTTACGACGGCGTTCATCTCGTCAACGCCCAGAATGCCGCCGTCGCCAAGGCGGACAAACGGACCGTGAGGCAGTCCAGGTAGAGGGGTGACGCGCGGGTCGAGCACGACGTTGTCCTTGAAAGGGACGGGCGGCTTCGGCGCCTTGTAGGGCTCAAGACTGCCCGTCGCCGAGAAGCCGTAGATCCGCATCGTGCTGCGAACGGGAGTGAAGCCCGGCGCTCCCAACGCGCCCGTGGTCACCTTCTGCTCGTAGGCTTGCTTGCCGTCGATCAGGATCCTGAGCTGGTCGCCCTGCCGGGTCACCTCGAAGTCGAACGGCACGCCGTCCTGCATGAAGTCGGTAGGTTCCCCAATCGCCGCACCCGCAGCATCGTTGAACCATGGCCCGGTCACGAACACTTTGCCGTGGCCGCCCGCGAAGCCGCAGTAGTTGTTGTCGCCCAGTGTGAAGGCAGCAGCGCTACTGGCGAGCTTCACTAGCGCCAGCCGCGCCGCCACCCGAAAGTCGCCCGCGCCGAGGGAGCACCGGCCGAGCAACCGTTCGGCAATCGTGTTCCCGCCGACGCACTCGAGGTAGCCGTCCCGCTGCTCCCACGCCTTGCCGAGGACTTCCGTGGCGGTCGGCTTGCCATCTTCGACGAAGGCCAGGCTGGACACGTCGCCTTCTGCGCGCGCAAATGGGCAGAAGGTGAGTACAAGGACGGTACCGAGGAGAGGTGCCCTACCGACTGTGTCGGAGGCGATGGGCGAGTGACCGTTCATGGGAGAGTCCTCCGAGGTCGCGGCGCTCGTAGGTCGCATGCGAGCGTCATTCTCGTGCCGTTACTCCGTCTGTCAGCGCGTGCGCGACACGCCCCAGATACTCGGCGAACGCCGACAATTCCCGCTGCAGGTCCGCCCCCAGTTCCGGCAACCACGACCTCAGGCCGGTCATCCGCTCGGACACGAGGTTGAACGCACAGACATTGCGCACGACATGGCGGAAGCGACGGAATTCGCCGAGCCGCTCGGCCACTCCGGCGCTGATCACGGCGGCGCGAGCCCCGTCGGCATTGCCGGTCATGCGGCATACCAGCTCGCGGTGCCAGTTATACCCGCGAAGGTTGGGAACACACCGAAGTCCCGGTGCGACTTCGGCTCCGTCTGGGAGAATACCCTCTGTCCTACGTCTGCTGCACGCCTGCCGGGGAAGTTCCGCGAACTTCCACTTCGGGGTGTTCCCAACCTTCGCGGGTATATCTCCGGAGGGGGAAGCGTGGTCGACGTGTCTTGCCACCAACTCGAAAAGGCGCTCAAGGCCGGTGTAGAAGCTGTGGCGGTTCAACGCAACCGAGTCCAGATAGGCGTCGGGTCCATCGCCGGCCCTCGACGCTTGGTCCCACGAACGAAGGCTGCGGTTCACAGCCGACTCAAGATCAGTCAGCTCGCCACGAATGCGCTCAGCCAATTCCCCGTATGAGGTCGTCATAGGGTCACTCCGTACCGATCGACGGCGGCCCGTAGTGAGCTGGACGCTGTCTCCAGCGCAATCAGGTCCACGCTTCGGCGACCGAAGATCGCCTCCACCTCTTCCCACGCCCGCCAGTAGTCGTCACCACACACACCCTCCACCGCCAGATCCACGTCGGAGTCATGTCCAGACCAAGCACCGTGCGCCAATGACCCGAACAGCACGACACGCGCGGCGCGGAAGCGCCCCTTGAGGAGGGCAGCCGCCTCCCTCGCCTGCTCTACAAGTTCCCCTCGCTGTGCTGCTTCACTGGAAACCGGAGACGCAGCCCTGGCCCGACGACACGCCGCCTGCACGTAGCGCTCAAGTTCAGCAGGGGTGAGTTGGAGAGCTGTTGGCACGACGGTCTTGCTCCTCGCCAGTTCGGTCAATGGCTGGGCGTAAGCGTACCGGGTATTGGGGATGCCATCAAGGCTCCGAAGCACACGCCGGAGCTGAGTTCTCGCCAGCGCTGTGCGCACGACGATCCGCCCTTGGTTTGGTGGCGCTATCTGGATCCGAACCGCACCAACAGCTCCACCAGGTTGACCGTGACCGCTTGGGCGCCAGCGTTGGCCACCCGCACGGTGTTGTAGCCGTCCGCAAAGGCGCCGCGGGCGAAGGCGAAGCGGGCGGCTTCGTCGGCGACGTTTGTCGGCTTGCCGTTGATCGTCACCGTCACGGTCGGGTGCTCGCCTTCCAGCCCCAGGCTGATTTCGCCGCTGGCGCCTTCGGCCGGGACCGGGCCGACGAAGAGCTGGAAGTCTGCCGACTCGCCGGGGGCGAGCGCTTTGGGCAGCGGCGCGGGGAGCGGCTTGCCGGGGACCTGGATGTCGCGGTAGGTGACGACGTAGCTGCGGTTCTTGCCCTTGAGCGTTTCCAGGGAGCCCATCTCGCGAAGGAGATCCGGGTGCGCACTGCCCATGTCGAAGTAGTTGAACAGATAGACGCCCTGCGAGCCGCGGGCGAGCATGGCCCTGGCGGCGCCCCGTCGGCGCTCGGGGGTGTTGGCGAGGGTGGGGCCGCCGGGGCAGGGCTGGATGCGGATCTCCAGGCCGGCTGTGACGCCGACGCCGGTGCCTTTGAGCAGTTCTGCCCAGCGTTCCACCGGGATGTCGAAGTCGGTCGTTGCCCAGAACGGCGCGACGATGAGATGGTCGATCAGGCCGCGCCTCGCCCACGTCACGGCGTCGAGCCCGGTGCCCAGCGACACTTCCGGCAGGGCGGGCACGCGCGCGGCCAGCGTGATCGGGTGACCGAGGCGCTTCTCGGCGGCGAAGGCGACCTGCCGGACGTCAGCCATCCACTCGGTCAGCAGCTTGGCTCCTTGCTGCTCCTCGCCTTCGCGGAAGTGGAGCGGGAAGCGGTTCCAGTCCAGCTCGAAGCCGTCGAGGTCGTAGCGCCCAAGCACTTCCTTCACCAGCGACATGGCGTAGTCGCGCACCGGCTTGAGGCCGTAGTTGAGGCAGCGGTCGTTCCAGGCCTTGAAGCGGTCGGGATAGCGCCAGTACTCCGGGTGCTCCAGCCAGAACTTGCTGTGCAGTCGCGACTTCAGGTTGCCGGCGTCGTGCACATCGTTCATGCGCATGCTGACCCAGGGGCTGATGCCCCGTTGCCGACAGCGATCCAGCATCCGCCCGGTCGGATCGACGCCCTGATCCAGCATCGTCTTCAGGTTGTGCGCCCATTGGTCTTCCCCTTTCGCCGGATCGAAGCCCTCGCTGTGCGGCTCCCATGACTTGCTGGGGAAGTTGGTCTTCTTGGCGTTGCAGTTGATGAGCATCACCGTAACCTGCGAGTCGGCCAACTCATCGACAAGCTGGTCGAGTCGCTCCAGCTTCATCTTGCCGGGAGGGTCCATCACGAAGCGGTGGCTGTCGTCTTCGTTGTAGAGCAGACCCGCGAGGGGCTTGAGTTGCCTCTGCTGTGCTGTTGCGGCGGACATCATCAACCAACCTCCTGCGAGCGTATACAGTGCAATTCGACGGGTTTTCATAATTGCCTCCTACGGAAACGCGCTGTCCATCCGAGCCGCGACCGTGAGGGAGCGCGTGACCCGCTGCCCTGGTCCGCGACGCCGCCGGGTCACGCGCTCCCTCACGGTCGCGGCTCGGATGGGCTTCTCACTTTCCGAGGTGTGAGCGGGCAGGCTGCTCCGCTCTACGGCGCCGTGTCTTGCCATTGTCGGTACAACTCCGCCAACTCGCTGGGGCGGACGGCGACGTAGTTGCTCGGCAGGCGCTTGATGACGCTCTCGACCTCGTCCGGGCCCATGAACCAGTAGATGCCGAAGGCGACGATGAACGCCGGGTGCTCTTTCGGGGTCACCTCGAGGATCTGGGCGAGCATCTCGTCGGCGGCCTTCTCGTCGGTGCTGTCTCGGTTCCCGCCAGTTGTCAGGCAGTGCAAGACGGGCACGTCGCCGGCAGTGAAGTGCGAAGTCGCGTAGTCGGTTCGGGTCCGGCCGTAGTCGGCGAAGACCGCGCGCAATCCGGGGATCTCCGTGGCATACCGGCGGAGGGTAGCGTCGGTCGTTCCGCCTTGCTGGTGAACGTGAACGACCGACCTCCCCGCTCGCTCGACACCCCGCGCGGTGTCGGCGAAGAAGCCGCCCAGTAGCGCGTCACCGCCCTCGATTCGGCTGCCGTAGACTTGCGGGTAGCAGTAGCCGAGGCCCGAACACGCCATGACGAACTCGTCGAGGGGAGTGGCTTCGCCGTAGTAGCGTTGCGCCACCAGCGGGCACACATCAAGCGCGGCGACGGGGAACGACCAGCCGATGGGCACGCGGCCCCGGGCGGCGTCGTTCCAGCGGCAGGCGGTGTTGTAGTAGGTGGTAGGGCTGTCGCCGTCGGACAGGTAGAAAGCGACGTACACCTTGGAAGGGTCGTAGCGAGGCGGCTCCCGCCGGGTCTGCCTGCCGTGGAGGCTTGGGAAGCCGGAGTGGACGCTCAGGTTGCCGTTGACGGTGAAGATGAACGGCTTGCCCAGGCGTGAGGTAATGTCCACGCAATCCCACTCGTTGGTCAGGTTGGGCGCGCCGCCCGGCTCTGGGCCGAAATAGCCGATGACCGGGGTCTGCGCCGGGTACTTCGCAAGCAGTGCCTCCACGACCTGGCGCTCGCGGCGAGAGTACGCCCGGTTGAGGTGAAACGAGAAGACCCGGTGCACCACGAGGTAATCGACCATGGAAGCCGACATCTCCGCTGCCGTGGGCGAGAGCGGCTCGCCCTGCTTGATGTGACAGACGACGTCGGTCGTGCACTCAGGCAGGACGTGCTCCGACGCCCACGCGTAGGCGTCGGCCAGAGTGGTCCACCGCCCGCGGAGGTCTTCCTTCACCGGTATGCCGAACCGCTCGGCCAGTTCCGCCGTGCATGGCAGCAGGTCACGCGCGCCCGCCATGGACACAGCCACGTTGATGCCCGGCGGGAAGTCGGGATCGTAGAGCACCGCGCCGGCGGCCGCCTCCCGGTATCGGTCCAGGAGGTCGAACGGGTCGTCCACCAGTTCGCGTTCCCGCCCTTCTGCTACCTGCTCTGTCCAGGCGTCGTCGAAGTAGACGGTCGGTTCGCGCCGGTTCACCAGCCCTTGCAGCGCTCGGAGTAGAATCTGCTCCTCCCACGACAGCCCCATCAGCGAGGCAACCACCAGCTTGTTCCCCGGCGGCGGGGACTTCGGCAGCACGCTGTCGCGGGGTCGCGCGGGCACGAGGGGGTAGATGCGATCGGTCTCCTCGGGGAGAGAGCGCGCGTAGCGTCGGACCACCTCGGCCGCCGCCGCGGATAGGAGCGCCTTCTTCTCCAGCAGAGTCGCACAGGCGGTCAGAACCACCTGTAGTGCTTGCCGTGACGGCGGCGCGGGGTATCCAGCCCACATATCAACGGCGCCCCGGAACTGGTCGCAGTGGTGCTCGATCAAGCCGACGCTGTAGCCGCCCGGGTCGCCGTCCGCACCGAGGGTCGCCAGGAGCGGGAAGACACGGTCCTGAGCTGGGAGGCTGGTTTCGTCCAGCACTGCCTGGTTACCAGGCGCGACAGGTGGGAAGACGACGCCGTCGAGCCCTACCGGATCGCCACGCGGGGGCGCATACCGGAACTGCCCGTTGCTCTCGACAATCCGGAAGCCGCCCATGCCGAGGCCGTCGTGGCCGAGGTAATCGCTGACGTGGCCGGTGTCGTGCCATTGCTGCGCCGGGAGGTGGTCGAAGCCCGAGTCGGCGAGACGGTTGCGGCCCGGCTGGGCTGTTTCGACAAGCGCGAGGTCATCGCAGACGACCTCGCCGGGACGGAACACCGCCAGGCAGACGTCGATTGCGCGGGTCGCGTCCGGGGTCGTCACTTCCTCGCTGATTTCGGCCCAGTCGTTAGCGTCCGTCGGAAAGCCGGGGCCTTGCTGCCCCAGGAACTTCCCGGTTCGGTCCCAGAACCGGACGTACAGACGGTCTGCCTCGCCCCGCTCCCCGCGTCCGCGAACCCAGGCGCTCACTCGCCACCGGGTCCCCGGTTCCGCCCGGACCTTAGGCGACCACATACCGGTCCAGATTCGGTCTGCCGTGCCCGTGCGCCGGATCAGCACGCCGGGCGTGCCGTTGCGACCGTCCAGCGTGCGGGTGACAAGATCGACTTCTTCGCCAGTCGTGCTCCAACCGGCAACGCCCTTCTCCACGCACGCATGACAGAACGGGACGCCGAACGCGACGACACTGCCGCCTGCTGCTCGGAACTTGCGCAGCGCCTCGATAGCCACCAACGGGAAGGTGTTGCCGTAGAGGTGCACCAACACAGGGAACGCCTGAGCGTTGAAGCGCGCCGGATCAGCCACCGTAGCAGCATCCACAAGCGTGGCCGCGAGTCCGGCCTCCGTCAGTGCCGCCCGAACATCGTCGGGCATCAGCCCCTGCGCCCCGGCGAACACCGGGAACAGCGGCTCGTCGAAGACGGCGATGGTCCGCGGCGTCTCTGCAGCAAGGGAGGAGACGCAGAGCAGGAGGACGACGACGCAACTGGGTGGCTTTGGGGAAGTGAGCATTGAGGAAGCATTGCACGTCCCGTAGCCGATACCTCTTGCCCACCAGATCCAGCGTGTGGTTGCTCCACCGGCGCGAAGCGCAGTACAATTCCGTCACGAGCTGCCGGACGAACCGCAGCTTGCGCCGCGCTCCTGCAGGCACCTCGCATTGGGAGGGAAACCAGATGTCTGTCGCGCAAATGAAGCGGGAGGTCATCGGTCTTATGGACCGAATGCCGGAAGCCACAGTGTCAACGGTGTACGACTTCGTCCAGTTTTTGACGGAGCGCCAGGACCACGACCGTTGGGCGCACGCCCAGACACAGTCGGCCGCCTACAGGGACTGGGTGGGGGCCGACAACGACGTATACGACGAGGTATTCGCGGATGCCCCCGAAACGCGGTGAGGTGGTTCTGTGCCGCCTGCCTCTTCCTTCCACAGGGCGCACGCAGCACAAACTGCGTCCGGCAGTCGTGGTATCGAAGAACCCGAACAACCGGCGTCTGGACGACCTCATCGTGGCGCCCTGCACCTCGAACACCAGCAGGGCACATGAGGCTACCCAGTACCTGATCGAGGGCGACGAGATCGCGCGCACCGGAATCAGGACCCCGTCGGTCGTGCGCTGTGAAGCCTTGATGAGCATCCCCAAAGCCTTCGTTCTGCGCACGTTGGGTCGTCTGTCGCCAGCCGCGGAGGCCGCAGTACACGGTTGCCTGAGGGACGCGCTGGGTCTGTAGGGCCGGGGCAGAGGCTTCATCGCGGACCTGCGGGCGGAGAGCGGGACGATCAGGCAGAACGGAGAGAACCCATGTCCTCACTCATCGCCCAGTACTTCCTCAACCACCGCCTCGACCTCGACGAGATCGAGTGGCAGATGGAGGAGTTCGCGAAGCAGGGGTACCACGGCGTGTATGCTCACGCCCGACCGGGGTTGCTGACGCCCTTTATGTCCGACGAATGGTGGCAGGCGCTGGACAAGATGATGGAAGTCTGCCGGCGCGTCGGGCTGGAGTTCTGGATCTGGGACGAAGACTACTATCCCAGCGGGTTGGCCGGCGGCCGCGTGGTGTGGACGGACCCGGGTCTGATGGCGCGGGAACTCACGTTCACGATCGCCAGCGGGGAGGGCGCCCGCCCTGTCGAGGTCGACTTTGCGCCCGGCCTGCTGCTGCGCGCCTTCGCGCTGGAGGAGCACGACGACGGCACGCTGGGCCCGCCAGTCGACGTGACCCGGTTCTGCGGCACGCGGCGGCAGCGTTGGGGCGCCCGGTACCTGGCGCAGCGGGCGTACTCGCCGCTGATCGACCCGATCGGTCACCCACACTGGCGCACCTCGTTCGATGACAACCGGTTCGCGCTGGTCTGGCAGTCGCCGGCACCAGCGCGGTACACGATCTGTGCTGCCGTCCTGCAGAACCGACCGGGCGCACACCCCGACCTGCTTCGCCCGGAGGGCATCCGGTCATTCCTCGAACTGAGCTACCAGCCGTACGCCGACCGGTATCCCGCCGAAATGGGCAAGCTCCTCAAGGGGGCGTTCACCGACGAGCCCTCTCCCGGTTGCGACTGCTTCCCCTGGACGGCGCGCTTCCCGGATGAGTTCGGAGCCGACCATGGATACAGCCTCCTCGACCACCTGCCGCACCTCGCCCTCGACATCGACGAGCGGACACCCATGGTCCGGCACCACTACCGGCTGACCCAGCACCGGTTGCAGAAGGCGAACTACGTCGCGCAGATCGCCGACTGGTGCCGCGCGCACGGCATCCGGTTCGCCGGCCACCTGACACGGACCGAGTGGCTGTCGCTTGTCGCCGCCTGGTGGCCCAACGAGCTGCGGTGCTACGAGTCGATGGACATCCCGAGTTGCGACCCGCTGGGCGCCAGCGAGGGCTGGGCGGATGCCACCGCCTACCACACGGGCCTCAAGGTGGCTTCCTCTGCGGCGCACCTGTTCGGCAAGCCGCAGGCCGGCAGCGACTGTGTGGCGGTCATCGGCGACGAAGCCTCTCTGCGAGACCTGAAGTACCACTTTGACTACCAGCTGGTCCTTGGCATCAACCACTTCACAGTGCACGGGCTGAGCTACTCAGTCGACGGCCCGCGCAAGGACGAAGTGCCGCCGTCGATCTTCTACCAGCACACGCAGTGGCAGCACATGGGCGTGCTGCTGGACCACGTCAGCCGAACAGCGGAGGCGCTGACCGGCGGCCGGCACGTGTGCGAACTGGCTGTGCTCTACCCCTCCACGAGCCTCGGCTGTCAGCTCAAGCCGGGAGCCAACTGGCGCAACCTGCCGGACGAGGCGCACATCCACGCGCTGTCCGAGCAGCTCCTGAGTCACCAGCGCGACTTTGACTTCATTGACGAGGTGGCGGTCCAAGAGCAGGTAGGCGAGGACGGCTCTCTCCACACACTCGAATGCTACCGGGTGATCCTCCTGCCGCACCTGCGCTACCTCGACGCCAGGACCGCCGACGGCCTGCTCCGGTTCGCCAAGGGCGGCGGCCGCGTGATCGCCGTCGGCACCATGCCCAAGGCGATTACCGACAACTTGGCGCAGCCGCTGCGCGACTGGGCCGAGGACTGCGTCGAGTTCTGGCAGTCGGTGGACGCGCAGGCTCTACTCAGCCTCCCGGGGGTCGAGGTGACCGGAGACGGTGCGCGCGATCTGTTCGTCCTCCAGCGCGAGAAGGCCGGCGTCACGAAGACCTTCCTGTTCAACCGTCGGGAGGGCTACTTCCACGGAAGCGTGGGCAACCAGCCGGTGATGGTTGCACCGCGAAGCAGCCTGCTTCTGTCGACGGCTGACCCGGAGCGGGCCACTGCCCTGCCCCCGGCAGGCGAGGGAGCCCTGGAGCTCTCGGGCGGGTGGCGAGTTACCTTCGTGCAGAACCAGCTTCCGCTGTCGTTCTGGCACTCGTCCCCGTCCACCGGCGAGCCGCCAACTAACTTCGCCGCCGGCACCGGGTTCGACCTCATGCGGCGAGAAGCCGACCCCGCAGGCGCGGGCGACAACGCCGTCCGGTACGACTGTCGCTTCATGCTGACCGGGCAGATTCCGGACGCGCGGATGGTCATCGAGGACAGCACCGTCACCGGCGACTTCCAGGTCTACGTCAACGGCATCCCAATCAACGGCTGGAACCGAGCTGTGGTTTTCGACTGCCGCAACCTCGAAGCTCCGGTCGGGCACGCCCTGCGGACCGGCTCAACGCCCACGCTGAACGTGGTGACGGTGACGGCCGCAGGACCCGGCCGTGGCCTTCATGAGGTCCCCTACCTCTACGGCTCGTTCGCGTGCGAATACCGGTACGGACACCTCTCATTCCCATTCCTCAAGGGGCGCTCCGGCCAGTTCTGTCTGGACACGCTGCTGCCCTGGGACACGCTGGGCTACCCGACGTTCTCCGGTTCCGCGACCTACCGGCGCGAGTTCCGCATTGAGGAACCAGGCGACTACCTGCTCGACCTGGGCCGGGTTGAGGATTGTGTCGCCGTCAGCTTGGACGAACAGCCTGCAGCCGTGCTGCCGTGGCTGCCCTACCGCTGCGTCTTGCCCGGTCTCACGCCCGGCATTCACGAGCTGAGCCTCGAAGTCAGCAACCCACCCGCCAACCGGAACCGAGCGGCGGGGCTTGTGGCTGGGTTGCTGGGGCCGGTCAGAATTGAGCCGTTCTGACGCCGATCCGGTCGGCCGAGGCGACACGCCGCTGGGCGGTAACCAGCCGGTGAGGTACAATGCAGGTGAACAGCGTTGGCTGTCCCTCCTTGGGAGCGCTCCTGCAGTGGACATCAGCGAGATCATCTGGCTTCCGGTCGTCGAAGACAAGCTGGCCTCAAAGCACCGCCTGAGCACGGATGAGGCGGAGGAAGCATTCGCCAGCAACCCGCTGATCACGTTCATCGAGAGGGGGAGGGTGCAGGGCGAGGACGTGTACGCAGCTTGGGGACGCACTGACGCAGGACGCTACGTGGTTGCGTTCTTCATCTGGAAGCTTGCGGGAGACGCGCTCGTCCTCAGTGCGCGAGACATGACTGATAAGGAACGACGCTACTATGCCAGGACGCACGGCTAAGCGCGACCCAATCCCTGAGGACTTCGGCACGCTGGAGGCGTTCTGGGATTTCTGGGACAGCCACAGTCTGGCCGACTACGAAGACCATTTGAGGCCGGTCGAGTGTCAGGTGAATCTGCTTCGACGCAGTCGGATGGTGCCGGTGGAGCCAGGGCTGCTGGGCGAGGTCGCCGCCTACGCCCGGACGCGGGGCGTATCCTGTGAGACGCTGGTGAACCTGTGGCTGCGGGAAGCCGTCAGTGCCCGCCCCAGGAAGGACGCCTTAGGCGAGCATCGTGGCTCGACATGGACCGCGGAGGTCGCCGCAGGCTGAGGCACTCCGTGGCGTCGGCGCCAGTGGCGCGGCGGAGAGAGCCTCTCTCTCTGCGGCTCACGCAACCTCCCCAGCACACCTGAACCCCACAGCCTCATTCCTGACATCCGGGTAGCTCCAACTGCGGTCGGTCAGCCGCAGGTCCTCCAGGCAGTTGCTCTTCCAGGAGCCGCCACGCAGAACGCGCGACCAGCCGAGGTCAGGACCGCGTGGGTTCTCGCGCGGGGAGTTGCCGTAGTATTCCGGGTCGGCCCAGTCTGCGCACCACTCCCAGACCTGCCCGAGCATGTCGTGACAGCCTCTCGGTCTCGGAGTGCATGAGGTTCCCTCCTGGTGTACGTCGAGAGCGCTGTCTCTCTCAGCGCAAGCCGCACCACGCCCACGTCTTCTTGGCAGCGCCCTTCACGGCCTGCCATCTCAATCCGGCTGCGAGTTGCTGTTCGGTCACGCGCAACTGGAACCGCCCCGCACCGTCAACGGGTACCGGCTTGCCGTTGACCGTCACCTTCGTCCCAGCTTCGGCGTAGCCGGCGACAGCCAGGTTAGCGTCCGCTCGGATCGGGTACGCGATGACGGCTGGCGCTGTTGTGGCTGCCTCCAACTCATTGCCGACGATCTCGCGGATCGCCTCGACGCGCGCCACGCTGGTGGTCGAGGTGGTGAGATCGAGCATGACCGGCGCGATGTACGCGGCGCGCGCCTTCGCTACGAGGTCTGTTCCCTTCGCCGTTGCCGACAGCTTGGACAGTGCCCGCCGCCAGGCTGCGGTCAGCTCAGTGAGCGTGTCGAAATCCTCCACGCCCTGACGGATGAGCAGGAGTCGCAAGGCGGGAACCAGCGGTCCTTTGCCGTCGAGGGCCGGGTAGAAGAGCGACGCCTGCCCCGCTTGGTAGTGGTACAGCCCCTTGCCGTCCCGCCCCACGGCGACCGGCGCCGAGGTGGGGTTCTCCCACGGGTTGATCTTGTTCCACCAGCACGAGTTCCACAGCAAGCCGCCCGCCGCGTCCACGCGCAAGGCACGCCACATGTACAGCCTGTGCGCAAGCGGCGACGCCTCGATGGCAGCAGTCATGTTGTAGACCCAAACCTCGTCCCCCGCTTTGCGGCGTTCAGCAATGAGGTCGGGCTGGAGCGAAGAGCTCGGGATGATCCACGCGGTCACCTTTCCCCACAGCGGCTTCCCCGTGGCCGGGTCAGTGGTCATCAGCGTCTTCAGGTCGGGCGCGCCCTGGTGGATGAGGTCGCAGAGCCGGGCGATCTTGTCCATGTAGTCGGATTCCGGCTCGTCATACGGGTAAACGTATGCCTTGTCCAGTAGCCCTGCTCGCCGAAGTCGCTCGGCGACCTGGCGATTGAGTTCCACATACGGCGCGTCAAACCCGGGATCCGCGAGCGCCTCAAACCCGACGAACTTGAGCCGAGGCTTCCACCCCTCGCCGCAGCCCCCGCCGAACATCGGGCCCAGGGTCAGCGCTGTGGCTCGGTACTCCTTCGCAGCCGCAATTATCCGGTCGAAGCGCGTCCAGTCGACCTCCAGTTTGCCGTCTTTCAGCGATGGCGTCGGCCACAGCGCCACGTTGAACCCGCTCAGCCGGTGCTGAGACAGCGCGTCCCATGCCAGCCGGTAGGCGCCCTCCTCGGACATGCCGGGGTAGTACTGCCGAATGAGCGATGCCGAGACCAGCACCATCGAGCGGTAGTGCGGGACTGCAGGCAAGTCGAAGCCCCACCGTCGCAGCCGCAACGGAACGGTGGCAATGTCTTTTCCGCCCGAGAGCACGGTAACGCTCGATTTGTACTCGCCAGGCTTGCTTCCGGCCGGCGGCGCCCACTCGATCCAGAAGAGCGCGCTCTTGCCCGGCGCGACCGGCTCCGGTTCGGTGGCTTCCACTAATGGGTCGGGCGTCGGTCCCAGCGGGAACGACTTGTCCCGAACTTCCTGGACGGGCACACAGCGAGCGACACGGCAGGTCAAGGCGCTTGTCGGCATCGTACCGGGGCCTGTCGCCGGGGAGAACTGCAGAGAGACGGGTGCCAGCTCGCGAGTCGGGGTGACGACGAGCTGGAAGACATCGTGACCGTTCCCCGGTGCCGTCAGCGAGATGGCGGCCGTCTCAGTAGCGTCGTGGGGCACCGGCGTCTGCGGGTAGACCCGGACCTCGGGCCGGTCGCCCCAGACCACGCATGGGTCAGTCTGCGCAAGACGCTGCGCCGTCCTCGACGACACGTCGTCCCACGGATGGTCGCGCCGGTAGAGGGCTTCGAGCGCCGGGGGCAGCTTCTCCCACACGCCCACTTCGTCCCACCAGGAGATGCCCACCTCGTCCTGGGAGGTCTGCATGGTGAGCACGGGGTGGAGAGACGTCTCGCCGGGCTGCGTCCGGTACTGGGCCAGGCAGAGCGCCCAGCCGAGGGCACCGCGCCGATCCGTCTGCGGGAAGACCCGCTGCGCGAGGTTCGTCTGCAAGAAGAGATACGTTCGACTGCTGAGCGGCTGCTCCGCCTTGAACCACCAAGTGACCCAGTAGCTCGTCTCCGGCTTGACGGCGAGGTTGGTCGCCGCGCACGTCGTCCACGTGTTCGGCGTGCCGACCAGCCGCAGGCAGTGCTTGCCCTCGTGCGCGCCGTCGGTCTCGACGAAGGCCGTCTTCCCCACCTTGCCGAACTCGCCGCGCCCCCAGTCGGCGAAGAACCCCTGCTCGTCGAGCTGCTCGAAACTGGGGTTGGCCAGCAGGTTCCCTTGAGCACCGGCGCAGGCGGCGAGCAGCGCCAGCCACCCCACGCAGCAAGCGAAGCACTTCGGCGACGAATGGTGGTCAGTCACGACGTTCCCTCCGGATCCCTTCGTCGGCGAAGTACCGGCGCAGGCTGAATCCGGAGTACGTATTGTCCCACGCCGCGAGGAATCCTCCCGTCCCCGACGCTACCGCCGCCGCTCCGTCACGCTGCCTTCTGCTGGACGACGTGGTCGTAGCGGTGGGTCGGGTTCGGGGGTGACGGGCTGAAACACTGCATGTTCCGGATGCCAGCCTCGACGTTCCCGGAGGCGGCGATCCGCGCCGTGCATTTCTCGACAAGCGCCCGGAGTTCGCTCGGAGCCAAGTGCACGCGCGCATTGAGGGTCAGCACCGCGTGCTCTTCCGGCTCGAGTTCGTCGCCGCTGAAAGTGGGTGCCCCCTCGAGGGCCACTACATTCGCGACCAGCGTGCCAGACCCAGTGGCAACCAGGAGCTTGACGTGGGCGATCTCCGCGTCGCGGCTCTTCAGTTCGCTCTGCAGGTCGCCCAGCATCTGCGTCGCCAGTTGGCGCGAGTCGAACGGAGTCTCTGCCCGAAGCACGAGCGTGGCGTTCAGCCACCCGAGCACTGCCTCCGCGTCCGCGTAACGCTCGTAATCGATGTCCAGCAGTCGCTCGCCGGCGCGGTCTTCGGTGAGCACGAGGTCCAACCACTCGCCGACGCCGGTGCCCTCTTTGAAGGAGACCGGGCAAACAGGGGTGTCTGGGAAGCGAGCCTCCAGCTCGCCGACAAGCGCGGCGAGCGCTTCGGCGGACAGCAAGTCGGTCTTGTTGAGCAGGATCCGGTCCGCCTCTTCGAGCTGCTTCCGGAAGAGATAGGCGACATTCTCCGGCAGCGTCGTGTCCTCCGTACGGAGCAGCAGCTTCCGCGCTCTCGCGGGATCGACCAGCACCGAGAACGGCGCCATGCGGAACCAGTCCCCGTAGAGATCCTTCAGTGGCTGGAAGACCGTCGCGGAGATATCCGTGCAGCTACCTACCGGCTCGCCGAGGAGCACGTCGGGCTGCTGCGCCAGAATCCGGTCGGCAGCACCCACCAAGTCGTTGAACCGGCAGCAGAAACACCCGCCCGGAATCTCCTCGACGCTCAACTGCTGCGCGCGCGCAAGCCCGGTGTCCACCAAGTCCTCTGCCTGGTCGTTGGTGATCAGACCTACCCGTTTGCCTCGCTCAGCAAGCCTCTTCGCAGTCTCGATCAGCGCAGTCGTCTTCCCCGCGCCGAGGAACCCACCGATCATGATGAAGCGCACGTCGTGTGCCATGTCCTACCTCCTTGCAGTGCCGCCCCTTTGCGGTCTATGGTGACGCGTGCCGCACCGGAAGTCAGGAAGGCTTGCTGCAGAATGCGATTCCCGTCACTGCACGCGCACGCTGACGTTGCTCTGGCGAGGTCCCTACAGCCACTTCAGCCGGCGGAAGACCACCATCACGACGGACGCCAGCACAGCGGAGCCGCCCATGACAATGGCGAAGGCGTGCGGATACGGACCCAGCGGCAGCTTCACGTTCATGCCGTAGATGCTGGCGATCAAGGTGGGCAGCGCCAGAACGATGGTGATCGAGGTCAGGAACTTCATCACCACGTTCAGGTTGTTCGAGATGATCGAGGCGAACGCGTCCATCATCTGACTGAGAATGCCGCTGGCGATGTTGGTCATCTCGACGGCCTGGCCGATCTCCGTCAGGGCGTCGTCCAACAGTTCCTCGTCGTCGGGGTACATCTGGAACAGCGTGCCGCGCTGAAGCCGTCCCATCATCAGCTCGTTCGCTCGGAGCGCGGTGGTGAAGTACGTCAGCGACTTCTGGTACTTCAGCAGGGCGAGCACCTCCCGGTTCCCCAGGGAGGCCTGGAGCTGGTCCTCCAAGAGGTCCACATCCTTGTTGATGGCGCGCAGGCACTGGAGGAAGCGTTTGGCGGCGATCAGGAAGAGCAGCAGGAAGAGCTGGTTCCGCTTCGCCGTGTTCAGGCTGCGCGAGCGGGTCCGGATCAACTCCTCCGGGACCCCGCTGGCGACCTTGCAGACGGTGATGATGACCCGATCGGTGATGACGATCCCCAGCGGGATAGTGGTGTAGGGAACGTCCGCGCTATCGCCCGAGGAGTACGGCGCTCGGAGGATGGTCAGCAACGCGCTGTCTTCCTTCTCGATGCGTGCCCGCTCGTCCGGGTCCAGCGGGTTGGTCAGGTAGTCGGCGGGAATGCCGTACGCACGTTGCAGTTCGGCGATCTCTTCCGCGCTGGGATCAACCAGGTTGACCCAGCATCCGTCAGTGAGCTGCTGGAGTTCCTCCAGCCCTCGGTCGGTGTTCCCGAGGGTGGTAATCATCGGGCTCACCCTCCAAGTGCAGTCTCGTCATCTCTTGCTCACTCCTTTCCGTTCTCCCAGGTTCTCCACCTGTGCGCGAGGGCGTTGCGTGCGGCATCGTGGCGGCGCGCACGCAATGGAGGCCCGTTTGGGTCGGCCGAGGGGATCTTTGATAGAGAGGCTTCAAAACAGTTGCCGCTCCGTTCATCGGTCGGGCTGCCTGCGGGAACGGAGGTCGTGTCAGCGCGGGTCTGCTCCGCTGTGCAGCCATGTCGCTGCGGGTAGCCACCACTTCGGCGGGAAGGTGTTCGCGGAGCCGGCGGCAGCGATCTTCAGCAACTCCGGCACGGTGACGAACCGGTACCCGCGCTCCGCCAGCTCCGCGATGATCAGTCGGGTAGCGGTCACGTCTTTGGCTCGCGCCGGGCTTCTCCCGTCGTGCGCCAGGATGATGGCGCCCGGCCGGAGGCGCTGCAGCACTCGCTGCGCCATGTCTTCCGGCGTCGGCGCATCGTGGTGGTCGGCACAGACGGTCCACAGGATGGTCTGGTAACCTTGCTCGGCTGCAATGGTGAAAACCGTTGCATCGATCAGCCCGCGCGGCGGTCGGAACAGGTGCGTCCTCTTTCCGCTCATCCGCTCGATGACGTTTTAGCACAGGTCCAACTCATTGGTTACTGTTGCTTCGGTCACCGCTTCGATGTCGGCCGGGTGGGTGTAGGTATGGTTGCCAATCACGTGCCCGCGTGCCACCACCCGCTGAACAATGCCGGGGTACTTCTCCATACGCTGGCCGATCATGAAGAAGGTGCCCTTCGCGTGGTGTTCCTCGAGGAGGTCCAGAATCTGAGGCGTGAACGTCGGGTGCGGGCCGTCATCGAAGGTCAGGGCCACCACCCGGTCCCGGCACGCCACTGAGTGAACCACGCTCCCCCAGAGCGGTGCGCCCGGCTGCGTTCTCCGGGCCAGCAGCACTACGATGGCCGCGACCAGCACGAACTCGAAGAGGGTGCGGAGAACGCCCAAGCGCTTCATGGACCTGTCGTCCCTCGCGGGGCCCTGTTCGGCGCAGTCCGTCGGTCCGGGTAGCCGGGGACCGCGGGGACAAGCAGAAGTGGCACGTGCGACAAGCTCGATACCTTGGGCGCGACGCTGGCGGACCAGAACGCCTCCATGCCTGCCTTGGCATGGGTGCCCAACACCACCAGATCCGCCTCGACTTCCGCGGCCGTGCGCGCGATCAAAGTGCCGGCATCGCCTCGTTGCTTTGCCGGAGCCTTCTTTGCGGACTTGCTCATGGGTCCACCGTCACCTGTGTGCCTGCATCTCGTCGAGCGTCACAAACCGGTACCCGCGCGACTTGAGCGCCTCGATCAGCCCTGGGAGCGCGTCGAGGGTCGCTTGGCGACCGTCATGCAGCAAAAAGACGCCTCCCGGCGTGGCGTGGCTCAGCAGGCGCCGCTGGATCGCTCCGGCGCTCGCATTGGCGCAGTCGCGGGAGTTCACCGTCCAGAACACGGTGGAGTACCCCAACGCCGCCGCCACCTGGCCCACGCGCGCGGAGTAGTCGCCGCCCGGCGGCCGAAAGAACCGGGGCGCGGCCCCCGTGATCTCTGCCAGCACATTGCCGCACGCCTTCAGCTCCACCGCCACCGTCGCGCTGGGCAGGCGGTTGAGGTTCAGGTGGTGGTAGGTGTGGTTGCCGACCGTGTGCCCCGAAGCGAGCTCCGCCCGGACCAGGTCTGGGTACTCCTCCGCCATGCGCCCAACCACGAAGAACGTTGCCTCCACTTTGCACTCCGCGAGAACGGTCAACAGCCGGGGCGTATAATCCGGGTGCGGGCCGTCGTCGAAGGTGAGCGCGATCTCCTTGCGTTTGGAGTCCCCGTGGCGCACCAGGTTCAGCCGCCCGGCCTTCGCCAGTTCCGCCGCGCGCCGGGTCAGGAGGGGCATGACCGACTGACGCACGGACTCCTGGGCGTTCAACCAGTGCGCGCTGAGAAGGTTTCCCCCCGCCCCGACGGAAGCCAGCGGGGGAGCAGGCCCTTGGGCGCAAGAGCACAGCACCAGCCCTCGCAGAGAGATCGAAGCGACGAGCACGAGCAGCAGCGTCGGAAGGAAGGTCGCTGGTGGCTGTATGGGTCCGGCGGTCCGAGCAGTAGCGGCTGACAAAGGGTGTCTCCCGGAGTAGTATTGTCATTATGATCGCTTCCGGTCTCGCGTGGCGCGGAGCGCGTCGGCGGCTATCTGCTCCCCAGTTCCAGGCGCGTGTGCCGCGCCAACTCCTCCACCATCTCCGTCTGGATCTGCTGAATCTCCAGGAGGTGCTGCCACTGATGGGTCAAGAGTTGGTCCATCTTGGCGTCAATGGCGCGGATTTCCAGTTCGGCTTTGAGGTTGATCTGGTAGTCGTTCTCCGACCGCAGCCGGTCGCGGGCTTCCTGGCGGTTCTGGCTCATCATGATGACCGGCGCCTGGATGGAGGCGAGGCACGAGAGGCAGAGGTTGAGCAGGATGTAGGGGAAGGGATCGAAGGGCTTGTGCAGGAGGTGGATTGAGTTGAGGGCGATCCAGAGAGCCAGCACGGCGCCGAAGCTGCCCATGAACGCCCAGCTCCCGCCGAACTCGGCCACTTTGTCCGCCACGCGCTGACCGAACGTGGCTTGTTCCTCGAACTCCTCGGCGACATTGCTGGCAACCACGTCGCCTTTGCGCAGCGCTTTGATGACTCCCGCTTCCAGCTCGTCAAGCTCGCCTTTCTCCGCTTCGAGCAGGTCCTCGACGTGCTCGGTGCGGAAGTGGTTCAGGTCGTCGGAACAGATGTACCCGTCCGGATTCCAGTCGGGATGTGCTGCCTGAATTGTCGCCACCACGGAGTCGCGTACCATGTCGGCGGGGAACATCGCCGTCCCCGGCTTGCGTTGGTGGCAGAGCTGACACTCGAGCAACTGGGTCTCGCGCTTCTTCTTCAATGCGGTCCTCCTCTGCTGCGGCCCCGACTCACTTCGTGGGCTTCGCTGGCACCGTCACGAACCGGTATGCCGGCGTTGGTCGTCAGTTCTTCTGGAGCCAACAGCAGCCCCGTCTTTTCTCGAAACCCCGCCGGGACGGGAGCGTGGGGCGCCCTCAGTTCCGACCGCGCTTCTGGAAGAGGTCTCTGAGGTGGTCGGTCACCGGGTTGCCGCCGGAGTCGGCGCTTACGATGGCAAACGCCGCCCCCGGTAGGCTGGCGGCGTCGGCGTACACCAGGTAGCGTGGCAACCACGTGGGGTGGAACTTCTCTTTGAACTGGTGCAGCCCCTTGAAGCTGTAGAACTGGTTGAGGTGCTCGTAGATAAAGTGCATCGCTCGCTCGGCAGTCGGGTCACCGGGGTCCTCGCCCACCCCAGCCAGCGGGCTGAGTCCCAGGTTGAAGGAGTCGTAGCCTTGCTCCCGCGCCCACTGCATCAAGCTGACGAACAGGAAGTCCATGGTGCCGGGCTCGGGGTCGTTGCGGCGGCGCATGAGGTCACAGGTGAGCTCGTTGCGTTGGTACTCCGACACCAGATTGGCGAAGGCGGTGACGGCTCCCTCGGGGGAGTGGACGGCCATGGCGGGACCGTTCCGGAGGTAGTCCTCGTCAAACCAGCCGAGGGAAAACCGTTTCTCGCTGCCATGCATCATGTTCAGCCATTCATCGCTGACCGACCGCAGCTCCTCCAGCAGCGCGTCGGCGAGTGGCGGCTGGTGCACCTGCGCCGAGTAGCCGCGCTTGGTGAGCCGGTTCACAGCCGCGCGGAGCGCCTTCGCCTGCTTGCCCTCCAACGAGAACTCCTTCAACTCGACGATCGCCTCGTGGCCGACGCGCAGCGTCAGGAAGCCGGCTGCCTGGTAGTGCTCCAGGTACTCCGAGAGTGTCTGGTAGAAGGCAGGCTTCCAGTCGTTCCGGGCGCAGTGTCCCTTGAACGCTTCGATGGCCGCAGGCGCGTCTTCTGACGGGCCAATGACATCACCCAGCGCCACTGCGTTCCCGCTTCGCACGGCGTAGGCGAGGACCGAGCCGCCCGGCGTGAAGAAGTACGCCTTGTCGGCGAAGAGGGTGAACCGGGCGAGCGAGGAGCGCCCGTAGACCCGCACGATCGCTTCCGCCCGGGCCCGCTCCTCCCGCGTCGCCGGACCGCGCAACAGCACCGGGCGCAGGAGGGACACCAGCGCGTAAGCGAGGGTGGCGGCGCCCACCGCGTAGATCGAGTCGGCGAAATAGCGGCCGAATCCAGTCACCGGCTCCAACCCCGGGTTGTACAGCTCCGCAAACATCCGGACCGTCTGCCGGAGTGCCGCCATCAGGTTGAAGCTCACGCTGAAGTGCCGATCCAACAGGTAGAAGCCACCGGTGCCGTATGCCAGCGTGAACAACAGCGCCGCGCCCAGCACGACGATGCCATTCCTCACCGACGGCGGGTCGGACCGCGCCCAGAAGTACGGCCGGAGCGCCAGCAGCCAGGCAAGGAGCGCTGCCGCCAACAGCGCTTCCTCGTAGTCCAGTCCCTTGAGCAGGTGGCTCGCCACCGAGACGACCAGCACGGCGACGGTGACGCTCCACGCCACCCGTTTGCGCCGGCACAGACTGCGGGAAAGCAGCAGCAGCGCGAACCCGGCCAGCGTGGCGGTCAGGTGACTGCGGTGGCGAACCTCCAGCGGCGAGAACCGGTCCAACAAGGCCAGGCGGTGCGCGAGAGCGGGCGTCAGGGACGAGCAAACGTTCACGACGCCCATCAGCCCGGCCAGCAGGGCGACGGTCCGGACGCTCCAGCTCTCCCACTGCCAGCGGCGCTTCGCCTGGAACGACTTCACTCGGCGGAGCATGACGAACCCCACGGCCACCGGGAGCCAGAGGGCCAGGCCGCGAAACGCCAGGGAAATCACCGTCGCCGTCGCCGCCGGCACGCCCAGCGACGTGTACACCAGCGCCATGATCCCCTCCACCACCCCGACGCCCTGCGGAGTGAACGAGACGATCCAGAACAAGACGCCCATCGCGAATCCCGCCACCAGCACGCCGAACGCCACGGGTTGGTGATACGCGCGGAACAGGGCGCCCAGGCACGCGAGGTCCAGCAACAGCCCGACCAGCGCGGCGGCAGTGGCCAGGATGGCGGGGAGTGGCCGGGAGGCGACGGCGCCCGCGGCAGCGGCGAACTCGTGGGCGCTGCGGGCTGTCCAGTCATCCGTCAGTGGCGGCGCCTTCTTGATCCAACCGGCCGCCCGGTTGACCGTGTTTTGCAGCCAGGAGAGCAACCGGCGGAGCAGCACCGGTCGCCAGAAGCCCAGCGCCAGGACGCCCCCCAGAGCTACCGTCCCTGCCAGCAGCAGCAACGCGGCGACCACCTCGTACGACTTGAGGTCGTGCCGCAGGAACAGGTAGACCATGCCCGCGATCAGGACCGCCCCAAACGACACGAAGTCAACGATCTGCGCCACCACCAGGCCCGCTGCAGTCCTGGCGGGAGACTCCCCTCGCTGACCGGCTTCGTCCACGAACACCGCGGCCCCCGCGGCCGACGTCGCCAGCCTGAGGAAGGTCGCCGCGAACACCACCGGCAGGAGTTCCCACAACCGGCTCTTCACCCCGACCGTGGCGAAGGAGAGCTGGTACATCCCCGCAAAGAAAAGGAAGTACGCCAACTGTAGCGCCGCCGCCACCACCACCCAGGAGAGCTGTCCGCGCGCCAGCGTCTGGCTCAGCTTCTCCAGCTCGGTCAGCCGGCTGACGGCGATTCACACCGCGGCGATGATCAGCAGGCCGAAGGCGACACGGCGCGTCGCGGAAGGGAGCCTCCTCGGGAGGAAGTGGGTGGGCTCAAGGCTGGGCGAGTGGTGGGAGCGGGTGGCGCACCTGCTGCGGCGACCCAGCGCCGCAACCCCGGCTGCCGCGCTTCCGCTTGGCGGCCCCCGGGGTTGCGACCCCAGTTCGCCGACAGGAACCGGAGCACGTCCGGTACATGGCTTCGCCACGTGTCCCAGGTGTGACTCCCGCTGTCCCACTCGTGGTACTCGTGCGGGAGGTGGCGCCGAGTAAGCAGGTCGCGCAGTTGCCGAGTCTCCCGGATGTAACGGATCTCCCGCCCTCGGATCCCGACGTCCAGGTACACGCGAACGTCCGGGAGCGGCACGCTGCCCAGATAGTCCAGCGGGCTGTTCCGGCGGAGGAACTCCTTGTCGGTGCCCCAGATCCCCGGGCTCCGGGAGTCGCGCTCGGCCCGGTACACGCCGCTGCTGCTCACCAGCAGGCCGAACACGTCCGGATGCTTGAGGCCCAGGTTGATGCCGCCGAAACCACCGGCGGAGATCCCGCCGATCCCGCGGTGCCACTTGTCGGGAATCGTCCGGTAGGTTCGGTCCACGTGTTCCACGAGGTCGTGGACGAGGAAGTCCGCCATGTCACACGAGCCGTTTCTGGCGTTCACGTACTCGCTGTCCCCCTGGAATCCCTTGCCGCGGCCGCTGGGGATGATGAGGATCAACTCGGCGATCTGCTTGCGCCGGATCATCTCGTCGGTCTGCCGGTCGATCCGCCCGTACCGCAGCCAGTCAAGGGCCTTGCCCCACGGCATGCCGTGCAGGCAATAGTAGACCGGGTACCGCTCCCCGGCCCGTTGGCGACGGCTGTACGACGGTGGCAGATAGATATAGTAGGATCGCTTCTCATGCAGCGCCCGACTGTCGAACGAGCGCAGTTCTGTCGTGCCTGCCATCTTCGCCCCAAAGACCTGCTCCCACACGAAGCGGACATCCTGGCGCACGAAATCGACCTGCCAGGCGGCGACGCCCACCAGGACGACGGCCGCCAAGACAATCGCGCGACGGCGTCGCTTGCGGGGCGGCTTGGCGTCGTTCAGGAAACCGGCCTGCCGAGTTGCCACTCAGGCACGGGCCTTCCGCAGCGCCGCCTGAACCATCAGGAACCGACCGACGTTGTCCAGGGACACCATGCCCAACAGATGCCCGTCGCGAACGACCGGCAGGGCGTGGCACTCGCAGGTCTGCAGGCGGCCGAAGACCGTCTCCATCATCTCTGCGGGGTCGGCGGTCTCGAACGTTCGGTACATCGCGTCGGTGACCAGCGCCTGCTGACCTCGTTCGGCCAAGGCCCGCATCAACTCGCTCCGCGTCAGCACGCCCACCAAGCGGTCACCGTCGGCAACGGGGAAATCCTGCTGGGCGCCGCCGAGTACGTGCTGGATGGCGCGTTCCAGCGTGTCCCCAGGCGCCAGCGTCCGGAGGTCGGTGGTCATCGCCCGGCTGATGGGAATGCCGCCCAGCGCCGCCTTCATCTGCACCATCGCGGCTTCCTGCTGCGCGCCCGTCCACACGAAGAACGCGATGAACAGCAGGAACGGGTTGGCGAACAGACCGACGAAGCCGAAGAACAGCGCCATCGCCTGCCCGACACTGGCGGCGATCTGCGTGGCGTGGACATAGTCCATACGGGTCGCCAGCGCGGCCCGTAGAACGCGGCCGCCGTCCATGGGGAAGGCGGGGAGCAGGTTGAACCCGGCCAGGGCCACATTCACCCACAGCAACTTCGTCAGCAGCGCCCCCCCGACCAGCGTCAGCCCGGTGAACGCAGTAGCGCCCTTCATGAGGGTGAGAATGACGAACAGGCCCGCCCCCAGCACGACGTTCACCGCCGGTCCGGCGAGGCTCACCAGCAGTTCCTGCTTCGGGTCCTCGGGCATCCGCTCCAGACGGGCCATGCCGCCGATGGGCAGCAGGGTGATGTCGCGGGTGGCAATGCCGAACCGCTTGGCCATCAGCGCGTGGCCCAGCTCATGCAGGACGACGATGGCAAAGAGCGTCACCACAAACAGCAACCCGCTCATCGCAGCAGCGACGCTGTGCCCGCTCATCAGGTGGCTTAGCGCCACCCACGCAAGCAGCATGAGAAACGTGCCATGCACGTAGATCCCAATGCCGGACAGTTCGCCTATCTTCCAGGACCATTTCATCGGGCGCTCCCTCTCAGTAGCCACTGCCTGGCGCGCCGACACCGTGGGGCCGGTGTCGGCGCGATGGCTCTGCCGGATCCGGAGCGCCTCCGGCCCGGCGTCCTGTGCCACACTCGCTACGCAACGACTTTGACGCAGTTATGCGAACCGTAGTCGTTGGGCACTTCCTCATCGCAGTTGGGGTCATTGACCCACTCGCCGTCGATGAGGAAGCGGTATGCGTACCGTCCAGGCGCCAGTGTGACGGTCGTCTTCCACACCCCCTTGGCATCCTTCTTCAGCGGCCGTGCAGTATCGGACCAATCGTTGAAGTCAGCAACAAGCATGACTTGTTGGGCCTCCGGCGCGCACGCCTTGAATGGCACCCGCTTCTTCTTCACAGTTGGCGAACTGCTTTCATCGCGCAAATCCCTCCCTTCGTTCGGTTTCTTGCCCGTAAACGGAGCCGTTCCGTGATCGGCCCGCCTCTATTGGAGAGTGTGACACAGGCCCCCAGTGCTGCGTAGGGCGCAGCGCCGACGCGCCGAGGGCGAGCCACCACCGCAGCGGAGCCACGAAAAAGCCCTCCCGTCGGCGCCGCGGGGCGGCGCAAACGGAAGGGCTGTGAAACCACGCTACCAGCCGTCTTCGCTCGCCGGCCCGACGGAGGCAGCAGACTTAGAACCGCTGGTTGTAGCTGACGCCCACCCGGTGGTGAGTGGTGTTGTCTAAGTGCACCAGCCCGAAGTCGGCAGTGAGCTTGTCGGTGAGGTGGGCGCGGATGCCGGCGTTCTTCGAGTTGTTGAAGTGCTCGCCCAGCACACTGACGTACTTCCCGAGCTTCAGCTCGAGCCCGACGAAGAAGTTGCTGTCGACCCCGCCGATGAGACCGAAATGGCCGTCGAGGCTGATGTCGCGGAAGTGGCGGAGCGCCTGGAGCGTGCGCGGGTCTGCGTCGGACTCGATGGCTTTGCGGTGAATCAGGTTCTTGCTGGCGACGCCGTAGACCAGCGTCTTGTTCTCGTTCGTCGCGTCGATGACGCCCATGGCGATGCTGGCGTCCTCCGCCTTGACCTTGGGCATGGCGTACTTGAGGTTGACGCGCGTGTCGGTCATGATGGGCGTACCGGTCTTGGTGTGGTCCAGCCCGATCTCGAGCCCGTCAACAGCGCCGAAGTTCACGGAGTACTGGTTCGTGTCAGAGATGTCGTGCAGCTTGGCGTAGGCGGCCACGTTCCACAGCTCTTTCCCAACGGTCTCGGCCGTCGGCACAACAATCAGACCGGTGTACCCGAAATAGGACGGGTCTGCCGAGACGCCTGCCGTCAGCAATCCCAACAACACCATCCCCCCGAGCATTACGCTTCTTGCTACCTTCACTGCACGACCTCCATGAGTGTTGACTGTACCTGTTGGCACGTCTGTGAATTGGGCCGTTCTCTCTGCGCCACGCTAACTTGGGCTTCAGGACCTGCCGGAACGGCGGAAGGCGAGGTTCCCATTGCTCGCGGCCCAACAGATTATGACACGCTGTGCGGTCGAGTGTCAAATGAGTGTGGCGAAGAGTCAGTTGCTGTCGTCCTTTTCGGCCTCCGTCAGCCCCCGGTCCGCCGGAGTGGGCGCGACCCTCTCCGGCGCCCCGGCAAGCGACGGGAGCGCCGCGAGGGGCGTCTGCCCCTGTCCGCGCACGTAGAGATTCCGCACCGGGTAGTTGATCTCGATGCCCTCTTCCCTGAACCGGCGGAACAACGCCTTGATGAACTCGTGGGCCAACAGGTACTGGGCGCCACGATCCTTGACCCGCAGGACCACCACGAAGTTGATGTTGGAGTCACCGAACTCCTTGAAGCGCACCGCCGGTTCCCAGTCCAGCGCGCTCCCCTCGACGCGCGCCAGAGTCTCCACGGCGACCTCGACGGCGACCTGCTCTACGTGGTCCAAGTCGCTCTCGTAGCTGACTCCGCAGGAGACCTAGACGGATTGCTCCTGGGCCGGCAGGTTCTCGTTGGTGACCACCGCCTCGCTCAGCTTGGAGTTGGGGATCACGATCATGTTGTTGGCGTAGGGGCGGATCTTGGTGTTGCGCCAGCCGATGTCGTCGATGAACCCCGCTTCCCCCGAGTCGAGCGACACGAAGTCTCCCGGCTTGATTGAGCGGTCCATCATGATGTAGAACCCAGCAAAGAGGTTCTTGAGCGTGTCCTGAAGCGCCAGGGCCACCGCGAGGCTGGCAACCCCGAGACTGGCGAGGATCGGGGTGATCTTGAGCCCCAACTGGCTGAAGATGAACGTGATGCCCAGCGCCAGCAGCACGAGGTTGCCGGCCTTGCGCCCGAGCAACACCGCCGGCACAGCGTCGGTGCGCTCCTGCTCCGCTGCCAGGGCGAGGTAGTGGGTGGTCAGCCCCGTGGTCCGCCGCAGCACCGCGTAGGTTGCCAGCGCCGCCAGCGCGCCGTGGTAGAGCCGCCCAACCAGGACTTGGTGGGCCGCTCCCGCGCACAGGCCAGCGCCGTAGCCCAGCGGGATCAGCACCCCCCAGAGCACCACCGGCGTGGCGCTGACGCGAGCAAGTGCCTCATGCCAGCCGCCGCCGAGGTAGCGCAGTGGCCGAAGCAGCCACGGCACCGCCACCGCAGAGACCCCCCCCAGCGCAGTACCCAGCGACAAAGCGAGGCTGGCCGCGGTCAGCCGGTCGGTGAGATCCCCTCGTCCCCACAGCGCCAACAGCCCGGAAAGAGCCAGCATCAGCAGCCCAAATCCGAACGAGACCTGCAGCAAGCGGGAGGGAGTCGGCAACTCGCCGTGGGCGCCGGGCGCAATCGGCGCCTCGTCGCCAGCCGCAATGCCACTGGCCCGGGCGGCTGCCCGCTCCAGCACGGGAAGCGCGTGGCGGAGTGCCCACACGGTGGCCAGCAGGAGCGCCGCCGTCAACGGCAGATTCCGGCCAATGTAGACCGACAGGTTGTAGAACCCAGTCGCACGGAGGATGACCACCGCCACAACGGCCGCGGAGTGCGCAGACGCGGCGAGGGTCAAGAAGGGCAGCGCCAGCAGCGCTCCGCCCGCCGTGCCGGCAGGGCGGAGCAGCGCGTACCAGACGCCAGCCTCCGGGAGAGCCGTCCCGGACTGTGTGCCCTCGCCGCGACGGCGGAGCACCACGGTCTGGATGCTCTTGTTGCCCTGAGTGGCAATGCCTATGGCCAGCAGGACGGCGAGGACCAACAGCAGGTATACTCGCGAAGGTTAGGAATACACCGAAGTGGAAGTTCGCAGAACTTCACCCGTGGGCGTGTGGTGAGCACCCAACACACTGCTGTGCACGCAGAGGCGTCGAACTTGTGCAATAGCTTTGGTGTATTCCTAACCTTCGCGAGTATAGTACGAGCGCGCGTGAGTCGCCAGCCACGCTGAGAGCTGCTCCGCTGCTGGCGCGCGCCAGCCGGCCAAGTCGGCGCCGGCAGCGCCCAGCGTGTCCACGGAGAGCCGCGAGTCGCTCCGCCGCCCAAGGGCGTTGGCGCGGCAGGTTTCCAGGCCCAAGGCCAACTGCTCGGAGCGCGTGCCGGCCATAGCGACGTTGTTGGCCACGGCGCCACGCAGCTCCTCCAGCACGGCGAGCAGCTCGTCGCACTGGAGCTGACAGCGGGCGGCCGTCTGGTCTCGGCCGGACCGTGCCAGGACGGCATATTCGTCGCGCCGGCCAGCCCAAGTCTGTCGGTCCGCGGCCACCTCCGTCAACTGCCCCTCCCACTCGGCCGCTTGCGCACCCAGGTGGGCGATCGCCTTCTCCCTTGGCAGGCGTGTCAACTTCCGGTTGCCCGCCCCCCGCCACCGGCGGCTCAGCGGCAGGCTCGGCGGGCGAGGGATCGGCGTCGAGCGCGTGCGGGCGGGCTTTCCGGAAGCCCTCCGCCTTGGCTTTGCCGCCCTAGGTTGCCGGTTTCGATGGCGGCGGCGTCTCCTCGCCGCCGGCAGACGACCGGTGCGCCTTCGGTTCCGGCGCTGCCTTGGGCGCCGCGTCCTGTGCGGCCGCAAGGTTGCCAGCCAAAGTGGCTATCAACAGGAGCAAGGCGGCGGCGAACTTCCGGCCAGGGCGGCAGCCCCAGGGCCTGCGTCGCTGATTCTGCATACGGGTGTTCTCCTTGTCCGAGACCCGCGTTCACCCGCACCGACCGGACCCGGAGGCAGTATTGTATCCCAGGGACACGGCTGTTCGCTCACCATGATCCTGCTGCCGGAGCCGCTAGCGCTCAGGGCCCTTTTGCAGCGACCGCCGCCGCTTCGACCCCAGCCAGCCGATCTTGCGGAACGCCACCAACAGCGCGCCAGCAGTGCCCGCCATCAGCGCCAGGCAGAATGGGTACCCCCATTTCCAGTTCAGCTCGGGCATGTTCAAGGGCGACGTGCTTGGGTTGAAGTTCATCCCATAGACGCCGGCAATGAAGGTCAACGGGATGAAGATGGTGGCGATGAGCGTCAGCACTTTCATGACTTCGTTCATGCGATTGCTGAGGCTGGAGAGGTAGATGTCCATCAGCCCCGACGCCAGTTCGCGGTCGTTCTCGATCAGGTCGAGGACCTGAATGGCGTGGTCGTAGCAGTCGCGTAGATAGACGCGCGTCGAGTCGGAGACGAACTGAGTGTCGTCGCGCATCAGGGCGTTGATTGCCTCCCGGAGGGGGAAGAGCGCGCGCCGCAGGCCCAGCAACTCGCGCTTGGTGTCCTGGATGTGCGACACCATCTCATCGTCGGGATGCAGGATGATCTCGTCTTCCAGCAGCTCCAGACGCTCGCCGTAGTCTTCCAGCACCGGGAAATAGCCGTCGATGAGGGCGTCCAACAGCGCGTAGGCAAGGTGGTCGGGACCCTCGTGCCGCACGCGGCCCGCGCCCTTCCGGATCCGCTCGCGCACCGGGCCGAGGCAATCGCCCGGGTACTCCTGGAAGGTCAGCACGAAGTTGCTGCCCAGGAACAGGTTCAGTTGCTCGGTGGCGGTCTGGTCGCCATAGGGCGCCATGGGGGCGATCAGGAACACGTGGTCAACGTACTCCTCCAGCTTCGGCCGGTGGCCACTGTTGACGACGTCCTCCAGGGCGAGCGGGTGCAGACCGAAGAGGCGTCCCAGCTCCAAGATCACCTCCGCGTCGCCCAGCCCGTCGACACACACCCAGGTCGCGGGCCATTTTCCGAGGAAGTCGCGCACCTCCGCCGGTTGCTCGAGGCGCTTCTCCTCGTACCCGTCGGGGCCGTACGCAAGCACGGTGACGACCGGTGGCGGCGACTGGGGATCGGCCACCACCAGTCCCGGAACAGCTCCGGGCTGGATGTTGGCGCGTCTGCGTCTCGGGTGCTTCTTCGCGGGGTGATGACGCCTGCTCATGGCGTGGTCCTTTCGGTGGCCGGGCTCCATGGGTGCCTGTCGCGTTGCTGTGAGAAGGCCCCCTTGGCAGGAAGCTGGAGGGCAGAAACATGGAGGGCGATAGACTACCCGGAGGCGTAGCACACGACGGCGCCTTGCTTGAGGACGGCGATTGCCCGACCGTCCCCGTCAACGCACAGGCCGCCCGGGAGTGGCGGCGAAGGGAGGGTCTGGCTGGCGAGCGTTCGGCCGTCTTTGAGGTCGAGGACTTGCAGGAACTGCGAGGAGCCGCTTCCGTCCGTGCCGACTGCCACCACGGCGTTGGTCGTGAGGGCGAGGGCGACGCAGTTCGTCAGCGCGTCGGCCTTCCACCGCAGCCGACGGGCGGCACGCTGCGGGTCAGCGATCCAGTCGTCGCCAGCGTCGGTGTCCAGGCAGACGAGCGGCCCCTTGCCGGCGATGACGAAAGCCCCGTTGCCGAACGCCGGGGGCGCCATTCCTCGGAACCGTGCGGGTGACTTGGTGAGGTGTGCGTCCGCGGAGACGATCTCGTAGGGGGCGATCCAGTCGAGCAGCGACTCATCCTCCTGGGTGAAGAGGCGCGGCCCGCCAACCATCACGTACTTCCCGAGGAAGCCCGTGACTTCGCGCCCTCTGTTGGCGGCGGGTCCGGCGGTGCCAGGCGGGGCGTTGAGGCATTCGCCCGTGGCGAGGTCATAGCCGGCGGGCGAGGTGGTGTTGCCACCGGCCAGCCAGAGCTTGCCGCCGGCAACGGTCAGGTCGCCCTGCACCGACACGCCCGCGCGACGCTCCGGGTCGAGGTGACCGGAGGTGGCGTTCTGCCACTTCGGCTTGCCGGTCACAGCGTCCAGTGCGAGAACGTAAGTCCCGTCATTGTCAATGAGACCTGCAGCGGCATACACCGTCCCCTCCTGAACCAGCACACCACTGTTGACGGGCCAGGTGGCACTCGGGGCACCGTAGACGATGATCCGTCGTTCCCACGGAGCCGCCCGGAACCGCCACAACGGGCGACCCGTGGCCGCCTCTAGGGCGTAGACGTAGCCGTCTGCGCAGCCGAAGTAGAGCCGCCCCTGCCACACCGTCGGCGGCTGCCGAACCGGTCCTCCAGTAAGGAACTGCCAGCGCGCCTCGCCGGTGGCCGCGTCCAGCGCGCGGACCCGACAGTCCAGTCCGGCGACGAAGACCAGCCCGCCAGCGGCAACGGGAGGCGTCGGAGTGAAGGGCTGCCGGGGCGTCCACCTCCATGCCTGCTTCAACCCGCGCGGAACCGAGACCGAGGAGAAGCAGCTTCGCAGGCTGTCATGTCGGTAGGTCGGCCAGTCGCTCGGCGACCCGCCGAAGGCCGCCACCTCGGCGGGGTCAGCGACGAGCGCTTCGAGCGGCTTGCCGGGAATCCTCTCTCCGCGCGGGTTCACCGTGGCGGCCGGTGCCAGCGCCAGCGCACCCACCAACTGCATGTTCGTGTCGCAGTCCCACGGCGTCACCTGCAGCAGCCCGTTCGCGGTCAGCAGCCCGTCGTTGCACGGAGGGCGGAAGGCGTGGCTCACCTCGGACTTGCCGGTGGAGAGGTCGTACCGCACAGCGCCCTCGCCCGCCTTGTCCTTCGGGAAGCTGCCCCGATAGAAGAGCGAACCGGGACAGCCGGTCAGCCGAGCGCAGGATTGCTTCTGCATGCCCGGGTCCTTCACAACCACACCCGTTAAGGCGTCCAGCATGGTGCAGCTCGGCACATGGCCCATGAGCTTGCCGTCGACAAGAACCAAGTTGGTGGCGTTGTCGGCACCCGAGACTGTCCACAGCAGCTTGCCGTCGGTGGCAGACAGCGCGAGCACCTTCCGCCTCCCTTGCCCGCCGAAGTACACCGCCTTGTCCGTGCAAAGCGCGTACGGGCTGAGCTGAAACGCAGCCCCTTGCGCGAACGGCACCGAAATGCCTGCCAGCACTCTGCGGTCGCTGTTGCGCCAGAGGCGGGTGCCGGTCTTCGCGTCGAGGCAGTCGACGGAGACGCCTTCGCAATGGAGGAAGATCCGCCCCGCCGCCATGCACAGCGACCGCGGCGCAATGGGCGCCTGCGGCGCGTACGTCCACCGCAACTGCTTGGTCTGCGGCGCGATGGCGGCGAGGAGGTCGCCGCTCCCGGGGCCGCCGGCGCCCCCCGCTCCCTTGCCCGGCTCTGTCGCGCCCCGGCGACGAGTCCGGGCGACCGACCGCGCCCCCTCCTCACCGTTGCCAACGAGACCGAACAGCGTGCCGTTTTCGACTGCCAGCCACTTCCAGTAGCCGCCGTCGGCGGGAGAATTCGGGGCGACGATCTCGCCCCGTTGCGCCCCGGTGGCGGGATCGAGCACGAGGCAGCGCCGCCCGTCCGCCAAAAACAGCGCCTCCGGCGTCGCCACGAACAGCGAAGGCTGCGTGAGAAATCCCTCGGGGAGCGGCCGCGTCCAGAGCGGCGAGCCGTTGTAGGCGCTGGTGGCGTAGAGTGTGTTGAGATACGGTCTCTCACGCTCGTGTGCCGTCAGATGCCCCGAGGCGCGGAACTGCCTGCCGCCCGAAATGACCGACACGGACGGGACTGCAGTGAACCACGGTTCCGCCAAGAACTGAGTGAGGAACGGCGGCTTGACCAGCAAGTCCCGCGACACGGGGTTGTTGTCGGGGCCGTGCTGCCAGTGCGTCCAGTCGGCGGCGCCGGCAGGCACCGGTTTGCCGAGTCGCACCCACGAGCCGAGAGCGTCCCGCTCGACAGGCGCCTGCTGCCCTTGCGCGTCGCCGGCCCAAGCTGCAAGGCCGTCGGCGGGTGCCGCGTTCCGCAGGACCACACACCCGCCCGGCCGGAGGACCCGCAGGACCTCCTCTGCCCGGATCGTCCCCAAGGCGGCCGGCGAGGCGGACCCGCAGAGCACCGCGTCAATGAGGTTGTCCGCGTATGGCAGCCGGCCCGGCGGCGAGGTGGTCACGGTGACTCGGGTCCCATACAGACCGGCGGCGTCGAGCACGCCGCGGGAGGCGGCCGCCGTGCGGAAGTCCGCCTCAACGACCTCAACCAGCAACCGAGTCCGCCGAGCGACCGCCGCAGCCAGCGCCGCCGCGTTCTCTCCGAGCACAACGCAGACCCCACGGTCAAGGGCCGCCCGACGCAGCAGCCCCTCCACCAGGCTCACAGTCTCCGGGCGCTCAGTTGGGTCCGGCTCGGCAGGTGCGCTGTGTGCACGGACAGGACACAGACCGACACTCAGCGCCAACAGCAGGCCCGCAGTTCGGGCGCTTACGCTCATGATTCGGCTCCTCAACCGGTTCGCCCCCGCAAGGCTTGCCCCGACTGGATTGTCACACACGGCTTGAGGCGCTGTCAACGCGCGCCGGACTGCAGCGCAAGTTCGGCCAGCACCGGTCTGTGGTCGGACACCTGCGTGTCCAGAGCGCGGCACGACTGCACCCGGAGCTGGCTCGAGGCCCAGACGTAGTCAATCCGGAGAAGCGGACGGGCACTCGTGAAGGTCAGCCCGAACCCATGACCGGCCTGCATGAATGCATCTCGCAGTTGGGCAGACATGAGCCGGTGCACTTTGGTGCCCGGTGGCGTGTTGAAGTCGCCTGCTGCCACCAAGGGTCCGGCGACCCCCTCGCACAGCCGCAGCAGAGCGGCAACCTGCTGAGTCCGCACCGCAGAGGCCCGCCGGAGGCCGTGTGATAGCGAACTCACAGACTCGGCATGCAGCGCCCCGATGTCAGAGGTCATGAGGTGGACGTTGACCACCGTGACCCGCTGCCCTCGCACGTCGATCGCGGTCATCAGAGCCTGACGAGCGACCGTTGGTGAGCCCAGCGGAACGACCCGGTTCTTGACGATGGGGCAGCGCGACAGGGTCATTCCGCCGCGGCTCGTGCGCTTGACCTCGTAGCCGCTCAACGCAGCCGCGAGTGCGGGAGCCGGGTCTGGGCTGTTCCCGATCCCGGCGACCTCCTGCAGGCACACCACGTCTGGACCGGTGTCTCGGATGATCCGGGCCACATTGTCCACGCCACCGGTAGCACAGTGGATGTTGTACGTCAGCACGCGAAGGGCCGGCGCCCCGGCCGACCGTCCATTCAGTAGAGGAACCCGTACGCCCATGAGCATCCAGCATGTCCAGGCAAGGGCGGCAGCATTGACGGCCAGCGCCGTCCCGCAGCGGCGGAGAACACTGACGCTCCCCAGCAACGCCGGCAGCACAAGGAAAGGCTGCTGCGGCATGAACGCGAGCAGGACGCCCAGCCAATGTCTCTCGCCCACATACCGCTTGGCACCCCAAGCAGCGACTACTACCACCAGGGAGAGCCACGAGGCTGCGAGCAGGAGCCGCTCGCCCCTTGGCCGGGCGCGTGTCCCCGTCTCCCCAGCTCCTCGTTCCGAGTCCCTCAACAGTCAAAAACCTCCACCGGCAGCGGCGACCGTGATTGTACAGAGTCCGGCGCCACGCGTCCACGGGCCGGGTGCCCTGGCACAAGCGACCGTTTCATGCTATCCTCTGCGGACGAAACAGTCTCGGGCCTGCAATACTCCCAAGGAGGGAAACCGCTCGTGGCAGCAGACGACATCACCATCCAGGACATTCAGGACTTGCGGCCGGCGTGCTATGGGTGCACCAGCACGAACACGCGGATGATCCACCCAAGCGCCGGCTTCAACGATTCGGGCAAGTTCATCATTCAATGCGGGCAGTGTGGCAGAGTGCGGACCGTCCGGGACGAGCACGTGCGCGAGATGCTGTCCGCAACCTCGGGACACGCAGCCGCCGGGGAGGACGTCACCGTCTACTACCAGGTGGCGATCTATTACCGCAGCGACGACTACCAGGGCGCGGTGCACTCGACGTACGTATTCACCGACCGCCACCGGGCGCAGCAGGAAGCCGACACGTTGGTGGAGCGCTACGAGAAGCAATTCGGCTGGGCGACCGCCCATGTCATCCCCGTTCGGGTCGCGGAAAGCTGATTCGCGCAAGGCGTGCTCGCCCTTCCGCTGGACAGATAGTTGCATGTCTCCCCTCTTGGAAGTGGAGTCTCGGCCCGCCTGCTGACGGTCCGGGGAGCGTGAATCTGTCCGGATCCTGGCGAGCCGATGAAGCTGTCTCTCTTTGTCCCCTGTTACGTCGATCACTGCTTTCCCAAAGCCGCCATCGCCACGCTGCGCGTCTTGGAGCATCTGGGTCACACGGTTGAGTACCCCGAAGGGCAGACCTGCTGTGGGCAGCCTGCCTTCAACAGCGGCTACTGGGACGAGGCACGCGCCGTCGCCCGCACCTTCCTGCGCGCCTTCCGCGACTGCGAGACCATTGTCGCTCCCTCTGCAAGCTGCGCGGTCATGGTGAAGGTGTTCTACAAGGACCTGTTCCGGGGCGACAAGGACGAAGCCGAAGCCTGCGCACTCGGCGACCGCGTCTTCGAGTTCAGCCAACTGCTCGTCAACCAACTGGGCGTCACCGACGTGGGCGCGACGTTCCCCGGCAAGGTCAGCATCCACGACTCCTGCCATGGGCTGCGGGAGCTGGGGATCAAGCAAGAACTTCGCACGCTGCTGCGGTCCGTCCGCGAGCTGGAATTGGTGGAACTCGACTACTCCGAAGTGTGCTGCGGCTTCGGTGGCACCTTCAGCGTGAAGTTCCCCGAAGTCTCCACCTCCATGGCCGATGACAAGATCGCGGACCTTCAGCAGACCGGCGCGCGATATGTCGTCTCGGCCGACACGAGCTGCCTCATGCACCTGCAAGGCCGGATGCAGAAGCGCGGTCTCGAAATCCAGACGCTGCACATCGCCGAACTGCTGCACCAAGGGCTCCCTGCGGCGAACTGACGGGCACGTGGCCCCAAGGAGAACGGAATTGCCGGACTACGACATCGGCAAGCTTGCACAGAGTCTCAGGGCAATCTGCGGCCCCGCGGGCGTTATCGCCGACCCAACCGACCTGCTGACGTACGAGTGCGATGCCTACATCGTCGAACGGGTCACCCCCGACTTGGTGGTGATGCCGGCGACGACCGACGAAGCGGCACAGGTCATGGCGCTGCTGCATCGCGAGGGAGTGCCAGTGACGCCGCGTGGCACAGGCACCAGCTTGGCCGGCGGTTGCCTGGCCGCCAGCGGCGGCGTGGTGGTAACGACCACTCGCCTGAAGCGCATTCGGGAGATCGACCTCCGCAACCGCTACGCCGTGCTCGACGCGGGCGTCATCAACGCCGATCTGCACCGCGCTGTCAACCCGCACGGCTACCACTATGCGCCCGACCCGTCGAGCGAGCAGTCCTGCACAATCGGCGGCACGGTGGCGACCAACGCCGGCGGCCCCCATACGCTCAAGTGGGGGGTTACGACCAACCACGTACTCGGTCTGGAGGTCGTTCTGCCCGAGGGTACTGTCCTCAACGTGGGCGGTCCCACCCCGAACCTGTCCGGCTATGACCTGACGGGTGTGCTCGTCGGCTCCGAGGGCACGTTGGGGTTGGTAACCGGCGTCACGGTTCGCCTGGTCCGGCTGGCAGACGCCGTCCGAACGATGCTGGCGATCTTCGACCGGCTGGAGGACGCAACGGACACGGTCACCGACATCATCGGCACCGGCATCGTGCCGGCGGCCCTGGAATTGATGGACCAGACGATGTTGGGCGCGGTCGAGTCCGGTCTGAAGGTCGGCTTCCCGACCGATGCCGAGGCGGTTCTCATTATCGAGTTGGACGGGCTGGAGCCGGGGCTCGACGAAGAGCTGGAGGCGGTCACCGGAGTCTGCGAGCGCCACGGCGTCCGCGAGGTCCAGCGCGCAAACACCGAGGCAGAGCGCGCCGCGCTGTGGAAGGGACGCAAGCGCAGCTTCGGCTGCATCGGCAAGCTCAGTCGGTCATTCGTGTGCGAGGACGGCGTTGTCCCGCGACCGAAGCTGTCGCAGGCGATCCGGGAGATCGGCAAGCTCGCGTCGCAGCACAAGATGCGGGTCGCCATCATCTCGCACGCTGGCGATGGCAGCCTGCATCCCATCCTCCTCTACGACGAGCGCGACCGAGCACAGGTCGAGACCATGAAGTGCTGCAGCGAGGCGATCATGCGGAAGTGCCTCGAGCTTGGCGGCACCTCTTCGGGTGAGCACGGCATCGGCTGGGAGAAGGCCAAGTACCTGCCGGTGCAGTACAGCGTTGACGACCTCGACTCGATGCGGCAGATCCGGGGCGTGTTCAACCCAACCGGCCGGTGTAACCCGCACAAGATCCTGGGCTCAGACGTGCCGTTGGTGGAATCGCTGAGGGGTGAGGCAGCATGATGAGGGAACTGGAAGCGCAACTTGCCGGGATCGTCGGCGAAGGTGGATTGCAGCAGGGAGGCGGCTCCGAGTATAGCGTCGACGGTGTCGTGCCAGGCTTGGTCGCCTTCCCTGAATCAGCCGCCCAAGTCGCGGAACTGGTGAAGGTGGCCAACGCCAACGGACTGAAGGTAGTGCCCTATGGCGGCGGCACCGCCATGGGCCTGGGCATGACGCCGGAGCGCGTTGACCTGGTCCTCAGCACCAAGCGGCTGACCGACACTCCCCACGACGACCGGCGCGACATGACCCTCAGCGTCGGCGCCGGCATGACGCTGTCTGCACTGAACGCCCGGCTCGCGGAGGACAACCTCTGGCTGCCGCTCGACCCGCCGGACCCAGAGCGCGCAACTATTGGCGGTCTCGTCGCGGCCGACCAGTCGGGTCCTCTTCGGCACGGCTTGGGGACCCTGCGCGACCACGTCATCGGCATGAAGGTCATCTCCGCCGAAGGCAAGCTCGTCGCCGCTGGCGGCCGGGTCGTGCGCAACGTCGCCGGCTACGACATGTGCAAGCTGCACATTGGCGCCCTGGGGACGCTGGGCCTCCTCGTGGAGGTCTCACTCAAGCTGGCGGCGCGCCCGCAGGCGAACGCGATCGTCCTGGCGAAACTCAGCAGCGTGGCCGACGCGGAGCCCTTGATCGCCGCAGTCCTGGACAGCTCCCTCGAGCCGGTGCTCCTCGAACTGGTCTCCGGAACAGCCTGCGGCGCCGCAACCGCCGGGCTGCTTCCCGATGGCGCTGTGGTTGCGGCGGGCTTCGCCGGAAACGGGCAGCGGGTTGCGTGGCAGGCGGAGGCATTCGCAGCACTCGTCGCCAGCCAGAGCTTGCAGCTCCTCGCTTCCCGCTCTGGCAACGAAGCACAAACTGCGCGTGAGGCGCTTGCCGAGGTTCACGGCGGCGACAGTGCTGACGTGGTGCTCGTCGCCTCAGTTCTCAGCAGTCAGGTGGCGGAACTCCTCACCCGCGCCGCAGCCCTGAGCGAGCCGCGCGGTGTCGCGATGGGCGCCGCCAGCCACGCGGGCAAAGGACTTGCGCGGCTGTTTCTTCGCGGCGAGGAGCAAGCGCTCACCGAAGTCACCCACGCCGCCCGCGAGGTGGTCGTCGAGCGGGGCGGCAGCCTCATCGTCGCGAAGGCCCCGCCAAAGCTCAAACCCCTGCTGAACGTCTGGGGCGCGCCGGCCGGGGACCTGGCTGTCCTGCAAGCTGTCCGGCGGACGTACGACCCCAACGAGACGCTGAATGCGTACCGACACGCAACTGCTGTTCGCGGTGCCGCGTGACAGCACACCCAAAGAGCGCACTTAGCGGACAGAAACGCCAAGGACTCCTGCCCGGCTCGCCCCTCGCTCTGAAATCTCCACTCGGAGATCTGGAATCTGAATTCTCGTAGGAGCCGACCTCGACATGCCCGTGCAGACGTGCCTGGAATCAGAACAGAAGCAGCTCTTTGAGGAAATTGAGGAAGACGTACTGGGCTGCATTCACTGCGGCCTGTGCCAGGCGTTCTGCCAGTCGTTTCGGGCACTTGGGTCGGAAGCCTCCAGCCCACGAGGCCGCGTGCATCTCATTCGCGCCGCCAGCGAAGGCCGCGTCGACCTCGGCAACCAAGCGTTCGAGCATTTCTGGCTGTGCACTCTGTGCAACCGGTGTGAGTTGGCTTGTCCCATCGGTCTCAAGATGGCCGACTTGGTCCGCAAGGTGCGGAACATCTATGGCGATCGACTTCCCGAGGGACTCCGCGCCACGGTGGCCGCCCATCTGGACACCGGGAATAACATGTCGGTCACCAAAGAAGACTACCTGGACACGCTTGAGTGGATGGAGGAAGAACTCCAGGCAGAGCTGGACGACCCCACCTTCCGCATCCCCCTCGACGTCAAAGGCGCGCGCTACCTGCACACGTTCAACCCCAAGGAACCCCGGTTCTACCCCCTGCTCATCCAGTATGCGGCCAACATCTACCGCGCCGCCGGCGAAAGCTGGACGGTCAGCAGCGAAGCCTGGGACGTCACCAACTACGCGCTCTATGATGGCAACGACGAACGCGCCACCGAGATTGCGCGACGCCTCTTCGATCGCGCGCGAGAGTTGGGCGTCGAGGCGGTGGTTGCGTCCGAATGCGGGCATGGCTACTACGCCATGCGGTGGGGCGCCGAGAAGTGGCTAGGCAAGGAAAACGTCCTCCCGGTTCGGAGCGTGGTTGAGGTGATGGCCGACTACATCACGTCGGGCCGGATTCAGGTGGACCCTTCCGTCCACGCTGGTGCGCTCCACACGTACCATGACCCGTGCCATCTCGGCAGAAAGGGCGGCATCTTCGACGAGCCGCGGCAGATCATCCAAGCCTGCGTCCCCAACTTCGTCGAGCTGGCCGACAACCGAGAGAGTAGTTGGTGCTGCGGCGGCGGCGGTGGTGCCCTGGCGATGACCGAGTTGACGCCAAAGCGACGCCTGACGGCGGAGATGAAAGCCGAGCAGATTCGCCAGTCGGGGGCGGAGATTGTGATCACCGCCTGCCACAACTGCCACGACCAGCTCGAAGACATCAAGAAGGTCTACGGGTTGACCTACAAACTGAAGAACCTCAGCGAAATCGTGTCCAAGGCGTTGGTCCAACCGAGTGCGGAAACGGCGTAGGGGTACCAACCAGTTGCCACTGGGTCACACTGACAGCAGGGGTGTCCTCATCCTGTCCAGGAGAGTTTCGAAGTTGAGACCGGAAGCGGACGACTTTCGCACCAGGACCGCCGACAGCCTGACCAAGGACGGACTCAAGCAGCGGTGCCAGACGAACGCTTGGCTCGGCCACACGAAACGGGCACATGCTGCCGCGCAGATGCCTGAGTGGCAGCAGCTTTGCGCGTGGGCACGAGACGTCAAGCGGCACACCGTCGAGCACTTGGCGGACTACCTCGAGGAGTTCACCCGCAACGCGGAGCGTGTCGGAACGCAGGTTCACTACGCTTCAACCGCGGCGGAAGCGGTCCAGCAGGTTGCCGAGATCGCGAAGCAGCACCGGGAGGGGCCGATCACCAAGGGCAAGTCGATGGTCAGCGAGGAGCTTCACCTCAATGGCCACCTCGAGGCGGCGGGGTTGCTCCCCCTTGAGACCGACCTGGGCGAGTACATCGTGCAGCTTGCCGGCGACCGGCCTTCGCACATCATCACGCCCGTGATGCACATGGACCGGCAGCAGATCGGCCGACTCTTCGCCGACAAGCTGGGCCTCGACTACACCGACGACCCCCAAGCCCTGACTGCGGTGGCGCGGGAGCGGCTCCGCGAGGCTTTCCTCGCCGCCGCCGTCGGCGTCACTGGCGCCAACTTCCTCATCGCGGACACCGGGAGCATCGTCCTGGCCGAGAACGAAGGCAACATCCGGCTCTGCACCACGCTGCCCCGCGTTCACATCGCCCTCGCCGGTCTCGAGAAGCTCCTCCCCCGGCTCGCGGACTTGGGCGGGTTTCTTCGCCTCCTGCCGCGGTGCGGCACCGGTCAGAAGATGACCGGCTATGTCTCCCTGCTCACCGGTCCCCGTCGTGCGGGCGAAGTGGAAGGTCCGGAAGAGGTGCACGTCATCCTGCTCGACAATGGCCGGAGCGCGCTGCTCGCCGATCCGCACAAACGGCAGATCCTCACGTGCATCCGCTGCGGGGCCTGCCTCAATGCATGCCCGGTCTATCGAACGGTTGGCGGCCATGCCTACGACTCGGTGTATCCTGGTCCCATCGGGAAACTGCTCGGCCCGCACAGCATCGGTACGGATCACGGCACGGACCTTCCTTTCGGGTCCTCGCTGTGTGGCGCCTGCACCGAAGTCTGTCCGGTGAAGATCGACATCGCGCACCTGTTGCTCTACCTCCGGCAGGAAGCCGTGAAGAGCGGACACGGCGACTTCCTGTGGAACGCGGGCTTCAGCGCGTGGAGCACCGCGACGCAGTATGCGCCGCTCTATCGGGCCGGCGCTGCGTTGGCCAAGTTGGGCAGGGCGGCGCTCGACCGCACTGGCGGCTTGGAGGCCCTGCCCGGTCCCCTGGCGGGCTGGTCGCGCACGCGGGCCTTCCCGCCCTTCGCCAAGCGCTCCTTTGATCAGTGGTGGAAGGACACCCAAGGAGGGCAAGAGGTTGAGTAAGGAAAGCGTCTTGAACGCGGTGCGCGGAGCTCTGACCACAAGTCACGGCGCGGCGCCCCCAGCCTACCCCGTCGAGCCGGCGCCGCGGTCCGCCGTGACCACAGACCCCGACGCCCTGTGCCGAGAGTTCGTGCAGGAATTTGACAAGCTGGCTCAGTACGAGGATCAGCGGTTCGGGGCGGCTTGGCGCGTGGCGTCCGTTGACGAGGCGCGTGCGCGCGTCTGCGCCCTGTTCGCGCGGGAGGATGTTCGCCAGGTGTGCGCCTCGCCTTCGCCCCTGCTGGACGAAGTCCTGAGCGACGCCCTCCGCCAACAGGTGGACTTCACCCTCGCGACGACCCCAGAGACGGCCGGCGCAAACCTGAGCACCTTCGACTTGGGCCTCACCGATTGCCTCTGTCTCTGCGCCCGAACGGGATCGATCCTGGCGTCTACGGCAGAGATGGTCAGCCGTGCCGTGTCCCTGCTCCCGCCCGTGCACCTTGTGCTGGCGCGAGTCGGTCAGCTTGTCCCCGACATTCCCGACGCAATTGGCCTGATCGCCTCGATGCCGGGCTTCCCCGACGACCTCCCCGCCGCCTACACCTTCATCACCGGGTCCAGTCGCACCAGCGACATCGAGAAGGTGCTGGTCGTGCCGGCACACGGGCCGCGCGAGGTCTTCGTCATCATCCTGCCGTAGCCTCTCCTCTGCTGGCTCGTGGCCGCTACTCACGGACGAGGATCTTGAAGCGCTTGCCTTGCGGTGCTTCAGCGGCGATGGCTTTCACGTCCGGCAGCCGGCTCAACAACAGGAATCCACCGAAGGACAGCAGCGCGCCGAGGAGGATGGTCAACTCGAAGGCGATGATGGTGTAGGGCAGGATCGACACATTTGGCTTGCCGCCGGTGATCAGCCCGTAGCGCAGCGCGGTGTAGATCGTGAAGGCGAACCCGAAGCCCCCGCCACTGATCGCGCCAATGTAGCTGAAGACCTTCAGCCAGCTAGGCTTGGACGACAGCAGATGCTCCGCCTCAGGCACCGGGAACGGCGTGCGCACCTCGAGGGTGTCTTTCGGCACGCCTTTCCTGACGAGGTCTTCGAGGGCTTGGACGAATTCGTGTTCGTCGTCGAATTCGAGTTGACGAGTCATACTCGGAACTCCCAATGGGTCCCCGCTGCGTAATGGACGCCACCTGGCCGGCAATGCGTGGGCGTGGGCGCCGAGCACTACTGGAGGAGCGGCGGTCACTTGGCTTGCCGCGCCTCCGCCTGCGCATGCTCTTCCTCGATCTCGGTGATCGACAGCACCGGTAGCACCTTGCAGAACAGCAGGAACAGCATGAAGAACATGCCGAAGCTGCCGACGGTGATGCCGATCTCGGTGAGGGACGGCTTGTAGTTGCCCCAGACATACGGGTTGAAATCGCGGGCCAGCGAAGAGACGATGATCACGAAGCGCTCGCACCACATGCCGACATTGACGAAGAGCGAGAGCACAAACAGAAAGGCAACGTTCTCGCGGAGCCGCCGGAAGAAGATCCCCAGCGGCAGGAGCACATTGCACAGCACCATCCAGTAGAAGCCCACGCGGTACTCGCCGAAGGCGCGGAACAGGAAGTGCCCTTTCTCGTAGACGCTGCCGCTATACCACGCCATGAAGAACTCGACCCCGTAGGCATACCCGACGATCAACGAGGTCAGCAGCAGGAGTTGGGCGAGGCTCGCCAGGTGCTTGACGGTGATGTACTCCTCGAGCTTCAGGATCTTGCGCATGGGGATGACCAGCGTCAGGACCATTGCGCAGCCCGAGAGGATCGCGCCAGCGACGAAGTACGGGGCAAAGATGGTGGTGTGCCAGCCGGGGACGATGCTCATGGCGAAGTCCCACGAGACGACTGAGTGGACCGACACGACCAACGGCGTGGCGAAGGCAGCCAGGACGATGTAGAGCTGGTGGTAGTGCTTCCACTGTCGCGGCGTGCCGTTCCAGCCAAGGGACGCGATGCCGCAGATCCAGCGTCGGATGCCGGTGGCGCGGTTCCGGGTGATGGCGAGGTCGGGGATCAAACCGACGTAGAAGAACACGGCGCTGACGGTGAAGTAGGTACTCACCGCGAACACGTCCCAGACCAGCGGCGACTTGAAGTTGACCCAGAGCTGCCGGCCGTTGGGATAGGGGAACAGCCAGTAGGCGAACCACACGCGCCCGAGGTGGATCAGCGGGTACAGCCCGGCGGTCATCACCGCGAACACCGTCATCGCTTCGGCGGCGCGATTGAAGCGACTGCGGAACTTCGCCCGAAACAGAAACAACACGGCGGAGATCAGCGTGCCCGAGTGCGCGATACCGACCCAGAACACGAAGTTGGTGATGTAGACACCCCACCCGACGGGGTTGTTGATCCCCGCCATGCCCATGCCCTTCATGATCTGGTTCGCCCAGGCGGCCATGCCGCAGGCGAACACCAGTGCGCAGAACGCCACTGCCCCGAGATAGAAGAGACCGGGCTTCTTTATCGGGGCAAGGACGTCGCGCTCGACTTGCTCGGCGAAGACGACTGGTTGGGGTGTGGGTTGGGCTGCCATGGTGGGAGGAGGCTGGATGGGAGCGATGGGACAAATGGGACCCATGGAGACCATCCGTCCTATGACTCCCACAGGTCCTATGCTTTCAGACGGATCGCACCTTCTTCTTCAAGTAGTACACCGAAGGGTCAGTGTTCAAGTGCTCGAACACCCGGAACGCGCGATCCGACTTGCGCAGCCGCCCGACTTCCGAGTTCGGGTCCTTCAGGCTGCCGAACGCAATCGCGCCGCTGGGACAGGTCTGCGCGCAGGCGGGGATGACCTCGCCGTCGCGGATCTTGCGCCCTTCGTCCTTGGCGTGGTCCCGGGCTGCGCGGATGCGCTGGACGCAGAAGGTGCACTTCTCCATGACGCCTCGGCTGCGGACCAGCATGTCCGGGTTGACCATTTTGTCCAGCGGCTCTTCGCGGGGATGGTCGAACCAGTTGAACCGGCGCACCTTGTAGGGGCAGTTGTTGGCGCAGTAGCGGGTGCCGACGCAGCGGTTGTAGATCTGGGCGTTCAGCCCTTCCTCGTTGTGGATCGTTGCATAGACCGGACACACCGCTTCGCACGGCGCGTCGTGGCAGTGTTGGCACATCATCGGGGCGAAGCTGACCACGGCGATGCCGTCCTTCTCCTCGTACCGCGGCTCGACGCGGATCCAGGACATCTCACGGCCCTTGAGATGGTCCTCGAGACCGACAACCGGGATGTTGTTCTCAAGATGACATGCCGCCGCACAGGCACCGCAGCCGGTGCACTTGTCGAGGTCCACGACCATCGCCCACTGGTACGCCTTGTGCTCGTGGGCCGGGTACATCGACTTGTCGCGGAAGGCGCCGGGCTTCGCGAACAACTCGCTCTCGCCGGGCTCTTCTCCCTCGGGCTTGCCGCCGTGACCATGGTCGTGCTCATGCACGTGAACGGGATCAGGAATCACCCCGCGGCCTTCCTGAGAGGTCGAAAAGGCCATGATGGGGAGATTCGTGTGGTTGCCGGTCTTTGCCACCTGGATGCCCGGCAACACCCAGTCGGCCTCGCCGGTCTCTTCATCGACACGCGCGGGAATGTCGTCAAGCATCCCCATGTGCACGACGTAGACGTCGTCCTGCAGCAAGGGGTGCTTCTTGGCCGGCAACTCGGCGGACCAGCTCCCCTTCGAGACCCGCACACGGTCGCCGTCTTCGACGCCGAGCTTGTTGGCCGTGCCCTCACCGATGAGAACCCAGTCTCCATAGGTGACGGTCGTCAGGGGATCGGGGACTTCTTCCAGTAGCTGAAGAAGCCGGCTGCGCCCGTCGAACCAGCGAACCGAAGGGACAACTACCAACACGGCCCCCTGCGCGCCGGCGTCCGGCTCGACCTCATGAGTGGTGAGGAACTGCGCCACCTTGCTCAGGTGATCCCACGTCAGCAGGCTCTCAGGAAGAGGGATTGTCGGCTCAATAGAGCCTTCGTTCCTCAGTTGCGGGGCACCGTTCTCGGCATAGGTCCGAACCCACTTCGGCACCCGGTACCCCGCGTCGTCGAGTTGCTTGGCGCCACCCTCTGCATAGGTGGCAGCCCATTGCGCGCGGAGAAAGCCCTCGAACTCGTCGGCCTGGTTCAGTTGGTCTGTGCCACCCTCCTCCGTCAGGTGCAGGAGGAGGTCGCCTTCAGTCCGGGTGTCATGCAGGCTCTTCAGCGTCGGCCGTAGAACCGCCCGGAGCCCGCGCGAGGGTTCCAGGTCGCCCCACGACTCCAGCGAGTGCGAGAGCGGGAGGAGCACGTCGCAGGCATCCATCGTGGGCGTCATGAGTTCGGCAAGACCGACGCGGAGTTGGGCCTTGCCGAGGCTGGCTCTGAATGCGCCGTTCGCGGACACTGGGTCCACCTGCGACACCAGCACCGTTCCGACTTGCCCGGCTTCAAGCCGCTCGGCGAGCCGCGCCAAGTCGGCGGCAGAACCGACCCGGCCGTCATTCTCGACGGAAGCCAAATCCACCGTGTTCCCTACCATGTCTCTGCACGAGTAGAGCACACAGGTCAGGACCGCCGTCAACAGACCCGCAGGTTGCGCGGCCGACACGCCCCCCAGAATCACCAGCGGGCTCGCCGCGCTGCGGAACTGCTCGTCCACCGCCTCGATTCCTTGTACCGGCAGCCCGGTCGCCTTGGCCGCCACCTGGGCAGTGACATGCTCAAGCTGGTCGGCGAAGGTGACGCGCAGGTGGTCGGCCGATGGCTCGCCGGCACCCACCTGTCGGAGCAGATACGCTACGAGCGCGACCTCGCTGCCCGGCTTCACCACCAGCCGCCCATCCGCCTGCAGCCCGGTAAGCGAGACGTGGGGCTCGACGTGCGTCCACAGGAAACCGTCGCGCTCCCGCGCAGCCGCAAGCCTGCCGGCAAGCCTGACCGGGCTGACGAACGTCTCCAGAATATCGGCACCGAGGGTCAGCAAGAAGTCCGCCTTGTCGATCCGGTAATCCGGAACCAGGGCGTGCCCGAAGGCGATCTCAGTAGCCTTGCGGAGGGTCGCGTGAGAGACTGGCTCGAACTCGGGCCAACGCTCGACGTGCCTCTCACGGCAAAACAGGTCGATCACTTCCGACAGCGCTCCGGACGTGCGCCCCGAGAGATAGACATTCGTCTTGCCCAATTTGCGGGACCTGTCGATCCCCTCCCGCACCGCCGCGTAGGCTTCGCCCCACGAAACGTCTTCCCACTTCCCGTTCACTTTTCGCAGCGGGTTCTTGAGGCGGTGCGGATGGTACAGCCGCGTCAGCGAAGCCTGCCCGCGCATACAGAGCCGCCCGTCGTTGATCGGGTGCCCTTTGCGCCCTTCGAGCTTGACCGGAAACCCGTCGACGACTCTGGCCGAAATGCCGCACCCTGCAGGGCACTCGGTGCAGGTGGTGTCGACGTAGTGCGCTTCGCCGGGAATGATGCCCTCTTCGGGCGGGATCAGGTAGGGGATCAGCTTGTCGGTGCCGACCTTCTTGCAGCCGGCAACCACGGTGGTGCTGGAGGCAGCGCCGATTAGCTTGAACCAGTCTCTTCTCTTCATTCGGAGGGCTCCGGAAGGACCTCTGGGACCTCTGGGACCTGAACGACTCATGGAGCGACGATCACTTGTGGCAGGTGTAGCAGTCGACCGACGCCCCGTTCTGTCGGTGGCAGGAGACGCACCAGCCCATGGTCAACGAGCGCACTTGGCGGACGGTGGTCATCTCTTTGACTTGACCGTGGCACTCCTTGCACAGGTCGTTGGGCTGGATGCCTCTGTTGGTCTGGAAGAACTTCACATGGCGCTTGTGGCTGAAGTACACGAAGGGCGGCAGGTTGTGCACTTTGCTCCACGGGATCGGCGCTTCGTTCTTCCAGTACTTGGTCAGCTTCTGGACGCCGGGCCGGTCGGTGGCCGCGCTCTCGTGACACGACATGCACTTGCTCATTGGCGGGATACCGGCGTGTTTGCCTTTGTCGACGTACTGGTGGCAGTCGGTGCACTTCAACCCGACGACCTGCACGTGCTTGACATGCGGGAACTCGATGGGCTGCACAGGCTTGCTCTTGTAGTCGTGCCAATAGGCCTTCAGTCCCAGCGTCGCCACCAACGCCAGGCTGAAGTACCCCGTGAGCACCGCCCCGCCGACGCGTTTGATCATTTGGCTTGTCCTGCTGTAGCCGCTGGGCTAGTGGGTTCGGGGACAGCGTTGGGCTGCGCTGGTGTCGCTGACTTGGTTTGTTGGCTTGACTCGCCGCCGCCCGGCTTCACGGGCGCGGTCCCCCCACCCACTTGCTGCAGCACGTAGGTCGCAACATTGCGGATGTCTTTGGCAGATAGCCCCAGCTTCGGCATGTTGGGGAAGTCGGGCTGGATCTTCCGCGGGCTGGTAACGAAATCGATAAGGCCCTGCGGGTTGCCGGCGTACTTCTTCGCCGCCTCGCCCAGCGGCGGGCCGACGACCTTCTTGTCGAAGGCGTGACAGGTTGAGCAGACCTTCTTGAAGACTTGCTCCCCCAAGGTCCCGTCGCCAGCGGCGCTGCCGCCTTCCGCCTCTTCCATGGCGGCTTCGTACTTGGCCAACGCCTCTTCCCTTTCGGCGTCCATCTGCGCGACAAGGAGGGCGTTCTCTTCGGTGAGCGCGGTGGCGCGCGCCCCGCTGTCCTGCACGAACACCGTCACGACAGCGATCCCCAACAGCACCAGCGCTTGCACGCCGACGCGAGGGCGGGCTTCAACGTCGGTGATCACGCTCCACAGCTTGTGGGCACCGAGGCACAGGAACACGAGGCAGACCAGAATGGCGTTGTAGAACCCAGCCGATCGCGCAACTACAGGGGTGTGAACCGAGTGGAATGCCATCAGCAGCGGAAGCCCCATCGAGGCACCCAGCGCATGGGCGGCGCCGTGCTTCCGCAAGGTCGCAACGAACTGCGCGTCGTCTTCGTCGTCCGGGTTAGGCGTCAGCAGCACGAGCCGGACACCGACGGCAATCCCGGCGAAGCAAAGGAACTGCAGGAACTTGGCGAGCGCGTGCCAGGAGAACATCACCTGGCACGGCAGCACCATGAACCGCCAATACTCGGGATCGTACAACAGCGAAATGCTCCCGATGAACACCAGGTAGGTGGCCAGGAACACGCCCAACGCAGCCAATGCCAGCGGCAGGCGCTTCAGGACGGAAACGTCTGCCTGCACCGTCTTTGCGTACGCGTGCAGCAGACCGAAGGCGACGACGGCGCCCCCGAGAACCAGTGCCACAAACCGCACAGGATTGTGGGCGAAGTCGGGTACGATCTGCGCGCACGTGAACAGGATCACCGGGATTGGCAGGATGCCGAGGGTGAGCATGGCCGCCGGCGTGCCGAGGGTCTCCATGACGACTCGCCGCGCAGCGCGCCGCGCGAACGCGTCGCCGTTCGCCACAGCGAATCCGCTGAACAGCACCGACAACGCGGTGCCCCCAACCACCAGCCCGACGTAGAGGACGTGCACCAGCAGCACTGCAAACAGAACGAAGTGCAGCAGCGCGAGGTGCTCGCTGGTTGGGTGGGCGATGAGTTTGTTGAGAGAGTCCATGGGGAGCTGTCAGCGGTCAGCTATCAGCAACTAGTTACGGCCGAAGGGCGCCGGTCAGCAACAGCGTGCAAACAACCACACCGGCGTAGAGATTCATCTGCCGGAAGCCGAAGTTCGCGGGCAACGGCTGGTGGGGCAGCTTCAGCAGTTCTGCGGCGGCGGCGGTGAGCCAGAGCCCGGCGCCGAGCAGCACCCAAACCAGCAGGTACGAGTGCACCGAGGCGTACACCGGGATCAGCAGGCAGCACACGGCGGCGGCGACGATCCAAGCAAAGGTCGTGCGGGCCAACTGGGCGGCGGTCAGGCGCGTGGTCAGCGACGGCAGGCCGGCCCGCTGGTAGTCCTCGCCGTGATGCAACAATAGCAACCAGAAGTGCGGCACTTGCCAGAGGAAGAAGAACAGCCCGATAGCCCACAGAGCGGGGCTGAGCAAGCTGCCCCCGGCGGCGGTCCAGCCGACGGCCGGCGGAACCGCGCCGATCAGCGCGCCCGGAATCGCCGCAAACGCCGTGCGCCGTTTCAGCGGCGTGTACACGGCGTTGTACCAAACCGCGGCCGCAACTCCGAGACCGGCCGGCAGTGCTCCGCAGCCAAGGAACAGCGTCACAGTCCCAAGCCCCAGCAGTGCCGCGATCAGTGCTGCCGCGTGCTGCAGTCGCACCGTTCCCAGTGCCAATGGCCGCGAAGCGGTTCTGGCCATCTGCCGGTCCAAGTGTCGTTCTTGGTACTCGTTGAGCGCACACGCTCCGCAGGCCAGTAGGAGAATGCCGCCGGCAACTGTAGCGGCAGCGGCGAGGGCCTCGCTGTCCCGCAAGAGGGCGCCCATCCCTGCAGACAACGCGCCCAAGAAGGCGATCCGGGCCTTTGTCAGTTGTGCCAGGCTGCGGAGCAGTTGCATGGATGAATCCGGGACTGCGCTACTTGAGCGTCTTCAGGTATGCCAAGAGGGCGGTGGTCTCTTTGTCTGTGAGCTTGGGAGGGGACATCCGCGGCTGGAAGCCCTTCACGATCTCCGCCTCGGGCGCAGCGATGGACTTTCGCACATAGGCTTCGTCCGCCACCACGGTCTTCGGTTTGCCACCGACAAGGACTGTCACTTCCCGGCCGAAGAGCCCCTTGAACGTCGGTCCGGTCAGCTTCGTGCCGTCGCGACTGTGGCACGCAAAACAGCCGTTGCGGTTAGCGAGGGCCGCCCCTTCGGCGACGAGTGGGTCGGCCTTCTCGGCCTCCATGGGCTTCGCCGCCGCCGGCGTCGATGTCGCACTCGCAGCAAGCGACGGCGCCTTGCTCTTGTACCAGCGGGTGAACTCCGCCTCAGGCATCACGATGACCTTTGACAGCATCTTTGAGTGGTCGACGCCACAGTACTCGGCGCACATGAGGTCGAACTCGCCCAGCGAGGTTGGTTCGAACCAGGCCACGTTCTCCTTGCCGGGGACCACGTCTTTCTTGATCCGGAAGGCCGGCACGTAGAAGCTGTGAATGACATCGTTGGAGCGAAGCAGCACCTTCACCGGCTTGCCCAGCGGCACCCGGAGCACGTCGGTCTGGAGGCCGTTCTCATACGCGAAGCTCCAGCGCCACATCATCGCGGTGACCTTCACCGCCATGGCGTCCTGGGGGACGTTGCGCATCGTCCGGTACCCGAGGAAGCCGTAGTAGAACATCACCATCACAATGGCCAGGGGGATGACCGTCCAGAGAACCTCCAGCCAGGTGTTGCCCTCAATGTCCGTCGGCGTCGGGTTCCGCTTGTGGTTGTACCGGATGACGAAGTAGCTCATCAGCCCGGTGATCGCCACCAGCAGAAGCGTCGAGACGCCGACGATGAAGTAGAAGGCTGCGTCAACTTGCGAGGCGACTGTTGACGACTGCGTGAGCATGAAGGGACCTCACCTGAAGGAAACGTCCAGAAACGTGATGCCGATGAAGACTGCGAGCGTAACGGCCGCAATGAGCAGCACGTTGCGGTAGAGCGGCTCGTCGTACCTGAGATGCATGAAGATGGAGAGCACCAGCCCCGTCTTGCAGGAGGCGATGAGCAACGCCGCCAGCACATTGAACTTGCCGAAGTGGATGCCGGCCGTCGCTAACGTCAGCGCGGTCAGCAGGAGCAGCGCGCCCCAGATCAGGAAGTAGGTGCTGTACGGCACGAGGTGCTGTTCAGTTGTGTGATCAGAGGCGTTCATCGGGTCGTATCGGTCCCATGGGTCCCATGGTCTTAGCTAACCAGATACAGCAACGGGAACAGGAAGATCCAGATGACGTCCACCAAGTGCCAGTACAGCCCCGCCAGCTCCAGCCCGCCGTAGTCGGCGTACGTGACGTTCTCCGGCGAGGCGTGCAGCTTGAGGCTCACGGACACCTCCCGAACCGAGTCGTCGATCAGATCACCGGTCCAGAGGCGCTGACCCTGATCGTTGGTTAGCGTAACGCGGCCGCCGCGCAGCTTGTTGAGTTCGTCCGGCAGTGCCCATCGCTCAACCCGCTCCGGCTTTCGCGCGATGACGATGGCCATCCAGGCGAGCACAGCCATGCCGACCAGCACGTGGAACCCGTGCAGCCCGGTCATGGAGTAGTACAGACCGTAGAACACCTGCTCGCCGGAGGATTGCTCGCCAAGGGCAGGGGAATTGGGGAAGATGCCGTGGTGCATCTTCGCCGTCCACTCGAAGTACTTGTTCACCATGAACAGAGCGCCCAGGGCGATGGTCGCGAGCAGGCAGCCCAGCGCGACCTTCTTCTGCCCGCGCTGCAGGGCCCCGATGGAGAGCGCCATCGTCAGGCTGCTCGTCAGCAGGATCGCCGTGTTCAAGGTGCCGATCAGCACATTGAGCTGCAGCGCCGCGTGGTGGAACTCCGTTGGGTTTTTCGCGCGGTACACCGAGTACAGCAGGAACAACCCACCAAACAACAGCAGTTCCGTCAGCAGGAACAGCCACATGCCGAGCTTGGAGCCGATGGAGTCGGTGTGATGCTCGTGTTCGAGGGAGAGTTGTGCGGTGGCTTCGGCCATGGTTTGGGCGAGGGGAGCTATGGGACTCATGGGACCGGTAGGTCCCATTCTTCCTATCCAGTCCTATCCAGCCCCCTCCAGTCTCCTGAAGTCATACGGCCCGGAATCCACTCTGGGGATCTCGTGGAAGTTCTCCAGCGGTGGCGGAGAACTGGTCTGCCACTCCAGAGTTGCGGCTCCCCACGGGTTGGCTTCGGCCTTCTCGCCGTGCTTCATGGAGCGGATCAGGTTGTAGGCCATCACGATGAGGCCGGCGACGAGAATCCAGGAACCGATGGTCGAAGTCAGGTGATACGGATGGAACCGGGGCAGATAGTCGTAGTAGCGGCGAGGCATGCCCAGCCAGCCCATCACCAGCATGGGGAAGTACAGCGTGTTGAACCCGACAAAGATGGTGGCCATGGCGACGTAGGCGAGCTTCCGGTTGTACATGCGGCCGAACATCTTCGGGAACCAGTAGTGCACCGCCGCGAAGAACGCTATGCCGGTTCCGCCAAACATGACGTAGTGGAAGTGCCCCACGACAAACGCCGTGTCGTGGATTTGCACATCCACGGACAGGGCGCCGTTCATCAGGCCGGTGAACCCACCGATCATGAACAGGAAGATGAACATCAAGGCGAACATCAGTGGCGGCTCGGGATGGATCGACCCCTTGTACAGCGTCGACACCCAGTTGAACACTTTGATGGCGCTGGGGATGGCGACGACGAAGGTGAGGAACGAGAAGACGATTCCGGCCAGGTCGCTCTGGCCGCTGACAAACATGTGGTGCCCCCACACCAGTGACCCAAGCCCGGCAATGGCCATGCTCGACATCGCGATGGCCATGTAGCCGAACACCGTGCGGCGCGCGAAAACCGGGATGATCTCCGTGATGGCGCCCATGGCCGGCAGGATCATCACGTACACCGCGGGGTGCGAGTAGATCCAGAACAGGTGCTGGTAGAGAATCGGGTCGCCGCCCTTGGCCGGATCGAAGATGCCGACGCCAAATACGCGCTCCAGCATGACCAGCAACAGCGTGATGCCCAGCACGGGCGTCGCCAGGATCTGCACCCAACCCGTGGCGTAGAGCGACCAGACGAACAGCGGCAGTCGCCGCCAGGTCATGCCGGGCGCCCGCAACCGGTGAACGGTCGTCACGAAATTGATCCCCGTCAGAATCGACGAGAACCCGAGGATGAACGCACCCAGAATCGCCATGGTCACGTTGGTGTTCGTGCGCATGGCGTAGGGCACGTAGAAGGTCCAACCGGTGTCGGGCGGGCCGCCCATGGTGAAGAGCGAGACAACGGCGGTCACTGCCCCGATCATGTAGAGCCACCACGAGAGCAGGTTCAGCTTGGGGAAGGCGACATCCTTCGCCCCGATCTGCAGCGGCAGCAGGAAGTTCCCAAAACACGCCGGCAGCCCGGGCACGATGAACAGGAAGATCATGATCACGCCGTGCACCGTGAAGCACGCGTTGTACATCTGCGGCCCCATCAACTGCCGCCCGGGCGCGATCAACTCCAGCCGCATCAGCACACCGATGAGGGCTGCCACGGAGAAGAACGAGAGCTGCCCTGCCAGGTACATCAGACCGATCCGCTTGTGGTCGGTCGAGAAGAGCCAGGATAGGAGGCCCGAGTACTTGTTGCCCGACTCCTCGTAGAAGCTCAGTTCTTCGTGTGTTGTCGCAGTGGCTTCGACTGCCATTGGGTTCGGTCCTTGGTCGGTCCGCTCTGTCAGCTCAGTCGGATCGCTCTGATGGTCTTGGCGCGGCGCGCCTGAGTCGCGGGTCGCCGGGCTCAGTCTTCTTTCGCCCGGTCAGGAACAGCCACAGCCCGAAGGACCCGGCGAACAGCAGGGTCACAAGCCCGGTGATTCGGGTGACGCTCAACAGGTACTTGTGTCCCACCGGGTCATAGCTGAAGCAGTAGAGCAGCACGCGGTTCGCCGCTTTGCCGGTGCGGCCGGCGGCTGCCTCAGCCAGCGCCATCTGCAGCTCGAAGGGCAGGAACGACGTGCCGTAGAGGTACCGGGCCACGAGCCCGTCCGGCGACAGGATGGTCAGCACGGCCGCGTGCAGAAAATCCTGTTCCCCCTGGCGCTTGTAGCGGAAGCCGACGGCGTCGGTGATCCGGTCGATGTTCTTCTGCGTTCCGGTCATGAAATGCCAGGCACTCTCGGGGAAGGGCTTCTTGAGCTGCTTCACGTAGCTCTGCCGCTTCCCCTTGGCCATCTTCGGCGTCTCGGTCGGGTCGAAGCTGATGGTCAGCACCTGGTAGTCCACCCCAGGCTTCAGGTCGAGCTTGCCCAGCACCTCCGTCAGCCCGTTGAGCAACGGCGTGCAGATGCCTGGGCACTCGAAGTAGACCAGCGCCAGAATCGTCGGCCTATCGAGGAGGTCCTTGAGGGGGACCGTCTTGCCGTCCTCATCGAAGAACGTCAGGTTCAGTGGGACCTGCTCACCGAGCTGTTCGTCAATCCCGACCTCGACTGGCTTGCCCTTCGTCGCTTCCTCAGCGCCAGCCCTCGACGCGACAAGCGGAGCGCAGAGGGCAAGCAGCAGAGACAGCCTCCTTCGAGTTCTCATCTTGTCTCACTCACGCTCATGGTCGGCGCCCCGCTGGGCGCAGGTCTCCCGACGCTGCTCAGCAGGGCAGCCGGGCGGCACTGCTAATCTGGAAGCGCCAACTCGAGATCCATCTCCGAAACTTGCGGTCGCTGGGACAGTGAACGCACAACAACCAGCACGAACACGCCAAGGAACACCAGCCCGCTGGACAGCGCCAACGGGTGCAGCCCCGCCAGTCGCTCAGTCGTGAATGAGGGCACAATCATGATCCATCGCTCAAGGCCCATCGCGCAGACGACGAGGAGCGCCGGCCAGCGCACGTAGTTGGGGTTGGCTTTCTGGCTGGGCACCTGCAGGAGCGCAAACGGCCCGAGGTAGGCACCGAACAGAACCGCCCAGGCCACGCCGCGCCAGGGATACTGGTACAGCCGCGGGATCAGGTGACTGGTCTCCTCCGGCAGATTGCCGTACCAGATCGTCAGGAACTGAGCGAAGAACAGCCCGGTGGTGAAGATGCCAAACCCCAGCAGAATGTTCGCCATATCCTGGAACTGCCGCGGGCCCAAGTGCGCCTCCAGCCCCAGCGGCTCGCGAACCAGAGCGGCGACCAAGATCATCGCCGCCATGGCCATGTAGAGCGTGCTGACGAAGAAGTAGGCCCCGTACAGCGTGCTGTACCAGCGCGGGTCCAAAGACATCATCAAGTCGAAGCCGAAGAGGCTGTACGTGAGGGCGTAGGCCACCGCGAGCATGATCGCCAGCACATTCAGCCGGTGATGATGCGCGGGCTTCGCCGACTCCGGGAGAGACTCCGCCTTGCGGTACGCGCCGACGAAGGCCGCGCTGGCCAGGGCGATCAGTACAAGCGCAGCCAGGTTCCGACCGAAGAAGAACGGCTCGTTCAACCACCACGCCTTCTCGGGAAGCGGGTGCCCAACCCAAGTCAGCCAATGGGCCCGGCCAGTCCACAGCAGCAGGAATACGGGAATGGAGAACGCGAGGAACCCCAGCGAGGAACGACCGATACGGTTCGGTCCTGCCGCCCAGGAGGCCTGCGCCGTCCGAAACGCCGCGCTCCAGACGAGCATGCCTTGAGCTAGCCCCATCCAGAAGAGAAAGTTGAGCAGCAGAATCCACCAAGTCTCGTCGTGCACGCTGCTGGCCAGACCTATCCCGGTCCCGATGGAGCCCAACAGGATGGCTCCGCCGGCAGCGGGCGTCAACCACCCGGGCAGAGCCGAAGCACGATTGCCGTCAGTCTGGGTCCAAGCCACGATCCAGGTCAAATCCCCATGTCAGGTGTAGTACAATGGCTGGACGGTCCTCGGCGGAAGCGTGTCCGGCACACCAACACAAAGCATGACGCACCTTCCCCGGTTTGGCAAACCCCGGCACCACTTCGGCGCGAAACAGGAGGCAGGAAACCATGGCAGAGCTCTCCCCCCAAGCATGGCGTTGCACCGTCTGCGGGTACATTCACCGCGGCCCCGAGCCGCCGGACGAGTGCCCCGTGTGCGGCGCGACCCGACAAGAGTTCGAGCCATTCGTCGAGGAGACGGCGGCGCCAGTGGTGAAGGAAGCAACCACGTGGCGCTGCCTCGTCTGTAACCACCTCCACAAGGGCGCCGAGCCTCCAAGCGAGTGCCCAGTGTGCGGCGCCTCCAAGGACCGTTTTGAGCCGCTCGCCGACGAAGCGGGACCGGCGTCACTGGCCGAACAGGGAGACGGCATCGTCGTCGTCGGCGGCGGGATAGCCGGCGTGTCGGCCGTCGAGGCGATCCGGGCGGCCTCCCCTACTGTCCCGGTCACGCTGGTCTCCAAGGAACCTGACCTCCCCTACCACCGCCTCAACTTGACTCGCTTCGTAGCCGGCGAGATCCAGGACGCCTCGTCGCTGGCACTCCACCCAGCCTGTTGGTACAAGGAGAACAACATCGAGCTTCTGCTCGGCCAGGAAGTCGCAGCGCTCGCGCCTGACCGCCTCGAACTGGAGCTACGCAGCGGCGAAACGCTCCGCTACAGCAAGCTGATTCTGACCGCCGGCTCGCACCCGTTCATGCTGCCGATCCCCGGAGTGAAGAAGGAAGGCGTCACCGCCTTCCGCACCTTGAGCGAGGCGCAGTACATCCTGGAGGAAATCGCCAAGGGCGCCAAGTGCGTGTGCATCGGTGGCGGCATCCTTGGCCTGGAGTCGGCGGCCGGGCTCGCCCGGCGCGGTGCCGACGTCACCATTCTCGAAGGCTTCGATTGGCTGCTGCCTCGTCAGCTCAACCCCCGCGGCGGGCAGATCCTGGCGGGATTCGTTCGGCAGCTCGGAATCGAGGTGCGCCTGGGCGCTCTCACAAAGGAAATCCTCGGCGACGAACGGGCGCGCAGCGTCCAATTGGAGGACGGTACCCAACTCGATGCCGACTTGGTCGTCGTGGCAGTAGGCATCCGGACCAACAGCTTCCTGGCTCGGCGCGCCGGCCTCGACGTGAATAACGGCGTCCTGGTCGACGACAGACTGACCACCTCCTCGCCCGACATCCTCGCCGCCGGAGACGTTGCCGAGCACCGCGGCGTGGTCGCAGGACTGTGGGGCCCCGCGCAGTACCAGGGCACCATCGCCGGTATGAACGCCGTGGGCAAAGGCGCCGACTACGGGGGCATCCCGCAGGCCACCACCATGAAAGTCGTTGGCTTCCCGCTGTTCAGCGTCGGCGAGGTGAAGGCCGAGGACGCCAGCTACCGTGACCTAGACCACGAAGGCGAGGGCACGTACTGCCGATTCCTGTTCCGCGACAACCGCTTGGCGGGCGCCATCCTGCTGGGCGACACCTCGCTGGCGGCTCCGGCGAAGAAGGCGGTGGAAGCGCGCACGGATCTCTCCGGGCTGCTGGCAAAGCGCCCCTCGGCACCCAATGTCGCCGAGCACCTGGCAGCCCTGGCCGGATAGGAATTGCGCAGCCGCCCGTCTCCACCGAGCGGCTCTATGGCAAGCGGGACTACTCCTCGAGGGGCTCGAAGGCGTCCTTGCCCATTCCGCACTCCGGGCACTCCCACGTCTCGGGAACCTCTCCCCACGGGGTCCCCGGCTCGACGCCCTCGTCGGGGTCGCCGAGGTCGGGGTCGTATACGTAGTCACATGCCGTGCAAGCCCATTTCTGCATCATCACTGCATCGCTCCTTATCGCGGTACACCGCCGGTCACAGAGTGCCCACGGCGCCTCGGCAGTTGCACCGGGGAATCCCGGCGCACGCTGCCGATCGGTCAGGAGAGTGTACCAAGCTCTGCGGCACCCGGGAAGACCCGGACAGCGATCGTCCCAGGGAAACGCCTCCGCTGGCCGCTCACGCCTATCGCTGGGAGCGCCTCGTTACGTGCCACGCGCGGCCGTCGGCAGCGAGCATGTCGTCTGCTTCCTGCGGCCCCCAGGCACCGGCGGGGTAGGCCGGCAGCTTCGGTGCCCGCTGGTGGTTGCAGGCGTCGAGAATCGGATCGAGGAACGCCCAGGCGGCCTCCACCTCGTCGCTACGGGTGAACAGGGTAGACTCCCCGAGGGCGGCGTCCAGAAGCAGTCGCTCGTAGGCTTCCGGTGGCTCTCTGCCGAAGGACTCGGCGTAGCTGAAGTCCATCTTCAGCGGGCGGATCTGCAACTGGCTGCCGGGGACCTTCACCTGGAACTCAAGCGAGATGCCCTCATCGGGCTGAATTCGCAGGGCGAGGACGTTCTGCTGGAGCGGCGCTGTCTCACCGGTGTTGAAGAGCACGCGCGGGACCGGCTTGAAGTGGACCCCGATCTCCGTCAGCCGCTCGGGCAGGCGCTTGCCGGTGCGGAGATAGAACGGGACGCCTTCCCAGCGCCAGTTGTCGACCCACACGCGAAGGGCGGCATAGGTCTCGGTGTGCGAGTCCGCCGCTACGCCTGTCTCTTCGTGGTACCCCAGCAATTCCTGCCACCTGTGCACGCCCCGCGCGTATTGGGCACGCACGACGTCTTCGCCGAAGCACACGGCGGGGAGCGGCCGAAGCGCCTTGAGGACCTTCACCTTCTCGTCGCGCACGGAGTTGGCGTCCATCGAACTCGGCGGCTCCATGGCGACCAGGCAGAGCAGGTGCATCAGGTGGTTCTGCACCATGTCGCGGAGCGCGCCGCTCTGCTCGTAGTAGCCGCCGCGCGCCTCGACGCCGACGGTCTCGCTCACCGTGAGCTGCACGTGATCCACGTACTTGTGGTTCCACAAGGGCTCGAAGAGGCTGTTGGCAAAGCGGAGGACGAGGATGTTCTGGACCGTCTCTTTGCCCAGGTAGTGGTCGATGCGATAGATCTGGTCCTCGGCAAGGAACTGCTGGAGCCGGTGGTTCAGGGCACGCGCCGAGGAGAGGTCGCGGCCGAAGGGCTTCTCCAGGACTACGCGGGACCAAGTACCGGCCGCGGACGCGGTGACCAGGCCGCTGGCGTGGAGTTGTTCGACGACGGGCTCGAAGCAGACCGGGGGAGTCGAGAGGTAGAACAGGCAGTTGCCGAGCTTGCCGGATGGCTCGACGGATTCGGTCAGTCGCTGACGTAGCGCTTCGTAGCCGGCCGGGTCCTCGTAGTCGCCCCGGTGGTAGGAGATCCGCGCGGCAAACGCCTGCCACGACTCGTCATCCACAGGCTGGACGCGGCAGGACTGCGCCACCCCCTTGCGCAACTCCTCGCGGAAGACAGCGTCGGTCTTCTCGGTGCGCGCAAACCCAATGATGGAGAAGGTGTCGGGCAGCCGCCCTTCCCGGAACAGGCAGTAAACCGCCGGCACCAGCTTGCGCCGAGTCAGGTCACCGGAGGCGCCGAAGATGACCAGTGCAAACGGGTCGGGCAGCTTCCGCCGGGGCGCGTCACTTGCAGTGACGGAGTCGACCGCGGACGTTGTCCAGGGGGAGGGCTGCGTGCTCACGACGCGTATTCCACAAACCGCTCTCTCTTCACTGCGCAGAGCGGGCACTTCTCCGGCGCTTCGCCCTCGATCGTCCATCCGCAGTGGTCGCAGACGTAGACCGGACCCAACTCAACGTCTTGACCGAGAGCCACGGCTTCCTTCGCGCGCCGGTAGAGCATGGCGTGGGCTTTCTCGGTCTCGTGGGCGTAGGTGAAGCTCTTGACGGCATCCTGCTCGCCCTGCAGGTGCGCCACCTCCAAGAACGCGGGGTACATCTCGCTGACCTCGTACGCCTCGCCGGCCAGGGCATTGGCGAGGTTGGCCGCTGTTGTCCCGAGGCCGAAGCCCCCTCCCGCGGTCACCGAGAACGCCCCGGCGTCCTCCTTCAGTCGCTTGAAGTGCTTCGAGGCATGGACTTCCTCGGCAAAGGAGACTGCGGCGAACAAGCGAGCCACATTGGCGAACCCGTCCTGTTGAGCCCGCTTGGCCCAGAGCTTGTAGCGCACGTGCGCCATCGACTCTCCCCCGAACGCAGTTCGCAGATTCTCGGCTGTCATCGCGTGCATGTCGGCTGCCTCCCACAGGACGGTGTCCTGCCCCACCTATAAACCTGCCCAAAAGAAAGAGCAGGGGAATCCGCCAAACCGGCCTCCCCTGCTCTTGGTCTGCAACGGAAGACGAGGACAACTACTCCTCGATGGTGATGCACTCGACAGGGCACTCGTCGGCCGCTTCCTTTGCGGCTTCTTCGGCATCCTCGGGAATTGAGGCGCCGATCACTTCCGTCACATCATCGCCAAGCTTGAACACTTCCGGGCAGATCTCCTCGCACACGCCACATGCTGTGCACTCGTCTGCGTCAATAATCGCTTTCATGCTCCGCCTCCTTTCGTCCGAAACTCGAACTGCTCGCCGCTCCGTGAAGCTGGCCTAAGCTGCTTCCAGACTGAACTCACGGAAGTCGAACCAGTAGCCGGTACCTGTAACGGCGTCGATTTCGGCCTGGACAATGGTCCGGTGTCCTTCCTCGATCTGGACAAACCGAGCGAACAGACCCTTGGCGTCTCCGCTCAGGTGCTCCACGACGCTCTTGTAGAAGTCGCTGGTCCGCGTTTCAACGTCCAGAGCCTTTGCCAGTATGTCCAGCTCTGCTTCGGCGCTGATCGCACGATCCTGGTTAGCCATCTCGGCCCGGAGCTTCTCGACGCCCCGCCGAATGGTCTCTTCCGAGGGGATGGCGGTATGCAAGTTTTCTGCCGTGATCCGCCCGTTTTGCTGCCACTGCAAGAGCGCCCGTTCCAGGTAGCCGACGTGCCCCCGCTCCTCGTCAGCGAGGACTTCGAGCACCTGCTTCCCGCGCGAATCGGCCGTCGAGGCCACTGCCTCGGCGTAGACAGTGACGACGTGGTTCTCGTACTCCAGCGCGGTCTTGATGGCTTCCTCAATGGTCATGGTCAAGGCTCCGTGTTCGGGAAGATGGGGTTCCGACTCTGGGTGCCAACTCAGGGCGTCCAGCGCTGCTCCCGTTGCCGCTTCGGCGGGCGTTCGTGCATTATGCACGGACAGGCCGGGGAGGTCAATACTCGGCGCCGGCTTTGTGGGGCCGGCACGCCGCCGCGGCTGCGGGCCGCCGGCCTCAACACAGGCGCGCCTCAGGACGACCGGGCAGTCCCGAGGCGCGTCGTGGAGAGGAGGTGCTGTCAGGCAGCGGCCACCGGCGGGACGAAGACGCGCGCGGCAAGCTCGCGGTCGATCATGAAGAGCCCGCCCGGGAAACCCTCCATGAGCTTCAGTTCCTGCACGATCTTGTCGGCGTTCTGCTCTTCCTCCACCTGCTCGCCGACAAACCACTGGAGGAAGCTGTCACTCGCATGGTCCTTCAACTCGCGGGCAACCGTGACCAGGTTGTTGATAAGCCCTGTCACCTTCGTCTCGTGCTCGTAGGTGTCCTGGAAGACTTCCAGTGGCGAAGTCCACTCGGCCTTCGGCTCGTCGATGGCGGCCAACACGACGCGGCCTCGCCGTTCGTTGACGAAGTCGTACATCTTCATCGCGTGGAAGTTCTCTTCCTGAACCTGGACGCGCATCCAGTTGGCGAAGCCGGCCAGGTTGATGGACTCGAAGTGCGCAGCCATCGACAGGTAGAGATACGACGAGTATAGCTCCGCGTTGATCTGGTCATTGAACGCGTCTTGCATCTTGGGGTCGAGCATCTGTCTGTCTCCTCTTGGGGGTCTGTGTCCCGGCGCGCGGAGAGCAGTCCTCCGCCCGGGGAGGTCAGTTCTCTCTCAGTACCCGGTCGTCGTACTCAATCTCGAACCGGAGCTTGTGTTTTGCCTCTTCCTGGGCAAGGGCTTCGAAGGTGCCCCGGAGGTCGGCGTTGTCGGTCGTGCCCGCGATATCGGAATAGAGCCGGAACGCAGCCTTCTCCGCCTTCATCGCGACGATGAGCGCGTCCTGGTATTCCATCTCGGGGGTCGGCTCCACGTCGATCAGGTAGTCGCCGATCTTCAGGTCGGTGACCTTAGCCGCGGCGGGCAGCAGGAACTTGCCTTCCTTGACGCCCAGCAGCTTGTGCTTGTGACCGACCTCTTCCTGGGCGAAGCTCTCGAATACCTGCTTCATCCAGGGCTTGTCCATCTTCCCGGCCAACTCGGTGTAGAACATTGCCGCTTTCTCTTCCTCGCCGATGGCGAAATCGAGAACTCCCTCAACTGAATCGAATGCCATAGGTGCCTCCGGTGTTCCTGTGGATGGATTGGGTCCCGGACCTCGGGGTCCCGAACGGAACGTGCTTAATTGTAGCGCAGGCGCTTGGTGGGCGTGCTCACGAGCCGCTATGCGAGACGACGATCCCGCCGACCGTCGTCTCCACCACCTGTCCGCGGTCTGGGTCGTACAGCCTCACGGGCGACTCATCCGCCGCCAACCGCGCCGTCTCCGCCGCGGTCGGCGGCTCACTTAGCTGGCTCAGCGCAGCAAACGCGAACGCTCGCGTCGCCGGGTCAGGGTCGTGGAGAGATTGTCGGAGCGGCTCCACGTAGGGGAGCATCACTTCGCGGTCCGCCGACGCCAGGGCGGCCATGGCCTGGTGCACACCGCGACGGAAGTAGTCCTCCTCGCAGAAGGCGGCCACAACGGTGGCGTATTCCCCCAGCAGAGCGGGCACCCGCACTAAGATCTCCGCGATCGCTTCGGGCGCATGCTTCACGTTTGCACCCGACTCCTCGTTCATCGCCCACAGCAGTCGACGGATCTGCTCGCGGACCGCCTCCAGGTCAGTCTCCGCCGCGCTGGCGCAGACTCGGGCAAGTCCTTCCATGGCTCGGCAGCGCAGCAACTCATCGGCCTCGACCAACAACGAACTCAAGACGCCGACAAGCCGCTGATCGGCCCGCGCAGCGGCAACGAGCCTCTCCAAGTCGCGAGCTTCGAGCAACTCACGGACGAGTGCCTTTCGCTCCGCCCTGGAGGACCGTTGCTTGCTGCGAGGCTGCACGTGTCTGCCAGAACCTCTATGCCTTCCAGAGGCCGTGAAGGTTGCAGTAGGCCCGCGCCGAGACTTCCTCTGCTTTGAGGCAGAAGCAAGCCTTTGGGGCGTCGCCCGGCTTGAGGTACTTCGTGGCGGTCTTGCCGTCGGCGATGACCTCGATCAGCTCGATGTAGTGGTCGTCTGCCATGGGGTGTTCAACGCTGCCGACGGTCACGCATACGCCCGACTCGGTCTTGGCGATGACCGGGACATGCTTCTCTTGAGCAGCGTCGGTGGTGTTCTCGGTCACCGCTGCCATGGGCTGATTGCAGCAGACCAGAGTGCCGAGCCCCTCGTGCGTCAGCTCCACCATATGCCCGCATAGCCCGCATTTGAATACTGTCAATTTTGCCGCCATCTGTTCCTACCTCCTGAGTTTGGGCCTTGCCGATTGTGCGCAGTGCCGCCCGCCGCAGCTCCCGACGCGGCGCGGACGCGTCCTGCTCGGAGCGTGCCAAGCGTTGAGAACGCACGCAGCGCTGAACTGGCGCACCGACGCAATTCATCCGGCTACTGGTGGATAGTATGACCTGCCCGGCACCATGGCGAAAGGCCACCGGAACCGGTCGGAGAGCGCAACGACGAGCGGGCGAACCGATGATCGGGAAGGAACGCCGCTGCTCCGGTGCGAACTCGTGCTCCTCTCGACCTCGTCGAGGCGCTGGACACCGGCCGGGAGACCAGCGGCGACCTCAACCTCGCCCGCCGGAGCTTCGAGAGGATCATGGGTATAATCGACTCTCACCGTCGAGGCGGCGCGCGGGCATCGCTGCCGCTCGAACACCGATCCCTCTGCGTCGGCCGCCCCGACCGGTAGCAACGTGCGGAATGCCACTCACCACTCACCACTCACCACTCACCAAGGAGAAATCACCTATGTCAGTACGCCTCGGATTCATCGGCACCGGCGGCATCGCCCGGCGCCATCTCACCAACTGCAAAGACCATCCCGACGTGGAGATCGTCGGGCAGTGCGACGTGGTGCTTGAGCGCGCCCAAGCTGCCGCCACCGAGTTCGGCGGCAACGCCTACCAGAGCGCCGAAGACCTGTACGACAAGGAGAAGCCCGACGCCGTCGTTCTCTGCACGCCTCCCTTTGCCCACGGCGACCTCGAGGAGGGCGCCGCGCGGCGCGGGATCCACTTCTTCGTTGAGAAGCCCGTCGCCATCGACATGGCAATGGCGAACCGCGTCCAGCGAGTCGTCGAGGAGACCGGCATCACCACCCAGGTGGGCTACATGTTCCGGCTCGCGGAGGGACCCAAGAAGGCGCGCGAACTGCTGGCGACCCGCGCCGTAGCCATGGTGCAGGCGCACTACTACATGCCCGGTCTGCCCGGACCAAGCTGGTGGCCGAAGATGGCGTTGGGCGGCGGACAGCTCGTCGAGCAGGCGACCCACATGTTGGACCTGGGTCGCTTCCTCGCCGGCGACGTGAAGAGCGTCACCGGCCGCACTGCCCGTGTCCGCGACTGGACCCCGCCCGCGGGCTACGAGCCCGCCCCCGGTTTGCTCAAGTACGCCGACGGGTTTGAGATCCCAGACACCACCGGGTTGGTGATGGAGTATGAGTCCGGCGCGCTGGGCACACTGAGCTGTTCCATGGTCCCGCAAGCCGCGTGGGACAATGGCTTCAAAGTCGTCGCCGACGGCCTGCTCGTGACTCTCGAAGGCGCCACTGCCCGCTGGGTCGGCGACGAAGAAGGCAACCTGCCTGCCGGCGCCAACTGGGCCAACTACGTTCTCGACGAGTTCATCGCCGCCGTGAAAGACGGCACCGGCAAGACCAGCGTGCCGTACATTGAGGGCGTCAAGAGTCTCGCCGTCTCCCTCGCCGGCTATGAGTCCGTGAAGCGCGGCGGCGGGCCGGTGGAGATCGCCGAACTGGTGGACTGAGCCACCGCAGCTCCGGGGGGGACGCCCCCCCCGGTTCGATCCGCTCGGAAGCCAAGCGTCTGCGGCGCCATCAGGGAGAGGTGCACGAACATGCGCAGCTATGCAGCAATCGCCATTCTCGCGGCCTTCACCGCAGCAGGGCACGCAGACCAGCTCCCCGACCTGCTTGTCGACCACGGCGCCCGTCTCGACGCGGGCTCTGTCACCGGCTGGACGGCGCAGCCCGGTTGGTTGGGCAATGCGTCGGGAACCGCGACGGTGACGGCCGAGGGGGCGCTAACGTGCTTCGCGGTGCCTGAGCCGAGGCGCGGGATGAAGTGGTCGCACGCGATGGGCGGGGTGTGGCTGCAGGAGGCGCCGTGGCTGGTGGTGCGGTATCGCGCGCAGCAGTACGAGCCGACGGGTGGGTACTTTGTGTACCTGGACGACGGGGCGCACAAGGGCGAGGTGTATGCACTGAAGCCGGAGGATGTGAAGGCGGATGGGCAGTGGCATACGGTCGCAGTGGACGCGCAGGCGGCAGCGCATGGGGAAAGCATCGAGGCGGTCGCCGTGCAGGTGCAGACTGACGCAGCGGGCGACGGAAGGTTGTGGCTGGACTCGCTAACATTCATGGCGGCGCCGCCGGAAGGCGCCGAGGTTATCGGCGGCGGGGCAACGACGGCGGCGGCGGACTACTCCTTCCCAGTAGCCCAATCGCTGTGGGTGGCGCAGCCGTCGTGGCTGGCAGTGCCGACGGAGAAGCAGCGCACGGTCGTCGAGGGGGAGCGGGCGACCTTCGCGGTGAGCGAGGCGGGGCGAGGGATGAAGTGGTTGTGGAAGCTGCCGGAGTCGGCGCCCTTGGAGGGACGCGGCTACCTGGTGGTGCGGTATCGGGCCAGCAATGTGAGCGCGCAGGGCGACTACGCGATCAGCGTCTTGGGCAACCTGCTTGATGGCGGCATGAACTACACGACGGCGGCCATGCCCACGGAGTGGGCGTGCGACGGGCGGTGGCACACTGCGTCAATTGGTATTCGGCAGGTGACGGAGAAGTTCACTGCCGCCGAGGCGCTGGCCGTGCAGGTAATTGCTGACGCGCAACTGCCGGCCAAGCTGGAACTCGAGTCGCTCACGCTGGCGTCGCGGCCGGCGGAGTCGCCGCTGTCCGACTGGGTGGAGGCGCGCCCCGCGAAGGCGCACCCCGGGTTCGCGCCTGTGGAGCTCCCGGCAGAGCGCAACCTGGCGCTCGCCGACATGCTCGCGGCGCTGCAGATGAGCGGGACGTTCGACGCGAAGGAGATCGCGGTCGCCGGAGTGCCGTTCCGCCTGGCGCCGTCGCCGGAGCTGCTCTCGACTTCGCTGGACGGCACCGGCGAGCTGCGCGTGCCTCTGCAGGGAAAGGCGGCCGAGGTCTACGTGTTGACGCTGAACCTGTTCTGCGGGGGGGAGGAGCCGGTGCGCGGGAGCGGCAAGCTGACGGCGATCCGCGACGTGGACCGGTTTCGGTTGGCAGTGACGTACGCCGACGGACTGACCGACGAGTTCCTCCCGCTGGACGTGCTCACCGGTCGGCACGAAGTCCGCCGGGGGCCGGCGGTGGTGTGCGTGCCGGTGGACCCGAAGCGGGCGCTGCGCGAACTGACGCTGACGGACGCGACTGAGCGGGGGGCGTTTGCGTTGGCGGCGGTTACGTTCGGGCGCCGCGGGACTTCGACTCCCTTCGCCGCCTCTCGCGGCCTCGGGGCGGCTTCAGTCGCTCAGTCAGACGGAGCGCGTTCGGGGGGCGCGGGCGAACTGCGGCTCTCCGAGAAGGGGGAGGTTGTGCGGCTGACAAGCGCCGGTTCGGCTGTTGCCCTTCGGCTTTCGCCGACGCCGTCGATTGTTGAGCTGACTCATGGAGCGACGGGCGCGACGTACCGACTCAGCGGCGACGCGGCGACGCTCTTCCAGGTGACGGTTGGCGGCGAGACGGTGCCCGCTGACGGTCTCACGCCCCTCTCCAAAGCCAGCCTGCAAGACGCCGCAGTGCACACAGCGTATCGTGTGGGCGACACGGGCGTGCAACTTGGGCTGACTGTCGAGTCTACGCCGACAGGAGAATTGCGGTTGCGGACTTCGCTGAAGAACGCCACGCAGGAGGCGAAGCAGGTCGCGCTGGTCGGCCCGCAGGTCGCCGGCTACGTTCTGGGCAACGACCTAACTGACAACTGGTACTTCGCGCTGAGCCAGAGCCTGCACTTCAGCAATCAGCCTGCACGCCTTTGCGCCCGGCACTGCGGTCACGGTTCGCCCGTGCAGTTCGTGACCACCTTCAACCCGCAGTCGGGCGACGGGCTGTATCTACGCACCGAGGACACCCTCGGCGACTGTCGCAACTACGTCACGGAGAAGAGCGAAGCCGGCATGGCGGTCGGCGTTGAGTGTCCTGTGCGCGCCTTGGCGCCAGGCGAGACGGTCGCGCTCGCACCGACGGTGTTCGGCCTCTGCGGGGGCGACTGGCGCCCGGCGTTCCACGCCTACCGCGACTGGCTGAAGACGAGGTACCGGCCGGCGTCGCCGCGGAAGCAGTGGTTCCGCAACGTCTTCAACTTCCGGCAGCGATTCCTGTATGCTTGGGACCCGCTGTTCGACTCGGCGACGCGGAAGCTGGAGCTCGTCTCGGCCGTGCAGGAGGGTGAACGCAGCTTCGGCGGCGCCGACTACGTGCACCTGTTTGACTGGGGCTCGGTGCCGCAGTACGGCCGGGTGTATGGGCGCGAAGGCGACTATTCGCCCTTCGACCTGATGAGCTGGAAGAAGGAGGACCTCCGGGCGCAGGTCGCGGAACTACAGCAGGCCGGGGTGCCCGTCGGGCTGTACATCGAGGGCTACCTGCTCCAGGAGAACGGGAAGTTGGGCAGCGGGCGCGGCAAGGCCTGGCAGATCAAGAACGCCAAGGGCGAACCGCTCTACTGGCCGGAAAGCACAGAGATGTTCGTGTGCCCGTGGGTGAAGGACTGGCAGGCGGTGCAAGCACACACGTATGCGAACATGATCCGCGACCTGGGTGTGAACGGCATGTACCTCGACGAGTTCGGCTTCGCCGACGCCGGCAAGGACTGCTACGACCCGGCGCACGGGCACCCGGTGCCGGGGTACTGCGTGAGCGGCGAGCGCGATTGCACCCGACGCGTGCGCGGGGCGATGGACACCGTCAACCCGGAGACCGCCCTGTACGGCGAGGAGACGCCGCCCGACGTGAACTCCCAGTACCAGGACGGTTCGTTCACGTACGTCATGCGGCACAGCCTGCTGCAGAGCGCGTCGATACCGCTGAACCTGTTCCGCTTCGCTGTCCCGTCATTCAAGAGCTTCCAGATCCTCGTGTGCGACAAACCCACCGGCACGTGGGCGACAGGCGTCAAGTGGACGTTCTTCAACGGCGACGGCATCTGGTTGGAGGGTGTCGCCGGCGACTGGTTCGCATCCCAGACGCGAGCCGCCATCCGCAAGTGCCACGCGCTCCTGCGGGAGCATCGGGACGCCTTCACCTCAGACACCCCTGAACCGCTGGTACCGACGGAGCAATCCGGCGTCTACGCCAACCTCTTCCCTACCCCCACCAAGCGCGTCTACACACTGTACAATTCACAGCCGCAAACCGTCCGCGGCAATCTGCTGCGGGTGCCGCGACAGCCGGGCGCCAGATACCTGGATGCCTGGAACGGCAAATCGCTGACCCCCATGCCCGACGGAGCCGACGACCTGCTGCCGCTGGAGTTGGGGCCGATGGATGTCGGCTGCATCGTCTGCACGTCGGTGCAGTGAGCGCGGCCTGACAGTGTGGTGCGGGGAGGGATTCGCCGAGCAGCGACGAACCTCGGGGAAGCGGAGCCGGAGTGTTGGAGTTCTGGGGAGGAACCAAGCGATGAAGGCTCTGGTCGTCGACGACGAGCCTGTCATGCGCCGCGTGGTTGAGAGGACACTGACGGACATGGGAGTCGAAGCGGTCTCCGAGACCAGCGGGCTGAACGCGCTCTATCGCGTCCACGAGCAGCCGTTCGACCTCGTGTTCATGGATCTCATGATGCCCGGGGGGAACGGCGTGTATGCCATCGAGGAAGTCCTGAAGCGTCGGCCGGGTACACGGATCGTCGCGATCACGGGTCTCGCCACGGATGAGATCGTCGCCAAGGCGCTGGAGCGGGGCGCGGAGTCGCGTCTGCGGAAACCGTTCTCGACACACGTGATCAGGGAGACCGTCGAGCGAGTGCGGCGGGAGAGCGACGGAGGAACAGCATGAAGATAGAACTCAGGCTTGGTCTGGTCGGCTGCGGCGGTCGCGGTCGCGGTATGTTCAAGCTGGCGACCGGCGGGTTCGCCGGCGTCCAACCGGTCGCTGTCTGCGACCTCAGCCCGGACCTGGCGTCGGCGGCCGCCGCGGAGCACCCCGGCGCCGACCAGTTCACCGACTTCGAGGCGATGCTCGACGGCGCGGCGTTGGATGCCCTCCTCGTCGAGACACCCGCCAACGTGCATGCTAAGCTCTGCGCGCAGGCGCTGCGGCGAAACGTCTACGTGATGGGCGACGTGCCGTGCGTGGACAGCCCAGCCGAAGCGCAACAGCTCTGGGATGCACAACAGGAGAGCGACGCGTTCTACATGTTGGGCGCGAACCCGAACATGTGGGCGTTTGTCGAGACGGCGGTCGATCTGAAAGAGAAGGGCTTGCTGGGCGAGCCGTACTACGCGGAGACCGAGTACATCCACGACGTGCAATCGCTGTTCACAGCGACCCCCTGGCGCGAGACGTACGAGTCCATCAAGTACTGCACCCACTCCCTCGGCCCGATCATGCGGCTGATCGACGAAGACCTGGAGTGGGTCTCGTGCTTCGATACGGGGAGCCACGTCAACAAGAAGCCCGGGCAGCACGATGCCATGGCGGCGCTGTTCCGCACGCGGTCGAATGTCGCGGTGCGACTGCTGACGTCCTTCGTCAACCACTACCCCGGCTGCAACCATCACTACCGCGTGTACGGCACGAAGGGCTATTTCGAGCGCACGCCCGCCTACAACGGCGCGCCCAAGGTGCTGTTCCGGTCGACGGAACTGTATCTCGACAAGGCATTCGTCGAACTTCCCATCGACACGCTGCGCCCCGAGTACGTCGGGAATGCCCGCGCCGCCGGGCACGGCGGTGCCGACTACGCGTTGCTGGACCGGTTCTTCGGGGCGGTCCGCACAGGCGGCCCCGCGCCCATTGGCGTGCGCGACGCCCTGCGGATGAGCTTGCCCGGTGTGCTCGCCGCGGAGTCGGCGCGGCGGGGAGGCGAGTTGCTGCGGATTGCGTATCCGTGGACGGCAACGGACTGCACCGCACGCTGAGCTTCGCGCCACGGCCGCTGCAGCCCCCACTGCCGGCACGGGTCCGTGGGGCTGCCGGCTGGGCTTGCGCATGTCCCGGTGGTTGCGTATCCTCTGCAAGGTGAATTGAGGTGAAGCAATTGACGAGGACCCTGTCGAGCCTCGAGCGGGAAGTCCTCGACCTGCCCACTTCCCAACGGGCCGCGCTGGCTGACCGTATCCTGGTGAGTCTCGACGAGGAAGGGCGAGGGACGGTTGACGCGCTCTGGACCGAAGAAGTTGAGCACCGTATCGACGAGTACGACCGGGGAGACGTGAAGGGCATTCCCGCCAGCGAGGTGCGCGCGAAGGCTCGGCGGATCCTGCAGGGATGACGATAGAGTTCCATCCCGAGGCCGAAAGGGAGTTTCTGGACGCCATCGCCTTCTACCGCCGGGAGCGTCGGGACCTCGGCTATGAGTTCGGGGTGGAGGTCAACCGCACCCTCGAGCGCATTCTGCACTCGCCAGACGCCTGGGCACCCCTTACCAGACGAACTCGCCGTTGCAGGACCAACCGGTTCCCGTACGGGGTGGTGTACCAGGTGCGAAGCGACTTGCTGTTCATCGTGAGCGTCATGCACCTGCACCGACAACCGAACTCGTGGCGACACGGACTCGCCCGTGACGAGTCCTGACGTTGAGCTGTCGGACTTCCCTCAAGGAGACTCCAAGTGCCCCGCAAGATCATCACCCACGACGGAATGTCATTCGAGTACCGCGAGTACGAACTGCCTGCGCTCGCTGCAACGGAGGTACGGGTACGCGTTGAGTTCGCCGCGCCCAAGCATGGGACGGAGCGGCATGGCATTGAGGGCAGCTCGTTCAACCGGAAGATATGGGACTCCGACCTGCGGATGTATCTGCCGAAGGTCGAAGACGACCAAGACCCGTCTTGGGCTTCCGGCGAGCGCGGCATCGGCAACATGGTCGTGGGGACCGTGACCGAAGTCGGCGGCGAGGCGACTCGCTATCGGCCCGGTGACCGGGTGTTCGGGTACGGCCAGATCTGCGAAGAGCATCAGCAACCCGAGGACCGCTGGTGGCCGCTTGGCAACCTGTCACCCGACGACGCCGTGTGTGTCGACCCGGCGCACGTCGCCTTCGTCGCCGTGCGCGACGGCCACATCCGCCTCGGTGACACCGTGGCGGTGTTCGGACTGGGCGCGATTGGGCTATGCGCCGTGCAGCTCGCGCGCGCAGGCGGCGCGCGGAAGGTGTTCGCCGTCGATCCCATTGCCATTCGGCGCGAGTTCGCCCAGGGCCACGGCGCTGACGCGGCGTTCGACCCGGTAGCAGTCGACGCCGCGCTCCAGATCAAGCAGGCAACTGAGCGTCACGGCGTCGACGTGTCCATGGAGACCTCGGGCAACGGTCAGGCGCTCCACGAAGCTATCCGCTGCATCCGCCAATGCGGCACCATCGTCCACGTCCCTTGGGGGCCGCACGATTGCAGCGCCCTGCATCTCGACGAAGAGTTTCACCTTAACCGGCCGACGATCATCGGCAGTCAAGCGTGGGAGGGTTGGGGCAACCCCGACCGCGACCATCCGCTCTGGAACCCGACGCGGGCGTTCGAGGCAACCCTCGAGCTGTTCCGCGCGGGGCTAGTCACCGGAAAGGGAATCCTGCATCCGGTGGTGCCCTTCGACGAAGCGCCGGAGGCGCTCAAAGCGATCTTCGTCCAGCCGGAGACGACCATCAAAGTGGGGGTCACGGTGGCAGACTGAGACGAGCAATGGACCGGTCCTCGGCATACTGCGTCCACACGAACCATCGGCGACAAACCCCATGGCATACGCTATCCCCCTTGTCCTCGCCGGAATCGCCGTGTACTGGGTGATCCGCAGGCGTCGCAGCCCACATGCACAGCCGATCGGCGACGCCTGCCCGCGATGCGGGGGCCGACTGGTGTACCGTCAGCGAACATTCCGAGGCAGCGCGCAGGAGCAGTACTGGGAATGCTCCGTAGGAGACTGCGGGTACCGGAAGTCCGTCTGACGCGCCGCGCGCAAACGGCAGCCAATCCGTAGGGCCAGACCTGCGTGTCTGCCCCGGCAGCCTGCTCAGCGCGTGAGGGCGGCAGGGCCTGCGGTACGGCGAGGCGGGCTCGCTCGCCGCGCGAGGGCAGCCGGGGCCGTGCGTTACGACTTCGCGTGCTTGGCCAGCACCCGTGAGACGCTCTCCCGGAGCTTGCTGGTGTCGGACGACTTGACCAAGTACTCCTGGGCGGCGGCGCTCACGAAGTTGTCCCGGTAGCTGGAGTACGCGGTGTGGATGATCACCGGGACCCTCGGATCGCGGTCCAGGATCTTGCCCAGAGCGTCCAGCCCATCCATGATCGGCATGTTGATGTCCAGCACTATGAGGTCCGGCCGGTCGTGCGTAACGGCCTCAACGGCGGCGAACCCGTCATGGACGGTCGTCACCACATGCTCGTCTTTCGCCAGCGCCTCACTGAACAGCAGACACTGGTTTCGGTCATCATCCGCCAATAGTATCTTTGCCATGGCGCTTGTCCTTCCCGACTCAGATTGCGACTGCGGTTCACACCTCTGCGAACAGCGACGGCTCTGCCAACTCCTCTAACAGCTTCTCATCCGGCCGGTGCTCCTCGCTCAACTCGCGGTTCACCGGGAGCCAGAGGCTTACGGTAGTCCCCTGGCCTTCGGTACTGTTGACCTCCACTCGACCGCCATGGTCTCGCACAATGGCCTGCGTAACAGCCAGGCCCAGGCCGGATCCAGACAGCTTGGTGGTGAAGAACGGCTTGAAGATCTCGCCCAGAACGTGGGCCGGAATGCCAACGCCGGTATCGGCGATCTCGAGGCGCACGCCTTCGCCCTCGCGACGCGTGCGGACGGTCAGCGCGCCGTGCCCTCCGTTCAAAGCCTGAACAGCGTTCAGCGCTAGGTTGACAACGGCCTGCTGAAGGCGACGTGGGTCCAAGACGACCGGCGGCAGGTCCGCCCCAAAACTCTTCGTCAGGGAAATCCCTTCCCGAAGTGACTGGAAGTTCGCCATCAACAGCGCGTGTTCTACCAGGGCATTGAGGTCCTCGGGGCTGTGGACGGAGCCGGTAGGCCGCGCCAAGTCCAGCCAGTTGGTCAGGAACGCCTCCAGCTTCGCCACTTCGTCGACGATAATGCGCGCGTTGCGCCGACTCGCGGCCGAGGCCTGGTCGTCCTCCAAGATGGTGTGGGCGAATCCGCCAATGGTCACCAGGGGATTTCGGATCTCGTGGCTGACGCGAGCGGACATCTCTCCTGCGGTAGCCAGCTTCTCCTGCCGGATGAGATCCTCGTGGGCGTCTTTGAGCCGCTTGTAGGATGCGGCAAGCTGGTCGGCCTTCCTGGCGACCTCGGCGTGGGCTCGGGCGTTTGCCAGGGCCATCCCGGTCTGGCGTGCCAGAGTGGCAAGCAGTCGGACTTCCTCCTCGCCGATAGGCGCCCGGGTGAAGCGGTTATCCGCAATTACGAGCCCGATCGCCCGGTCCTCCGCCTCTAACGGCGCCACCACACACTCCTCCGAATCCATGACCATCGCCAAGGCGCAGCAATCCGCGTTCAGGAGGTGTTCTTTTCGGGTGAGCTGGCGCGGCTTGCGTTCGAAGAACGCCTGCACCAGCGGGCATGAGGAGTCCGGGCGCAGCGGGAGGACCGCTTGTCGCACCAAGTCGTGAAGCGACCCGGGTTCCGGGACTTTGGGGCCGTCGTACCGCCGGACCAGTTCGCGGAGATCCTCGGAGTGTGCGACCGAGGCGGAGTAGATTCGGTGAGCCTCTTCCTCATCCCGGGGCCCGACGGCAACCTGACCTCGCAGGAGCTGCTCTTCTTCGTCCGCCAAGAACACGAAGGCGCGATTGAAGCCCAGCGCCGGCCCTGCCGTGACGCAGGTCAAGGCAGCGTGCAGCACATAGTTCTCGTCCAAGGCGCTCTGGATAAGCCGCGACACTCGGTGGATCAGCTCCAACTGGTACACGCGGCGAGCGCTGTCGGTGACGTTGTTGATGACGATCAGCACGTCGGAAGCTCCACCGGGACCCAGAGGTCGCAGCCGGATGTCGAGGAAGCGGTCGGGGTGCGCGGGGGACCGGTGGTGGAGCGCCTGTTTCTTGACGGTCTCGCCGGTGCGCCGCGCCCTGGCCAACATGTCCGCGAATGCCGCCTGCTCCAGCAGGGCCGGCTCAAGAACCTGGGTGATGGGCTGCTCCAAGGCCGCAGCCGCCGCAACCTCAGCTTCGCGGGCGAAGTGCTCGTTCATCGCCTTGACCCGATCGGCGCCGTCCACCACAATAAGCGACGCTGGCATGCCCTGGATGATCTGCTCGCTGAACTCCTGCGCGCGCGCGGTTTGTTCGTGGAGCGACACCTTTGCCAACGCTACCGCGAGGGGGCCGGCTACCGCCTGGATGATAAGCTGATCGCTTTCGCTGAAGGCGTTCGGTTTCTGACTGTGGATGTCAAGCAGGGCGACACACCGCTCGCCGCTGACAACGGGTACGAGCAGCTCGGCGCGTGTTCGCCGGGCAGCGGGGAACGGCAGAACATACCTGGGGTCGGTGCTGACGTCGTTCACCAACACCGGGCTCAGGGTCCGGACGGCCTCTCCGATGAGCCCTTCGGTGCTCTTCTGGCGGTGCCCCGCCCGAAGGAGCGGCTCGTAGGCGCCGCTGTGTGCTCGCAAGAGGCAGTCGCCCTCGGGGTCGACGGAAAACACGCTGGTGTCGAAGAACCGGAAGTGCCGGCGGACCGCCTCCGCCACCAATGTGAGGAGGGCGTCGACCGTGCGCGTGCCGAGGGCTGCCTCAGCGATCTCCTGCAGGAGCGCGAGGCGCTCAACCTGGCGGTGCTGCTCCCGGTAGAGCCGGCGGAACTCCTGCACCGATTGGTGCAGCTCCCGTGTGCGTAGCGCCACGATGCGTTCCAGTCGCTGCTCGTCCGCCGCGGCCGCCCCCTCGCGGTCGGTCCGCCAGAGGCCCGTCTCGTCGCGGATGAGGCTCTGCACGACGCGGGCGCCGGCATAGCGGATCACGGTCGACCGCACCCGCGCCTGAATGCGCTCCCCTTCCGCCGAGATCACCCGGGCCCGGTCCAGGAACGACGTGCCCTCGTGAGCGGCCGCACTCAACCGGTCGACGATGGCTTGGCGAGAGGACTCGGCGAACAGATCGGGGTAGTGCGAACCGACCAGATCGTCCTTTTCGAGCCCGAACAAAGCCTCCGCCTCGCGGTTCGCATCGACCACGACCCCGTCCTTCGGGTCCACCAGCACCACGGCATCACCCGCCGCGTTGAACAGGGCCCAGTGCTTCTGCTCGGCCCGCAGCAACTCGCACTGGTTGTACTCGTAGTAGCACTCGGTGATATGCAGCCGGACATGGTCGATCTCGGACTCGACCCAGTCGCACATCGCTTGAAGGGACTCTCTGTCGTCACCGAACTCGGCGACCAACTCGCCGATCAGGGTCCGCTTGAGGGCGATCTGCGTGCACACGAGGTCGGCGGCCGTGTACCCGGCCTTGTTCCCAGCGCGTGTGGCCACAGCGACGAACCGGTGGCAGGCAATATCCGTAGGGTCCTCGAGGTGGCGGAGCAGCAAGTACAGGAACTTGTGACCGAGTTCCCGCCACCAGCCCGGCACGAGGAGGTTCGTGTCGGCCGTCTGGGGAAGGAGTTCCGCCACCTGCTGGAGCCACTGTGAGACGAGATCGCCCTGGCGCCCCTCGATGAACCGGCACATCCGCTCGATGCCCTGCCGCCGATGCGCCCGCGCAGCCTCGTCCCCTTCATAGTACGCCCGGTGGAGCTGGTGCGCGACGACTGAGGGGGACTCGTAGTACTTCTTCATGTCGAGAAGGGCTCAACGCGGTGTCGGAGGACACGGTTGGCGTCAGGAAGCGATTGTAGCTGCCGGAGCGGCGCCGGCCAATCTCGGCGCCGCCGGCGCACCTCAGGGAAGTGCCGGCCGGTCCAGGCTGCGCCACCAGTCCAGGTCCACATCCGGGAAGAGGCAGTCCCTCTCGCAGAGGCTGCCGAAGGAAGCCCAGTCACTCTCCGACAGCCACTCGCCGTCGGCGTACCGCCTCGCCAGCGCGGCGGTCAACTCAAAGTCTGAGAAGTGCGCTGCGGCTCGGTGCTCCGCGTAGTCCCGTGCGGACCACGTGGTGATGAGAAACTGCCAGTCGGAGGACTGCAGGAGCAGCAGCTCTCGCGCCGCCTGCTGGAGAAGCCGGGTGAGCGTTTCGTCGGGCTCGGGGTGTGCCACCACGAGTTCCCGGAGGCTCGCCTCCGCGGCGTAAATCCGCCGCCACGTCCACTCGGTCCATTCGTTCAGCCAGACCCAATGGTGGCCGCCTGCGCCCCAGGATCCCTCCGGAAGCGCCAGAGCGGTGGCGGGCGGATGAGCCGCCAGGTACTCCGTGCCGGTCATCACTTCGAGGTCGGGGTCTTGGTGCATCCACCGAAGCACGTGTTCCAGCCAGACTGGTCCCTCGAACCACCAGTGCCCAAACAGCTCGGCGTCGAACGGCGCCGCCACGACGGGAGCGCGGCCGTTGAGCCACGGTTGGTGCTCCAGCGTGGCCTTGACGCGCCAGAGGAAGTTCCCGGCGTGTTCGCGGGCGCGTTCCGCGGCGCGGTCCGGATCGTACTCCTCCTTGGCGCCCAGGTCACCCGTGTCGTCGGTTACCCGCCAGTAGCGGTGTCCGCCGGGGTAATGCTTCTTGTGGAAGTCCAAGTACGCCGCGTCGCCGGGGTACCCGAGTTGGCTGCTCCAGACCTGCAGGGTCGAGTCCGGGTCACGGAAGAACGCGGCAGCAGGAGGGTGATCTTCCACGTGGTCGCCCACGAAGTAGGCGGCATGGGGCGTGCGCTCGCCATCGTAGGGCCTCGGCTCGCGCAGACAGGAGACTCGGCTCCAGAGCTTGCCCAGCGTTTCCTCACGACTGAACTCCACCGGGAACGGCTCCCCCCGGGAGAGCAGGTGCGTATCGACCACAAAGTAGTCGATGCCGTTCTCCGCGAGGAACTCCTCGATCCCCTTTCTGGGGTAGGGGGCTTGCGCCTCCCCCACAATGCGCGGATCGGGCGCCCACTGGCACCGCGGCCGGTACGCGCACTCGGGAAGCCAAAATCCCCTTGGTCGCCGGCCGAAGTGCCGTTCATAGCAGGCAATCCCCTGCTTCACCTGGGCCTGGACGCTCGCGTCTTCGTGGAGCAACGGCAGATAGCCGTGGGTGGCCGCCGAGGTGATCAGCTCGATATGGCCGGCCTCCTGTAGACTCCGGAAGGCGCCGACCAGATCGCCGAAGTGGTGGTCGTGGAACCGGTGCTGCACCCAGCCGTAGAACTCGTCCCAGCGTTTCGCCAGGTAGGCCACGTGACCTCGGCCGTGGGACTCAAACTCCTCCTGGTTCCGCACTGCCCCGTTGCGCTTATCGACGAGGTAGCCGGAGAACCACTCCTTGAACCGAGGGTCGGCGAGTTGTTCGAGAAGCACCGGCGTCAACCCCATTGACACTCGGGGGCTGATCCCTTCCTCGACCAGACGCTCGAATGTGGCAAGCAGCGGGAGGTACGTCTCCGCCGCTGCTTCCATGACCATCTCGCTGCCGTGGGGCCAGGTGCCGTGTCCCAGCATGTAGGGAACGTGGCCGTGCAGGACGAGAACGAAGCTGCCTTTCATGGGCTCTGTCTCCCCTTTCCGCGGCACCAGCCGCAAGCGTACACGGCCCCGTCGGCAACGCCCGGAGGCGCTTCAGATCGCGTCGTTGAGGATCATTTCCTTCACCGACTGGCCGGAGGGAATCATCGGGAACACGTCGGACTCACGATCGATGAAGAAGTCGATGAAGGTGGGCTTCACTCGTTCAGCCATCGTCGCTTCGAGCGTCGGGCGCACCTCCGACTTCTCCGTCACCCGTACACCGATGGCGCCGTAGGCTTCGGCTACCTTGGCAAAGTCCGGATTGTCGACCAGATCCACTTCGGAATAGCGCCGGTCGAAAAACATCTTCTGCCACTGCTTGACCATGCCCAGATAGCGGTTGTTGAGGATGCACACAGTGACTGGCAGCTTGTCCGAGACAGCCGTGATCAGGTCCTGGATGTTCATCTGGATGCTGCCGTCGCCGGAGATGCAGAACACGTGCTTGTCGGGGTGCGCGACCTGAGCGCCCATTGCGGCCGGGAACCCGAACCCCATGGCGCCGAGTCCGCCGGAAGTGAGAAACGTGCGCGGGTGCCGGGTGTTGATCCACTGCGCCGCCCACATCTGGTGCTGGCCGACGTCGGTCGTGATGATTGCCTCGCCCTTCGTCAACTCGTTGAGCTGCTCGAGGATGTACTGGGGGCGAAGCACGTCGTCATCCGGGTAGGTCAACGGCCCCTTCTCCCGCAACGCCTGGACCCGCTGGAGCCACGCTTCATGTGCCTTTGGCTCGACGCGCCCCAGCAACTGCTGCAGCACGAGCTTGCAGTCGCCCACGATCGGGATGGCCGTCTCGACGACCTTGCCGATCTCGGCGGGGTCGACGTCAATGTGGATGATGGCCGCCAGCGTCGCGAACTCCGCCACTCGGCCCACGACCCGGTCGTCAAAGCGCGTGCCAACGCCGATCAGCAGGTCGCACTCGCTCATGGCCCAACTGGCGAACGCACGGCCGTGCATACCAGGCATCCCCAGCGCCAGCGGGTGGTCGTCCGGGAACGCGCCCTTCCCCAGCAACGAGGTGACCACTGGCGCGTTGAGGCGCTCGGCCAACTCCCGCAACTCGGGGCTGGCCTCTGCCGACAGGCACCCGCCACCGGCGTAGAGAAGGGGGCGCTCGCTCTTCGCGATCAGTCCCGCGGCCGCCTTGACCTGCCGGTTGTTGCCCCGCTGCGTGGGCCGATAGCCTCGCAGGCCGATCGTCTCAGGGTACTCGAACTCCAGTTCGTCGATCTGGGTGTCCTTCGGCAGGTCGATCACAACCGGGCCCGGTCGGCCGGTGTTGCAGATGTGGAAGGCTTCCTTGATCGTGACCGGAATCTCCTCGGCGGCGCGCACCAGGTAGTTGTGCTTGACGATCGGCAGGGTGATCCCCAGGATGTCCGACTCCTGGAAGGCGTCGGTTCCCAGCGCCCGCGTACCCACCTGCCCGGTGATGGCGATGAGGGGCACTGAGTCCATGTAGGCGTCGGCGATGCCGGTGACTAGGTTGGTGGCGCCCGGACCGGAGGTGGCCATGCACACGCCCACCTTGCCGGTGGAACGGGCGTATCCCTCCGCCATCATAGCTGCCACCTGCTCGTGGCGAACCAGATGGTGACGAATGGCTCCGTCCGTGATGAGAGCGTCGTAGAGCGGCATGTTGGCGCCGCCGGGCAAGCCGAAGACGACCTCAACCCCTTCCCGCTTCAGAGATTCCACCAGGGCCTGGGATCCGGTCATTCTCATGTTGCGTCGTCCTCACGAGTTCGGTTGACGAACTGCTCCGCAGTCTCTGGGAAGCGATTCGCTCGCCCCCCACAAACGCAAAACTCGCTCCGGGTCGGCCCAGAGCGAGTCTCGATCGTCCTTGCTGGCTCCGGCCACCCCTTCCGAAGCGGTGCTCGAAAGGGTCGGCCGTCTCTCCGTCAGAACGCCGAGCGCTCAGACGCCTACCACTTGCGTGACTCCCTCGAGGTGCTGCTTCAGCGTGGCCTCAATGCCCATCTGCAGCGTCATCTGCGACATGGGGCACCCCTTGCAGGCGCCGGTCAGGCGAACCTGCACGGTGCCGTCCTCCAGCACGTCAACCAGTTCGCAGTCGCCGCCGTCGGCTTGAAGACCGGGGCGAACCTTGTCGAGTACTTCCTGTACGCGAGCTTTCAGGTCTTCTGGCACAGAGATTCCTCCTTCAGTCCGCCGCTTGTCGTTGCGGCACCCGTCCGGCTACGGCGTCAGGCCGCGGCCCGCCCCCGCTGCCCGGCAGCCCGGCAAGCCGGCGCCGCGTCCGTCGTGCAGTTCCCAGGCGTAGGCTTCGATGCTCTCAATACTATGGCAGCGCCGTCTCCGGCGCCTTCACGTTGAAGCTCCCCTGGCGATAGCCCTGGAGATCCAACGTCACAAAACGATAGCCGATCTCCTGCAGACTTTCAACGAGACGTCTGCGCGTGTCTTCTTCCAAGGCGTTTGCCAGTTCGTCGACGCCCAGTTCCAGCCGCGCGATCTCCGAGTGGTGGCGAACGCGCACCTGGCGGAAGCCCAACCCCTTGAGCACTTCCTCCGCCCGCTCGACCATGGACAGGCTCTCGGCCGTGATGGGAGTACCGTAGGGGATCCTGGACGCCAGACACGCGGCGGCGGGCTTGTCCCAGGTGGGCAGTCCCAGCTCTTTGGAGAGGAGGCGGATGTCCGCCTTCGTCATCCCGACCTCGCGGAGCGGGCTTCGCACCCCTTGTTCACACGCAGCCTGTGAGCCCGGCCGCCAATCGCTTTCGTCGTCTTTGTTGGCGCCATCGAGGACCCAGCGAATCCCCCGCTCCTCGCCGTAGGCCCTTAGCTTGGAGAACAGCTCCGTCTTGCAGTAGTAGCAGCGATTCTCTGGGTTCCTGGCGTAGTCGTCATCGGCGAGTTCCGCGGTCTGTAGCACCTCGAGGCGGGCGCCAAAGCCCTCCGCCAGTTCTTTCGCCGACTCGAGTTCCTTGGCGGGGATGCTCTCAGACTCGCCGATCACCCCGAGGGCGCCCTCTCCCAACGTCTCGACGGCCACGCGTAGCAGGAACGTGCTGTCGACGCCCCCCGAATAGGCAACGACAACGCGGCCCATTTCTCGCAGCAGAACGCGCAGTCTCTCCAGCTTGTTCTCGGCCACCTGAGTTCAGGGCATCCTTTCGAGACCAGCGCTGAACGCGTTGAGAAGTCGTCCTCACAGAACGTGGCGCATTGGCGGCTGGAGCGGCGGGGAAGCGAAGGAGGGGAGCACCAAGATCCCGCTGGCACCATGGCGAGTGGCTCCGGGTTCTGGTGAGGGATACTGACCGAAGCGATCCGCCAGCCGGCAGGGGCCCTGCAGAATCAGGCCGCCTGGGCTTCCTCCGCGCCTTCTTCCTTGAGGCCGACGTAGCCGTGCTTCTCCACTTCCAGGCGCCCGTTCTCGAGGAGGATCTCCCGGGTCAGCACCAGGCCGGCCCGGTCGCTGGCGACGAACTCATACTCCTTCGTCAGCACGAGCGCCTTCGGCGCGGTCGGACAAACTTCGGCGCACAACCCGCAAAAGCAGCAGGAGTTGAGGTCGATTTCAAACTCAACGGGGTAGCGCCCTTTGTGTCCCTCCCGCTTCTCGGCCTTCATAGTGATGACTTGGTCGGGGCAGACCTTCGCGCACGAGCCGCAGCCAATGCACGTCAGGTCTCCGTCCGGAGCGGCGGTGAGTCCGTGCAGACCCCGGTATCGCGGAGCGAGGACGGGACGCTCGCGCGGATACTGGAGGGTCGTGTTGGGCCGGAAAAAGTGGAGGATCGTGATCCACAGGCCCTGAAGCAGGCTCTTCGCTCCATAGGCGATCTCGCGCGCCAATGCCGTCACGGGGGTTGGTCCTCTCGCTATTGGCGCCACGCTCGCCGCGAGACGCCGTCAGTCGATCTCCGAATACGTCGGGGTGGACAGGTATCGCTCACCGGTGTCTGGAAACACAACTACAATGAGCTTGCCCGCGTTCTCCGGGCGCTTGGCGACCTCGACAGCAGCGGCGGCAGCGGCGCCGGAGGAGACGCCGACGAAGAGCCCTTCCTCGCGGGCCAGGCGGCGCGCCATGGCGATGGCGGCCGGCGCTTCGACCTGATAGATCTCGTCCATCAGCTCCACGCGCATGATTGCCGGAATGAACCCGGCGCCGATTCCCTGAATCGGGTGTGGCCCCTTCTGGCCGCCTGACATCACCGGGGAGGCCGCCGGTTCCACGGCGACGAACTTCAGCGATGCCTTCTTGGGCTTCAGCGCCTCGGCGCAGCCGGTGAGGGTGCCACCGGTCCCGACACCAGCGACGATGAGGTCCACTTCTCCGTCGGTGTCGCGCCAGATTTCCAGCGCGGTGGTCTCGCGATGGATCGAAACATTGGCCGGGTTCTTGAACTGCTGCGGGATGAAATAGCGCGGGTCCTCGGCAGCCATCTTCTCGGCAGTGGCGATCGCTTCTCCCATCCCTCCGGGACCGGAAGTCAGGATGAGTTCAGCGCCCAACACCTTCAGCAGTTGGCGACGCTCGAGGCTCATGGTCTCTGGCATCGTCAGGACGAGCTTGTATCCCTTGGCCGCACAGACCATCGCCAGACCGACCCCGGTGTTTCCGCTCGTCGGTTCGAGGATGATTGTGTCTTCGTTGACGAGTCCATCGCGCTCGGCGGCCTCGATCATGGACACGCCGATGCGGTCTTTGACGCTGGAGAGCGGGTTCATGCTTTCCAGCTTCGCCGCGACAGTGGCGCCAGCGCCCTCCGTCACCCGGTTCAGGCGAACCAGAGGGGTGTTCCCGACCAGTTTGGTTACGTCGTTTGCGATCTTCATGTGTCTCTCCCAGGGCGTCGTGGATTGTAGCTGCGCGCCCGCGGCTCGTCAACGAGGGCGGATCCGGGCCGGAATCCGCCCCCAGCCACCAAGCGTGCAGCCATCTTCTTCAGTATGTCGCGCCTGGGAGCCCCGTGCACCCATGGGCAATCGCGTGGAACGGGTCGCGGCGGCTACTCGCCGTCTTCGGCTGATTCAAGCTGCGCCTGTTGCTCCCGCTTGGTGAGGAACTCGTCGAGTTCCTCCTCCTCGGTTCGCCGGCGCTTCTGCGCGGGCTCCAACTCGCCGAGTTGCTCAAGGGCAGTGCGGACCTGCTCTCTAGCGTCGTCCGGCAGTTCGGGCGCCACAGGGTCAAACGCAGCGTCGGCAGGGAGGACTCCAGTCAACTCCAGGCACCACAGGAGCCGCTGAACGTGCGCGCCCGCAGGGGGAGCATAGATCACCCGAGACAGGGCTTCGACCGTGGGGACCAGTGCATGGAACCGATGGTACCGATTGTCCGCGTGGGTCTTGACCATCTCGGCGACGGTGTCCGTGCAGCAGGCGCCTAATTCGAGCATTGCCGCGCCTGCACCCATCATGAGGCAGTAGCTGGTGTGGCCGTTCTCCACCGTAAGAAGCGGCAGCTCCGGGAACTCCCGGCGCAGCAGGGCAAAGGCAGCCTGGAGCCCCGCGACGGCGGGGGAAGCGGGCACCTGGAGCGCCACGACTGCTTCAGACTCCAGCACGCGACGAATGGTCTCCGGCCCGTAGGGCGACCCAGGCTCAACCGGGGTCCCAATCCCCACGAAGAGCGGCGCGCCGAGCTTCGCGAGCTTGTCGTAGTAGTCCACGATCACGTCGGCTTCCCGGTCGTGCCCGCGACCCACGAGGGGCGGCGCGCACCAGAGGGCATTGGCTCCTTGCTTCAGGGCACGCCTCGCCTGCTTCAGCACGTCGTCGCGGAAACGCCGCGGCCGCTCTGCCGGCGGGAGGGACTCGTAGTCGCTCACACAGCCGCCCACCGCGGCAACCACCGCTTGGTTCCCGTTTAGACCGTCGCGCCAGGCCGTCAGCAACCCGTCCTGCTGCTCAAGCGTCAGTCGGTCAGGCCGCGAAACCTCGGCACCCACCACCACGCCGGCCACCGCGCGCTTGCTCATCCAGTCAACGTAGGCCTTCAGTGCTTCGGCCACAATCTCCCCGTCAGCCTCCCGGGGCAGCGGCACTTGGGGAAGCAGAGCGCCATCGAGAAGACCTCGCCACTGACTTCGGTCAACTTCGCTCATTCGGTGCGAACTCTCCTTAGGGGCGTGTGGCCGCGAGTACCGAGACGGGGAACCCCGGCCCCGCGGCTCAGGCTACGCGCTGGCTTGACCAGTCTGGCGACCGTTCCCGGCCGCCCCAGAATGGGCGAGGAACCGGAATGCACCCGCTGTCTTCAGGGCGACGCAACGTTCACGCCAAGGAGGTCGACGGCCCGTGGCTTCGGTCGGCGCGGAGAGTGGCCAGGGGCCGGGTCGTTGCCCACGCCAACGCAGACCGCCCTACAACGCACAGCGGAACCCGACCGGGCCGAGCTCGAACAGCGGGTTGTCCTCCACCCGAGAGGTGCACCGCCCAAACCGACAGTCTTCAGCGAACGACCCGCCGCGAATCACCCGCCGCTGGTAGGCTCCGCGCGGCCGAATCTCGCCGCTTGCCTCCTCAGCCACAAACGGGCTTGCAGTGTATTCCCAGACGTTGCCAACCATGTCGAGGCACCCAAAAGGGCTGGCGCCCTCGGGGTAGCGCGTGACCGGCGTTGTGGCACCCAGTCCACTCTCCGCTGTGTTGCATCGCTCTGGAGCGAACTGGCTCCCCCACGGGTACGCCCTGCCGTCCACGCCCCGGGCGGCTTTCTCCCACTCCTCTTCAGTGGGCAAGCGATGGCCGAGCCACCTGCAGTAGGCCTCGGCGTCGTACCATGACACCCCGTGAGCCGGGTGGTCCGCCAGAACCTCGTCGTAGTCGCCCCCGGCCCAATGCGCGGGAGCGCCTCGGCCCGTGGCGGCGACGAAGCGCGCATACGCTTCGTTGGTGACCGGATACCGAGCGAGGTAAAACCCCTCCGTCCGGCGCCGCCTCTGCTCGGGTTCCAAGGAGTTCTCGCCGAAGAGAAACTCGCCCGCCGGCACCCATAGGTAGCCGTGGGCGGCCAGCAGTTCGCGGTGGCTATCCTTGCTGAGACGGCCCAGAGCACCGATGGTCCACGCGACCCCGAAGTCGTCGTCTTCCAGCTCTTTCAAGAGGCTTAGGAGCGCGTCCACCGCGGGTGCGCCCGGGCAGGTCTCAAACGCCTGCACCGAGGCAACCAGCGACCCGCGGTCCAACTCAGCAGACCGCGCCTGCTCCAGCAGCCGATGGGCGCTAGCCAGCCGGCGGCGCGGCGTGCACTCACGTAGCCGTTCCAGGGCGGCCTCCCGGATGATCTCGTCTTCACTTCCCAGCGCCTGAACGAGTTCCTCGTCCGCTTCCAGGCTTCGCTGCTCGCCGCCGAGCAACGAGCTGTCCGTCGTCGAGGACAGATAGCGGTACGGCGCGAGATCGGCCCCGCCGAAGAGCGGCTCAATGGAGAGGAAGTCGAGCAGATCGTGCTTGTCCTGGTGCTGCTGAAGCATCGGGGATGACTCGACCAGGGCCTGCCGGTGTGCCCCATCCACCGCCGCGGCGAGTTCTTCCAGCCGCCGCAGCAAGCCGGGGAAACGCGCCACCTGCGCGAACTCAGCCGGCCAGGCTCGCCCCAGCACAAGCCACTTGGCCAACAGCGCCTCCTCTAGCCCCGGACTGGCTGGATTGAGCAGTCCGGCTTGGGCCGCGAGGTGCTTCTGAAGACTGAACTCATTCAGGAACTGCTTCACTCGCCGGGGGTTATTGTTCAGACCCTCGGCGATGATATCAACAAAGTGCTCCAGACCGGGTTCGCACTCGAGCCCGGTAACCAAGTTGGCGATCTGCACTCGGTTGGCCGTGGGGAGGTTGAACTGAAGCTGGACGATCTTGTCGAGGTAGTCCTTCTCTGTCCCGACGCTCTCCTGCGACGTCGGGTGCAGCGTCTGATAGACCACCTGGATGCCGCGCTGGATCAGCTCCCGGTCCGCCCCAATCACGAAAACGCACCGCGGCACGCTAAGCACGAGCTTCAAATCCTCCAGTAGCTCGATCACCCGCTCCGGCAAGCACCGATCCAGATCGTCTACAAACACGACCAACCGGCCGGCCGGGCCCACGATCTGCAGCACCAGCTCCTCCAGAACGTCGCGGAATACGTGATAGTCATTGCTTCGAAGCAGCGCGCGCCCCTGGGAGGGGTCCTGGATGAGCGCCGTCCGCTGGAGATCAGCGCCCATGGACGCCAGGGCCGAAGTCATGGCGTACGGCAGGCCCTTCTGGGGCTTCTCGTCTCCGCCTTGAATGGCAAGAGTGCGCTCGAATGCCGCGACCAGTGGCGCCGCAATGGAGGCGTCCCGGTAGTGTTCCCATGGGTTGAACCAGATCGCGCGGAAGTGCTGTTGACGCAGTTCGTACTGGATCAGCCGCATCAGGCTGGTCTTACCGCTTCCCCACGGGCCGTAGATCCCGACGGTCACCGGCGTATTGGTCTTCGGGTGGGCGATGAACCCGGCGATACTGCCGGCAAACGGTCTGAACCCAAGGAGGTCTTGCTCAGGCTGCCCGATGGGCTCATCCGCCAGCACTCCTTGCTGGAATGATGCCGCCCCCAAGTGCCCCAGCGCCGCGGGCCCTGCTTCAGAAGGTCGCAGCACGCCGACCGCCTGCTCTGACCCACCAGGCACCCCGGCGGCGGGCACTTCCGGCGGCGGAGCCACCGCGGGCTCCGGCGCGCGCCCCTCGCCCGCCGACGACTGTGGCGGCGGCGGCTCACCAAGAGCGCCCGGCGTTCCGTCGGACACTGGCAGCCCTGCCCCGCGAGGTCTCATCGGATCCATTCCCGCGATCCCCCGGGCGCGGCTCAGTGCCGCCAGCAGCGACGACGCGTCGGGGCGCAGTGCCCCGGGCGGCGGAACCTCCGGCGAAGCGTTCGAGAGGTCGGTGTTGTCAGCTTCTGGGCTCACTGTGAGTTGTGGACGGTCACCGGCCTGCCAGCCGCCGGCTCCGTCCCTTCTCCTTATACTCGCGAAGGTTAAGAACACACCGAAGTGGAAGTTCGCGGAACTTCCCCGGCAGGCGTGCAGCAGACGTAGGACAGAGGGTATTCTCCCAGACGGAGCCGAAGTCGCACCGGGACTTCGGTGTGTTCTTAACCTTCGCGGATATAGCACGCCCCGAACGTCTCGGTATGCGCGTCCCTACAAGTGTTGCGCGACGCGGGGCTCTCGTCCGCTGGACCCGGCTACAGGGCCGGTGCCTGGGCCGCTATGGTCTTGGCGCGCACGGGAGGCGGAGACTGGACTTCCTGCCGCAAGGCCAGCAGCAGCCGGACGCAGTCCCAACGCAGTTCTTGCAGCCTCTTGGCACGAAGCGTGCTCAGCATGGCGCCGTGGTCTAACTGGATCGTGGCGCGGAGTTGCGCCAGGAACGCAGTCGCCGTCTCACGGGCGGGGCCCGTCTGCGGGTCGGCCGCGGCTACGCTCTGCGCCAGGGATCGCTCCAGCAGCAGGACATAGCGCAGATCGTCAATGCCCTCGCGGGCGGCTTCCCACTGAACAGTGGGAAGCGGGCCCTCCTGAGTCGGGTACGTGAGCAGTCGGCACCGCGCCCCTACCTCAGTCTCGGCATAGGGGCTGTCCGTTGCGGCGAGGTCCTGGTAGTCGGACGCCAGCGCCCCCTGGAAGCCTGACTTGAAGAGGTAATACCCGCAGAACAGCCGGTTGACGTTCGGGTCTTCCTGCGTGCAGTCCCAGGTGTACAGCTCGCGGGCACGACGCGGCTTCGCGCCGGCAACCAGAGACTTCGCGTATACCACAAATCCGGGGTCGTCCACCGAGTAGACCGGGAGGTCGACGGGATGGCTCGTCTCCGCCGCGTCCGCGAGAGTCACCAATCCGGTGGTGGCGCCTTGGGTCTCCCGGACGAAGCCGAGCGACTCTATCGCGGCCGGGGCGTGCGCTTCCATCCCCAACTCGGGAGGACCGAACAGGAGCGTCCAGCCAGGTCCCTTGGACACGGCGCGGCGCACCTCTCGCGCCTTCTGGGCGCTCGGCATCTGGGGGAAGTAGGGGAACAGCCCGGACATTCCGAGCCGCCAGCGAACGTCGAGGCATGCCTCCAGCCGGTCCCCTTGCTCGACCGCAGCCACGTAGCGGAAGCCGTGGTCAAGGATGTCCCTCAGCTCGCGAGCGTACAACTCCTCAGTGCGCGCCAAGGGCCCGGTGTCGCTGCTGAGAACGGCCCGATGCCCCAGCACGAGCCACCGGGGGGCGGGAGGAAGAACGAAGGGCAGCACGCGCACCTGCAACGCGATGGAGGCCGACGCCCCGTGCCCAGGTTGCACGGTCACGTTGCCGACATACACGCCGGGGGCGGCCTTCTCCGGAATCTGCACCGTCAGCCACACCTGTTTCGAGGTCCCACCCGGGACGTCAGTGACAACCGGAGCGTCCCCCGGCAAGGAGGGAAGCCCACCCGCCAAGTCGACGCGGTCATCGCGCATCAGCAGCTCTGGCACCGTTTCCGCTCGATCGCCCTTTGCACCGGTCAGAAGCTGCGGCCAGCATTTCACAATCCGGGCAGAAAGGTACCGTTGGGGGATCACTCCATTCTCCCCGACGAGGTCGGAGAGCTGGATCGCCACCTCGGTCAGGTCGCCGATCGCGGAGAGCACAAACGACGCCGGCTCGCGTTCCCCCCGGCAGCCGGACACGTGCATGGGCTGCCCAACCGCCTCGGTCTGGGGCGGCGTGTCATACAGAAGCCGCTCGAATGGATATACCGGAAACAGCACGTATGAGCTTCCGCCCACCAGCTTCGAGGGGGCGAGGGAGGGAGTCAGCTCGGAAGGCCCTGCGAGCGCCGTCGACGGACCCGCAGGGCCGGCTGCCGCGAGGGCGGTGAGCCTGTCGTTTAGGGATTCCCACCGCTCAACCGAGGGCTGCTCGAGCGCGTCGATTCCCTGCTCGACGGCCGTGAGTCGCCGCAATTGCTCCTGCAGCGCGGTGGCCGACTCCGGTGTTGCGCCGCCCAGAGCGGCGACAAACCGGTCTCGGAGCCAGTCCACCCGCGGAAGCAGGAAGCGGGGGCGCAGTTCAAGCCTTGGCGTCACGAGAAACGTGCCCGGTCCGGCCGGCGCCGACGCTTCCAAGCGCAGCGCTTGAGGCGCCCGGAGCTGCTTCCGGTATGACAGAGAGACCGGCCGGACAGCGAAGGAGTCCAGCTCGAGCCGTTGCTGCAGCACCGCGACATCGCCGGCAGCATCGACGACGTTGGCCCGAACCGTGACCTGCACAGGCAGCGCTCCAGGGTTGTACACCTCGCCACGCACCACCGCGCCGCCCACCAGCTCACCGAACTCGTCGCCGAGAGACTCCCAGGCAAACGTCGGCACGGTCCCGCCAAAGAGGAGTGTCCCGAGCTGGTCCGGGGCCAAGAACGAGCCCCGGGCGCCGCTCCAACTGGAGCGCTCCTCACCTTGGGCACGACAGCGGCAGAGATTGGCCGACCAGCGGTCGCCGAAAGCCGGAGACCCGCCAAGCGCCGCGAAAGGAAGCCGGAGTTCTGCTTCCCAGAACGCTTCCGAGATCGAGGTTTGGACTGTGGCGCGGGAGTCCCAGCCAGCGGGCGCGCCCCTCGCCGCCTCATCGTAGAGCGCGCCGATCACGTTGACGATCAGGTGGTAGACAGGCCCCTCGCGGGTGCGGGCGAGGAGCAACTCGAGGCAGTCGTCAGCCCCGATGCCTGCAGCGTCGCGTCTGCTGGTCAGCCCTGCCACCTTTGCCATCTCCGGCTCGTCACACCGGACACCCACGTAGAGGCACTCGTCATCCCACAGCAAGCGGCCGTGCGTGGCGGCAGCAGCCTGGTACCCCTCGGTGAGCCGCGAGAAGAACTCGACCCGCGGCGCATTTCGCCAGACCGCCTCCGTCAGGAGCCCGTCGACGGAGGGAGCGGCTGACGTGTGTGCCGCATACGTTAGCGCCCGTTCCGCAGCTTGGGCGCCGGGGAAGGCGTCGGCCGCCAGCAGCAAAGTCGCCAGTGCCAAGCCGGATCGACGGGCCGGCGAGTGGACTCGGACTACCAGGACGAACACCTCCGCTGTGTGCGCGTAGCTCTTGGGGACGGTACAGGGCAGGCGCCCGCTGGGTTAGCCTGGGAGCACCCGGGTCTGGTGCCTGCGCCAGTTGAGGGCCCTTACCACCGCGTCAGTATATCACGCCCCTCCGCGGCGAGCAAACGACGGCCCGCGGCGGGTGTCAGGGGGTCGGCTTCTGCATTGCTTCGGCTTTGGCGACCAACTGCCGGAGCGCTTCCGCCACAGCGAGCACGCGGTCGCCGGGCATCCCGGGCAGGTCTTCGGGCACGATCTTCCCCATCCGCCCGCGCACACCCACCTCGGGCTTGCCTCCGAGTGTCCGCACCATGAACTGCAGCTTGCCCAGAGCTCCCACGCTCTGGTGCTTGACCTCCGCAATACTCAGGTACGGCAGCTCTCGACAGGCGGCCCGGGAGTAGGCTCCAGTCAACGTCCCCGCCCGGAGGACGAGAACGCGCCGGTTGGTGGCGGCGAACCCGAGCGTTCCCGTTTGGTTCTGCAAGGAGACCAACACGCGTTCCTTCTCCTTCAGCTCTCCCCTCAGCGCTTCGAGAAGCCCGCCGGTCAGCGGGTGCGCCACCGGCGTGTCGAACCGCACCTGCGGCCCTTGGGACTGCGAGTCGTCCTGCTCCTGGGGCTTGAGGGTTGCGCCACAGGCCGGACAGAAAGGTTCGGTGGCAAACGCTGATTCGCCGCACTCAGGGCATTTCAGGCGTTCCATGGTCTTCTTCCTCCTGACGTGAGGGCGGGCGACGCGAAGTCCCGCAAGGCAAGGGCAATTCGGAAAGGCGCGCGCAGCACCTCGGCCGGCGCCCAGGTTGGCGCAACTCCGGTCTGTCGAGCGGAGAACCAGACGCGGGGAGGCAGCCTCCTGGGGTCCAGCTCACATACAGTTTACACCAGCCTCGGCATGTGCTATACTCCCTGCGTTCCGTTGGCGGCGCAGGCCGCCAAGTCCAGTCTGCCAAGGAAGGGAGGTGCACGCATGATCAAGAGACTCCTTGTGGAGGAGGAGGGACAGACGCTCGTCGAGTACGGGCTGCTGGTTTCCCTGATCGCGTTGGTGGTGATCGCTATCCTGACGGTGTTGGGACGGAAGATCCGCAACCTGTTCGTCACCGTCAACTCCAACATCACCAGTAGCACCTGATCACGTGCGTGACTCAGTGGTCTACGCTTGCCGTTTGGGCCCGCCGACGTCCCCTCGTGGACCGGCGGGCTTTTGTCTGCCGAAGCGGTTATGCCAAGAGCAGTCCCTCCGAGGGGGCCGAAGACGAACAGCGTCCCAGGTCCTCAAGCAGAAGACCGGAGACCAACCGGGCACTTCTATGCGTACGCGGCCCTTGCAGGGGCCGTGTCCCTCGCCGGCTACGCGTTGACCGTATGCCGAACCCTTGCCTACGGCGGCGATTGCGGCGACGTGACCGCCTCGTCATTCATCCTGGGCAACTGCCACCCGACGGGCTATCCGCTCTATCTGGTCCTGGGCAAGCTGTTCGCCGCGGTCCCGGTCGGCGACGTGGCCTTCCGCTACAACTTGCTGTCTGCAGTCAGTGCAGCCGGCGCCGTCTTCGTCGTGGCGCTGTTCGTGTCGGAGATGACCGGGCAGGGAATGGCCGGGCTCTTCGCGGGCGTGACGTTCGGGTTCCTCTACGCAGTCTGGACTCAGGGCGTCATCGCGGAAGTCTACACCCTCGGGCTGCTGCTTGCCGCCTTGATCCTGCTGGCGGCCCAGCGCTGGGCAACCCGGAACGACGCCCGCTGGCTGCTTGCCGCCGGCTTCCTGTCGGGACTCGCCGCCGCGCACCACCTGTCGTCCGTCTATGTGTCGGTGCCGGCCTTTGCGTACTGCGCCGCCGCATGCCGCCGACGACCTGGGGCGCTCCGCCTGCTTGCTGGAGCCTTGGCACTGGGACTGTGCGGCTTGCTCCTGTACGCCTACCTGCCACTACGGGCGGCGGCGCAGCCCGCGCTCAACTGGGGCGATCCCTCCACGTGGGACCGCTTCCTCGCCCATGTGAGCGGCCGCCTGTACCGGTCGCACGTGTTCGGCACGCCGCTGTCTGCAGTGCCAGGGCGTCTCACTGCATACGGCGCCCTCGTCGGTCTTCAGTTCCTCTTCTCGGCGCTCTGGATCCCGGTCGGCCTCGTCTGGCTGTTTCGACGGAATCGCGGCTGTGCAGCGCTGTTGGGGGCGGTATGGGTGCTCAACGTCGCGGCCAACATCCGCTACGAGGTGGGGGACCTGTGGAACTTCATGCTGCCTTCGTTCCTCTCGCTGGCAGCCTTCGCCGGGGCCGGGATGGCAGCGTTCACCACCGCTCTCTCCCGGCGCTGCGCCCAGTCACCCATGCCTGGACTTGTGCCATGGATGGCCGCCCTGGCGTGTGTGGCGATGCAGGCCAGCATCACCGCCCCGGTGCCGGACGTCAACCTGCGACACAACCGGACGGCCCGAGAGTACAATGAGCAAGTGCTCGAGGCGCTCCCGCCCCATGCCGCCCTGTTCGTGGAGAGCGACGAGAACCTCTTCGCCCTCCAGTATCTTCAGCACGTTGAGGGGAAGGGGACCTCCATTGAGCTTCTGTCTGTCCCCGCGCTGGAGGCGTTCGGCGACGGGCTGGCCACGCAAGTCAGTCGCCGCCTCGGGAGGCGCCCCGTCTTCTGCGCGTTCTACCCGCAGCAGCTTGCCGCACGGCACTACCTTCGCTGCTCGGACACAGTGACGGAAGTCAGTGCCACGCCCGCCGAGGTCCGGACCGTGACCCGCGACGTTGGCGGCGGTTCGGCGCTCCTCCGCGTCGGCGGCGTTGCCCTCAGTTTCCTTTCGCCGCCGCGGGCGATAGTGAAGAAAGGCAACAGCGTCGGCGTCCGGTTCCGTTGGACAAAGGAGCCTACCGGCCCACTCGACCCAGTGAGTGTGGAGTTGGTGTGCGTTCCGGCCTCGCCGGGGGGAGCCGACCCCAACGCCGATTCTGACAGCTCGCGATCGGTACTGGCGGTGAGCGACCTCGTGACTCGGTGGAGCACCCGCTACCCGCTGGCCGGAGGGCGCCCGCTCGCCAAAGTGCCTCTCGAGACGGGGCGAGTTGTCGAGGAGCGGGCGTGTCTGACGGTGCCCGGGAACGCGCAGACGGGCCGATACCAAGTGTTTGCGAGGGTGTGTCCGGCCGGCGGCCCGCCTTCGGCGTACCAGGCCGTCATGGATCTCTCTGCAGTTCAGCGATAGGATGTCCCCGCCCCATGTCCCTCTCCCCGCTCTGCCCACTCTCGGCCGTTGAGACCGTCGTGATCAATGCTATTCTGTGCCTGGTGCTTGTGGTCGCGACGTACACAGACGCCACGCGCGCAAAGATCTACAACCTGCTGACGTTCCCCGCGATGTTGACCGGGTTGCTCCTGAACACTCTCCTGTGGGGCCACGCCGGCCTCACTCTGGGCGCGGCGCTTGAGGGGCTCAAGTGGGCCGGGCTGGGGCTGGCAGTTGGCTTTGCGCTGCTTCTCGTGCCGTTCTGGCTCGGCGGCACGAAGGCGGGCGACGTGAAGCTGCTGATGGCGGTGGGCGCGCTGAAAGGCTGGGAGTTCGTGCTTGTCGGGTTCCTCTACGGCGCCGTCCTGTTTGGCGTCGTGGCCATACTCATCCTCGCGCGGCGCGGCAAGCTCGGTCGGACACTGAGCAACATCACCAACTACTTCTACGGCATGGCTGTACTGCACTCGGCACCGGAGCTGTCCCCTCCGGCAGACGACAGCAAGTACCCGTACGGCATCTCTCTGTCTCTGGGCTTCGCCGTGGCACTGATCCTCCAGTACACCTTGGGCCGACCGAACTTCTGGCAGTGGTAGCCCGCCACGAGGGAGCTGCACAGGACAGGACCCGAGTCGAGGAATCGAGACGGGTTCGGGCTGAAGGGTCACTGTCACTAATTGTCCTTGCCCGGTCTCACGACCGGAAGTACACTGTGCCACGTATCGCGAGGCTGGCCCGGGAGTATTCGCTGCGCGGCACTGGCGACTGCGAGCAAGGAGAAGCTTGATGAAGGCAAAGGACCTGATGACAACGGACGTGGTGACCGTCGTAGAGACCGCCACCGCCAGAGAGACCATCGAGGCCATGGTGAGAACCGGCCATCGCCTCCTGCCGGTGACGAACGACGCCGGCCGTTTCGTGGGTGCGGTGACCCAACTGGCATTCGTTCGGCTGTGCTTGCCTAAGTACGCCGAGCAGATCGGCGATCTGGCCTTTCTGCCCGACGACTTCGAGCCCTTTGACCACCGCCTAGAAAAGGTGGGCCAGGTGCAGGTGAGCGCGGTGATGGACCGAGCCCCACTGACCGCCACTGAAGACACTGCCGTCGTTGAACTCGCCGCGTTGATGACCCTCCACGAAGTGGACACGTTGCCCATTCTGCGGGACGGCAAAGTCGTGGGCATCGTCGGCCTGCAGGACCTCGTCGGCGAGATTGTGCACCCGCACGCGCGGTAGTGCGTTCGGAACCAGCCCCCCTGAAATGCGAATCGCCCCCTGGCACACTTGGTGCCAGGGGGCGATGTCATTCCGAGAGAACTTCCAGGCAGAGAAACGACTCAGGATTTTCCGGAACCGGGTTACTGGCTCTCTGCTTCGCCCTCTCCGCCGTCCGCCGAGGATTCTTCGGTCGGTTCTTCCTTCTTCTCCTCTGACTTGGCAGACTCGCTGGGAGTCTCGTCATCGGAAGACGTGGCGGGAGGAACGGCGCTCTCAAATTCCTTGGCTGCACGCATCTCGCTGATGCCGATGGCCAGAGCCAACAAGCCGCCACATACAAGGGTGACGCCGATGCAGCCCTGCAACACGTAGATGAACTGATGCCACCAGCCGACGAGCGCGATGATGCCAAGCACCGAGCACACTGCGCCGATCAGAATTGCAAGCATGTTTCCCATGTCTTTCTCTGCCCTCCTTTCGCACAACTTGCTTTGCTTGCGCCAGCCGCTGTTGCCGAGTCCTGACTTGGACACTCACGAACTCAGAACGAACCTACCTGCCAGCGGCGCGCCTGCCAGTGTCGGCAACATTCCAGGTCAGGACGCGGATATTATAGCACACGACTCCGGCGACAGCAACAACGCCAGCAACTGAACGCATTGACGACCCTCCGGCGAGTGTCGTATCCTACGTGTCGCCGGGGCAATCCGTCCGAGCGACGTCTTCGCCGGAGAAGGGTGTGCCTGGCATGAAATCCGTTGTTGTCGCGCTGGTGCAGTTGAACTCGACCGCAGCGGTCGGCGCAAACGTCGACCGCGCGGCGCGCCGCACGGCAGAGGCGCTCGCCCGGGGAGCCGAGTTGGTATGCCTGCCGGAGATGTTCAACTACCTCGGCGCTCTCCATGGGTGCGCGAAATGCGCCGAAGAGATCCCGGGTCCCTCGCTGGCGACGCTGTGTGATCTCGCCCGCGAACACAAGGCGTGGATCGCCGCAGGGACAGTGCTTGAGCGCAACGGTGACGCAAGGCCGTTCAACACCTCAGTGGTGCTCAACCCAACGGGCGAAGTGGCCGCCCGCTACCGCAAGATCCACCTGTTCGACATCGATCTCCCCGGCCGAGTCCGGTATCGGGAATCGGCCTTTCTGTCCGCGGGGGATGACCCCGCGATCTGCGAGACCCCTTTCGGGACACTGGGGCTCAGCATCTGTTATGACCTCCGGTTCCCCGAGCTCTACCGCAAATACTCCGCACAGGGCGCCTCCCTGCTGCTGGTGCCCGCAGCCTTCACCATGGAGACCGGGCGCGACCACTGGGAGCCGCTGCTTCGCGCCCGGGCCATTGAGAACCAGTGTTTCGTCGTCGCCACGGGCCAGACGGGGAAGAAGGAAAGCGGACTCGTCTGCTATGGGCGGTCGATGGTCGTCGACCCCTGGGGCCTCGTGGTTGCGCAGGCGGCGGACGAGGAGGGTCTCCTGGTGGTGGAACTGGATCTGACAGCAGTCGAACGCGTGCGGGAGCGCCTTCCGGCGCTTAGGCATCGCCGGCTATAGTCCCGGGGCCGGTCTCCCGGTTCTGTACCGCGTCTGGCGACTTCCGGCCTTTTTTTTCGCAACCATTGACAGCCGCTCGCGGGCATAGTATCCTATGGGTCACTACCAAAGACTATCCGATACTTTCCTCGTATAGATAGCCACTTACCGGGACTGACTACAGTGACACAGGAAGCAACGGAAACCGAGAAGCCCGGCGCCTTCCGCTCCTATGTCGGCCATGCCGAACGCACCGCTGACCCCCAGTGTCGCGTGCAGTTGCCGGATGACTGGATCCACGACACGCCCCAGCGGTTTATCGCGAAGCTCGGCGTGATTCACCCGGGCGTCGTCTCCCTCTTCCCGCCCGAGGCGGCCCAGTTCATGGTGCCGGCGCTCACGTCGGAGACCTTCGACCCTACTCACCTGCTGAAGATGACGAAGGTCGGCAAGGACATCCACCACGTGACAGTTGACAGCAACAACCGCCTGCCACTATCGGAGGCGAAGTTCAGATCGCTGTTGACTCCGGAGGGCAAATCTGCCCCCGTCAAGCTCTTTGGCAGTGTTCACTTCTTCTCGATCTGCCCGCTGGGCGTGTGGCCTGAGGTTGAGCAGCACCTGCTGAACTCCACGTAGCCGTGTCCGGCGAGCAGTTCGGGGCAGTTTCCGACGCACTCAGGTGGCCGCGCCCGGTCCGTCCGGGCGCTTGGTCATTGGGAGGGAGGTTCGTCGCCTCGGCCTGCATCGCAGCAGCTTCGTAGCAGCTTCGCAGTCAGCGGACTGAACGGAACGTCGGCCAGTTCGCTCCGCGGTTACCGCCGCAGCAGAATCGCTGAAACGCAGCAGCAACATTCGCAGCCCCTCTTCGCAGCAACTTAGGCCGAGACGGCGACCTCCTTCCCCTTCTTTGAAAACTCCGCGTTCCGGGCGTGGCCGGCACTTCGTTCTCCCAGTTCGCTATCGCCTCGCTGCAGCAAGCCATCACCACGGCCACGCCCCTTTTCTCCTTCGTCCTCTCGCCACTTCGAGGCGGCTGTTCAACCGCTTCGAAGCGGCGAGACGGCCGGCTTGCGCTTGGTTCGCCGGCTGCCTCCACGTGTTCTCCCCTGGAAGGGCGTCCCGTCGGCTGCGCACCCCGTCGCCGTCCGCTCACAGCAACACCGCAGCCCGCGGCTTGTTCTGTCGACAGGCATGTTCAGGCCGCAATCCCAGCACAATCACCGCCACACCATACCACCTCCTCGCCGTCTCCGTCTCGACCCAGGTCGGCGGGCCCCCTCCCTTTTACACTCCGGCATTCACCCCCTCCTCCCCTCGGGCGCCACTCGCACGTGCCTTCCGGCAGTTCCGCCGCGTCTCCTCACACCTTGCCGTCGCGATGCCACCCCGCTCCCTCTCCATTGTCGGGTCTGTCGTCGCCGCGCGCGTTCCGCCCGCCATGGTGGCGCCCTGACGTGCAGGAGGTCTCTTTCGTGCAGCGCAGGACGAGTGCGCGTACAACCTCCGCCGGCCACTGCCCAAGCCCCATGCAGGAAGCCACAATGGGCTGCGCCCAGCGTCCGGTATCAACCGGATCCTGATGCCGCGCTTGATGGAGAACACGATTGCACCTGGAACTCGTCGCCCACGTCGCCGCCTCCATCGTCCAGAACGTCGAACAGGTCATCCTCGGCAAGCGTCGCGCGGTAGTTGATGCCGTCGCCACGCTGCTCGCCAAGGGCCACGTGCTCCTTCAGGATGTGCCGGGCGTCGGCAAGACCATGCTGGCCCGGTCGCTCGCGGTCTCGGTCGGAGGCGTCTTCAAGCGGCTCCAGTGCACTCCCGACCTCCTTCCCTCCGACATCACTGGGGTGACTCTGTACGATCAGCGGCAGGGCGCGTTCCGCTTTCGTGCCGGGCCGGTCTTCTCCAACGTGCTCCTGGCGGACGAGATCAACCGCACCTCGCCGCGAACGCAGTCCAGCTTGCTGGAGTGCATGGACGAGCGGCAGGTCACGGTTGACGGCCGGACGCACCCGCTGCCGCAACCGTTCTTGGTCATCGCCACCGAGAACCCGTCCGACCATGAGGGTGTCTACCCGCTGCCCGAATCCCAACTCGACCGATTCATGACTCGGCTCTGGCTCGACTACCCCACGGAGGACGACGAGAAGCTGATCGTGGGTCGGCACCTTGCCGGCGCGCCCATCGACGCGCTGGAGTCGGTTACCGACCCGGAGACCGTGCGGGCCATGCAGGCAGCCGTCGAGACCGTGCAGGTAAATGACGAAGTGGTGGCCTACGCGGTCGCGCTCTGCCGCCGCACCCGCGTGCACCCGCACGTCGCCCTTGGCGCGAGTACGCGCGCCACACTCCAGTTGTCCCGGCTCGCCCAGGCCCACGCAGTGCTCGCTGGGCGCGACTACGTGCTCCCGGACGACGTGAAACGGTTGGCCCTGGCCGTGCTGGCCCATCGGATTACGCTCAAGCCGGAAGCGCGACTGGAAGACGTGACACCCGAAACGGTGATCCAAGAGATCCGCGACGAGTACCCCGTCGCCACGAGCGCCCGCCCTCCGTTCCTGCAAGTTCGCAAGGCCGCGAGTGGGTAGGGGGTTCTTACGGCAGCAGTACTTCGCCAGCGAGGTACTGCCCCTGCAAGCATACCTCGCTGGTTCACGAGTTCTGTTGCCGCGGTCGCAGTGCACACGTGCCGCTTGAGCAGGCTCGTGCACCAGCGAGGCAAACTCCCCGGGGAAGCACCGCGCTTCCGTCCGAGGCAGGTGAGGTCCAGTGACACCACGCTCAGCACCGGTCAAGGTCACGTGCTCCGGGGCGATGGTCCTTGCTTCGGCTCTGCTTCTGTGCACGCTGGCGGCGGCCACCCACCGGCACCTGTGTTGGGTGCTCTGTTGGGCGACCGTAGGCACTCTGGTCGCCTCCCACCTCCTGGCCCGACGGGCCCTGGCGGGCGTCGGGCTCGACCTCTTGGACTGCACGGCGCGCCTCTTCGAGGGCCGTCCCGGCAAGGCTACAGTGCGCGTGCGGAACGACTCGGGGGTCGCCAAAGCCAACCTCCTCCTCGATCTGAACCTGTACAACGAGACCCGCAGGAGCCACTTCACGGAGAGCTGCCATCTGACGCGGCTGGACCCGGGCGCGACGCTCACTGAGACCGTCTCCATTCGCGGGCTGCGACGGGGGGTGGTCAAGCTTCACACGGCCGCGTTGGCCGGCAGCGACCCCCTGGGTCTCTTCGTCTGCAGTGTCCGCTCGACGAACCTGGACCGGCGGCTGAGGGTTTACCCGAGGCGGGTCCCCGCCAGGTTGCCGTGTCGTTTCACTGCGCCGATCTGCCTGCGGCCGATGGTGTCTGAGCAGTCGACCGGTCTTGGCGACACCGAAGTGCGCGCGGTACGACCCTACGTCCACGGGGACCCGCTCCGGCGCGTCCACTGGCCCCTGACCGCCCGGGCCGGCGAGATGATTGTCAAAGAGGTTGAGGGCGCCGAAGAGTCGGGTGCGGCGATCTTCGTCGACCTCTCCTGCGAGCAATTGGGCGGCGCGCACGGCGGGGCGGAGTTCGAGGCGAACCTCCGGGTGGCTCTCGCCGTGGTCGAAGAGCTGACGCGCAGTGGCGGCACGGTGACCGTGCGTCTCGGCGCCGGGCCCGCGCTGGAGCTTCGCGGAACCACCGGTGACGGCGAGCACGACCGCTTGCTTCACCGGTTGGCGGAAGCGCAGCCGACCTTCGAGAGTCGGCCGGACCGCTTGGTGCTCGCCGGAGGGAGGCCTCCCAAAGGGGGGACAGTGCTGGTTATCACCGCAGAGCTTACTCCCGAGCTTATCCGGGTCGCGCGCCTCCTGCGCGCGGTGCGCAGCACGCTGGTGGTCGCCCACACGGTCTGCGAGGCACCGGTCCCACTCCTTCCGGTGGAGGTCGTCGCGGAGAGAATCGGCGCTTGGTGGCGTGCCGCCTGGCTCTGGAATCCCAAGAGCAGAATCCTCGGGCCGGTAGTGGAGTCGCTACGGAACTTGCTTCGTGACTTGGAGCCGCCCGAGGACGTACGTTTGCCCGATCCCGAGGACGAGATCCAGCGGACTCTGCAAGCTGCCGGCGCGGTGCTCTGGCACATTCCAGTGGAGCCGGAGACCCCCGTCCCCAACGAACGACGGGCGGGACTCACGGAACCGTGGGCCCCGGTCTCTGAGTGGCTGGACCGCCCGCTCTATGGGCCGGTGGCGGACTGGCAGCGTTCGTGGGCGCCCACGTCGCTGGACTCGTCTCGCCCGGGTCTCCTCCACGCCTTCCGGGAGTTCCTCGGGTTCGACTTGGAGGGCGGTCCCTGGGAGCCCGAGACAACCGACACGCTGCACACAGCCGTAGAAGGAGGCAAGGGTCATCTGCGGCTTGTGCCGCGCGACTCGTAGACCCCGACCATGGCTTCCTCCGCCAGTTGTCAGGGAACCAACCGTCCTGTTCCCGGGATCGCCCCTCGGCCCGCCACCCGGGTCCTCTCCCCCGACGAGTTGAGCGCAGCCTTCGAAGCGCGGAATCGGAGCGCGCTATTCCTGGCCGGGGCCGTGGCCTCGCTTACCTGTGTCCTCGCGGCCACCGCGCTGGAGTTCGAGCCGAAGTTCGTTCCGCTCGTCGTTCAGGTGGCAGGTCTGGGCACTGCCGCAAGCTGGTTGTTCCGCCGGGCGCATTCCTCCGCCGTGGCTGTCAACGCAGCGCTTGTATTGGCGACACTGGCAGCGTGGTGCCCGTATGTCGCGCAGACTCCCTGGCATGGGTTCTTCGCTCGGGAGGGGGTGTGGAAGGCGTTCGAGGAGGCTGGCAGTGACGCGACCTGCTCATTGGTGTTGCGCGCCCTCGCCTTCGCCGTCGCCTTCCGAACCTTCGGAGTGCTGCGCGACCGCGATGTGGTGCTGAACCTCCTCCCCGGTCTGGGAGTCATCGCCCTTCTGTGCGCGCTCCATCCGCCTGCGGTGATGCTCCCGTACCTCATGCTGTTCGCGGCCGGCTGCACGCTGTGCCTACACGTGACCCAGCGACTCAGGTGCTTGTCCTGTCACAACCAGTTGGGGAGCGTGGGGGCGCAATGCGGCCCGCTTCGGGTCGTCACCCGTCCCCTGCTGAGCCAGGTCGTCCTCGCAGCGGCCGCAACGGCCGCCCTGACGGCTGCCTGGTTGTGCTGGCGGCCGGTGTGGCCTGCCCTCCGCCACCACCTCACGGCAGCCAAGAACCGGGCCTGGGTCCTCGCCCTGAAGGCCACCGGGCGCCCCTGCGTCAGTGCCGGCGACTCCCTGTCCCTCGCCCGGCCGGCAGTGCGGCTCCAATCGACCGTGCTGTTCGAGGTGAAGGCCGGCAGTGGGTGCTACTGGCGGACCCACGCTCTCGACCGGTACACAGGCAGAGGCTGGCGCGCCGCAGCAACGGAACACCACGGGCTCTCCGCCAGTGAGGAGGGCGTTCCCTTGGGGCGCGGTGCCGCGCCCCCGGACTACCGCTCAGTCGAGCAGACTGTCACGGCGCGCGCGCCTATGATCTTCTCCCTCCCGTGCGCGTACCGCCCCGTTTGGGTGGGACCGGGACCCGACCACCCCAAAGTCGCCCCTGACGGCGGACTGCATTGCCGCGAGATCCTCGTGGCAGGAGACACCTACGTGGTCGTGTCCTGCGTCCCGGACGGAGGCGTTGTCGCCGAGCCGGAACCGCTGACGGGCCGAGGCCGAGCGCGCTGCCTCGCCCTGCCTGCGATCCCCACCCGAGTCAGACAATGGGCGCGAGTGACCGCGGCTCAGCCACAACCGGGATACGCCGCCGCCCAGCGACTGCGGGAGGCGGTCAGCAAGCGCTGCGGATACACGGTGAAGCCCGGCCGGTTTCCACCTCGACGGGACCTCGTGGACTACTTCCTGTTCGAACGTCGCCGGGGGTACTGCGCGCATTTCGCTTCGGCCATGGTGGTCTGTCTCCGGGCGGTCGGCATCCCCAGCCGGGTCGTCTCGGGCTACGCCTCCGGTGACTTCGACCCTGAGAAGGAGGCATACGTGGTGCGCCAGCGGCACGCCCATGCGTGGGTGGAAGCATGGTTCCCGGAGCGAGGATGGTGCTCCTTTGACCCGACCGAGGGGGCGAAGATCCTGCTTGGGCCCGAGGGCGAGGAGGACCGTTCTGAACGGGCCGACAGGCCTTCGGCCAACTCCTCGCAAAGTGGCAGCAGTGAGGACGGCAACGGCGTTTCCCGGGGCGCCAAGCCTACGAACCCGCAGGGGCTCCGCCCGCGACCACAACTGCGGCGCACGACCGCCGGTATCCGAGCACTCGAGCGCGCGGCCTGGCTCGCCTGCTTCCTCGCGCTTGCAGGTCTCGGAGCGGCCGAACTGAATGCCCGCAGACACAGGGAGAGTCCTCCCACAACAGGGGCGCCTCGGTGGGGCCGCCCCCCGATTGCCCCGCGCGTCGGCCTCAGCTTGGAGGAAGGGGTCCCCACAGTCGCTGACCTGTACGAAGAGGCAGCGTCTTTGGTCGCCGGTCGGTTCGCGCCTCGGGCCGATCCGCAAACGTTCCATGAATACGCTCGCCTGGTCCGACAGCGGCTTCCCGGCCCAGGAGAGGCATTCCAGCGGCTGACCGACCTGTATGCGGAATACCGGTACACGGAAGCTCCCTCGGAACCCGCCAAGGTCGAAGCCGCCTCGCGTCTGCTGAAGGAAGTGCACCGCCAGGCGCGAACAAGCTGACACCGAGGTCTCGGCAGTCTGCCTTCCCGTCGAAGAGGTAGCCCGACGCGCCAGCGGAGAGACTCACTCGGCTCCGCGCCCCAGGCTACGTGTTCCTTCGTCCGGGTCCAGCCGAGGCTGCCTGAGCGATCCCTGGGAGACAGACTTTGCACCTGACCGAAGCCGCCCGCGCTGCCGTCGCCCTTGTCGAGAGCATTGAACGCGTGATCGTCGGCAAGCGGGACACCGTGGAGGGTGCCGTCGTCACGCTCCTCTCCGGCGGTCACCTCCTGCTGGAAGACGTTCCCGGCGTGGGTAAGACGGTCCTGGCTAAGTCGCTGGCTGTTTCGCTGGGGGTCACCTTCAAGCGCGTCCAGTTCACGCCCGACCTCCTGCCTTCCGATGTGACCGGCGTCACGGTGTTCGACCAGCGGAACGCCGAGTTCCGGTTCCGCGAAGGACCGGTCTTCACCAACGTCCTGCTCGCCGACGAGATCAACCGGGCCTCGCCGAAGACGCAGTCCAGCCTCTTGGAGTGCATGGAAGAACGGCAGGTTACCGTTGACGGCGTGACGCATCCGCTGCCCCAGCCGTTCATGGTCATCGCGACCCAGAACCCCCTCGAGTACGAGGGCATCTACCCGCTGCCGGAGTCCCAGTTGGACCGGTTCATGGCGCGCCTCCGCCTCGGCTACCCCTCGCTCGAGAACGAGAAGATCGTCCTCAAGCAGCAGGCGGTGCGGCATCCCCTTGAGGCGTTGACCGTGGTGGTCCAGGGCGACACCGTCAGGGACATGCAGCAGACGGTGCGGTCCGTGCACGTCAGCGACGAGATGCAGGACTACGTCCTGGCTCTGGTGAGCCGCACCCGCAGCCATCCTCGCCTTCACCTGGGAGCCAGTCCGCGCGGGTCCCTGCACCTGACTCGGGCCGCCCAGGCGCGGGCAGTGTTGCGTGGGCGCGACTACGTTCTCCCCGACGACGTCAAGGGCATGGCCGTGGCGGTGCTCGCCCACCGCCTGATCCTGGAACCGGAGGCGCGCCTCGAGGGCCTCTCCTCCGAGGAGGTCGTGCAGGAGATCCTCGGTGTCACCCCCGTCGCCGCATAGCCCTTCATGACCACCACCGGCAAAGTCTTCGCCTTCGCCACAGCGGCGCTGTACCTCATCGCCGTGGTCAACGACAGGGAACTCAGCTACCTGATGTGCTGGGCAACGCTGAGCGTCCTGATCGCGTCCGCGCTCCTGTCTCGGCTCTCTCTCAGCGGCGTCGAGGTCACCCTTCAGGACTGCCCCAGCCGCGGCTTCGAAGGACGCTCCGTCCCCGTAGCGCTGCGCTTCCGGAACCGGGGTTCGCTGAACAAGACCAACCTCGTTCTCCGCCTCTCAGTCGCCAACGAGACCCAGGGCTCTGCCGCTGACACGCAGTGGCACCTCCCCTGCCTGGAGGCAGGCGAGGAAGTCGACGAGGTCCTGCTGCTCCGCGACCTGCGCAGGGGCGTCGTCTCAATTGGCTCCGCCCGGCTGACGGCCGGCGACCCGCTCGGCCTGTTCCGCTGCCGGCGGCCGGTTCCGCTCAGCCACCAGCTCGTCGTCTACCCCCGGCGCGTCGCCTTGCCCGAAGCCGCCTTGTTCGGCGCCGGGCGCGGAGACCGCAGCGCCGTTAGGGAGTCCCCCACCGGCAGCGGCGACTCGGAGTTCCACGCTGTCCGCCAGTTCGTGGACGGCGACGACCTCCGCCGGGTGCACTGGCCGACGACCGCGCGCACGGGTCGCCTGGCGATCAAGGAGTTCGAAGGCGCCGCGCGCCTGGAAGCCGTGCTGCTTGTTGACCTCTGGCGCGAGCAGACCGATCGCCCCGGCGGCCTGGAGGCATTCGAGGACAGCCTCCGGGTCGCGGCGTCCCTGGCCCAGGGGCTGCTCAAGCGCGGCGGCGTGCTGCGCGTCCACCTCTCCTCGGACCGCGCCGTCCACCTCCCCCCTGACCGCGGCGAACGCCAGCTCGTCCGTCTCCTCGAAGCGTTGGCCCGGGCGCGGGCGGACGGGCCGCTGCCTCTCGACCGCGTGCTGCTGGACCTGCTCCGCACGCTCCCGCAAGCCGGCGTCGTTGCCTGTGTCAGCAGTGCTTTGCCGGCAGGTCTGCCCCGCGCAGCCACGGCACTGCGGGCCAGGCAGGTTGGCCTGTCAGTCGCTCATGTTCCCCCCGCTGCCCAGGATCCGACTCAGTCCTCGGGGCCGGAGGCGGAGATCACCCGCGCCCTGCGTGGACTCGGCGTTACAGTCCAGCCGGTCGGGCTCGAACACCCGAGCCTGCCGACTGACGGCGACGGCGCCGCAGAGTCCGCGTGGGACGCCTGGCCGGCGCGCCGCGCGGCTCGGTCTCTCACAACGTAGCTCGACAGCCATGGACGCGCCTACAGCCGAGCAACAACTGGACGCCCTCCGCACCCGCGACCGGCGGCTCCTTTACTGGGCCGGCGGCGTGGTCAATGTCAGCGGGGTGCTGTCGGCTGCGCTGCTGGAGTTCGAGCCGCAGTTCGCCGCGGCGCTGGCTGTGGTCGCCGCGGTCGGCGTTCCGGCGAGTTGGGTGTTCCGCCGCTGGGGCTTCCGACGCCTTCCCGTCAACGCGGCTATCGTCTTGGTCTCGGCGTCCACACTGGTGGTCTACCTCTACCGAAGCCCGTGGTTCCCGCTGCTGAGCGGGGGCAACGTCGGGCGCGCCCTGCTTGGCGCCAGCACGGTGTACGCGTATTCGCTGCTGATTCACGCCATCGCCGTGCTAACAGCCTTCCGCACGTTCGGTCTCCTCGGGGACCGCGACGTTGTCCTGAGCCTGATCCCTTCCGGCTGCATTCTCACCCTTGTGGCCGTGCTCCGACCGCGCTCGGAGGTGCTGCCCTTCTTCGTGCTCTTCGCCGGCGGCGCGTTGCTCTCAGTCCTCCTCGAACGCCGACTACAGCACCTGTCCCTGGAGAACCAGCTTGGCACCGAGAGGGCGCGGCGTCGGTCGCTGCCGCTCAGCCTGCGAATCCTGACAATCCTGGTCTGTCTCGCCGCTCTCGGCGCCTACGGGCTGGCCGAGGTCTTCGGGCAGTACCAGCCGAGGTACGCGTGGATCGACCGCTACGGCATCGAACTGGCGCGCTACGTGGCCGACTGGATGACCGCCGCGTCCCGCGTGTCCCACGTCGGCACCGACAGCTACCTCGACTTGTCCACGAGCCGAGGCAGCTTCGGCAATGCGCCGCTGTTCGAGGTTCGCGCCCGGCAGGCCGCCTGCTGGCGCACGGGCACCCTCGACCGGTACAACGGAACAACCTGGCGAAGCACGCGCTCCCATCCCCGCAAGTTCGCGTTGCCTCCCGAGGGGTTGTGGCTTGGCCGAGGCGAGAGAGACGGCCGGCTCCTCAAGCAGACCGTGACGGCCCGGGCACCCCTCGTCATGGCTCTGCCGTGCGCATTCAGGGCAGTCTGGGTGCGGGGGAGGTTCAGCCGCGTGCGATTGAGCGAGGACGGGCAGCTCTCGTGTTCTCAGGTGGTCCCCGAAGGCGAATCGTACACGGTGGTGTCGTGTCTCGACGGAGCCGCAGGACGAGACCGCCGGCTCAGCAAACAGGACCGGTTCCGCTACCTGGCTCTCCCTATGTTGCCTTCGGAGGTGTCGGACTTCGCGCGCCAGGCGACTCGCGCGGGCACGGACGCGGAAGACAAAGCCCAGCGGCTGGCGGATCTGATCGGGAGCCGGTGCCGGTACACGCTCCGGCCGGGCTTCCTCCCCGACGGGAAGGAGGCCGTCTCCTACTTCCTCTTCGAGAGCCGCCGCGGCTACTGCGTCCATTTCGCGTCGGCCATGGCCGTGTGTCTGCGGACCCTTGGCATTCCCAGTCGCGTGGCGACGGGCTTTGCCCCGGGGACGTTCGACGACGCACGGCGAGTGTTCGCCGTCAGGGAACGGGATGCCCATGCGTGGGTGGAAGCTTGGCTCCCCGGCAAAGGCTGGACCACCTTCGACGCGACTGCGAGCGCGAGGCCCATGCAGGGCGAGCGAAAGCCGCTGTTTGCCCGCCTGCGGGAAGCCGTCGCCGCCGGCCTCGCCAGGCTGCGCCGCAGACCCGGCGAGTCCTGGGCGGTCGACTGGTGCATCGTGGGGATCTGCGCGGGAGCGTGCGCGACCGGCGGTCTCGCACTGCTCGCAGCAGCGAGGGCGCACCGGGCCCGCAAGCGGCGCCGCCCCTCGGGCCAAGCGTGGACGCCTGCCGCCGGTGCGTCGCAGACCCTCGCGCTGTCGTACGAGCACGCCGCCTCGCTGCTCGCGCGGCGGCTTGCAGCTCGCGAGGACGCACAGACCCCGCACGAGTACGCCCGGGCGGTCGCGCGGCAATCGCCGGCTACGGGCGGGCCGTTCGGGGAGCTGACCGACCTGTACGCCGAGTGTCGGTACAGCAGCCACCTCGCAGACGAGGTCCAGAGCCAGACGGCTTCGCGGCTGCTCGCCGAGGTCCGCGGCGCGGTTCGACGTTCGCGGGCGGCGTAGCGGCCCCTGCCCGCGGACGCGCACACGCGGCCTCTACGGTCGCTTCCGCCGCACGAACTCCAGCAGCCGCGAACACTCCCACGTGTTGATCACGTCCTCCGGCTCCAGCCACGCTCGCCGTGCCGTGCCGACGCCGTACTTCATGAACCCGAACTGGTACGTTGCGTGGGCATCCGTGTTGATCGCGATCTTCGCCCCGTGCTCCTTGGCGGCGCGAGCCATGACGTCGTTGAGGTCCAGCCGCTGCGGATAGGCGTTGATCTCCAGCGCCACACCGACGCGAGCCGCGCAGTCCAGCACGGCTTCGAGGTCGAACTGGTAGGCCTCACGCTGGCCCAGCAGCCGACCGGTGGGGTGCGCAAGCACGTCCACGTAGCCGGACGCCAACGCGGCGACGAGCCGCTCTGTCATCTCTGCGGGCGGCAGGCCGAACCGGGAGTGGACGGAGCCGACGATGACGTCCAGCTCCCCCAGAATGCCGGCGTCCAGGTCCAGCACTCCCTCGCCCAGGATGTCCAACTCGATACCGCACAGAATCCGGATCTCCGGTACCGACTCGTTCGCTGCGCGCACTTGCCCGAGCTGGTCTGCCAGTCGCTTCTCGTCCAGCCCCCGTGCCATCGCCAGCGCCTTTGAGTGGTCGGTGACAGCGAGGTACTCGTACCCCAAGGAGGCCGCGGCTTGCGCCATCTCCTCGATGGTGTTCGCGCCATCGCTCCAGTTGGTGTGGAGGTGCAGGTCGCCGCGGAGGTCCTGCAAGGTGACAAGCTCGGGCAGCGTTCCCGCCTCGGCCGCCTCCAGCTCGCCGCGGCTTTCGCGCAGCTCCGGCGGGATCCACGGCAGCCCGACGGCTTCGTAGACGGACGACTCCGTGTCGCCGGCGACTTGCCGGTCTTGTGCGTCGAACACACCGTATTCGTTGATCTTCCGCCCCAGCCGGCCGGCGCGCTCACGAAGGCGCACGTTGTGATCCTTGGAGCCGGTGAAGTACTGGCAGGCAGCGCCGAAGCTGGCCGATGGCACGGCGCGCAGGTCGACCTGCAGATTGCCGGTCACCAACACGCTGGACTTCGTCTCGCCGTGCGCCAGCACTTCGCGCACGTCGGGCGCGGCGGTGAACGCTTCCATGATCGGCGCGGCGTCTTCGGTCGCTACAAGGATGTCGACATCCCCGATGGTCTCCCGCCAGCGCCGCAAGCTGCCGGCGTACTGCAGCTCCTTCACTTGCGGCAGGACGCGCAGCGACGCGATGAGGGACTCCGCCGTCTCCAACGCCTCATCCAGCAGCACCCTCCCCGCGCTCTGCCGCAGGATCTCGATGCCCTTCAGGATCTTCTCCTGGCTCTTCTTCCCCATCCCCTTCAGCCCGCTTAGCTTGTCCTCCTGGGCTGCCTTCGCCAGGTCGTCGACGCTGACGACGTCCAGCTCTTGGTAGACCTGCGCCACCTTCTTCGGTCCCAAGCCGGGCACGCGGAGCAGCTCACGGA
>Ga0210056_1000013_pt1 | contig 104850 bp, 97 predicted proteins | sample CryGeyCG2014_080_2_FD_183965 | JGI IMG/M metagenome (GOLD analysis project Ga0210056, IMG submission 183965) | Groundwater microbial communities from aquifer - Crystal Geyser CG07_land_8/20/14_0.80 (SPAdes) (version 2) | ecosystem: Environmental > Aquatic > Deep subsurface > Groundwater...
CCTGGGTAATACGAATAGTAACTTGGTTTATTCAGGTTTGTTGTTTTTGCCTTAGTTTTAAGTCTACTTCGTAAAAAACTGAAAATATATAGCTTTTTTACATTTCTAATAAAGAATAACTATTTTCACACAACCCAAAGATTAGCCGTTATTTGAACTCGAGATAGTATGTCGTACTGAGAAAGGAAAATGATGGTCACATATTGGTCACTTTTGATTTCTGACGAGAAATTTAAAGCAACAAAAACAACTGCAACTTATTGATTTAATTGGTCGGGACAGTAGGATTTGAACCTACGACCCCCGCCACCCCATGACGGTGCTCTACCAGGCTGAGCCATGCCCCGAAACCATTGAAAGGCGTATTATAGGCGGATTCTATTTTTTATCAAGGGGTTTGATCGCGAATATGGCATGAATTTACTTAATCGCCAGATTAGCTCCACTTTTGTACCATCTGTCTTGAAGAGTGTTTTAAATAACGCCATTGCGTGAGCCAGCCAATCGTGAGCAAGATTAAAACGCCCACCACCAAACTGGTTAACCACAGTATTGGATTGAAGTGCACCGGCATATCCAATAGCCATTGACTGATCAGCAAGCTGGCTAATTGCGCTAAGGTTGCCGCCAGCAATCCGGCCAAAGCACCGAGGATAATAAATTCGCTAAGTCCAACCTTGACCAAAGTGGCATGATTGGCACCCAAAGTTCGCAACAGCATCCAGCTTTGCACACGGCTTTGTTGACTGGCGAGGGTGGCGGTAAACAACACAATTAAACTGGCGACCAGGGTAAACCCATAGAGTGCAGAAACGCCCCAACTGGCTTGAGTCATAATGGTTTGGATTTGAGCTAATACCTTTTCAGCATCAATCAATAGCACGCCCGGCGCGGCTTGCGCCAATTGTTGCGTCAGTTGATTGGCTTGAATGACAAGGGGTTTGAGTGCAAAGTTACTGATATAAGCAATTGGTAAGCTGACATCGGCTTGCGGTTGTATTATAAAAAAGAAATTCAATCGCAGGCTTTGCCATTCCACTTGGCGAATGGAATCCAATCGATAGTGTCTTTGCTGCCCGCCTAGGTCAAAGGTCAAACGGTCATTAAGTTGCAAATCGAACAAGTCAGCAATGCCCTGCTCTACCGAAACACGCGGCATGGCTTGTGCCGCATCGGTTAAGTCCGACATCTTTGCTTGCTCAACCATTTTATTGTAGGCAGGTGGTTTATCGAGCACAGCAATATTGGCTTCTCTTTCTAACAAACGACGCGCGCGATCTTGGGTTTGTTGTTGCGCTTGTATCGGTGTGCCATTCACCGCGACCAATCGCCCCCGAACCATTGGCACCAATTGGGTTTTAATATTATTTTGTGCTAACAGCGTTTCAACAGCCTTCTTTTGGTCTGGTTGAATATTGATCAAAAACGTATCCGGCGTGTCCGCCGGTAATGCAGACTGCCAACTTTGCATTAAATCTTGGCGCACAAAGGTCATCACCATCAATACAAACAGCACCAAACCGATTGAAATCAGTTGAATTTTAACCAGGCCTGGTGATTTTGTCAGTGCCGCCAGAGAGAGTTTAAGCCATCCTCGACTTTGTGTTTGCCACACTTGCAGAAACCGAATCAACAGCCGTGATGCACCATAAAGCACCGCCGCAGCAATCACCAGTCCTAATAAAACCCAGGTTACCGCACCCGTAATGGCGATCACCAGCAGCAGAATCAACCCAAGACTGATTAGCCAAGGCTGCATCTTAGGCACAACCACCGTGTTTTTAAGCAATTGCATGGGAGAGGTTTGTACGGCTTGACGGAAGGCCTGCCAAGCAAAACTCCACAATACTAACCCCCCCATTAACAAGCCTTGAAGATAGGCACCCCGAAAATCCGGCAGCACCAAATCCTCAAAATATTGATGCAAAATGGGCAAACTGAGCTGTAACAATAATGCCCCCAACGCCACGCCTAAGCCACTGCCTAAAATGGCCAACAGGGTCATTTGATAGCCAAACAATCGGCTCATTTGCGCTTGTGTCGCGCCAAATGCGCGCATTAAGGCAATGGTATTTTGCCAACGTTGTAAATAAAACCGACTGGCAATCAAAATAGAAAGACCGGCAACTAACACCGCAGATAAGGCGGCAAGCTCTAAAAATAACCAAGCGGTATCCAGTGATTTGGCCAAATCTTGCGAAGGCGCTTGTGCCGAAATCACTTGCAGATGTGGGCTATTTTCAGCATTCAGTTGTTGGGAAAGTTGTTGTAATGCTTGCGCCGTTCCGGCCACTGCCAGTTCATATTGAATGCGACTGCCCGGTCCTTTTAGCCCGGTTGCAGCCAAGTCATTCAAACTGATTTGCATTTGATAAGCAAAACCGCCCATGCCCGAAAAACCGCCTGCGGCTTTAAAGTCACCCGCGAAACGAAATCGGGTTTTCCCTAGGGCAATCAGACTATTGTTGGCGAGATTCATCAGCGGCATCAACGCACTTTCAACCCAGACAACCGGTGCGCCATCTTGCGGAGTAGATTGAAACGCCAGTGGCTGTTGATCTGGTGGTTGCCGCAAAGGGGTGTTGTCTGACACGGCTTTCAGTTGCACCAATTGAAACTGTCCTTTGTGTCCGGCCATGGTGGTGAGACTCTGTGATTGAGCCGTTTCAAGCCCTAAATCCTCGGCTAATATTTGCCACTTTGGCGGAATCTCACGCGAACTGCGAATCACCAAATCGGCGCCCAGCTGGTTGGCGGCTTGTCTCAACATACTGGTTTTAAGGGTACTGCCTAGGGTTTCAACAAAAGTCACCGTGGCACTGGCAATTAAAATGGCTAACAATAACCACAGCCAATCTCCTCTTTTTAACGCCCGAAAAAACCAGCGTTGTGCGGTCAAAAATTCATTTAAAAACGTCATGACAACCGATGCTCAGTTGCCATATCCAAGGCATTTAACCGTCCATGCTGAAGGGTTAGGGTGCGATCACACTGTTGTGCCAATTGGCTATCGTGGGTGACTAAAATCAAGGTGGTTTGAGTGGCTTCGTTCAACTCAAACAAGAGTTCTTGTACTTGCTGCGCGGTCGTTTCATCTAAATTCCCCGTTGGTTCATCAGCAAACAAAATCTTCGGTTCGGTGACAAAAGCGCGCGCCAAAGCGACCCGTTGTTGCTCACCACCGGACAATTCTGCCGGGCAATGATTTAACCGATGCGACAATCCCACCTTATGCAAAGCCTCGGTAGCCGCTTCAAGCGCATTCGGGAATTGAAACAATTCCAAAGGCATCAGCACATTTTCCATGGCGGTCATACTGGGCATCAACTGGAAATTTTGAAACACAAAGCCAACCGCTTTGGCTCGAATTTGTGCACGGGCATCTTCATTAAGGGATTTTAGCGACTGACCCAATAACTGAATGTCGCCACTGGTTGGGCGCTCAAGCCCTGCCATCAGCGACAATAAGGTAGACTTCCCCGAACCGGATCGCCCCACAATGGCCAGCGTCTCGCCCGACTGGACAGTTAAATCGCAGCCCTTTATGATAGACAAGGTTTCCTCATCCGAAGCAATGCGATAATGCACGTTATTTAAAGACAATACAGGCACGTCATGAATCATTTTAAAGGTCTCACCTTGGATTTAAAGTTTTTGGGTTTACCCCTTCTCCGCTTCAAAAGTTGGGCATGGCTATTAGGGGTCGTGGTTTCGTTAAGCCACCTCAGTGTAACACAGGCAAAACCAGCCGAAATAGCGACTCAGGGGACAGCTTCCCCCGCGCAACTGTTAGTGTTAGGAGACAGTTTAAGTGCCGCCTATGGCATGGCCGTTGAACAAGGTTGGGTGTCCTTACTGTCACAAAAATTACAGCCTTACGCCATTAACGTTATCAACGCCAGCATCAGCGGCGAAACCAGTTCAGGGGGAAAAAACCGACTGCCCGCTTTGTTAAAACAACACCAACCCAATTGGGTGATTTTGGAGCTGGGAGCCAATGATGCACTGCGTGGCCAATCGCTACCCAGCATTCAAAATAATCTTGCCAGCATCATCGAACAGAGCCAACAAGTCGGCGCTAAAGTGCTGCTACTCGGCATTCGGTTACCAACCAATTATGGCCCCGCTTACGATCAAGCCTTAACTCACCTGTATCAAAACTTGGCAGACCGCTATCAACTGCTATTTGACCCTTTCTTTTTAGCCGAATTGGCGCTCGACCCGCAATGGGTTCAAGCAGATGGTCTTCACCCCAATGCGCAAGCTCAGCCTAAAATTTTGCAACGGCTTTGGCCGCACATTCAAACCTTAATCGGTGAAGCAAGATTATCGCGATAAAAACAGCCAGGCCTGGGCAATTTAGACGGCTTTAACCCTATTTCCCGCCACCTTGGCAAAGGGGTGATTCAGCCACTTGTAGCGATTGTGACCACTCTGAAGGGCTATAGGTATGCAGTGCCAACGCATGAAACTGCGGCATTAAATCCGCCAAAGCTTGATAAACTTTTTGATGACGCTTGACTTTAGCCACCCCCTCAAAATCCGCTGACACTAAAGTCAGTTTGAAATGGGATTCGGTTGCCGGCCCGGAGTGTAGATGACTTTCATTTTGCAATTGCAATTGGCTAACATCAAAACTTTGGTAAAGTGCCGCTTCAATTTGCTGTTGCATTGAGAGAGGATTGACGCTCATAAATGTCCTTTAAACTCGTTATAATAATGGTTTTAGATCCCTGCTCATCTTGATTAACCGTGCAAAAGGTTTTGATTCAAACCCGACTCTAAGGAGAACACTATGTTCCGCTTATTCATCACCGCTTTGGGTGTTGCCCTTTTTAATTTGGCTTTCAGTTTACCCGCTCTCGCCGAAACCGTTGAAGCCGTTTCCGTTACCCCGGTTCAATTGAAGCGAGTGCCGGAATTACAAGACCCTCCTTCGGATCGATTTCCGGGGGATCCCGCAGAACATAAAGCCGTTTATATGTGGAATCAAGCCGATGCCGCTTATCACACCAGTGTTTTAAATTCTATCCAAGCCATGATTCGCAAATATGGCGATAATGTGGAGATTGCCGTGGTGGCGATAGGACCCGGCCTACATGTGCTTAGCAAAAAGCCGCAAAGACCAGTTGAGTCGCTCACTTATGACCGAGTTGCCAGCTTTGCCAAAGATTATAATGTACGCTGGATTGCCTGCGGTAACACTATGAATAGCCTGCATTGGAGCGATAGCGACATGCGCCCCTTTGCGGAATACACCGAAGTGGGCGCAGCGGCTTTAATGGAATTACAAGAAGAAGGTTTCAAACTACTGGTTTGGTAAGCCGCCACTTTAGCGCTTGCCGCCAGGATTTTGCTGCGCAGCAAGCAACACATCCAGCTTACGATGCAGATCAGCGACTTGGTGCGCTAATTCATCTTGATTTGCAATCGCTTCAGCTTGTAAATCGCCTTCTTGCTCAATCTGCATTTTTTTATGCTCTTCATCCAACACTTCAACCACGATGCCAATCATCATATTCAAAAAGACAAACGCCGAAAAAAAGATAAAGGTAAGGTAATAAATCCAACTTAGGCTATAAACCGCCATGGTTTCGTACATCACATCGGTCCAATCTTCAAAGGTGGCAACTCGGAATAAGGTTAACAGCGAAATACCCAGATCGCCCCATAGTACCGGGTTGATTTGGCCGAACAGCAAACTCCCCACCACCGCATAGAGATAGAAAATAATAAACATCAACAAGGCAACATAGCCCATGCGGGGTAAAGCGGTTATTAAGGCCGTGACCAATACGCGTAATTCAGGAATAAACGAAATCAAACGCATCACCCGGAAAAGTCGCAACATACGCGCAATCAAAGCATATTCCGCATCATCTAATGGAATCAAACTGACCACGACGATGACAAAATCAAAAATATTCCAGCCCTTTTTAAAGAAATGACTGAGGTGGCCTTCTGCTGCCATCCGTATCAAAATTTCAATTAAAAAGAACAATGTCACCGCATAATCCATTACCCACAAAACCGACACAAGGGCTTCGGGCAAGGGATAGGTTTTAGCACCAATCATCAAAGAAGACAAAATAATAATGGTAATGACAAACAGCTCAAACGCCTTGTTATCGCGAATGGCTTGAAATTTAACTTGGAAGGCAGATGTTGCCATGACGATCACTCTTTATAAATAGTAAAATATTGAACAGATAAAATAAATTTATAACCAAGCGGTATTTTACTGTAAATTATAGAAATTGAATTGTTAAAATGATTGCGTTTGTTTATTTAACTCATGCAAGGAAAAAGCCATGCCAAAAGTTCATGTAGTCGGTCAAGGAGAATGCGATTTTGATAATCAATTTTCATTATTGGATGCGTTGGATGATGCTGGATTTGACATGCCTTATAGCTGCCGCGGCGGTAATTGCGGCGCTTGTGAAGTCAAGTTAATTTCCGGTCAAGTTGAAGCGATTCAAGAACCCGTTTTTGAAGCGCAAAACGGCCACATCTTAACCTGTAGCGTGATTCCATTAGAAGACATTGTCATTGAACTCATTTAAGTGCTTTAAATGCGTTTTTTGACAAAAAAACCCAAGCCTGGCCTGGGTTTTTTATTAACGAGGGTACTTCAGTGATTAATTAGTATTAATCATTAATCATTTTGCGGTATTTTTCAACCATTTTTGCCGGTAAAGGAATGTAACCATCCTTAACCACATCTTGCTGACCTTTTTGAGAAAGAACCAAAGTCATGAACTCTTTAACAACCGGCTCAAGCGGTTTATTCGGTGCTTTGTTTACATATACATACAAAACACGCGCTAGCGGATAAGTACCATTCAAAGCATTCTCAGGCGTTGGTTCAATAAATCCATTACCGGCTTTCTTGGCTAAAGCAACCGCTTTAACACCTGCCGTTTTATAACCAATCCCAGAATAACCAATCCCGTTTAATGAAGAAGAAACCGATTGCACGACAGAAGCTGAACCAGGTTGCTCATTCACAGCAGATTTATAATCACCTTTACATAAGGCTTTCTTTTTGTAGTAGCCATAGGTTCCGGAAACCGAATTACGTCCGTATAACTGGATGGATTTATTCTTCCAATCCCCTGTTAAACCCGCATCACCCCAATTTTGAATATCGGCTTTTGCACCACATTTACGCGTACTTGAAAAAATGGCATCCACTTGTGGAATGGTTAAGCCCTTAATTGGGTTATCTTTGTGAACGTAAACAGCCAATGCATCAATCGCCACACCAATTGCTGTTGGCTTATAGCCTTGTGCTTTTTCAAACATCGCCAATTCTTTGGCTTTCATTTTACGACTCATAGGGCCAACATTTGAAACCGACTCTGACAATGCCGGTGGCGCAGTCGAAGAACCTGCTGCCTGAATCTGGATGTTCACATTCGGATAGGTACGCTTAAATTCCTCAGCCCAAAGGGTCATCAAGTTGGCTAAAGTATCTGAACCAACTGAAGAAAGTTTCCCTGAAACACCTGATACTTTTTCATAAGCCGGAATAGCAGCATCAACTTGTGCCGCTGATAATACCGGGGTCGATATAACTGTTGCAGCCATACCCATTGCAATTAACAGATTGCTTTTCATTACGTTCTTCTCCAAAAGAAAATTAAAAGGATCTTGATTAACAGGTGCCATTATGCAGCGCCGCTGTAACAAACAAGTGAAACTAAAATGACACTTATATGACAGAACATTTCGATAAGTCCCAGCTCGAATTTAGCAATGAGGCATTGATATGGATTCATTGAGTTTCACAAGGCTTCTTTTCGGAAAATCGCATCGAAAGCTTGATCCTTTGCCAAGTTGACTGCTCACCACGAGTCGGGCATGATGCCGCTCTAAAACATGCTTGACGATCGCCAAACCCAACCCGGTCCCCCCTGTATCTCGCGATCTGGCGGTATCGACTCGATAAAAGCGTTCTGTCAACCGGTCAATGTGTTCGCGAGCAATGCCGATACCGGTGTCTTTTACCTCAAAGTGCGCGCCTCTTTCATCTTGATACCATAAGACTTCAATTTTTCCGGCATCCGGCGTATAGCGTACGGCATTAGAAACCAAATTAGTCAACACACTCTTGAGTGGCTCTAAGTAGCCTTTGATCGCTAAATTCTGATCAATATTAAAGATGAATTGATGATTGTCTTGACTCATTTGCGTCACATCCTGTTGCATCATTTGCAAAATATCGGCGATGGGTACCGTTTGTGATTTCTCGGTAACTGTTTCCGATTCCATTGCGGAAAGGGTTAACAAATCATCAATAATAGAGCGCATCCGATGCGATTGTTGTGTCATTTGTTTCAGGGGTTTTTTCCAAGGCGTATCATCGGGTATGGTATCTTGCATGACTTCAATATAGCCATTTAAGACGGTTAAAGGGGTTCTCAATTCATGCGACGCATTGGCAATAAAATCTCGACGAATTTGTGCCAAGCTATAGAGTTCATGGATATCTTTGACAATCAGCAAACTGTGATCTTCAAAATAACGAAACAACCGAAGTTGATAAGCTCGGGAATTGTTTTTTAAGGTGGTGAGTATCAGGCCTTTTCGCGGCTGAGAGGTTTTGAGATAGTGAATAAACTCAGGATGTCTGAGCAAGGTTTCCAGATAACGACCTGTGTCACTTTGCTTCAAATTAAACAGTTTCTTGGCGGAGGCATTAAACCATTCAATTTGATGGTCACCATCTATCGAAATAATTGCATCGGGAATGACCATAGATGCGGCTAAAAACTGCTTTGATTTAGCACCTTGCAAATCCGCATATTTCTGCAACAAACGCTGCTTGCGTGAAACCAAATAGCCTAATTCTCCCCATAACCCGGAAGTAGTTGGATAGTTAGCATCCGAATGTTCCCGCATCCATTTTTCAAAACGTGCCATATTCAACAACTGGCGCGTAACATAAAAAACCAAATAGCCGAGTAATACCCAAAACCATTGCTCGGTTATCCAAGCCAATAATAAGGTGATTAAAAGGCTGGTTACAATCCAGGTGAGTTCACGAGAAATACCATTTGACACTAACTGAAAGACCTATTCTGTTGAGAACCTGTAACCCGCGCCTCTAACAGTTTGAATAACATCTGCTGCTTCAACAGGATCTAACAACTTTCTTAATCGACGGATATGGACATCAACGGTTCTTTCCTCAACCACCACAGATTCGCCCCAGACCTGATCCAATAACTGTAAGCGGGTATAGACGCGATTAGGGTGTGTCATAAAAAATTGCATCAATTTAAACTCCGTTGGTCCTAATTTCACCTCTTGCCCTGAAACTGTGAAACGATAACTGGACAAATCGAGTTTAAGCTTTCCGGATTGAATCATTTCAGAATGTAATTTATCCGGGGTCTGCCGCCTTAAGATGGCTTGAACACGCGCCACCAAGGCTCTAGGTGAAAAGGGCTTGACCACATAGTCATCCGCACCGGCTTCAAACCCTTGAACTTGATCATTCTCTTCCCCTCTTGCGGTCAACAGAATAATTGGGGTAGAACGGGTTTGATCGTGCTGACGGATGCGTCGTGCTAAGGATAAACCAGAAACCCCCGGAAGCATCCAGTCAAGCAATACACAATCTGGTTTGTGCTCTAAAAGTAATTGCCAACCCTGCTCTGCGTTCGGGGCTTCAAGTACACGGTAGTTAGCTGCAGTCAAGGTAAAGCTGAGCATATCTCTAATGGCGGCTTCATCTTCAACCACTAAAATGCACTGGGTTTCTTCCATCCATTATCCTTCTTCGGCTTGCAACTTTGTGAGTAATGTCTGCAACCGTTCTTCGTCCATATTGCGAACATCATGACCATTCACTAAGTATACAATGCTTTCAACAATATTTCTGGCATGATCGGAAACACGCTCGGCAGCTCTTAGGGCAATAATCATTTCCATTAAACATTCGAAACAATCAGGCTTGCTCTGTAGTGACGTTTTCAGTTGTGACATAACTTCTGCAAAAACATCGTCAATCAATTCTTCTTCTGCAATGATTTGACTGGCACCGTCTGTTGAAACGCGTGCAAAATCATCCAGTGCAGATTTAAGCATTCGATTTGAACGGCTAGAGATATCCACCAACTCGATATAGCCCTCAACCTCTGAGCATTTGACTTGGTTAATGCGATCAAAAGCAATCACCATTTTAGCCAATTTAACGATTTCATCTCCCATGCGTTCTAGATCAATGGCCACTCTGATCGCAACTAAAATGAGACGTAAATCTGAGGCCGTTGGCTGTTGCCGCGCTAACACGCGAGCGCATAAATGATCAATTTCCATTTCGGCATCATTGATCATTTTATCAAATAGTATAATTTCATTGGCCTTATCGACATCGGAAGCACCCAGCGCTTGTAAAGCATTATCCATCTGACGTTCAACCATACCACCCATCGCGAGTATATGGTTAAACAAGGCTTCGAGATTTTGGTTGAGCATCTCTGAAATATGTGTTCCAAATTCTTTTTTTTCCATGTTGTCCACTCCCTTATATTTTAAATACATCTGCCCATATTTGTTAAAGCAACTGCAAATTAACCATATCGCCCTGAAATATAATCTTCAGTTCGCTTCAACTGTGGATTGGTAAAAAGGGAGTCTGTATCGGTATATTCTATTAAGTCCCCCATATACATAAAAGCAGTATAGTCCGAGACACGCGCTGCTTGTTGCATATTATGGGTCACGATTAAGATCGTAAACTCTTTCTTTAATTCAAAAATTAATTCTTCTATGGCAAGTGTCGAAATAGGATCTAATGCCGAAGTCGGCTCATCGAGCAATAAAACTTCCGGTTTAATGGCAATCGCGCGTGCAATACACAAACGTTGTTGCTGACCACCGGACAAGCCCAAAGCATTTTCATCCAGTCGATCTTTCACTTCTTCCCAAAGCCCGGCACCTTTTAAGGCCCATTCGGCTGTTTCAGCCAGTACCGTTTTATCATTCAACCCTTGAAGGCGTAATCCATAACAGACATTCTCAAAAATTGATTTTGGAAAAGGGTTTGGCTTTTGAAAAACCATCCCCACCCGACGTCGCAATGCGGCAACATCCATCATTTTAGAATACATGTCTTCCTTGTAAAGAGTCATTTCCCCTTCTACACGGACAATACTGATTAAGTCATTCATACGGTTAAAACAACGCAACAACGTCGATTTACCACACCCTGAAGGGCCGATAAATGCAGTCACTCGATTTTTTGGTAACTGCATATTGATATTCTGTAAGGCTTGTTTACTACCATAAAAGAGGTTCCAGTTTTTAACCTCCATTGCAATCTCTTCACCGTCTAGATTCATTCCTCTATGATCACGATCTAAAGCGACACTCATATTTTGTTCACTCATGGTCTATTTCCTGTTTCGATTAATTTGGTTTTGGTAACGATTAGTTATCCAGCGCTTTATATTTTTCACGCAGTCTATTTCGAATGGTAATCGCGCCTAGATTCAAACTCACAATAATGACCACCAATAACAATGACGTGGCATACACTAGTGGCTGAGAGGCTTCTACATTAGGGCTTTGGAAGCCGACATCATAAATATGGAAGCCAAGGTGCATAAATTTACGGTCTAAGTGAATAAACGGGGCGTTAAAATCAATGGGTAACTCGGGGGCTAATTTAACAACACCAACCAACATCAAAGGTGCAACCTCGCCCGCAGCACGTGCTACGGCCAAAATGAGCCCGGTCATAATTGCAGGCATCGACATGGGCAATACGATTTTCATAATGGTCTCGGATTGCGTCGCCCCAAGTGCCAACCCCCCTTCTCTCAAAGCGGTTGGAATTCTTGAAAGTCCTTCTTGCGTTGAGACAATAACGACTGGCAAAGTGAGTAATGCCATGGTTAAGGAAGCCCATAATAATGCCGGCGTTCCAAAAGTTGGACTGGGCAAGGCGTACTCATAGAACATTTCATCAATTGAGCCACCGATAATATAGACGAAGAACCCCAAACCAAAAATACCAAATACAATCGAAGGAACACCGGCAAGATTATTAATTGAGATACGCACGATTTTAAGCACCATGCCTTCTTTGGCGTATTCACTCATATAAACTGCAGCAATAACCCCCATCGGCGTCACAAAAATAGCCATTAATATGACCATATTAATCGTACCGACGATTGCCGGGAAAACCCCCCCTTCGGTATTGGCCTCTCTCGGATCTCCTAATAAAAAATGACCCATTGAGTTAAAAAAGAATCCAAGCTTGTCAGTCATTGTCATATTATTGGGTAGCCAAAAACGCACAATGGATTTAAAGGGAACATGAATAACCTGGCCACCGGCTAACCGTAACGTGACTTCTCCCAACTGGTTGAACTCACTATATAAACCGGTTAAGATAGACTGTTGTTCCTTAAATTGGGCATTTAACTCAGCCCTTTGCTGATCTAATGTTGCTTGAACCTCAGCATTCAAACGACCTTCGGCTTCAAATTTTTTCTGATCTAAACGCAGTTGCTCTAATTGATAATTAATGCCACCGAGCGTCACCTTTTCAATACGGTTGATCTGCTGATACAATTTTTGTGAGGCCGACACCAACTGTTGCATCATCGGTAAAACTTGTTCTTGCTCTGCGATAATCTCGCCGTTCTGAATAATGGCTTGAAGATGTCCATAGACATTACCGTATTCAAACCGCTCAATCACCGTCACATCGTCATCTAGTCGGTCTTGCCTTCCTATAATATCCGTGGTATTAATCCAACGAAAATCGATCCCGTAAATATCTCGATTTCCAACCTTCATTAAAAACTGTGGAATTTTTTCAATCACACCGGTTTGTTGGTTTTTAAACTCTTTGAGTTTAGTATCGTGGAGTTCACCGACAATTTGCTCAAATTGACCATCGTCTGTCTTCAATTGATAGTCATAAACCTCATGCGGCCAAAAATGCACTAAACCACGCACTGAAATCATTGACAGCAGCCCCAAAACGAGAACCACACTAATACTGACCGAAGCCGCGCTAAACCAAACCCAGTGTTCGCCTTCTTTAAACCATGCTTTCATGTCAAATTCCTTATAGTGATCCGTATTTACGGCGCATACGTTCACGGACAACTTCCGCTAAGGTATTGAGCACAAACGTAAAAATAAACAAGATTAACCCGGATAAAAATAACACACGATAGTGTGAGCTATAAACTTCAGCTTCTGGCATTTCTACCGCTAAGTTCGCCGATAAGGTACGCATTCCCTGAAAAAGACTAGCATCCATTAAGGGGGTATTGCCGGAGGCCATTAACACAATCATGGTTTCACCAATCCCACGCCCAAAACCAAGCATAATCGCTGAAAAAATACCTGGGCTAGCAGTGGGTAAAACCACACCAACCAAGGTTTGCCAACCGCTGGCACCTAAGGCCAAAGACCCATTGACCAAGTAACTGGGAACATTATAAATGGCATCTTCTGAAACTGAAAAGATGGTCGGAATCAAGGCAAAGCCCATCGCAAAGCCAATGACTAAGGCATTACGCTGGTCAAAATCGATACCCGCATTAAAAGTTAACCAATGACGCATATCACCATTAAAGAAGGCGTGTTCAATCGGCCCACTCATCGACAAAGCAAACCAACCGAGTAAAATGACAACCGGCAACATCAACAGTGCGCGCTGTCCAGTCGGCACCAACAGCCGAATCGGTTCAGGCAATTTAGACCAACTAAAACCAAACAAAAGAATGCCGATGGGTAATACCAATAATATGGCAAAAAAACCGGCCAAGTGGGTTTCCATATAAGGTGCCAACCAAAGTCCTGCCAAGAACCCTAAAATAACCGTTGGCAGGGCTTCAATTAATTCAATTGCCGGTTTAACCGATTGTCTTGCTTTACCTTCCATAAAAAAGGCAGTATAAATCGCGGCCATTACGGCAATCGGAACCGCAAATAACATGGCGTAAAAGGCAGCTTTAATTGTGCCAAAAGTTAAGGGAACCATAGAGAATTTAGGTTCAAAATCAGTACTGGCAGAAGAGGACTGCCAAATATATTCAGGAGAACCATACCCTTCATACCAAACTTTTCCCCACAAACTGGAAAAAGAAACATCCGGGTGTTCATTATCAATATCTAACACATATATCTGACCCGCCGCAGTTTCGACCAGAGCACCGTTACCCCGTGATGCCACTTCTGCATACCGTAGCGGACTTGAGAACTGAACGGAAGCCAGATTACGCTCTGCCGTTGAATGAAACAGGTTTAACTGATTGGCATCATCCAGGGTAACAAAGCCTTTACGACCATGTTCAATCCCAACAAAATTAACCACATCCCCTTTGACATCAAAAGAACGGATGGGCTGTAAACTAAATTCATTTTGTTGATCACGTACCGGAAACCATTGCAAAATACGGCCATCATCGGTACCAACCATCAGAGAATATTCGCCCAGCAAAAAATTCAGCGAGGTAATTTCTTTCCCTTCCGGAACCAAATGAACTGTCTGTAAAAGCTCAGGTAAGCCGGCTTTGCTAATATCATAATACTGTGCTAATCCTGACTTGGATACCAAATACAAATTGCGCATATAGCCACCTAGCTTTACCCAATCCAAGGCGCCTGAATAAGCTATTTGGCCACGATCATACTCTTCCAGTGCCACTTCCTCCGACAACATGGATTCCACCTTATCGTACTGACGGATTTCAACCCCATCCTGCCCGGCTAACTGATAAACTAAAACCAACTGTGAATCATTGACTCTCGCAGCAACCTGCGTAATGGGTTGATCCGCAAGCTCTAGCCCGTCTTCCCCAAAGGGGTAACTTAATTCAGGATAAATGGTTCTGACATTATTTGGATAACCAACCTCATAACCATACTTTGCCAGTAACAAACGCCCATCAGATAAGCCGAATGCTAAAATTTTCTCTTTTTCATTCACCTTTGCAAAGCTGGTAATGGTTGCACCGTTAAGAGGCAACTGATTTTGATTTAATAAAGAACCGTCTTTAACTTCAAAACCAATCAAATCGCCCTGATCGGTAATCCGCATTGCCGTCTCTTTATACTCATCCATACCGTAAAACAATGTTTGTCCCTGAGACGCGCCCGGCAACGCATAGTCACCTCTCACCTCAACCTTAGCGGAAGCAAACAAAGGTGCAACCACATACACCAAAAAGAACATAATGAGTAGCACCGAAAAAATGACCCCGACTCCCCCAATGGAAATACTCGAAGCCCAACTTTTATCCACTAAGTTTCGTCGTTTAATACGCCGTTCAAATCTAGGCCCTTTAAAGGCCTGATCTAAAGCTTTTTGAGTTTGCTGATCCATTCAACTTCTTCCAATAAATTGATATAAAATAATCATACATCAACAATATGACAATTAAATGAAACAAAACCGATTCAGCAACATAAAACGGCATAACGACTCCCAGAAACTCACCATAAAAAACCACAATTGCACCATATTAATGCAAACACACAATCTAAACCCCTACCCGATAAAACGCACTATTTCAAAAAAATAACGATGATTCAAACAGTTACAATTGATTAAAAAATTAATGGCAATTTGGCACAGTTCAAGCTATTATCATAGGGTTTTTAAAAGTGACTTCAACACCTCGGTGCTGTTAATTCAACTCAGATAAATGCCGAGGATGAGCAACAAAACACCCAAAAATAAAAAACGATTTTATCTAAAACCGGACTATTTGACTTGTTTTAGCTCAACGCACTTAAATTCACTGAATTCTGCAAACTATCGAAAAGGACACTATTATGTCGCAAGAAATTTTTGATCTAATCAAAGAAAATGATGTTAAATGGGTAGACTTACGCTTTACCGATACGATTGGTAAGGAGCAACACGTTACCATTCCTGCTGGATCCGTTGATGAGGATTTTTTCTCAGATGGTGAAACTTTCGATGGTTCATCTATCCAAGGCTGGAAAGGCATCCAAAATTCAGACATGATTCTAATGCCACAAACTGATGGGTTTGTACTCGATCCTTTTACCAATGACCCAACCCTTATTATCCGCTGCATGATTGTTGAACCCACAACCATGGAAGCTTATGAAAAAGATCCTCGCGGGATTGCTAAAAAAGCAGAAGCTTACCTAGCTTCAACCGGTGTTGCTGATTCAGCATTCTTTGGTCCGGAACCCGAGTTCTTTGTGTTTGATGATGTCCGTTGGGGGGCAGACATGTCCGGTAGCTTTGTTAAAATTGATGGTAATGAAGCGTCCTGGAACTCTGAAAAGGTGTTTGAAGGTGGAAATATTGGTCACCGTCCAAAGGTCAAAGGCGGCTACTTCCCTGTTCCCCCTGTTGACCAACTTCACGAAGTCCGTGCGGATATTTGCGCCATGGCAGAAGCCATGAACTTAAAGCTAGAAGCTCATCACCATGAAGTGGCTTCTGCCGGGCAGTGTGAACTGGCCATCGCCGGTAACACCTTAACGGCTAAGGCAGATGAAGTGCAAATTCTAAAATATGCGGTTCATAACACTTGCCATGCACTTGGAAAAACCGCCACTTTTATGCCTAAACCGATTGTCGGCGACAATGGTTCCGGCATGCACATTAACCAATCACTATCCAAAGACGGCAAAAATATTTTTGCCGGGGATGTTTATTCCGGATTATCACAAGAAGCGCTTTGGTACATTGGCGGCTTAATGAAGCATGCTCGCGCATTAAATGCGTTCACCAACCCGGGAACCAACTCCTATAAGCGTCTTGTCCCAGGATTTGAAGCGCCGATTTTGTTAGCCTACTCAGGCTCTAACCGCTCCGCCTCGATTCGGATTCCTTATGCCCCGTCTGAAAGATCACGTCGCGTCGAACTACGCTTCCCTGACCCAACAGCGAATCCTTATTTAGCCTTTTCCGCTTCGTTAATGGCTGGTTTAGAGGGAATTTTGAATAAAATTGATCCAGGTGAACCGGCTGAGAAAGACTTATACGACCTGCCTCCAGAAGAAGAAGCAACCTTCAAAACAGTCTGCGCTTCGCTAGAAGAAGCCCTTGATGCACTCGATCAAGACAGAAGCTTTTTAACAGCGGGTGGTGTCTTTACAGATGAAGCCATTGATGCTTATATCAGCTTAAAAATGGAAGAAGTGACACGCATGCGCGCCACCACACATCCGATTGAGTTTGATATGTACTACTCTGCGTAATTAAAAGCGCAACCCATAAAAAACCCGCATTCTGCGGGTTTTTTATTCTCTATTTTATCGATATCGTGGATAATCCGTTAATCACCTTGCTAAAAATGGCCAGGCCTGGCCATTTTTAGCAGCCGGATACCAACTTTTGAACAGTTACATTAAATTAATGTTTAGTGCCCACCAGCCTGTTGTGGCTGCCAATCTTTTAGGACATATTCTTTTCCACAATAAGGACATTTCGCCTCGCCGGTTTCTTCAATCGGCAGACCTACTTTGGGATGGGAATTCCACTGCTTTTCACCTGGCATCGGACAGGTTAACGGCAAATCATCATAGGTAACTTCGATACTTTGTGACATAAACACTTCCTCAATCAATCATTTTTTGACAATCTTTCAATTTTAAGCAACCGTGCTTAGCCAATTTAAATGCGCCGGTGATCGACCATGCACCACATCAAAGTATTTCGCTTGTAATACTTCTGTGACAGGCCCACGACATCCTTCTCCGATAGTGCGATTATCTAACTCACGAATCGGCGTCACTTCTGCGGCAGTACCGGTAAAAAAGGCTTCATCTGCAATATAAACTTCATCCCGAGTAATGCGTTTTTCACGGACTTCGTAACCGGCTTCCTTGGCCAACTGCATAATGGTATTTCGAGTAATCCCATCCAATGCTGAAGTGAGCTCCGGTGTATAAATAACGCCCTCTTTAACCATAAAAAAGTTTTCTCCAGAGCCTTCAGATACATAACCTTCTGTATCCAATAACAGCGCTTCATCACAACCATGGCTCACGGCTTCTTGCAATGCCAACATTGAATTCATATAAGCGCCATTTGATTTCGCTTTGGTCATGGTGACATTCACATGATGACGGGTAAAAGAAGAAGTGGCAATCTTTATGCCTTTTTGTAAATTTTCTTCTCCCATATAAGCCCCCCACTCCCAGGCCGCAACCATTACATGCGTTTTTAAATTATCAGCACGCAACCCCATTCCTTCTGAACCATAAAAGACCATCGGACGAATATAAGCTGATTCGAGTCCATTTTCACGAACGGCTGCCCTTTGCGCTTCATTAACCTCGTCTGGTGAAAACGGCATCGGCATATTCATAATTTTGGCTGAATTAAACAACCGATTGGTGTGTGCTTCCAACCTAAAAATTGCTGTTCCTTGCGCTGCGTTGTAGGCTCTCACGCCTTCAAACACACCCATCCCATAATGAAGGGTGTGGGTTAACACATGCACTTTTGCATCGCGCCAGTTCACCATTTTTCCATCTAACCAAATTACACCATCTCGGTCATCCATTGTTTGCATTGCAACAGCCTTCTGTTATTTCATTAAAAAATATTTTGGTTATTTTATCCTAAATTTTTGGTTAAAACACGACATTTGACAACCTCGTAACACTGAAAGAACTGGGTAAATACAACATTTTGCTTGAAATTATGCGAGGGTTGTTTAAAATCATTCTTTTAAATTAAATCTTAAAATAGCAACCACATTCAAAAAAGCAATCGCAAGTTTGGCTTTCGATTGCTTTTTTATTTTTCACCCTTGTGATGAGGGAAGAATAGGACTCTGGTTTATACAATGACACAAGATCACTTAATGAATACCTATGCAAGATTGCCCATTACTTTTAGCTCCGGAAAAGGGGCTTTGCTATATGACACCAATGGTCGAGCCTACTTAGATGCGGTAAGTGGCATTGCTGTTTGCAGCCTAGGACATGCCCACCCTGAAATTTCAAATGCGATTTGTGAACAAAGCCAACAACTTATTCATACTTCTAATTTATACAGTATCGAAAAACAAACACTGTTAGCGAATGCCTTAATCGAGCGCTCACAATTACAGAAGGTTTTCTTTTGCAACTCCGGTGCTGAGGCCAATGAAACCGCCATTAAACTAGCCCGAAAATTTGCACACCAAAAAGCGATTCAAGCCCCTAAAATCATCGTTATGGAAAATAGCTTTCATGGTCGGACGCTGGCAACATTATCGGCCACCGGCAATCCTAAAGTTCAAGAAGGCTTTAGTCCTTTGGTTGCAGGTTTTGTTCGTGTTCCTTATAACGATATTGAATCGATTAACGCCTTGCGTGACGATGAAGACATCGTTGCCATTTTGGTTGAACCGATTCAGGGCGAGGGTGGCGTCAATATTCCGGATCAAGGTTATCTAAAATCCCTTAGGACGCTTTGTGATCAAAATGATTGGTTACTGATGATTGATGAAATTCAAACCGGCATCGGCAGAACAGGCAAATGGTTTGCGCACCAGCACGAAAACATCTTACCCGATGTCATGACCCTGGCTAAAGCATTGGGCAATGGTGTGCCTATTGGTGCCTGTCTGGTCGGAGAAAAAGCCGCTGATTTATTTTCACCCGGTAACCACGGCACCACCTTTGGCGGGAATCCTCTCGCCTGTGCGGCAGGACTAGCAGTCTTAAAAACCTTAAGCTATCACAACTATATTCCTTACGTCGCAGAAAGAGGTGCCCAACTGCTAGACAAACTCAAACAAACCCTTTCGCCTTTAGCGGCGGTAGTGGATATCCGAGGCCAAGGCTACATGATTGGCATAGAATTAGATCGCCCCTGCTCTGAGTTGGTTCAGCGCGCACTTCAACGCCACCTTCTCATTAATGTCACCCAAGGCAACACCATTCGTCTATTGCCTCCTTTTGTGATGTCAAACGATCAAACTGATCAACTCATTGACACACTTTCTTCCTTAATTCACAGTTTTACGCAACCGAATTAAGTCATAAAAATTGCTAAATGAAAGAAGATTGCCTATGAAACAACTAAAACATTTTTTAACTTTACAAGATTTTACCCCTGCACAATTACATCAACTCTTAATCAGGGGAATTGAACTCAAAGCAATGCAACATGCCGGCGAAGTTTATCAACCGCTTAAAAATAAAACCTTGGCAATGATTTTTGAAAAATCTTCAACGCGTACTCGAATTTCATTCGAAATTGGAATGACTCAACTGGGGGGACATGCAGTATTTTTAAGCCCCAACGGCACCCAAATTGGTCGGGGAGAGCCGATTGAAGATACGGCCAAAGTCATTTCCAGCATGGCAGACGGCATTATGATTAGAACCTTTGCCCATCAAACCGTCGAAACGCTTGCGACGCATTCACGCGTGCCGGTGATCAATGCTCTCACCGATGACTTTCATCCCTGTCAACTCCTAGCCGATATGCAAACCTACTACGAACAACGCGGCAGTATTGAAGGCAAAACGGTCTTATGGGTCGGTGATGGCAATAATATGTGTCACTCCTATATTAATGCGGCGCTGCAATATGGATTTAAACTGAGAATTTCAACCCCGGAAGGTTATGAACCCAATCGTCGTTTTGTTGAAGGTAATGAAGCGCATATTACTGAAATTCGTGACCCGATGGAAGCCGCAGAAGGAGTTGATCTCGTGGTCACGGACGTCTGGGCCAGCATGGGACAAGAAGAAGAACAAAAGAAACGTGAAAAAGCCTTTAAAGACTATCAAGTCACCCGCGCTTTAATGGCACAAGCCGATAAAGACGCGTTATTTATGCACTGCTTACCTGCTCACCGAGGCGAAGAAGTCTCGGCTGAAATCATGGATGACCCCAAAAGCGTGGTTTGGGATGAAGCCGAAAACCGACTGCATGCACAAAAAGCGTTACTAGAATATTTATTAGCACCTTAACAAGGGTTTTCAATAACCGAAGCCTATTTCACCATCCATGACATCGGCAAGATTCCTGTCGAACGAATTAATTTATTGGATCAATCAGCGTTGTTGAAATTGATTGAATTTCACCTTTTGGTGCCGTCACTTTAATTTCTAAAGGCCCTGAAGTAGAGCTTGTATTCGTATCATCCGAGGTGACGGAAAGCACAAATTCGCGATGGCCTAATGTATTGGCGATTCCTGTTTCCGGAACCCCCGATAGCGTACCCACTTCGGAAGTCACAGCAATGGTTGACCCGGTAGCTGCCGATTGTCTAACCGCAACCAAACAAGCCGCACTGTCTGGGTCGATTGCATCGACACGAGTCGCATCATTTGCTGTCGCCTGACATTTTGCTGCGGTATCTTCTACCATAGCCCAGAATCGTAAAGTTTGAACCCCTGCGGTAAAATTAACAGAAGTATTGGCAACATTTGTACAGTTAACTGTGGAAATTTTACCGTTACTGCCTAAACAACTCGTGCCTGAGTTTAATTGATATAAATGAATTTTTGGATAATTCGCAGCCATAATTAATACTTTACTGGCACGAATATGCACCAGCGTCGTTGTCACATCGGCCAGACCCGGACTGGCTGCACACTTTGTATCATGTTGACAGGGAACGCCATTAAAGAGTCCATCAGCAACGCTATAAACACCATCGCTGTTATAGTCTTGATAGCGCTCATCAAGCGCAAAATCATTGATAAAGCCGGCCGTTGCACTCGGATTATAAACACCGTTTTCATCATCGTCACGAAAGGCTTCAGCCAAATCATCAAATACATCCACGCCATCAAAAACACCATCTTGCCCGTTTGACGGATCAGCGGTATTTTGACGATCATAAAAAGATTCATGGCCTATCGCATAAGCCTGCACCGTGACGCGGTGATCTGCCGGGCGAGGCGTTTGACTGCGCCATTCCACCGAACAAACCCCTTTGACGGTTTCACAGCTGGAATCGATTACTCCGCCTTCTGTGGTGAAATAAACACTGGTACCATCCGGAACCGGATTATTGTTTCGATCAGCTAATCGCGCGGTAATATTCACGACTTCACCACTGTAATGCAACCCTTGGGGAGCCAACTTATCGGCAGTAATTTCAAAACTGTTTTGATCCGGCAATCCTGTGCCAATCGTTAATTGATCCGACGGTGCCGATATTTCAACACCATTAACGCTAAAATAGGCAATCACCCGCACAGATGTGGGGACAGACCCCGACAAAACGCGAGTCGTCACTTGGCCATTTAGATCGGTATAGCTTTCTGTCGCAGATAGAGTTAACCCCCCTATTGCAGTCGCCAACTTAAAATTAACCAATTGATTATACACAGGATTTCCATCGACATCTTTAACGACAAACGTTACAACGGATTGTTGTGCTAAATCTAACCCGCCAACCCCTTTCAATCCAATATAATTAGGCTCGGCAGAAACAAAGGCAATGGAAACTCCTGTAGACTCTCCAGTATCCGTTCCAGTTGATACAGTTGCGGTTTGTTTAAACTCATAACTAAAGGTTCTGTCTGCGTAACCAACGGCACTCACCGTTAATACCCCAACCGCCGTTTCAGTCGTCAGATCGGTAGGTGCTTCTATATAGAAAGTGGTTAAGCCGTTCTGATCGGTCAAGCTCGGAGGGCTGGATATCGTTCCCACATCGACTGTCGCCGTCAGCACTTCTCGACTGATCGGCAATGTACGATCATCCAATAATTTAACCGTGACTTTAATGCGTTCCCCTTGATCAATAGCCGTCTCTAATGCTGAAGTCCCCGCACGCTCAGATTCAAATATTACCAAATTGATACCGGCTGTAAGCACTTGACTGTCGGCTGTCCCGCTACCAGAGCCACCGCCACATCCAGCCAACAGCAAAAAACTGATCCATAACCCAAACCTGAGAGACCTTTGAGTTTTCCAATCACGTTTCATTATTCAGTCTCCAGTTGCTTTCTGCCCACAAAAGCTTGTCCAAGGGTTCCTGCATCAATATATTCCAATTCCCCCCCTAGCGGAATACCTTGCGCTAAGCGGGTTATTTGAATATTTTGCTTGGAAGCCATTTGTTGAATATAGTGAGCAGTTGCCTCTCCCTCCACCGTTGGGTTCATTGCCAAAATCAACTCCTCAATATTACCCGTTTGAAGACGTGACTTCAGCAAGTGCAATCCTAATTGCTCAGGACCTATACCATCAATCGGTGACAAGTGCCCCATTAATACAAAATACAAGCCTCGATAAACCCCTGACTGTTCGATGGCCATAACATCGGTTGGGGTTTCAACAATACATAACTGTACTTGGGTTCGGGTGGGTGAAGCACAAATCACGCAGGTTTTCGTTTCCGATAAATTACGACACTGTTGGCAGTAACCAACTTTATCGATGGCGGTTTCAATGGCGTTTGCTAATCGCTGTCCAGCCGCTTGATGATCCTGTAATAGATAATAAGCAAGTCGTTGTGCGGACTTCTGGCCAATGGTTGGCAACTGTTTAAACGCATCTATTAATTCATTAATCAAAGGGCTTTGCATAGCGCGCTCACACTGTTTTTATTGGATAGCAAACTTAAAAAGGCATTTTCATCCCGGGCGGCAAATCTATTCCGGCGGTTAGCCCGCCCATTTTTTCTTGCGAGGACTCTTCCACTTTACGGACAGCGCTGTTCACAGCCGCCGCTACTAAATCTTCCAACATTTCTTTATCATCCATTAAGCTGTCATCAATCGACACGCGAGCCAGTTCATGTTTGCCTGTCATCACCACAGAAACTAATCCACCGCCAGCTTCGCCAACGACTTCCATTTTGGCAACTTCTTCTTGTGCCGCTTGCATTTTTTTTTGCATCTCTTGGGCTTGCTTCATTAGATTACCCAATCCACCTTTTCCACTTAACATGCTGACTCCTTTTATGAATTGAGACATTTGCACCTGATGGCGTCACGAATAAAAATTTTCGCTCATTTTTCTCTCGCGCCCACTCATGCAAAGGTCTCTGATTATTTCGCTTGAACCGACGATTCAATTACATTTAAATTTAAAATATCTTTAAAGGCTGCGACCCTGGTATCTTGCTCAATACTGTTTCTGGCTTGTGCTTGTTGAGCCTCTTTATTGGCCAAAAACTGTTTGGCGGGTGTCCAATGCACCCCCTGCGCCTGCACAAATTTTAAGCGGCAGCCCAATTGTGCTTTGACTTGTTCCTCTAAACGCTGAAACGCCAATTCGGTTAATGCCGCTTCGGCTTGTTCAGGGTCAACACTCAAGGTTAAAACCTGAGGCGTTTGACGTACCAAAATCGACTGGCGAGCTAATTCTGCGGCCATTCCATCAAGTTGTAACGCTGCAATCAGTTGTATCCAGCCCGCAATCGAATTTTCGGTATCGTCTGCTTGACCTTCATAATGCGGCATAGGCGAGGATTCTACCGCCATGGGTTCAATGATCGGTGATTCAGGTGGAACCTTAAATCCGTCTTCAGGCGCAATGGACGGCATCGGTATTGATGAGGTCGGTGGAAGCGGCGCCGGTATCTTGGTGGCTGCGGATGCCATGTCAGTGGAAGCCGCATCCCCTCTAATGGTTTGTTCAATCTGCTTTCTCAACGCCAAGATAGCATCATCAGGTTGTGAAACAGATGGTTCAGAGACTGTCGTTGGATGCACTAAGGGCGATTGTGCCGGGGTTACTTTGCTAACCGCTGGCTTTACATCTGCAAGCATTGACGCGGCTGGTGCAGGAGATTCAGAGATCGTCGGCGTTGAAAAACCACCAGGCCTGGTGGTTTTTAGCGGCACAACATCAGTTTCTGCCGTCTGAAAAGCCAGCATTCGCAATAGCGCCATTTCAAAGCCAATGCGAATATCCGGCGCCAAAGCCATATCTTGTTTGGCTAACAGTGCAATTTGATAACACATCTGCACCCTTTCCGGCGGCATTTGTTCGGCTAAACGTTGTAACCTTTGCGTTTCTAAAATCGAGGTCTCACCGGCATCCCCTAAAACCTGTAACAGACTTAAATAATGAAAACTTTCAATAAGCTGAGCATTCAGTGCAATATAATCCACGCCCATCGCCGCCAACTGCTTCACGACCTGTTTGATTCCGTCTGCTGAATCTTCAGCAAGGGCTTGCAAAATCGCCAAACTAAATTGCTGATCTACCAAGCCAAGCATGGCTTGCACTGCGGCATGTTGCACTTCGCCCGCACCATAAGCAATCGCCTGATCCAAAATACTTAAGGCATCTCTAGCCGAACCATCCGCGCTCTTTGCAATCATCGCTAAGGCAGCATCCTCAAAAGCAATGGCTTCTTGTGTCAGAATAAAACGTAAATGTTGCTGTAATTGCGTTTGCGTTAATCGCATAAGATTAAATTGTAAACAGCGCGATAAAACGGTCATCGGTAACTTATGTGGATCGGTGGTCGCCAATAAAAATTTTACATGGGCTGGTGGCTCTTCCAATGTTTTGAGCAAGGCATTAAAACTGCTCTTAGAAAGCATGTGAACTTCATCAATCAAATAGACCTTATATCGACCTTGCACTGGCGCATATTGGACATTTTCAAGTAATTCACGCGTATCTTCAACTTTGGTTTTTGAGGCGGCATCGACTTCAATTAAATCAACAAACCGACCTTCATCAATTGAACGACAAACAGAACACACCCCACAAGGGTGAGAGCTCATACCTTGTTCGCAATTGAGTGCTTTTGAAAAAATGCGTGCAATCGTCGTTTTACCAACGCCACGGGTTCCCGTAAATAGATAAGCATGATGAAGGCGTTGTTGATCCAGAGCATTGGACAGCGCTTGCATGACATGGGTTTGACCCACTAATTCGGAAAAGTTTTTTGGACGCCACTTTCGGGCCAGTACAGTATCGCTCACGAGAACCATTTCAAGTCATTGTAGGAATGATCATTTTAACGTGAAACGTCTGGAATGCGAACTCAATTTCAGAAAGAAATCAAAAATAGAAAAGTGGCAACTTGCCCGCCTTACCTCGGCGCACGAATCAGAAGGTACCGTTGCTTCCTTCCGGACCTGGCGGGGTTCCCAACCTATCGTCGCGAGGGGACGAACAAGTCACCGCGATGAATGATACACGATTTCACAAAAATTTAAAGCGTCTAATGCAAAATAAATGCAGCGCGTTTATTTAAGGCGCAACAGGATCACTCGGTAAACTAAACCCTCGCGCACTGATAATGCTTTCAATATCGGGATAAGTCGTGGTATCGGTAAAATATAAACCCGTATAGGGGAAAAGTTGATATTGCAATTCGCCTGAGCCGGGTGATCCGGCCACCACTTTAACGGTATCCGCAGTGTCCAGAACACCACTTAAATCTCGGTCATATTGAAAAATACCGCCCGAATACAAACAGCTATTGGTTGGCGCGTAAGTTAAATTCGATCCGCCTGTTACCGTCTCATAAAGTCCGCTGGTGCCTTTTGATATAAACTGCCGCTGTGCTTTTTCAACCAAAGTGTTACTCGAACCAGGCCCTGCCCAATTACAAATAAAACCATTGATTTGACCAACGGTTGTTGCACTTGAAGTAAGCGTTGCGCCATAACCATACCATGCCTCTCCATCCGCATTTATAGCGCCCGTTTCATCACTTACTTTGGAGGGGTTTAAGCCGACATTGAGTATCCGACTATGCGAATCATTCGGCCCCGCTTGCCAAGCATAAGCATATTGCCCTGCTAGATCGGTTTGAGCAAATTCTGCTTTAAACCAATTAAAATTATCACTCCATCCAGAAGGAACACTACTGCTATAAGCATTGGTTGCCGATAGCTGATTCGTTGTGGTATGCGCGGTACTGTCTAACGTCTCAGTACAATATTGTGCTTCACGCGCATCCAGCACAAACTGTTTGTCCGCCTTTTTTTGGTAGGTTAAGCTACCTTTACGAGCAATTTTGAAGTAAGTACTGGTGCTTGAACTGGCACAAGTCCCGCCTTGATATTTATCCTGTATTTGATAACTCATATTGCCTGAATAAGTGCCCGTGCTATCAGGTGCATGCGTCAGTGCCAAGGCGATTTCATAGTCTTGTGCTGTTGAATCATCTCCCCGTTTCCCGTTATAAACCATTTTGACGGCATAGGTATATTGATCGCCGCTGCGACTCAGTGTGGCTAACGTAAAAGTTGTATCCGTAATCGATTTGGCATTCATTTCCGTGGTTAGAGTTTTGGTTTCTCCATCCGCTGGCAGGCTTTCGCCCTTGTCATATAAGGCGTCAATCAAGCTCGCCAACACACTCAATCCTGCAAAGTTTCGACTGCGCACGCCATTCATTTGCGCATTCAGTTGAGCCGCAGAACAGGCCTCATTCGTTGAGCCATTTTTTTCAGTCCATAAGCCTAAATCGCCTGTCGGCAAAGTACCGGATGCGGGTGTACCATTTGGATGATTGGCATACTCTAATTCTGGCCCAAAACACTGAGCATTTGTCGCAAGGCGATAAAATTGCTCGATATCAAACACATCTCTTAAAGGGGTGTCTCCGGATAAGAGCTGATCAATTCGTTGAGTGGCATAACCATGATAACTGATTGCTCTTGGTGCTGAGCGCGTTAAGGAATCGACATTCTCGACCTCCGTTGGGGAGGTCACCGCTAAGCTTTGTGGGAAAACCGTTAAATCGCGGGGTTGATCTTGATTGGTTTCGGAAGCATCCGAACTTGAGCTCCCTCCACACCCCTGCAAAGAAAACATGGCCAATAGGAGGGAAAACAGAGTGAAATAGGCACTATTCATTTGAAACTCCTAACAATAGAACAAGGATAGATGTTTTTAAATTATAGAACACAAAAATAAAACAAACAAATACATCAGCATATCAACATATCGTTATCTTTATAGAAACTAATTGGAAAGTGTTAAAGCAAGATTGGAGGGGATATGAAAGGTCTCTTCAAATCAATGCTGAGAAAGCTGCTTCTGTAGATGACGTACCCAAACAGCTAAAGTCGGTGCATCCTGTTCAATCACTCTTACGGCTTCTTCACATGAAAAACCTGGCATTTGCAACGCATCTAACAAGAGGGTTTTTAAGTATTCAAGCAACTCTCTATCAAAATATTTTAACAATCGATACTGAGGCAGTCTCGCTAAAATAACGGCATCGGCAATCATTTGCCATTGTTCTGAATTAAAATGATAGCGCAAAGCCAGCTCTTTTGATGTTTTGCCTTTTTTGAGATTGACCACTTCATTTAAGGTTTTATAAAGATATAATTCTTTCGCGGCTTCCCGCAAGGGAAAGGGTAATTCGTTCATAAAAAAGGCTTCAGGAATGGCGTTTAACTTGGACATTTAGCGATATGCCTTTTTAGATTGTGCCACTTCATAACGGTCAATCTCTAATTGGATTAGATGCTGATAATGCGCATTGGGAAAGACAAAGTCGAACGCATTACATTCCAGATTTTTTCGCGAATCAGACATTCGCCGAACCAGTACCGATTGCATTTCTAGCAATTGATTTAAGCCACTAAAGTAAATGGTCACCTTGCAACGCCCACTGGCTCGAAATCGTTTGGGGACAAAAATAGCCGCGCCTCCCTCACTTAAATTCACCTCTAATTCCGGCCGGGCATGGGGAGTTTGTGGCAAGGTCATATCATCAATCAAGTGTTGATAAGCAATAAAGTAATGCGACAATAATGCATTCAAATGATAGAGTGCTTGAGCGAGCGGCACATTTTGAAAGGTATCCGGTTCAAAACGCTTTGCTTTTGCATCAATGACAAATTGGTTAGGTAAAGCAGAGGGGGTCTTAAAACGATGGGGGGTTGAGCCTTCAAAACATCCGGCCAAGTGTTGAAAATACAGGATCATTTTGTGATTAAGCGCATCAAAGTACTGAAATGTTTTCGGAGCAGACTGGTTAATCGACTGGATTCTCTGCACCCCTTTGGCATAACTATGAAAGGCTATCCAGTGTTTCCGGTTGAGTCTGGGGGACTGACCATTGGCCAACTGATTCACCCAATCTCCAAAAAAGGCTATGTACTGCTCAAAGTCTTTAAAAAAAGGCTCAAGAACCTCTTGCTGATCTTGAATATGATGAACCCAATGCCATAATGCCTTTTTGCTTTTTTGAATTCGAGTTTGTACCGTAGGGGGAAAATAATCAATGCCATAGGCAAAAATATGCGCATCCTGAATCCCCTCTTCTGGCCGGATAACGGCTTTAACGGGCAGATTTAAACGCCGGAAACGGCGCATATCATCTTTTTCAAACCAAAAAGCCACTCAATGCCTCCCACGCAACCCCAAAAATAACTACAAACTCAAAAATTGACTTATTTTAGCTTATCTCGAAAACTTTTGTCTGCAACTTCATAGCCTAATTGAATCATTTCTTTAGCTCGATCAAACTCCAACATGCCACACGCATTGCTGGCAATTTCAATCATTCTATCTGCCGGATAGGCCGCTAATTTTTGCCTGGCAATGGTGTTTTGCATCGCATCAAAAGCCAAATCGGCAATGTCATATAACCCTGTTGATTGATTATCCTGTATGACCGCCGGGCTCCGAAACGATTGCATCCAACGATTAAACTGCTTGATAAACGTCTCTTCATCATCAACATCTTCTTTATGGGATGGCCGTGGTATCTCAATATCACCACTCAAACTCACTGCGATGATTAAATCGGTGTTATCACTAAAGGCGGGTGCAATCGGCACCGGGTTTAAAACACCACCATCAATTAAATCCATCCCATTTAATCGGTAGGGCGTAAAAAATAAAGGTAACGAAATCGAGGCTCGGATCGCATCCAATAATCTCCCGGATTGCAACCAAACTTCTCGCTGCCGAGCGATATCCGTCGCCACTGCCGTCAAAGTAATTGGTAAGTCGTTGATTTGGACGTCCCCAACCAATTTAGCGAGGGAGTTCATTAACTTTTCGCCTTTCACCAATCCATTCTTTTGCCAGGCCAAATCTAATAAACCTAGGATATCGATCTTATCCATGCTCAACATCCAATCTTCAAAGGCATCTAATTGACCGGCGGCATAAACTCCGCCAATCAAAGCACCAATGGAGGATCCCGATATCGATTTAATTTGATAATCATGTGCTTCTAACCAGCGTATCACACCAATATGCGCCATGCCCCTGGCTCCGCCACTGCCCAGCACCAAAGACACGGTTTTCTTTGAAGTCGTCATGATTTATCTAACCCCCCAATCAGTCATCTGCAATTTTGAAAAAAATGACCAGGCCTGGCCATTTTTAAAAGATTTAAGCACGATGGTAAGGGTGATTTTGCAATAAAGACCAAGCACGATAAATTTGCTCAGCGACCATAACACGCACCAAAGGATGCGGCAGTGTCAACTTAGATAATCCCCAAAGCCATTCTGCCTGTTGTACTAAATTGGCATCCAGGCCATCCGGCCCACCCACAATCAAAGCAATATCTTGCCCTGAAGCCAACCAATCCTCTAATTTTTTTGAAAAACCCAACGTTGTTGGGGTCTGTCCCCGTTCATCCAAAACAATCAGCTTAGCCCCTTTGGGGACGGCTGCCAAAATACGTTTGGCTTCTTCTGTTTTATAGTGAGTGGCTGAGCCGGATTTGGTTCTTTGCGTCATGGGGATTTCAACCAACCTGAGCGCACACGCTGCCGGTAAGCGCTTAGCGTATTCACCATAACCTGTCTGCACCCATTGCGGCATTTTTTGCCCGACAACAATAAAATGAATCACCATCTTAACGACTCAATTAAGCCTGTACCGGCTGACCGATGTCTGCCGGTTTAATGTTCCACAATTTTTCCAACTGATAATGTGCTCGTGCCGATTCAGTCATCACATGCACCACCGCTGCACCTAAATCAACCAAAACCCAGTCCGGTTCAGGCCCGGATTCAAACCCGATTGGCGGTTCACCTGCCTCTTTGAAGGCTTGGGCAACCGCTTCACCGGTTGATCGCACATGGGTGGTTGATGTTCCGGTTGATACGATCATCTTGTCCGTAAAAGAACATAATTGGGAAACATCAATTACTTGAATATCACGCGCTTTAGCGTCTTCTAAACTTGAAACAATGAGGCTTTCAATTTGTTGGGCATTCATCATCTAACAGGGATCTCTTTGGTTAAAGCTACCATCAGCAGCAAGTTGATTTAAGGTTGATATAAATGGTTTTTTTTAATATAAGCCGCGACTTTGGCCGGCATCAAATAGTCTACCGGGTCGCCATGTTGTAAATACGCTCGTAATGTGGTTGCACTTAAATCCAGTTGCGTCACCGGCAAATCAACAATCTGCCCAGATGCTTGGGTTAAATGCGGCACCCAATGATTTAAAAAAATATACCCCACCGCGCCTTGGCGGGGCAAAGGTTCTCCCGGTCGATGTGTCACCACAATATTCGCCAAGGTTAAAATGGTTTGCCAGTCTTTCCAAGTGTCAAATTTTGCAAACGCATCGGTTCCCATCATTAATACCAAGCCGGTTTCGGGTTCGGCTTGCTTGAGATGCACCAAACTCTGTGCGGTATAAGAGGGGCCGCCAATAGCCATTTCAAGCCGCTCCAATACAAAATTAGGCTGATCTTCAATGGCCAATTCAATCATGTCACAACGCTGCTCAATGGTCGCCAAAGGCTGTGGTCTATGGACGGGGATGCCAGCCGGCATAAAACGCATTTCATCGAGCTTTAGGGCATACAACACTTCTAAAGCCGGCCTAAGATGCCCAAAATGAATGGGGTCAAAGGTGCCACCATTAATACCAATTAAACGTTTGATTTTCAAAACCGCTTCTCTATCATTTTTTTGGTATTATAACAATTATGTCAAGACAGTCTCACCGCAATCAACCTGATACCGAATCCGCTCAAGTTACGGCCTCCCCGCCTTTGCCCCCACAATTTGAAGAGGTCGTTTACCGGCGGCTGGCGAAAGGGGATGTCATCAAAGAATATGACCTCATGAAACACCTAGTGACACAGGGGTTTACTCAGTTCACGCCTTCACTTGATCCTTTAGCATTATTCCGTGGGCACTTTTTATTATTTCATTTACTCTATCGCTTGCAAGAAAAATGGCAAAACGAGGCAAAGGGGCTACTGTGCATTCATACATTAGAAATCTGCTTACAACCCAATCGAAAATCACTCGAAAATACCGCTTTTGCGCTGACAGAAGCGGATGAGATCAAGCGCTATTACTTGGATTACAACACCTTCCTAACCACTCAAGCTCAGGATGTGGTTAATTTGATCGAGCAATTTTGGCAAAGTTTTGGTAGTCAGCCCAGCCAATCACTGCGCTATAGTGATGCCGAAATAACCGAAGCGAAGCAATGCTTGAAGATTTCAACCCCCTTGGACGATCAAACCGGCTCACAAGTGGTGATGAAACAGTTTCGAAAACTCTCGCAAACCCACCACCCGGACAAAGGAGGCGATGCAGAGGATTTTCACGCCATCTGCCATGCTAAGGAAGTGCTGTTAAGCCTATGGTCACGCTAGTTTATGGCTAACAGCCTGTTATTCACGAATATGGCCATTGCCAAACACAATGTACTTTTGTGAAGTCAACCCTTCTAAACCCACCGGGCCGCGAGCATGAAACTTATCGGTACTAATACCGATTTCCGCGCCCAGCCCATATTCAAAACCATCCGCAAAGCGCGTTGACGCATTCACCATTACCGAACTGGAATCCACCTGAGCCAAGAATTGACGGGCGGTGGTGATGTTTTCGGTAATGATCGATTCGGTATGTCCAGAACTGTACTGGGCAATATGTGCCATCGCTTCCTGAACATCCGCCACCACTTTAATGGATAAAATAGGCGCTAAATACTCAGTCGCCCAATCGGCATCAGTGGCTTCGTCCATGGCCACAATTGCCCGAGTTTGAGCGCACCCACGCAATGCCACCCCTTTTTGCTGATACAGTTCGACCAGGCCTGGCAAAATTTCTGCTGCGCGCGATTCGGCAATCAATAAGGTTTCCATAGCATTGCAAACGCCGTAGCGATGGGTTTTGGCATTAAATGCAACCTTAACGGCCTTTTCTGCATCCGCTTCGCTGTCAATATAGACATGGCAAATACCATCCAAATGTTTAATAACCGGCACACGTGCGCTTTGGCTAATCCGCTCAATTAAGCCTTTGCCGCCGCGTGGAATAATCACATCCACATAGTCCGGCATGGTAATCATTTCACCCACCGCAGCTCTATCAGTGGTTTCAACCACCTGCACCGCTTGTTGCATCAAGCCGGACTGTTTTAATGCGATTTGAATACAAGCTGCCAAGGCACGATTAGAATGCGCCGCTTCAGAGCCCCCCCTTAACAGCGCCGCATTGCCGGATTTTAAACAAAGCGCCGCCGCATCAATGGTCACATTAGGGCGCGATTCATAAATAATACCCACCACACCGAGGGGAACGCGCATTTTACCCACCTCAATGCCTGATGGCATATAACTCATCTCTGAAATTTGGCCGATTGGATCTTTTAAAGTGGCAATTTGTCGTAATCCTTCTGCCATGGCGGCAACCCCTTGTTCGGTTAGCGATAACCGATCCAGCATAGCGGCATCCAAACCGTTAGCTTCCCCTTGCGCTAAATCTTTTGCATTTTCAGCGATCAACCAGGCCATTTTTTCTTGCAGGGTAACGGCAATTTGTTCTAAGGCCGCGTTCTTCTGTGCGGTAGAGGCCGTCGCTAACTGGCGTGATGCCTGACGCGCTTGCTGCCCCAGTGTCTGCATATAAACTTTAATATCTTGAATCGTTTCGTTTGTCATGTTTTTATTCCCTCCAATTGCAATTTGATTGCAGGCATTTCCGCCTCTTTTTACCCGCTTAACAGGCTATTTCAAACACCAATTCTGATAGCCCTTGCCATTCATCGCCCGAGCGAACCCCTTTAATCATCAAATCCACCTCGAGCGCTTTCGGTAATAACTGTTGCCAATAACCCCCTGGATGACGTGTCAAGGCCGCTTTAAATTCCGCTTGTTTTGATGACCAGATACCCAATTGTTTAAATTGCTGTGGGAGCGATTGCTGATTTTGCCGTTGCCCTATGGCAATTAACAACCGGATTTCTTTCGACAATAACCACAGTACAATCGGCGCCTCCAAACCCTCTTGATGCAAGCGATGTAAAATTTGCAACGCATACTGTGGACGACCCAGTAACATAGCACTGCTCAATGCAAACAGTTGATAATGTGCCTGATCAGCCACATTATCAATAATATCCTGCGCCTGAATGTGTGCGTCTTGTGCAAATAACAATCCCAGCTTTTCAATTTCTTGATCAGCCGCCAATAAATTCCCTTCGACTCTTTCGGCCAATAATGCAGCTGCTTCGGAATCCAGTGACAGCCCAACTTCTTGGGCTCGCTGTTGACACCATTTTTGCAGTGCTACCCCTTCAATCGGCTTTGATTGAATCACCAGCCCGGCTGACTCGATGGCTTGAACCCATTTGGATTTGAGCTGACGACCATCCAGCTTTTCACAACTCATCAAAATGCAGATTTCCGGTGGCGTCGCTTGTTGAAGTGCACACCAGTATTGAATAAAAGCCGCTCCCTCTTTTCCCGGAGTGCCTTTCGGAAGATTCAGCTCGATCAAACGCTGATCGGCAAATAGCGTCCCGGCTTGGGTTTCCATTTTCAGGTCATCCCATTTAAAAGCCGCATCAACTTCATATCGATCTCTTTGCAGATAGCCCTGTGCGTTTAATGCTGAGCGCCAGCCGTCAACCACCCGCCGAATATACAAAGGCTCTTCACCAAAAACCAAGGTGATCGGCTGGATAGCCACACTAGACTGCGCCAACTGCTTTAGATAAGCCGGCGCCATCATCATGGCTGTTCATCCGTGCGGGTTGAGGGTTCAGATGCCTTGATGGATTCAGATTTTTCGAGTGCCGGTTGTTTCGATTGATAGGCACGATTAATGCGATCAATCACTTGATTCGCCAAGTCAAACGCCATTTGCTGTTGAATATCCTTTAGTTCTCGACTTGAGGCCAAAGCGGCGCCAATATCAATACGGCGATCTCGAAAGCTGGTCACCGTCGCGCTCAATAGCAAGGTTTCAGTCATGACTCGATTCACCGTAAAAGATTGACTCATCTTTAGCAATTCAGAGGTGGTATCGCCCTGCCCCGAAAGACTGGTTCGAGACACTTCATAACCTGTCGCACTTAAAGACAAAGACAATTCCGCTGCTTGTGCCGATTGCGCCAATATGACATCAGACGCCTTCAGCAATTGCTTCAGTGTCTGCAAAATGTCCGCGCGCACGCCAGCGGTTTGCGCAAAATAAATCGACTTAAACGTCGGCTTGCTATTGGAACCCATACCTTTTAAATGAAACCCGCAAGCAGATACGCTCAACGCCAATAGCGCAATTGAAATCCATTTACCGGGGGAAAAGGGGCTTAAAAACCCCCAGGCCTGGTCATTTTTCATGACTTATCCTTTCACCACAATATTCACCAAACGCCCGGGCACGACAATTTCTTTAACAATCGCCTTCCCTTCTAAATGCTTAGCAACCTGTTCATTCGCCTTCGCCTGACTTAAAATTGTGGATTTATCCGCTGCGGATGCCACCTCAATTTTACCGCGCAATTTACCATTGACTTGAACCATCAACTCAATTTCATCTTTCACCAAAGCCGCTTCATCCACAATCGGCCAAGGCTGATCCAATATCAACCCATCATGCCCCAAAGCCAGCCATAATGTCTGGGCGATATGCGGCGTGATGGGGGACAACATCAGCACCAAGGTTTCTAACGCTTCTTGCGTTAATGCGTGACCGGAATCGGTTTCTGCTTCAAAACGACTAATATCATTTAAAAACTCCATTGAAGCCGCAATCGCCGTATTAAAATGCATCCGTCGCCCCATATCATCGGTCACTTTTTGCAAGGTAGTATGCAATTTTAACCGTAATGCTTTTTCAGACTTGTTTAAGTTGTCATTTGACTGACAGGCCGCCACGGCACCTTTGCCAATATGCGTTTGAACCTGTCGCCAAACCCGATTCAGAAAACGATGCGCCCCTTCCACCGCTGAATCAGACCACTCCAGCGTTTGTTCCGGCGGTGCGGCAAACATAATATACAGGCGCAAGGTATCCGCACCATATTGATTGATCAAGGTTTGCGGATCAATGCCATTGTTTTTCGATTTAGACATTTTAATGATGCCGCCATACTGAACCTCGCTGCCATCTGATTTAAGCTGCCCTTTTACAATGGCACCTTTATCATCAGTAATCGGCGTCACATCTAATGGGGAATACCAAGTTTGCTTGCCTTTTTCATCCTGACGATACCAACTGCCGGCCAACACCATGCCCTGGGTCAGAAGGTTTTTAAAAGGTTCATCCGTTGAAACCAAGCCTTCATCTCGCATCAATTTATGAAAAAACCGCGCATACAACAAATGCAAAATAGCATGTTCAATCCCACCGATATACTGGTCAACGGGTAGCCAATGGTCTGCGGAAGCTTTATCCAACATGGCAGTTTGGTTATCGCGAGACGTATAACGGGCATGATACCAAGAGGATTCGAAGAAGGTATCAAAGGTATCGGTTTCTCGATTGGCCGGTCCCCCACACTGTGGACAACTGCATTTTTTGAAAGCCTCTAGCTTTGCCAAAGGCGAACCTGCACCATCCGGCACCACATCCTCCGGTAAGCGAACCGGCAAATCCTGCTCAGGAACGGGCAAAGCGCCACAAGCCGGGCAATAAATTACCGGAATTGGGCACCCCCAATAACGCTGACGAGACACGCCCCAGTCTCGTAATCGATAATGCGTTTGTTTTTCACCCAAGTTTAGCGCACCCAAAATCTTGGCCATTTCATTCAATGCCTGTTTGGATTTCAGGCCATCAAATTGTGCTGAATTAACCAATACCCCTTTGTCGGTAAAGGCCTTTTCAGACACATCAGCCGGTTCTTTTGCGCTTTGACCGATGACCACTTTGATCGGTAATCCATAGACTTTAGCAAACTCATAATCCCGTTGATCATGAGCCGGAACGGACATCACCGCACCCGTTCCATAGCCCATCAGCACAAAGTTAGCCGCCCAAACAGGGAGTGTTTCTCCGCTCAAAGGGTGCTTCACTCGAATGCCGGTATCCACCCCCTTTTTCTCCATGGTTTCCATATCCGCTTCTGCCGTCGAAATATGCGAACAAGCTTCAATAAATTGTGCCAAGGGTTCATTTTGAACGGCGGCTTGACGCGCCCAAGGGTGGTCGGCTGCCACCGCAACATAGGTGACCCCCATTAACGTATCAGGACGCGTGGTATAAACTTTTAAATTCCCCGAATCCGTGTTCTCTAAACCGGAAGCTAGCGGGAAATGAATTTCCAATCCCGTCGATTTACCAATCCAATTTTTTTGCATGGTTTTGACCTGCTCCGGCCAACCATCCAATTGGTCTAAATCTTTTAATAAGGCTTCAGCATAATCGGTAATGCGTAAAAACCACTGAGCAATCTCTTTGCGCTCAACAGGCGCGCCGGAACGCCAACCCTTACCATCAATCACTTGTTCATTGGCCAATACGGTCTGGTCAACCGGATCCCAATTCACCACTGACAACTTTCGATACACCAAGCCTTTGGCCATCAAACGGGTAAATAACCATTGCTCCCAACGGTAATAATCCGGATGACAGGTCGCCACTTCCCGGCTCCAGTCATACCCCAATCCCAGCGACTTTAACTGTTGACGCATATAGTCGATATTTTGATAGGTCCACTTTGCGGGCGCCACTTGATGATCCATTGCCGCATTTTCTGCTGGCAAACCAAACGCATCCCACCCCATTGGCTGCAATACATTTTTGCCCTGCATTCGCTGAAAACGAGAGACCACATCGCCTAAGGTATAATTCCGAACATGTCCCATATGCAATTTCCCGCTGGGATAGGGAAACATGGATAAACAGTAAAAAGGTGGCTTTTCAGAGGCTTCTGTTACTTTAAAGACTTGCTGCTGTTCCCAAATGGCTTGGATATCTTTTTCAATGACTTGTGGTTGGTATTCAGGCGTTAATTCAGTTGACATGATTCGTTTGCTTTTTGTTATGATTAAATTTTCTGAATTATAACAAAATACAGCAAAACTGAGGGGATCATAATGAGTGAAAATAAAATGGGTCAAGCCTATCGCCACCTGTTACAAAGCGCTAAAGAAGCGTTAATGAAAGCAGAATATAAAAGCTGGGATTCGCTCAAAGAAGCGATAGAGACCATTCAGACCAAAGAATCCGTTCTTGAACAATTAAGCCGTCAGGAACTCAATCAAGTTCAGAAGGATTTAAAAGAAGACATAAACCAACTCGCCACCACCCTTGAAGAATTTGATGAGGGTGTTGAGTCTTTTATTGAAATGGACTTACCGCTTATTGAAAAATACATAGAAGAAAAAGCACTGAGCCTAGCCGATCCGACAGAATTAATGTTGCTTCGTCTCAGGATCAACGCCGCCTTAAGCGATTAAGCGTTTTTAATCTATTGGGGGTAAATCCCGGCGATGACGCCGGCGATTCATCACCAAAAACAAAAGAATCAGGGTTAACAAAGCGAAAATAGGCCACTGCTTCCAGCTAACAAATGGTGTCTTACCGGTGTAGGGCTGTACCTCTCCTCGAAGCACTCCCGTTTGATAAGGCTCTATTGACTGCTTAATTTGACCATCAGTCCCCACGATAATCGTATATCCCGTATTGGTGGTACGGGCAATTTCCCGACCCAACTCCAATGCACGCATTTGCACATCCTGCACTTGTTGTGCCGGTTCTAATGTGTGGGCAAACCAAGCATCGTTACTCACCGTCAGCAAATAATCTGCCTCGGCCGCATTGCGTGCCAATTCTTCACCAAATGCCATCTCATAACAAACTGACATGCCAACCTGATGCGAACCTATCTGAAAAAGCGGTTGATTATCAGAACCGGCAGAGAAGGATGAAAAAGGCACATCAAACAACAAACTCAGCGCTTTAAAAACGCTCGCAAACGGAAAAAATTCACTAAACGGCACTAAATGTCTTTTTTGATAAACCTGATCCGGTTGACGGGCATTGACGATGGCGTTGTAATAAGCGCGGGTATCGAGATCGCGAGTGATAACCCCCACCAATATGTCGGTATTTAATAACTGCGCATCCCGAATAAAGGCACGCAAAGCGCCCTTTTCGACTCGGTCATAATAATCCGGAATGGCCGTTTCCGGCCAAACCACCACATCGGCATCCAGATTTTGCTTGGTCAGAGAAACATAGGTTTGCAAAGTAGCCAAAAACTGATCCGATTGCCACTTTTGATCTTGTGGAATATTCCCTTGCAATAAAGCCACCTTAATCGGCTTCCCGACTGGCTCAACCCATTGAACATTCTTTAAGGCCGCCCCCGTTAGCCAAAATAAAGCCAAAATCATCGGCGCCAAAACCCATGCTCTCGATACCACCAACCACAATAACACCCCTGCCGAAATAGCCACTACCCAACTCACCCCCAACACGCCAAAGACAGGCGCATACCCACCCAACCAAGTGAGTGCATGGGTATTTCCGGTCATCAGGAAAGGAAACCCCCCAAACAAAGATGCCCGCAAAGCTTCTGCGATAACCCAAATAGCCGGCATGAGCAATACCCAGTTCAAACCCTGTTGATCCGGGCGTTTTAACAAAGCCACCAACCACCCGGCTAACATAAAGTAACCGGTCAAAAACAGCACAAAAATACCGGTGGCCAAAATCGACAACAGTAAATGCACCCCTGCATAAATATAAATGCTGGAGATTAACCAACTGACACCCACGCCAAAGAAGCCAATACCAAACCAAAAACCGATCTGGATAGCCGCCAATTTTGAGTCAGACTGATCCCATAACCAAAACAACCCGGCCAAAGAAATCAGCGCCACCGGAACCAATCCCACAGGCGCATGAGAGACCACCATCAGCGCACCCAACCCCACTGCCATCAGCCGATTACGATCCAAACGGAAGAAGTTCAGTATGCGTTTCATACTAAAGCGGATCTCTTGGAGACAACTGAAAAAGGCTTGAATTCGTGGTTATCATGAAGCGTTATCTGTTTTGGATGAGGCTCGCCTCTTGTCAGACAGCGAAACCGCTTCAGAATGAATTTCAACATTCGGTTCTGTTGCTGGTTGTTTTTTCGTTTCAACGTCGAGTGGCTCAGGCTCTTCAACCTCATCTAATACCGACTTTTCTTCAACCAAAAAGGTTTCTACCCGACGTTCATCGGCTTTTTGAACCGTAAAATGCAGTCCATGCATTTCAAACTGCTCACCAGTTTCTGGAATTTTACCTAGATGCTTGGCAATAAAGCCACCGATCGTTTCTAACATATCGTCATCAAAGGTCGTGTTAAAAAATTGATTAAACTCCGGCAAGGATGTAATCGCTTCAACCGCATAAGCGCCGGATAGGTGTTTTTGGATATGTTCTTCATCTTCATCATGCTCATCTTCAATATCTCCGACGATTTGCTCCAATACATCTTCAATGGTCACTAAACCGGCCACTTCGCCATATTCATCCACGACTAACGCCATATGATTGCGGCTATTTTTAAATTCGCGTAATAGAACATTTAGACGCTTACTTTCCGAGACTAACACAGGCATGCGATAGAGTTCTTGAAGTTGGGATTTATCGGTTAAATTCTGTTTAACAACGGCACGCAATACATCTTTGGCCAACAAGATGCCAACGAATTCGTCCGATTCAGCGGATAACACAGGGTAACGTGAGTGTGCCGCCTCCAACATATGCGCCAAAATGATTTCAAGATTATCTGCTTCGTCAACGCAAGACATTTGCACCTTTGGAATCATCACATCTCGAACGCGTGCTTCGGAAACATTAAGCACCCCTTGAATCATTAAAAAGGCGTCTTTATCTATTAAATCTTGCGCTTGTGCTTCTCTTAAAAAAGTTTCTAAATCTTCCCGACTCTCCGGTTCGTCTGAAAAAAGCTTGGCCAATTTTTCAAACCAGGTCGAGCCGTTGTGACGGTCACTCATAAACGTATTCTTCTCCTTCTAATAACAAAATCGGGTCAGTTTCATAGGGTGATAAAAATCCCAATTCGGCTAGAATTTCAATTTCCAAGTGTTCCATTTCATCAGCCTCATCATTGTCTATATGGTCTAGACCTTGTAGATGCAAACAGCCGTGCACAACCATATGTGCCCAGTGGGCTGTTAAAGATTTCTTTTGCGCTTCAGCCTCGTGTGCAACCACTTCGGCACAAATCACCAAGTCGCCTAAATAGGGTAATTCTTCTCCTAAATCCACCAGGCCTGGTGGAATTTCAAACGGAAAAGACAACACATTGGTCACGTTATCTTTGCCACGATAATCACGATTAAGTGTTTGAATTTCTTGGGGGCTGACCACTCGTAAGGTAATTTCTGTTTCGCCGTCTTGCCAATCATCCAATAATGACGCTTCAATCCACTTTAAAATCTGTGGTTCTGATGGCAAGTCTTGCACCGGCGTATCCGCTACCGCCAGCTGATAATTTAAATGAATCATGTCCCCTCCTTACGTCGATCAAATTGATCATAAGCTTGGACAATTTTCTGTACCAAGTGATGCCGAACCACATCTTGAGATTGATAGAAGGTAAAGCCAATACCGGGCACCCCCTCTAAGACCTCAATCACATGACGCAGACCGGATTTTTGCTGCTTAGGCAAGTCACACTGGGTAATATCCCCGGTAATCACCGCTTTAGAACCAAACCCCATACGGGTTAAAAACATTTTCATTTGTTCAATGGAGGTATTTTGTGCCTCATCCAAAATCATAAAGGATTCATTCAAGGTTCGGCCTCGCATAAACGCCAAGGGGGCAATTTCAATCACTTGTTTTTCAATTAACCGTTCAACGGTTTCAAACCCCAGCATCTCAAATAAGGCATCAAACAAGGGACGCAGATAAGGATCGACTTTTTGATTCATATCGCCGGGCAAAAACCCCAGCTTTTCGCCGGCTTCAACCGCCGGGCGGGTCAAAATAATACGCCGCACCTGCTCCGCTTCCAATGCGGCAACGGCAGTGGCCACGGCCAAATAGGTTTTCCCGGTCCCGGCCGGGCCAATACCAAAACTCACATCACAGGCTTCAACCGATTGCAAATAATGCGCTTGATTTGCATTGCGTGTTTTAATCACTTTTTTGCGGGTTTGGATCAAGCGTTGTGTGGGCGCAACAACCTGATCCTCGGTGAATCCAACCGACTGCAATGCCAAGTGTATCTGTGAAGGATCCAGTGATGCTTGCTGCGCTTGCTGATACAAATCCCGTAAAAATTGCTCCGTTTTAACCAAACGATCAGCCAGGCCTGTCACACTGAATTGAAAGCCAAGGTGGTTAATCTCAACCCCAAGGCGCAGTTCCAACTGAGAAAGATGCTCTGATTGCCAACCGCATAGATTCGCCAAAGCGGCATTATCTTGCGGCATTAATTGAAATTGTATGGTTTGAAGTGGTGTCAATGAAACTGTCCATATAAGGCAAGGGGAAAATTCATATTAATCAATTTGGCATAAATTTCAATGAAATTAATATGATAATAATAGTTTTTTTAACCTAAAGCGCGCTTCGGTTGATAAATTATGACATCATCGGGTTAAATACGGCACCCGGAATCTTAGAGTGCATAATATTGCCTTGATTGAAATTGGTCTGCCTCGGGCGTTGCCACCAATTGACCTTTTAATGAATTTGGCTTGGCTTCGGTGATCTCAACCTCAACAAATTGCCCAATCAATTCCGGGGAACCTGCAAAGTTCACAACACGATTATTTTCCGTGCGCCCCGAGACTTCATCCACTGCATTTCTGGACAAACGCTCCACCAAAATTTTCTGAGTGGTGCCAACCATCGCTTCACTAATCGCTGCTGTCTGCTCATTCAGCAACGCCTGCAAAGCGGTCAAACGCCGTTTTTTTGTCTCTAAAGAAACATCATCCGGCAAGCCGGCCGCCGGCGTGCCCGGACGCGGACTATAAATAAAGCTAAAGGAACGATCATAATTAAGCTCTTCAACCAAAGCTAAGGTTTGTTTAAAGTCGTCACAGGTTTCCCCTGGAAAACCAATAATAAAATCGCCTGACAAACTTAAGTTCGGTCGGATTGCTCGAATTTTACGGATGGTCGCTTTGTATTCAATCGCCATATGATTGCGTTTCATCATTGCCAGAACGCGATCCGAACCGGATTGAATCGGCAAATGTAAATGCGAAACCAACTCAGGCACTTCCGCATAGCAGTCAATTAAGTCCTGAGTCATTTCATTTGGGTGAGAGGTGGTAAAACGAATGCGATCAATGCCATCAACGGCACTTACATGATGAATTAACAGCGCCAAATCAGCCATATCGCCATCGGGCATAACCCCACGATAGGCATTGACATTTTGCCCCAACAAATTCACTTCTCTGACCCCTTGTTCGGCCAGGCTTTCAATTTCCGCCATCACATCGGCAAAGGGGCGACTAAACTCTTCGCCCCGGGTATAAGGCACCACGCAAAAAGTACAATATTTAGAACAGCCTTCCATTACAGAAACAAAAGCAGACACCCCATTCGACTCAGGCGCCGCTAAATTATCGAACTTCTCTATTTCGGGAAAGGAAATATCAATAATCGCGTGTTTCTTCAATTTGTTATTGGCACTTGTCGCCTCTCTTAGTGCCAGCGCATCCCAGATCATTGCAGGCAAACGGTGTAAGGTCTGTGGGCCAAAAATCACATCCACAACAGGCGCTCGTTTGCGAATCACTTCCCCTTCTTGTGAGGCGACACAGCCCCCCACGCCGATAAGACGATTGGGCTTGGCCAGTTTCCATTTTTTCCAGCGCCCTAATTCATCAAACACTTTTTCTTGTGCCTTTTCACGAACAGAACAGGTATTTAAAATCAACACATCCGCTTCATCCGCCGTGTCAACCAGACGCAATCCAAAGGTCTTTTCAAGCAGTTTCGCCATCCGATCTGAATCATATTCATTCATCTGACAACCGTAGGTTTTAATAAACACCCCTCCGGTAAACGGCGAATCAGTTGAAAGGGTTTGGTGATGCTCAGCAGACATAAATGGATACCTTAAAAAAACAGAAGTAATTGAAACAATAAAATTTTTTAGGGACAGAATTCTACCATAATCCATTGATAAAACCTCAAAAACAAAAAAACCGCCATTTGGCGGTTTTAAAGCACCCTAAAAAGCGATTTTATAACTTATAGCACAAGTCATAAGTCGTTTTACCGTCTACAGTATATGTGGTCGCAGCATTATCAGATTGAATTGATCCGCTACTGGGGTTCCCATTATCATTTTGACGATCAAGAATATCTGCCGCCTCTCTGGGTAGCCCCATAAAACACAAGTTATTTCCTTGAGCATTCTTATAAGCATTTTCGTCTAGCTTAATGGTGCCGCCATAAGAGTGCGTTGGGAAAGTGTTTCCTTCGCCTTTCAACAATCCCGCATCACGCAAGTCTTTAAAAAATGAACCACTATCGTTATCTTTCAATTTCCCATCTCCATTTCCATCTCCTGGTAGAACACCATAGCGGTCTTGATACGTTAACATCGCCGCAATAATACCTTGCGCATCGTTGTTAACATTCTTAACTTTGGCATTTGCAATCAGCTCTTGTCCTTTCAGTACCCCCCCTAAAAGTAGGCCGATAATCACCAATACGATGGCGATTTCAACCAAGGTAAAGCCTTTTTGATGGGTTGTGTTTGACGTTTTCATATCTTTCCTCCTATAGTTTTCGATACGACAATGACAGTTTAGTGAAGCTGCCAATAAAAGAAAAGAGTAAAAATTCTTTACAGCCACTTATTCATCGTGATTGTCTTGCGCAAACTGCACCACAAATGTATTTTGTTGGTGTTGATGGTCAAAGTGCAACTCGCCCCCCATCGTCTTTAAGGTTTCTCGCGCCAGATACAGGCCTAAGCCCATACCGCTTTCAGAGGTTGTCCAAAAGGGTTCAAACATTCGCGCGGCGGATATCGATTCTTGGGCATCTGCGGGCGCAGACAGTTGAATTTGATGGTTATCGCTGATCACCACATCCACAACAGCTTGCGGCGCATGGTGTTGAAAGTTTTCAAACAATCGCTGAAAAACCTGTTCAAACGCCCATTGATAACCCCATAACTTTGCTTGACCGCTGATATGGATGCTCACATCATAGCTTTTGGCAATCTTTTCGAGGGTTGGACGCACATCAATCAACTTTTTGGTTTGCTTATCGCGACTCGGCTGGGTCATTTGTTGAATGGTTTGTGTGGCTCGCCGGCTTATCGTTGGCATAATGGATTGCAGTTGATGATAAGTCGCAAGTTTTTCGCCATCAGTTTGAGCCTGTTCAAGTTGATCTGCTAACAGCGTGATAAATTGCGCGATATTTTTAATATCATGTTGCACAAATAATTGATAACGCTCTAATCGTTTTTGACTGAGTAAGAATTGTGAAATTTTATAGTTCACATCCAAACTCAGTAAGGCACTAAATTGCTGCCAAACCAGTTGCGCCATCAATTGATCTTCTCCGCGCAACCGACCCATTTGCGCGCTGAGGTGCACCTCTATCCCCTGCTGGACAAGTTTAAGCGGGTAAGCTTGTTGACTGGGTGAAACGGCTAACCCATGACGGATGGGGATCTGCTCGCCAAACCAGTCAACATGCCCATTCAGCCCGGTAAACTTAGCTTGGCTTAAAAATGGCCAGGCCTGGTCAATAAATTGCAAAACATCTTGATGAACGGCTTCATTTAGCTGATACAACCCCATTAGCACCGATTTTAGCCGATGACTTTGGCGGTGCAAATAAAGCAATACCGTCATGAGTGTTAGCCCGATAATCAGCAAGATGAATGCCGCGACCCAAGCGAAATTGTGTATGCCTTCACCCATCGGTTTCAGGCCTTTCAATGGCATATTTATTGATTAAATAATACACGTTCTCGCGTTTTAACCCTAAGCAACGTGCGACTTGATGCACATTAAAATCGCTATCATGTAATACCTGCATCAGCAATTTTTTTTCTGCCGCATTGCGAACCGATTTCACCCCTTGACCCAGTTCAACATCCATGGCAATTTTTTGCACCCCTTCGGTGTTTTTTTGCAATAGGTGGTTATTTAAAAACAATTTTGCACGGTCGATAGATTGCAACAGGGTACTTTTTGCAATGGGTTTGGTTAAAAAGTCAAAGGCACCGTGCTTGATTGCCTGATAGGCCGTTTTTTGCGGATCTTGCCCCGTGAGCACGATCACTTTACAGTCCATAGAATTTGAAGTGGGCACGGCGTCTAAAACATCAATGCCTTGTTTCGGCGTATGTTGATCAGGCGGCATCCCCATATCGAGAATAACAATATCGAATGGCTTTTGATTTAAACAGGTTATCGCTTGCCGGGCATTGGCAGCCTGTTCAATGTAATCTTCGGGATTCATGACTGCCAAAACCAACATCTCGCGAATGGCCAGATCATCATCTACAATTAAAATATTCATTTTAATAGCGAATGTCTCTCATGTGATCAGTCAAAGATAGCCGGACGCGCATTTAACAAGTTTTGTTTGATTTCATAACCCGTCACCCCTAAAACCGTATCGTCAAAAAAACCGCTGGAAACGGCTCTAAAATCGCCTTGCCAAAACAGCGCATCGCCATCACAATTTTCTTGTTCTTCAGCCGGGCGATTATTACAGCTCAAGGCTCCCTTTTGATTGGCGGCCACCAAAACCACCGATGCCGCATCATAAGTCATTACCGAAGCATTGGTGCAGTTGGCTTGAGCTTTTGCACAAACTTGGCCATTGCCAACACCATTATTTGCGGCAACAGGTGGGGTATTTAAGTCAAACTGTGGCAAGGTCCCGGCCGTACAAGTACTGTTGCAAAAATAACTGGCTGACTGCGCATTATCCTGCATCGCGGCCAAGTTGGTGGTTTGTGCATTGACGCGATATAAAATATCAGCGCCAAAACCATCTTTTACCTCAGCTTGACGCAACCCGATATCCAGAAACGGCACGCCCCCTTCAACCGCGCTACAAGTGCCATTACCTGCACGATTTTCGTTGCCATCTGCGTCACTATCGGGACAAGGTAAATATAAATTAACACTGGCAAAACTCAGCAAGGCTTGTTTAATCTGATCTAAATACTGCTGTGAATCACTATAACGGACTTGCTCTCTTTGATTTTGAAAGGTCTTTAATCCACCAACGGTTAATAACGAAATAATAACCAATACGATGGCCAATTCCACCAAGGTGACCCCCGACTGATACGAGAAAGCGCTGGATCTACTAATCATAATCGATTCCTTTTATGGCAATCATCGCCTGCTTGACATCATTGATGGTGATCCAGGTTAAATAGTCATCTAAGGGCGCTGACAAATCCACTTCAAACTCGCCCGCTTGATCATTATCACAATTATTGCGCTCAGCAGAGTTGGCTTGCGTATTGGCCTGACAGTGATCCCAGGTTTGTTGACCATTTTGCCCAAAAGACACCACCATCGCCACTATTCCCGATTCGACAATATTGCCATTTTCCTCTATCACTGTCATATTTTTTAAGGCCGAAGCATTATCCACCCCCACTGCCGGACTATCCAGCATAAAATAAGGCGGCGTATTACCCGGAGTGGTTCCCAGTGTTCTAGGGTCAGCATTAAAATCACACAACCCGGGACAAGCACCATCACTTTTGGCTGCGGCACATTGACAGTAATACACTTGACTGTCGGTACATAAGCCACCTTTATTCGGCACACTGCCGGCACCGGATTGACCAAACACACTGGCGGCTTGGCAGTAATCATTGATGTATTTTTTATTTTCTGAACGGGGATTGACCCGATAATAGAAAGCATTTCCCCAAGCATCTTTATCTTTGACGCCGATATCTAGCGTCGGTAAAAAACCTTGGCGTTTTTTACAAGTTGTAATACCTGACGATAAACGGATATTTTGTTTACCATCCCCACTGGTATCCGGACAAGGCAAATGTTTATTAACTTTTAAATAGGTTAATAACGCTTGTTTGATTTGTAGAACCTGCTGTTGCGCTTGTTTGCTTTTATCTGTGGTCTCCATAGAAGACGACAAAGTCAAAACACTTGCCATTAAAATACCAATCAATAACAAAGCCAAACTGATTTCAATCAATGTAAACCCCTTTTGAGGGGATGGAATCTTTTGATTGTTAATGACATTTTCAAACGGCTGCACAAAAATCATCACTAAGGCCCACATTGACTGTTTAAAATAGCGCGCCATTGTCCGCCGGCAGGGTTGCTGACGGCATTATAATCGTTTAGCCAAAAAGCTAGCTGATTAACATCACTATCGATTAAATCAAATTGCGGTTTTTGCTGACACAGCCGTTTTAACATCGCCGCTTGCCATTCTTTAAAGGTAATGCCGACCACAATATCATTCACCCCAATAGCCCCCTTCGATTGACTGAAAAAGTAGCGATTTAAATCTGCATTGTGATCCAATAAATTAGATTGGCCATCAAAGCGTCGATCCAAATAATCGCCAATGCGGGCAATGGCATCGCCGGCTTGGGTTCTATCTTGCACAAAGCCGTCTAAGAACTGCTGAGGCGCCCCCGGATCGATAATCAACACAACATACCCATCTTGTCCATCCAAATTTATCCACGGCACGGTGTTATTGGGTAAAGCAGGCGGGCTTCCGGAATCAGGCGCTGAGGCGGGGGTTAAATCAGTATTCAATGGCGCATAACGCCCGGTTGCACCATTATTATAAACATTATTGCCATTGACAAAGCGCTCATCCACCACATAATAATATTGCTTCGGTGCTTGAGCACCAAAAAAAACATGGCGGGTGGTAAACCCCACCGGCAAATAGCCCAACACAAAACCGGTGGTGGTGTCATTCACATCTCGTGGATTGCCACAACTGGTCTCAGCACCCAGCACGGAGCCATCCCCATCTAAGTCTGGACAAGGAAAATACCCAACCCCAGGAATGCGGTTCAGGTCTTTATAGGTACGAGTATTGGAAATCAAATCACTTTGATAAATTTCAGGCTGAAGCACCGCGAAAGTCAATAATTTTTGCTTAATGGTTTGTAACGATTGCATCGTCAGAACATAGTCTTCCGCATCACGACCAAATAGCCAATTTTTGGCATAAACGCTAAAATAAGCCGCAGCACCCACCACCATCACAACCAACATCAACATCAATATAAAACCGTTGTGACGGCGCTTGTTATGTTTTTTAGTGGGTGACATCTAAAATAACCACCTTTGAAAGGGCTAAAGGACTGAAATGAATATTAAAGGAAACAGCTTTTAAAATACACTTAAACCCGATCAGAATCAACCCAATTTTGCCCACAAAAAAAACGGGCATAAAGCCCGTTAAACGTTGAGGAAAGAAAATAACAAAAAGATTACAGTGCTACATTAAATTAGATCGGTAGTGCATAGGTAACCTGAAGAACAGGGTTCTCGCCGCCGTCCGCATTTGCACCTAAACCGCCAACAATTGATTTAACGCCATCACCTTGTGCTTTACTTAGCGTAAAGGTTAATGAATCTGTTGCTGCATAGCTCACGTTAAATTCAGTGTATTCGTCGGCAGAATTATCATTCATATTAATACCACCGTGCAACCCGAACTTACCGATTGCATAATCCAGTGTTAAATATTTATTGTTACCCGCATCACCAGTTTCAGCATTGATATAGGCCGTAAAAGAAAGATCCTTGAATGACAGCCCAACGATATAATCAGCCAACATAGAACCATTCCCGCTACTATCCGCTGAGAAAGTAAACATATCTTTATTGGCATAAGGATAGAGATAAGCTGCATAACCTATATCATAGCCAAAGTCGCCTGCACTCCCGGAAAAACCACCATAAAGATCCACTTCAGCACTGCCATCAAACGCGCCTTCAGAAGACGTCCAAGTACCTACATAAAGTCCTGAATCAGCGGCATAATCAATTCCGCCAAAAACTGCTGGGGATGGATTACTGATGTTAATACCACGCCACAAGTACATATTTGAAACAGCAGCATTGTATGAAACCTCACCGGCCTGAGTGGTGGCAGGTGCAAAAGTTAAAGCAGCTGAAGAAACAATCGCCATAGAAGCCAGTAGTTTTTTGATAGAATTTGTTTTTTTCATCTTTGGGTCTCCAAAATTAGTGTTTGTTTAATTTAAAACTCACCGCTCTTATAGAAAGCACCATGCCAAAAACAATATAAACTAACTATTTCAGCAAGTTAAATCAATTACACTTCTAATGCCTTGCCTATAAAAAATCTTTATGCACCATTTTAATCAATGATGCACCAAACATTAACCATGATGATCATCATCGTCATCACCATACTCCTTCTCATCATCATCCCCTTTAATCTGAACGGTGGGAACAGTTCCAGTCACAGAATACTGCTGAACCATTTTGACGACCGTATCATCTTGAGTTGTTTGAACCGTTGTCATATAGACATCATCCGCATCCTCATCATCCCCAAAAGCATGACCACTCAATACAAAATCATCATCAGTAACCGTATCAACATAGTCAAAAATGGCTTTTGCTAAAGCATCGGGCATCAACGTTTGATAATCCACGCCTGTTAAATTGTATTGCTGCTGATATTTTTCGAGCAACAATTTCACCATAAACTGTAAAGATTTATCCTTAATCTCAGGTTCCACTTTATTTTTATCTCCATCCTCTTTCTTGAGTTCTTCCCTGTACTCATCGTCAACCTGAGCAGCCATCTGATCCCAAGCATCACGAGATATTTTCACTTTAATATCATCCTGAGAATACACAGCAGTATCACTCGACTGAACCACCTGCGACATCACTTCCGTTAACACATTGTTGTACATCGCCAACATCCGCGCGCCGGATAACAAATATTTATTGGTCGCCGGATTGGCGTCCAAAGACACCACATCTTCTTTATCCTCCATGCCGACCAGCTTCTGTACAATCAAATCGGCATCAGCAGAAGAATAACCATGATTTCTAATCAATAAGGTATCTAAGGTGGTTAGAGGGGTAATATTTTTATAATGACGCTCAGCCAACAGCGTGGCTGCATAATAATTTCCGGTTGCTTTATCAATCCCGCCTTTTGCCACCAAATCATAATCTGTTGCGGTAATGTCAGCCTGGCTTAAATCAAAAAAACCGTTTGCATCACTGCGCACCGATGGTTCACCGGCATCATGAATGCTGTTTTTATTCAAGTCCGCGAAAACCAATGCATTTGTTATATACCAATCCACAACCGCCCCAGACAACTGCACGGTAGTCGCTGGATTGGTTGGGGTTTGCGTCCCTGAACCGCCGATGGATGAACTAGACGATGCGCCACCACAGCCTTGCAGACCGAGTATCACCCCCCCCATGATTCCAATCAAAATCTGCTTATTCATTATTTCCTCCCACGACCGCCAAAGTGATTTTTTAAAACTTTTTAATAACCTTCCCTGCTACACTTCATGACAGCAGGTTATTCAAGCACTGTAATATAGCATAAACCAATAAACTGAATTCAATCTTAACGCGCCACAATCCTTATCAAAGCCCCGGATTTTTAGCCAGGCCTGGTTATTTTTAGCCAAAAAAAAGCCCCGCACATGCGGGGCTATCTGTTTAAAACGAATTGCGTAATTAAACGCAGTATCGCTTAAAACTTATGAATTAAACCAATTGAGTACTTGCTGATGCTATCAGCAGTGCTTTTTGCAGCAGAAACTTTGCTGTTAGCACCCATTTCTTTATCAAAGCTACCGAAGTCAAAATAAGCAGAGGTTTTCTTGCCTAGTTTATAATCCACACCCACGCCCACAAAAGAACCGGTGTTACCGGAGTTCTTGTCTTCTGAGTTAGTCGCATACTTGATCTTAGGCATCAAATCACCCATTTTATAACCCAAGTTAGCGGTAATGTTTGAACCTTCCTTACCGGATTCATCAGAAGTTTGGTACATCGTATTTGCAATCAAGCCGGCAACAGAATACTGAGCAGAAACACGCATCATATTATAAGATTTTCCACCCTTCGCTGCCACGTCACTATAAGAATTCATGGCACCTGAAACAAACAAACCTTTCTTTGTTGAACCATAGATAGCAGCCAAAGACGTAAGATTTGTTAAAGAAGAGTCTTTATCTAGACCTTCAGCACCTTCATCTGGAACAAAAGCACCGATTAATTTAACACCCCCTAAATCAGGAGAAACATAAGCTAATACATTTGAAACACGGTCCTCACCATGCTGCATCACACTGGTCATGGAATTATTTTCAAAGACACCGTCGTTAAACAAGTCTTTTGCTTGTGACATTTTATAAGGGGTATCGTGACGACCCATTAGCATGGTACCAAACCCGCCGGCAAGACCAACATACTGGTTACGGTTTTTTAAAATATCCCCTTTATCCATTTGAACTTCAAACTCAAACTTATAGACCGCTTGAAGATCATTTCCTAAATCAGCAGAACCTTTAACACCAACACGTGATGCAACACTGTCAACTGTCATTCCAGTATCATTACCAGCTTTATTGCTTTGAATAACAGAATTTACTTTACCATAAACCGTTGGCGCATCAGCCATAACAGCAGGAGCAGCAATAGCAGAAGCGATAGCAAGGGCAATCATATTCTTTTTCATTTTAATCTTCCTATTTGATAAGTCGTTAAACATTAATTAAACAAATATCCACTCATTTGTGAACTTGATAGCAACTATATTCACTTTCGTTTTAGCTAGCAAGTTTTTTTAGATGATTTACAACAAAAACAGAAGTCGTTGCATTTATACAACACTTTTGTCATTTAGGCTTCATATTTATAGCTTGATTGTCTTTTTTCTGTCACACAATCCCTTATATCATCAAGCCTCCATCGCAAACCTGTTGATAACACCTTGCGTCATTAAATTTTTTAACCACTAAAACTAGAAAATTTAATGCAATACAGGCTATTATTTTTCAACGCTTACCCCTATAATTAACACCACATTTAGTTAATCAAACCCCTATTTTTACTATATATAGTAGTTTTAATACAAAAACCCCCAAGTGCTAACAAACAAACTTCAAGACTTTTCCGATAAGTCTTTTTTAACCAACTGAAAACATTAAAGATAGCAGCCTATGTCAACCATAACTATGAATGTTGCCAAGCGAAATGGCAAAATCGAACCGCTTGATTTAGAAAAAATACATCGAGTCATTATCTGGGCCGCGGAAGGTTTAGAAAATGTTTCTGTCTCAGAAGTTGAACTCAAATCCCATATACAGTTTTATGATGGTATGAAAACCGCCGATATTCATGAAACTATTATCAAATCTGCGGCAGATCTTATATCAGAAAGCGCACCGGACTACCAACACCTGGCCGCACGGCTGGCGATTTTTCATTTACGCAAAAAGGCTTTCGGCCGTTTTACACCGCCTGCGCTTTTTGAACATATTAATAAAATGGTGCGCAGCAACCTCTATGATGCACAAATACTCACCGACTACACCAAAGCCGAAATAGACGAATTAGACACCTACATTCAACATGATCGCGATATGACTTTCAGCTATGCTGCGGTCAAACAATTAGAAGGCAAATACCTGGTACAAAACCGCGTTACCGGCAAAATCTATGAAAGCCCTCAATTTATCTATATGCTTATTCCAATGAATCTATTTGCGCATTACCCCAATAATGCTGAACCGGGTAAAACACGCCTAGACTATATCAAACGCTTTTATGATGCCGCCTCTACCTTTAAACTGTCTCTGCCGACCCCGATTATGTCCGGGGTTCGCACCCCCACCCGACAGTTTAGCTCTTGTGTTCTGATTGAATGTGGGGATTCTTTAGATTCGATTAATGCAACCGCTTCTTCAATCGTTAAATATGTTTCACAACGCGCGGGGATCGGTGTCAATGTGGGACGCATTCGTGCGCTTGGCTCTGAAATTCGCGGTGGAGAAGCCTATCACACCGGCATGATACCGTTTATCAAGCACTTTCAAACCGCTGTTAAATCCTGCTCTCAAGGCGGGGTTCGTGGTGGCGCCGCCACCTTGTTTTACCCCATCTGGCACTTGGAAATTGAATCGTTACTGGTTTTAAAAAATAACCGGGGTGTAGAAGAAAACCGCGCCCGACACCTGGATTATGGCGTTCAAGTCAATAAACTCATGTATCAGCGCATGATAGAAGGTGGCGAGATTACCCTATTTAGCCCTTCAGATGTTCCCGGACTTTACGATGCCTTTTTTGAAGACCAAGAGGAGTTCGAGCGTTTATACAAAATCTATGAAGCCGATAGCAGCATTCGTCAGAAAAAAGTCAAGGCAGTTGAACTCTTTACTCAGGTCGCGCAAGAACGCGCACAAACGGGACGCATCTACATTCAAAATGTCGATCACTCCAACACCCATAGCGCCTTTGACCCCAAACAAGCACCGATTCACCAATCTAACTTATGCCTAGAAATTACTTTACCGACGCGCTCACTTGAGTCGGTCGAAGACCCAAATGGTGAAATAGCATTGTGCACGCTTTCTGCTTTTAATTTAGGCGCATTGAACAATCTCAATGAATTGGAAGAACTGGCCGATTTAATTGTGCGCGCTTTAGACAGCTTATTGGATTATCAAGATTACCCTGTTGAAGCCGCCAAACGGGCGAGCATGGGCAGAAGAACACTCGGAATTGGTGTGACGAATCTGGCTTATTACTTGGCAAAAAACCACGTCAAATATTCGGATGGCTCTGCCAACAACACCGTTCATAAAGCATTTGAAGCAATTCAATATTTCTTGCTCAAAGCCTCAACAAACCTTGCAAAAGAATTTGGTGCCTGCCCGCAATTCAATGAAACCAAATATGCCCAAGGCATCTTACCGATTGATACCTATAAAAAAGAATTAGATGAATTTTGTAAGGAGCCACTCCATTACGATTGGGAAGCCTTACGCACAGAAATACAAACGAATGGCTTACGCAACTCCACCTTAACCGCGCTCATGCCATGTGAAACCTCCTCACAAATCACCAATTCCACAAATGGAATCGAGCCGCCCCGTGGTTATGTATCCGTTAAGGCATCAAAAGACGGCATTCTAAAACAAGTGGTGCCAGGCTTTAAAAAATATCGCGAGCAATATGAACTGCTTTGGCAAATTCCTGATAACAAAGGCTACTTGCAATTGGTGGGCATTATGCAAAAGTTTGTCGATCAAGCGATTTCAGCCAACACCAACTATGACCCGGCACGCTTTAATGAAGGGCGCGTTCCCATTAAGCTGGTATTACAAGACCTCCTTTATGCATACAAAATGGGACTCAAAACCCTCTACTATCACAACACCCGAGATGGTGCAGACGACTCACAAGAAGACGATGGCTGCGCAGGCGGTGCCTGCAAACTCTAAATCACCCGGGGTCTGTCCCGGGGTCTGTCCCGGGGTCTGTCCCCAAACCGGATAATACATAGGATTCATAATCACCTGTTTGGTGCATATCAGACATCAATGGCAATGTAGTTAATCGGCGATCATCTTTGTTAAAGTTTTGTTGGTAACTACTCCACTTATAGTCGCGCGGATGGGTAACCATATTTGCTTTCACCGGATTTAATTCAATATACCTTTGACAACTGAGTGCATAGGAATTTTCCTGGATAGGGTAACTTTTAAACCGACCTTCCCAAAGTGTGCCGGTTCGCTGATAATAAAAATTAAAAAATTGAACATACTTTTGAGAAAACCCTCTTACAAAAGCAGATAACGCTTGAGGGTTGAATGGCGTGACTAACAAATGAACATGGTTAGTCATCAAGACATAAGCGTGAATCTGAACATCAAAAGATTGACCGCTTTCAAAAACCAAATCTAGAAATTTTTGACGCTCCTCATCTCTTAAAAAAACGGCTTGTTTATTAATACCCCGCAAAATAATATGATGCGGATAACCAACCAAAACCTCTCTTGCTTTTCTCGGCATACACCCTCCTAACAAAATGGGGACAGACCCCAACAATGTTGGGGTCTGTCCCCATTTTATCAAAATATAAAAAAACCGCCAGGCCTGGCGGTTTTTCTGAGTTAAAAAACGTATTAACGTTTTGAGAACTGCGGACGACGACGTGCTTTGCGAAAGCCGACTTTTTTACGCTCTACTTTACGAGCATCACGCGTTAATAAACCACGCTGACGTAGCGCAGAACGATTTTCTTCGCTAAAGACGACCAATGCGCGTGAAATACCATGACGCACGGCACCTGCTTGACCCGTTGTACCACCGCCTAACACGGTAATCGTTACATCAAATTTATCGACGTTTTCAGTTGCTTCTAGTGGCTGGTTAATCACCATTAAATCGGTTTCACGCGCAAAGTAATCTGCGACATCACGACCATTAACAGTTATTTTACCTGAGCCAGCACGCATAAATACACGAGCGACTGAGCTTTTACGACGACCTGTTCCGTAATATTGTTCTGTTGCCATTATCAAATTCCTCTTACAAGTCTAGTTCTTTAGGTTGTTGTGCCGCATGAGGGTGTTCAGCTCCCGCATACACTTTTAGTTTTTTCAACATAGCACGGCCTAGAGGACCACGAGGCATCATACCTTTAATGGCGAACTCAACCGGACGAGTTGGTTTGCTACCAACCAAAGTTTCGAAGTTGGTTGATTTTAAATTACCAACATACCCTGTTACATGGTGATACATTTTATCGGTACGCTTATTACCGGTGACAGCAATTTTATCCGCGTTAATGACAACAATATAATCCCCACAATCCACATGAGGTGTATATTCTGGCTTGTGCTTTCCACGAAGACGTGCAGCGATCTCTGCCGCCATACGACCCAAAGTTTTACCTTCGGCGTCTACAATATACCAGTCACGTTTTACTTCAGCTGGTTTTGCAACAAATGTTTTCATAACTTTGTCCTAAAAATAAATAACTAATCCGACCAATTACTTTTTCAACATTGCTGCTGAGAAAATAATCACTTACTGTTTAACGGGCAATAAGAAGGGGTAAGGATTAAAGAGTGGAATTCTAGTGACTTTTGCTCTAAAGTCAAGCTTTTATAAACTGAGAACCCGTTTATTTCAAGGAATTAAACGCTTTAGTTAACTGCTGCGACTCTTGTTCAAGAAATTTCTGTAAGCGCTTTTCAAGCTCACGAAATTGGTCAAGCACCCATAACCCTTCTGACGTTAAAACAGTGCCTCCGCCAGACGACCCTCCTTGCGCTTTAATCACCAAAGGTTTATCCATCAGTTGGTTCATATCATCGACCAGTTTCCAGGCTTTTTTATAAGACATTTTCATCGACTTCGCGGCCTGATTGATGGAACCCGTTTTGTGTATCGCTTCTAATAAGGTAATTCTGCCAATGCCGACATAAGCCCCTTCAGGATTCACCACCCAAAAGCGCGCACGAATCCACTCAGAATAGCCATCACCGGGAAGCTTTAATTTCGCACTTGAAAGCGAAGGAGATTTTGTGTTGTTTGAAGAGGTCATAAGTAAATTTTAGGCTAATCTCATTGTTTTAAGGCATTTTATAATTTAGTTTTCGTTATAATAATCGCTGTAATTCTAAATAGTCAATGGAGAATAAAAATGAATGTTGGAAGTTTAGATCGTTGGTTGAGAATAGTCTTAGGCGCCTTATTGATCGTATTAGCCGCAACAGAAGTCCTTGGCGCTTGGGCTTATATTGGGGTCATTCCGCTTTTTACCGGTCTGTTAAGATGGTGTCCGCTATACAGCTTAATAGGGATTCAAACTTGTCCATTACATGAACAAGTAAAAAAATAACCTATCAGAGACCTTTGCATGAGTGAGACGTGAAAGAAAAATGTGAAAAATTTTTTCATCTTGAGGCAAAAAACGCAGTCAATAGCCGGCTATTGGCGAGTTTTTTAACGAAAATATGGGAAATTTTAACCCTTTTTATTGGTACATCCACTTCGTGCAAAGGTCTCTATTAGATCGAAGTCTTCAGCAAAACCGCCAGGCCTGGCGGTTTTGCTGAAGACTTCAATGCGATTCCATGCTCAATTTTGAGGATTTATGAAAAGTCTTAATTCGTTAGATTTGTCTCATCGCTATCAGGCTTCACTGGAAGAAACAGAAAGTCTTTGCGCTAAAACCCTCCACGAGTTAAAAACCCAAAAAATCCCACCTAACCCGATTCATTACACACTTTTTTATGAATGGCTCGCTGAAATTGATTCGAGTTTTTCTGCCACCATTGCTGAAACGTTAGAACCCAAAAACTATGATGACACCTCAGCACAAATTTTATTCAATATGCTTTGGTCACAAATTTTAGGCCAAAGTTTGCAAGTAGAAACCACATCAGAAATATTGGATGATTTGCTTAACGCATTTGACCATTGGTTACAACGTCATAACCAGCAATATAAAACTCTAAACGAAAAAACCGAAACATTAACCCAGCTTGATACAAAAAACGACATATTAGAACATTTACAAAAAGAAGTGCTTCCCCTTATCAAAACTTACCAAAATGAATCACTTCAGTTAAACCAGCAAATCAAGCAATCACGAGATCAAATTAAGCACCTTCAAAAAGAGCTCGCAAAAGCAACGTCCCTAGCCAAAACAGATGAATTGACCAACATTCCAAATCGGCGAGGCTTTAATGAAGACATCCAAACATTAATCACACATGCCAACACCCATCAACAAAGCTTTTGCTTATTGTTGATTGACATTGATCTATTTAAGAACATTAATGATCAATTTGGTCATTTAATTGGGGATAGCATTATTCGTTATCTGGCTCGCTTACTCAAAAACCAGATTAAAGGCCAAGATGTTGTCGCGCGTATTGGCGGCGAAGAGTTTGCCATTGCTTTACCCGGTACGAGTTATAGCAATGCACTCAAAGTGGCGAACAGCATTCGTACAAAAATTGCGGAAAAGCCACTGCAAGCAAAAAATAATTTGCATCCAATCCAGCTAACCGTTTCGATTGGTGTTGCCATTTATCAATTAAATGAACCCTTTGAGAAGACGTTTGATCGAGCTGATAGATGCTTATATCAAGCGAAAGAAACCGGTAGAAATCGTACTATCGGAGAGGACGCTTTATAACCATGACCGCCTCAGGCACTCAAAAATGTGCACTGAATTTAATCACCGGACAATTAGGCGCAGGCAAAACAACGTTTTTACGCCAGCTACTAAAACACAAGCCGACACAGGAGCACTGGGTCATCTTGGTAAATGAATTTGGGGCCGTCGGAGTTGATGGTGCAATTTTAAAAGAACAATCTCACACCCAAGTCCAGCAAATACCGGGGGGCTGCATCTGTTGTACCGCCAAAGACGAATTGAAAGAAACCGTCTTAAAGTTACTCAACTCGCAAACACCCGATCGGATTTTAATTGAACCCACAGGCTTGGGCGAACCACAAAGTTTGGTTGATCTTTTCCACAGCGCTGAATTAACTGATCGACTGGAAATACAAACGCTGTTTTCAGTATTCGATATGGCGCTAACCGATGTAATGGAAGTCAAAAAACTCGCCATTTTACAAAGTCTGATTACGATGGCGGATGTGATTTTATTGAACAAAATCGACTTAGCAAGTCCCCAAAAAACTCAAGACTTCCAAGATTACTTAGCCGGCCTCTTCCCTCCTAAACTGGCTGTCATTGCGACACAACAGGCAAAAATAGATTATCGCCACTTAAACTACCCGCACTTCCCATCACCCAAATTTATTCAACAGAATCAACCATTCAAATTAGTGATGCCTAACCCCTCATCCAGTAGCCAACAAACTGAGACCAGCATATCTCTGATAGGGTGCCACACTCGCCAAAGGCATCAAGATCTCAACACCCAATCGATTGGGTGGATTTTTGACCCACAGATTCAATTTGACTGGAAAAAATTACAGAATATCTTTAACCATCTTACAGAAATGCCCAATACACTGTTACGCGCCAAAGGCGTTTTTAGAGTCGGTGATCAGCCGAGAATGCTGTTTCAGCTCGTTCACCAAACCGTCAGCCGCGAATTGATTGCATACCGTAAAGACAGTCGGCTAGAAGTGTTATTAACCGCCAATCATCCGTTTGATTTAGCAAGTTTCGAACGGCAATTAGCGGATTCGATAACGACTGAGCGCACCCGCTAATTCAGTTGGGTCGGTTGTGCTTAGAAGCGACTTTTAGAAACCTTGAGTCCTTTGCATGAGTGGGCCGCGAAAAAAAATATGGGAAATTTTAACCATTTTTATTCGTGTAACTATCTCGTGCAAAGGTCTCACCTTATGATTGTTGATACTTTACGCCTGAGTGCCATTGCCAGATAAAGTACATCAATGGAATCACTAACAAGGTCAAGACGGTGGAAGACAAGGTTCCAAATATCAACGAAACCGCTAAGCCGCCAAAGACCGGATCGGTAATCATAATCATTGATCCAAACATAATCGCTAAGGCCGTTAATAAAATTGGCCGAAATCGAACTTTACCGGCTTCTATCACGGAATCTTTTAAGGATTTCCCTTCGGCGCGATACTCTAAAATAAAGTCAATTAACAGCAAGGAGTTACGAACCACAATACCGGCTAAGGCAATGACACCAATCATTGAGGTTGCGGTAAAGGCTTGGCCGGTTAACCAATGACCGGGAAAAACCCCAATCATGGTTAAGGGAATCGCTCCCATGACAATCACCGGCATCATAAAGGAACGGTAATACCCCACCAAAACCAAGTAGATGAAGACCAGCGCAACAATAAAGGCACTGCCCATATCTCTAAACACATCTAATGTCAGACGCATTTCGCCGCCCCATAATAAGGTGTAATTCATCACATCGTCCGGTTGCGCTTCAACAAACCCTAGGTTCGCCGTTTTAAAAGCCACACCGGATTCTGGTAAGCGTTGATTATCCAACATCGAATCCAAGCTCAAAATCGCATATACCGGGCTAGAACGGAGTAATTCGCCTCCCACCATGACCATTTGATGCTGATCACGACTCAAAATGGGTTTTGCCTGAGTGACCTGTTGAATTTTCGCAAAGGTTGAAACAGGCACTGACTCACCCGAACGAGACTGTACCGTCAGCGACAATAATTGCTCCGGAACGGTTCTCTCTGAGCGTGGCAAGCGCACCATAATATTCACGGGTTCGCGAACGTTATCCAAGTGCATATAGCCTAATTCATAACCATAAATATAATCGCGCAACATTTTAGCCACTTCCGCAGGTACAATACCGAGTAAATTGGCCTGTGTGCGATCGATATTGATTTGATAGCTTTCGGTATTGGCAGTTACACTGTCATCGATATTACTCAACCCATAAATCTCATCCATCTTACCACTGACGTCTTGAGCCGCCTTCCGCAAAACGTCATAATCCGGACCATATAGCTCAGCCATAATTTGAGTGGTAACGGGTGGCCCCGGGGGGGGTTCATAAATTTTGATCTTAGCTGAAGGCACGGCCATTCGCAACGGCTTCAAGCTATCATCTAACATTTGCACGATTTCATGTGACGACAAGGCTCGATCATGTTTATTCACCAAATTAACCCGGATTTGAGCAAAATTTGAACCCGCTTTAATGAGGTCGCCACGAACCAAAGCCGCAAAATCAATTGGTGCCGGTCGCCCTAAAAAGACAGAATAATTGGTCACAAATGGCGTTTGTGCAATCACCGCATTGGTTTGGCGCACCACTGCATCGGTTGCTTCTAAGGCTGTCCCCTCCGGCATATCGACCTGCACCAAGAAGGTTTCGGTATTATCATAAGGCAACATTTTGACTTCAACCCCGGCCGGATGTAGTGGATTATTCATGCCATCTTCCCGCACAAACTGTAATGCCGGCTGAAGTAACGCTCCGATTAAGGCCGCCAAGACCACCAATAAAAATACATTGCGCTTGGTTTGACTCTCCAACATCGGCACAATCGTTTTTTCATAGAGCGATTGCATCCAGTCTTGTTTATGGACATGATGCGCCTCCATACTTTCTCTGGCACGCATCTCAGCAATGGCCTTTTTACCTAAAAATCGATAGGACGCATAAGGCACAAGAATATAAGCGATCAATAATGAGGCTATCATGGCGATGGGCACATTAAAGGGGATCGGTGCCATAAAAGGCCCCATCATCCCTGTGACGAACATCATTGGAATAAAGGCTAAAATAACCGCAAACGTCGCGACATTGGTCGGGTTACCAATTTCATTGGTGGCTTTAACCATCAACGCATCAAAATTCTCAGGATCAAAGCCATCATGAATATGGCGATGAATATTCTCTATCACCACGATGGCAGCATCTACCAATAGGCCTAATGATAAAATCAGTGCAAATAACGTGATTCGGTTAATGGTTTGGCCTGACAAATAGCCGATAAACAACACAACAAACAAGATTAACGGTACGGTTAACGTCACGATACCCGCTTCACGCCAGCCCAAAAACAGCACTAAAATCACAATCACCGATGCCACGGCAATGACAAGATGTTCCATCAACAAGTTAACCGCTGCATTGGCTTTTTCGCCATCATTGCGGGTGACCACCACATCCACATTGGCGGGTAAAACGCTCCGTTTCAATTCTTCAATTTTTGTCAATACATTATCGGCAACCGTCACCGCATTCGTGCCCGGTTTTTTGGCAATAGAGATGGTCACCGCTGCTCTCTCTCCCTTGGGAAAGCGCGCATTCGTCTGACCATAACCCATTCGGCTATCCTGATCGACCTCCATAGGGCCATCTTCAATTTCAGCGATGTCTTTTAAATAAATTGGGCGGCCTTTTTCGATGCCAATAATAATTTCGCCGACTTCTTCGGCATTGCCCAAAAAGCCATTAACACGCACCTTTGCGCTTTTATTATCATTCACCAAAGAACCCACAGGTAAAGAGACATTACTGCCTTTTAACATCTTGCTAATCTGTTCAAGGGTCATACCCGTCAGCGCAATTTTTTGTGCATCCAACCAGACATTAACTGCTCGACGTTGCCCGCCAATCACATCGGTAAAAGAGACCCCCGGAATATTACGCACACTTTCAATCAATTTGGTTGATACATCTCTAAGATCATAACCCGACAAGGTGTCCGACGTAATGGCCAAGGTCATAATCGGTACATCATCAACATTAATAGGCTTAATCATCGGCTGTTGCGTATCCGGCGGCATTTTATCCATATTTTGCATAAGTTGGTTATACAGCTTCACCAAACTATCTACCTGGTTTTCACCCACATCAAACTGTACCGTCACCACGCCAAAATCATTAGAAGCATAACCAAAAGTATGTTTTACCCCGGGTAAAGCCCCCATAATGGTTTCAAGGGGTTTAACCACCATATTTTGGACTTCACTGGGCGTTGCGCCCCCTTTGGGCACAATAATATTCGCCGCCGGCACCACAATCTGTGGGTTATATTCTCTGGGAGTCACCACATAAGCCAAGGTTCCGGCCAGCGTCACCGCAATCATCATCATTAGGGTGATTTTGGAATGAATAAACCCTTTTGCGAGCTTACCGGCAATATTTAATTTTGTGGGTGACGAGTGTTCAGCACCTGACATTACGCAGCTCCTTTAATGTCATCAGTCTTAGAAACAGCGATAATTTTGTCGCCATTTAATATGCTTTGATTATTATCAATGACAATTTGATCGCCAAGATTGACTCCTGCTTTAATCTCAATCCGGTTTCCGATCGACTCACCTAACCGCACCATATGGAAATAAGCCGTACCGTCCTTCACCACAAAAACCCCTTCTATACCAGACCGGTTGACAATGGCTGATTTGGGCACCATCATGGTTTGACGCTCACCGCGTTTAAAGCCAACCCGGGCAAAGGTTCCACTGTTAACATTCACCACCGATGGCAAACTCAGCTTAACCGTATGCGTTCGGGATCTTGGATCAGCCGCACTGACCAATGTATAAATGGTCGCCATAATCGGTTGCGGTTGTCCGTCAATACGAACTTCAGCTTCATCACCATTTCGTAGCACCGCAAATAGGTCTTCAGAAACCTGAGTGCGCACACTTAAAGACGTCAGATTTTCTAAAACCAAAACAGGGTTACCCGGGGCAGCCAAAGCACCCGCAACCGCTAATTTCTCAACCACAATCCCATCAAAAGGGGCTTTCACATTGGCATAGTTCAATTGTGACCTAGCCTGGTTGAACCCGGAACGTGCCGACACTAAATTCTCTTTTGCCACCTTATATTGCAATGACACCTTATCAAATTGCTGTTTCGACACTGAATCTTCTTTATAAAGTTTTGAGAAGCGGTCATAATCCAGCTTTGCATCCTCCAAAGCAGCCAAGGCCTGCTGATAAGCGGATTGCGCTTGCAAAATCTGACTGTTCACATCATTTGAGTCAATTGAAAACAACAAATCACCCGCTTGGACTTTTTGCCCGACCTTCACATCAAAGTCTTTGATATATCCCATTAAACGCGAAGCAATCTGTGCTTTTTGATCCGGGACGACGGCGCCCGCCACGACCGCTTTCAGAGGAATGGTTCCCAGCGTGACTTGACCGACTGGCGCCGCTATCTGCTGATAACTATGTGCAACTGCCGTTTCTCCGTTCGGAGAATCACTACACCCCACTAACCCCAAAATAACAACACCGACCCAGATGGATTTTGACAAAACGTTCATACTGTCACCTTACATAAATATATTAATTGAATGCATTACAACTGATCCAAGCGCATAGAACCGGTTTCTAAACGCAATTTGGCTTTTTGAATATTTTGCTCGTACAAGGATTGCACCAACTCTGCTCGCGCTTTATCCAATTGTGCTTGACTCGCCAACACTTCTGTCATGGTTGCAATCCCCCCTTTATAGCGCTTTAAAATAAGTCGCTGTGCTTCTTCTGCCTGTTCAACCGCCAACTGATGTGAATAGACTTGTCTTTCAACAACCTGCAATGTGCGCCAAGCTTTCAGAATGGCATGACGTGTTTGATTTTCTTGCGACCGAACCGCGGCCTGCTTTTCAGCCGTCACCGCCGCAGCACGATTAAGCCGATTCGTAGTCAAGCCAAAATCGGTTATTTTCCAGGACAACACCCCCGCAACCGTATAAGACTGGCTATCAAATTCAAACCCGGCATCATTAAAATCGCCCCTGGCCATAATATTAAAACTGGGGCGCTGATCTGCTTTATGGATATCGACCTCGGCACGGCTAGAGCGAACGGCTTCACGCTTGGCATTTAATTGAGGATTGGTATTCATTCCCATGACTAACAAACTTTCCAATGATGCATTCGGCAAAGTCACACTCATTCTATCACCCACCCTGATTTCTTCATCATCCGGGGTTGCCATCAACATTTTTAGACTATCCAAAGCCAACTGTTCTTGCATTTTCGCCTGCTCAAAACTGGTTTTGGCTTGAGATAAATGCACATTTGCACTTAATAGTTCAGAACGAACCACCACACCCTGCTCAACCAGATTGGCAGTGGTATCCACATAGGCTTGCGCCGCTTTAACGGCCTGCTCTGCCACCGACACAAATGCACGCGCAGTATGCACGCCTTCATAGGCTTGATACACATTAAACGTTAAAAACTGCTGAACCGCTTGCTCACCTTTCTGAGCAGCCTGAATCATCGCCTTCGCTTGAGATTGATAACCCGAAATTTTGCCACCGTTCCAGACAGGAATCAAAATTTCCAATCGAGTATTGATATCGGTATGCCCACCGGGGTTGTTTAAATCATCGGGTTGCACCTTAAGAATATTCGGGTTTATTGAATCAAACTGACTAAACCCAAAATCGGCAAAAGAGGCCTGACGCTGGTTAAGCTTCATCCCAAATACATTTAACGCACTATTTGACTGGGAAGCCGTCATAGAGGCGGTCACTTGAGGGAATCGACTGGCATTCGCTTCCTTTAATGCGTATTGGGCTTGCGCTAGACGTTGCTGACTCACGACCATTTCCGGATTTTGACTTAATGCCGTTTCAACACAGGTCTTAAAATCATAAGGGGTTGACAAGGCTGCTGCCTGAACATTAACCCCAAAAATCAAGCAGAACCACCCAGTCACCGGCATCCATTTTAATTTTTCAAACATCTTCATCTCTGCACCATTCCTAATGTTTTAAAAACAACCCTAACTTGATTTAAATCGCCACCCAAGCCTATATATAAGAAAAAACTAATATTGCGGTATTGTATATAAGCATTTACTAATATTCAAGTCTTTGCCCGGTTCGATAGAAAAAAATTATGGGATTCCACACTCAACCCCTTTTTACTGCTTCAGTGATAAGCCATCTCAATCACTTTTTTTAACCAAACCAATTGGCCATGAAAAAAATGGCTGGCTTGCGCTCGCCAATAAACATCCGGCTGTTTAGGCAAATGCCAAAGCCAATCCAAAACTTCCTTAGCATTAATGACCTCATCCTGCCCCCCTTGAATCAATATCCACGGCATCTGCGGCGCTATTTGGCTAAAATCCATCATGGATACCGGCGGTGCCACTGTACAGATTGCATCTGCTTTTAAATATTCCGCTTGCTTCAAGGCAATGTAACTCCCAAATGAAAAGCCCGCTAACGTTAAATGCCCAACATCCTGGTTTTGACGCAACCAAGCAACCACCGCCACCAAATCAGCCTGCTCACCGTCACCTCCATCGTATTCACCTTCAGAAGCCTCCACCCCACGAAAGTTATAAGCAACGGTACCATAACCTAATCGTTGAAATGCCCGCTCCAGCGTGGTGATGACTTTATTATTCATGGTTCCACCAAATTGAGGGTGCGGATGACTTAAAACAACCCATTTGGACGCGGAAGAATCACCAGGCCTGGTCATTCTTATCGCTATTTTACCCACTGCACCTTCTATTAATTTCTTCATGTAACACCCTGTTTCAATCTCAACGCCTCTGTCGCTATACAAAGGCAATCGCCTCTTGCTATTATAGGCAGGAAATCTATCCATATCAGCAGAGAACACCATGAATAATCAACCCAAAACCCTTGTTGTCGATGATGCCATCCCTTATGCACAAGCCATCTTTTCCCATCTTGGCCAAGTTGTTTTACGCCCGGGGCGGCAAATTTGTCAGCAAGACCTACAGCATGCCGATGCACTCATTGTCCGCTCTCGCACCCAAGTCAATGCTGAACTGCTCGACAACACTCAAGTGTCTTTTGTGGGGAGCACGGTTGTTGGTTTAGACCATATCGACCAACCTTATCTCAAACAAAAAGGCATTGCCTTTTATTCTGCTCAAGGTTGCAATGCAAACTCTGTCGCTGAATACATTATGACCAATCTGGTGAATCTTGCCTATCAAAAACAATTTTCGTTATCCACAAAAACCTTAGCGATCATCGGTGTCGGTCACGTTGGTCAACGAGTTGCTCAAAAAGCACAAGCATTGGGGATGACTTGCCTATTAAATGATCCTCCGCGCCAACGCCAAACCGGCGATAACCAATTTGTTGATTTAGAAACCGCACTGACAGCAGACATAATTACCGTTCACACGCCATTAACCACTGAGCGTGAAGCGGGAGAAGAGGCAACCCTTGATCTGATCTCAGCCGCTCGGCTCAAACAAATCACCCCCAATCAAATCCTAATCAATGCCGCGCGAGGCGGCATTATTAACGAAGCCCAATGGTGTCAAACCCCCACCTTAGCCAACATTATTGACTGTTGGGAAAATGAACCCAATATTTCGCGCCAACTCTACCAAGTCGCAGCGATAGCAACCCCGCACATTGCAGGCCATTCACTGGATGCCAAAATTGCCGGCAGTGAGATGGTCTATCAAGCCTTATGTCATGATTGGCAAACAACACCAAGCCAAGTATGGCGTGCTCATTTACCCGACACCCCTGGCCCAATAGAAACCAACGTCACAGGACACTTAGAAACCGATCTATACCGACTTCTCAAACATTGCTACCGACCCGATGAGGATGACGCCGCTCTACGAAAGGTCACTTCTGAAACATTTGAAGACCAATACGAAAGCTATCGTCGTCAGTATCCAATACGTCGTGAATGGCACCAACATCCCATTATTTCAACCCCTTCTGCTCAATTCAATCACCAACTTGAAAGACTCGGGTTTACACATTTCATCACTCCATAATATTATTAATTCGTAATCTTCATAAAATAAAATTATTAGCTCACAAAAAAATTGATTTTTATTTTATGCGCAACACAGGTAACCTTGTCATTTGAAAATTGACTCAAATCAAGCGATGGTTTCACAAAGGGGCTTTTGACCGGTTCTAACCTTTTGTGAATCAAAAACAAACTGCAACGGAGAAACTGAATGAAACTAACACAATTTTTTAAAGCCGCCTTTATCGCAGCTGCCATTACCACCCTTTCCGGGTGTGGCACTATGAATGCCATTGGCAACTTAGCGGATGGTGCCGGCGAAACCTTTATGCAAATCTGGGACAAATGGGTCGCAGCAGATGGTGATATTGCTGAAGCCACCATGTGGGAAGTTAAAGTAGAAGAAGGTGTAGAGCTTCAAGACGTTGTTGATGCCATCAACAATGTTGGTATCAACCGCAATATTAAAAACGTCGGTGAACTACCGCTTTCTAAAGAATTAGCCGCGCGAGGCATTGAAGGAGGCGTTATTCATGTTATGTCATTCTGTAATCCTGAAACTGCACGCAAAATGGTCGATTTCTCCCCGGCAATGGGTGGTTTTCTCCCTTGTCGCGTGAATATCATCGAAAAAGAAGACGGCCTACACATCTATACCATGAATATGGATATGGCCATCAAAATGGGGCGTAAAATGCCTGACGAGTTAAGAGAAGCCACCATGCAAGTCAGAGACACCATGTGGGAAATGCTTCAAAAAGGGAAATCTGGCGCTTTCTAAACAAAACACCCGTTATTCCTAATCAACTAAGCCTGCAATATGCAGGCTTTTTTATGGGTTACTGCTTAAAAAAATAATCACCCATACTGCTATCTGATTCATTTATATTAGGTTTCTCTTAAATAGAAAAAACCATGGCTAATATAAAATTATTCATTATATGCGTAAAAAGCTATGCCCTTCTCTCCACAATATATAAGCATACAACTGTTTTATAATAGAATCATACACTTATCTAAAATCAAACGCGCATTCCATCCTGTCATAAACTAAATTTTCTTTATGAATCAATGTTATTGATGGTTCTTTAAATTATTTTGATTATCCAGCGCCCACAAAGTTAGGCATAGTTTTAACTGTCAAAATCAGTCGCACCAAAATCACGGCTGTATAACCCATTTAATCAATAACGAGAGAGATCTTTCAATGCAGAAATCAAAAATTGCTTTAGCCATCGCTTCAGTCACCCTTGCCTCCGGTATGGCGCATGCAACCAACGGCATGAACATGGAAGGCTATGGCCCAATTTCAACCGCCATGGGCGGAACTGCACAGGCATACAACAATGGCCTGGGCGGGATGATGAACAACCCGGCGACCATGGGACACGGCTCAATTGAAGGCAACAAGTTTCAATTAGCGCTCGGTTCTCTAAATCCAACCATCACTTCATCTCACGACCAATCCGGCGCCGCAACCGATTCAACAGGCGGTCCATATATTATGCCGGGAGCGGGGTATGCTCAAAAACGTAACGGCTTTGTTTGGGGTGTTGGCGTAATGGGTCAAGGCGGCATGGGAACAGAATATGGTAAAGCGGGCGCGACTGACCTATTTGCAGGAGGGCTCTCATCTGGAGGCTATGATAGTTCAAGCGGCCCTTTAGCAGATGGTTCCACCCCCAATAACCCAAAAGCCCAAACATTATTAAGTGGCAAAGAGGTTCGCTCTGAAGTTTCAGTTGGTCGTGTCGTTATTCCCGTTGGTTATGAAGTCACTGATAAATTAAATATCGCCGCGTCTCTGGATTATGTTTGGGCTGGCATGGATATGCTCATGGATATGGACGGTGCGAGTTTTAGCAAGCTAATGCAAGGTCAAGGCGGCAGCGTTGGTGGCACCATGGCTCAAGGTCTAGGAACTGCAACACAGCCTTCCTCATCAGCCAACAATGGAATGGTCGCTATCCGCGATGTTAATTATGCGCGTTTTGAGTTTTCTGATAACAGTGATTTCACCGGTCAAGCCAAAGGAAGTGGTTTTGCTGGTAAAGTAGGATTTACCTATGATGTGTCACCACAACTAACGATCGGGGGTTCTTTTCACAACAAAACAGCCATTAGCGATTTAGAAGGTGACGCCTCTTTGGTGATGAACGTCGATGCCGATGGGGGGTTATTACAACAATCTAATCCGACCGGCTATACGGATATGACAATGACGGTGACCGGGAAAATTAAAGTTGTCGATTTCCAATGGCCAACCACTTTTGGTATTGGTGCGTCTTACCGAGCAACAGACACTTTAACCATCAACGCTGACTTTAAGCGCATTTCTTGGTCTGATAGCATGAAAAGTTTGAAAATGGCTTTTGTTGCTGATGGTTCAGCGACGAATGGCAATTTTGCAAATACCGCTCTAAATGTTTCTATGGATCAAAACTGGGATGACCAAAATGTGATTATGGTCGGTGCGCAATGGAAAGCACAGAAAAATCTAGCGCTGCGGGTTGGGGCAAATATGTCGAATAATCCGGTTCCTAAAGAAACCTTAAATCCATTATTCCCGGCCATTATTGAAAATCACTATACAGCAGGTGTTGGATATGGCATTAGCCAAAACCACGTTGTGGATGCTTCCATTGTGATGGCTCCCGAAGTTAAACAAACTTCAGCAGCGGGTGTTACCTCATCGCACAGCCAAATGAATTGGCAAATGATGTACACCTACAAGTGGAACGTTCAGCGCAAAAGCGGGTTCTAACAAAGCTAGCCCCGTGCCTCTAGGCACATTTTAAAATAGCATAAAGCCTCTCCACGAGAGGCTTTTTTTATAACGGTTTCTTGGCGCTAAAATTTCCGATTATTTTGTCACTTTTTAAAATATGCGCCGTTTTTTTTGTGATACCATTCGATAAAACAAGCCCTCTGTTTCAACGACTCAAATTTACAACCCCAAAACATCAAAAGGACTCAAAATGGCACGTGTTTTAATTGCTGGATGTGGCAAATTAGGCAATCGCTTAGGTCAAAATTTAGCTGCTGAAGGACATGATGTCTTTGGCATTCGCCGTGATGGCAGTAAAATCGAAGCGCCGATTCAGCCAATTGAAGCCGATCTTTTTGCGCCCTTGCCTGAGCTTCCGAGTGATTTAGACTACGTTTACTATATTGTCTCCGCTAAAACCTATAATGATCTTGCTTACTACAAAGCCTATGTATTAGGGCTCAAACACGTGATCGAGGCACTCAAAGGCCAAACCATTAAGCGATTATTTTTTGTTTCCAGCTCCTCCGTCTTTGGACAAAGTGATGGGGAAAGCGTCACGGAAGAAAGCTTGGCAGAAGCCAAAAACTTTTCCAGTCGTCGACTTCTTGAAGGGGAAGAGATTGCACATAATTCGCCATTCCCGGCCACGGTGATTCGATTTGGCGGCATTTATGGACCTGGCCGAACCTATCTCATTGATATGGTTTTACAGGGCAAAGCCAATTGCATGGAAGACGTCTATAGCAACCGAATTCATTCAGAAGACTGTGTTGGTATGCTTGAGCATTTAATGCAAGTGACCAATCCGGAACCCCTTTATATTGGCGTTGATAATGAATCTGCGCTTACATGCGATGTTTATGAGTGGCTGGCAGAGCAACTTTCTGTTGCCAGTGTTACCCACCGAGAACCCACTGAAAACAGTCGTATGCAACGTAGCAATAAGCGGCTATCCAATGCTAAAATCACCGCCACCGGTTATCAATTCAAATATCCAAGCTATCGAGAAGGTTACGGTGAAATGCTTGAAAAGATGTCTTAAATAAACACCATCCTAAACCCTTCATCAGCGACTTATGGCAGGGTTTAAATTATAAGCCACAATCTTTTTCAACCCTTCCGGAGCAGGCAAAACTGCGCCAACAACCTGCTCAACAAAGGCCGCTTTATCAAGTTTTAGCGTTGGGTTGTAACGCTTTTCAAAGCCGAGTGTCGACATCGGCTTGCCACTAATCCCTGCGCCACAAACACTACCCGCTTGTGCTCCAGGCAGAATTTCCATGGTATCTGGAAACGTTAAGATACGCCCATGAATCGAATCGTATAATTGATTGGCCATTTCTGTTGCTCGGCCTTTCAAGTCAGGTCGACCAACACTGCCCACAAAAAGCGTATGACCCGTTACTAAAAACCATGGTTCATCCGCGCGAGATCGGTCAGTGACCACTAAAGAAATACTGTCTTCTGTATGTCCCGGCGTATAAATCACCTCAACTTCGACATTACCTGCTTTGACGATTTGATGATCTTCAAGCGGTTTAAAAAGACACTGTGCCGGAGAATTTTTATGAAGTGCGTATTGCCCGCCACTTCGCTGTGCCAATTCGTAACCGCCGGTATAATGATCTGCATGAACATGGGTATCGACCACATAAGCAATTTGAATCCCCTTCTGATCAGCAATCTCTAGGTATAAATCCACTTCGTCCTGATGGACATCCACGGCAATCCCTAGCCCTTGACCCACGCATCCCAATAAATAGGATAACGATCCTGGCTCTGAAGCCGGTGTATGCTGAAATAAAAACATTTACGCTCTCCCGATTAGAAACCTTTGTACGAGATGGCGTCACCAATAAAAACGGTTAAAATTTCCCATATTTTCGTTAAAAAACTGGCCAATAGCCGGCTATTCGCTGGATTTTTTGCCTCAATATGAAAATTTTTCCACATTTTTGTTTCGCGCCCCACTCATGCAAAGATCTCTATTAATTTAATAAAAGCACGATCCAAACAAACACACGATTGGATCGCCTGAAATCGAACAATCTCTATTCAACTATCAGGTTGAATAAATACTATAAACACCCTACCCCTATTAATCAACTGAAGAGTTGATTACATTTATTAATTGCTACTATCAAAAAATTTAGGGCTTAGCAGGTTTGTAATTCATTCGACGCCAATTTATAATTCAACCACTAAGTTGAATACAACCCCTAAACAGGATAAATAGATGCCCAGTCACAACCAGGTTCAACACGGAATTCGTGCTAATTTGCTACAAATGCTTCAACAGCTCGTCCAAGTGTTTTTAGTTGGCTTAACCATTGGTATGACACGAACCGTTGTGCCAGGCCTGGCAGAAACTGAGTTTGGCCTAGCTAAACAAGCCTTTTTGAGCCTGTCACTTTTTGTCGTCATCTTTGGTTTGGTGAAAGCCGCCATCAACTTACTTGCCGGCCACATGAGCGACCAATATGGACGGCGTCGCTTACTGATTGCCGGCTGGCTATTTGCCATTCCCGTACCACTGCTGATCTTTTACGCGCAATCTTGGTGGTGGATTATTTGGGCAATGGTGTTTTTGGGCATCAACCAAGGGTTATGTTGGTCGATGGCACTCAACAGCAAACTGGATTTAGCACATGCGCATCAAAAAGGGTTAGTCAACGGTTTTAACGAATTTTCAGGTTATGCGGCAGTCGGCATCGCAGGCTGGGCAACCGCCGCCTTGGCAGAACACTACGGCCCACGCGAAGCCATATTGGGATTTGGTTTGATTGTGATTGGGCTGGGACTTTTGTTAGCGCTGTGGAAGGTTGTTGATACCCGTCCTTGGGCACGACTACATCAACAAAACCACCAAGATACACTTAAAGAAGCAACGTCTCCAAAAACCCTACCGTTCAAAACCATGATGATTTTCGCCAGCTTAAAACAGCCCCAATTAGTCGCTCTAAATCAAGCAGGCCTGGTCGAAAAATTCATCGACGCCCTCGTTTGGATTTTTATGCCCGTTTACTTGCTGAATCAAGCTCAATCGCTTGTCCAAGCCAGTGCGATTATCGCTATTTATGGTGTGGTATGGGGCGCTTCGCAACTGATTACCGGCCCCTTATCCGATCAATGGGGTAGACGCGGCTTGATAGTGGGTGGCTTCTGGCTCTGTGCCTTTGCCAGCCTAGGATTTGTTTGGGTTGAAACCCCGCTTGCCTGGTCCATGCTTGCAGCCATGATGGGCTTTGGCATGGCCATGCTTTATCCAACGCTTGGCGCCGCTGTCGCGGATGTTAGCGAACCAAAATCACGTGCCGGCATTCTAGGCATTTATCGTTTTTGGCGGGATTTTGGTTATGCGATTGGCGCCTTACTGATGGGGGGAATTGCTTTTTATACCGAATCTGTCATTTGGCCCTTTTACTTTGTTGGAACAATGATGCTACTATCTGGTTTATGGGTTTTTATCGCCCTTAAGAAACCACCATACACAGCAACATCTTCTTAAACAAATCATAACTGACCCAACGACTTAACCTTAAAGGAGAATATACCATGAAAAAAATCACCCCTTTTTTCGCTTCTGCGGCAATCGGAATGCAACTCTTACTTGCCTCATCATTTGCTTATGCAGCAGAATTTCAAGAAATCAAGCAAAGCTACCAAGATATAACCCTGAATGCCAAACTGATGATGGCCGATAACAAAACCTTTGGCGATCCCATTGCACTGCTCACCCATGGCACCCTAACGCATAATGAACGCTCTACCTATCAACAGCTCCAAAAAAATCTTGCCAATCAAGGCATCAGTTCTCTGGCGATTAACTTATCGCTAGGGCTAAATGATCGCAAAGGCGAATATGACTGCGCCACCCCGCATACCCACAAGCATACCGATGCCCTGAAGGAAATGGATTTTTGGGTAGCATGGCTTAAATCAAAAGGCGCAACCGCGATCACCTTAATGGGACACTCACGAGGCGGCAATCAAACCGCTTGGTATGCTGCCGAACACGATAATGCATTGATCAAAAATCTCGTGTTAATCGCGCCGGCAACCGGAGAACAACAATCTGCAACGGAGTATGAAACCAAATATGGCAAACCGCTCTCAGGTGTTCTCGCCAAAGCTAAAGCCATGGTTGCTAAGGGTAAAGGCAATGATTTTCTAAAAAACACTGACTTTATCTATTGCAAAAAAGCACAGGTCACGGCAGCAGCATTTGTGGATTATTATGATCCCAAACCTCAGTTTGACACCCCAACGGTTTTAGAAAAGGTTAACAAACCCACGCTCATCATTATGGGCACCAACGATACCGTTGTAGCCGACCTACCCCAAAAAATCCAACCTTTAGCCGATGCCGACAAAGTCCAAACGCTCATACTTGAAGATGCTGACCACTTCTTTTTAGATTTTGCCAATGAAGACATCGCCACAGCAACTGCTGAATTTATCGAATAACGCAACTGACCGGTCATGACAGGCATTTAACCATGTCTGTCATAACCTTTTTTGGAGGCAAGATGAAAATATTACTGATTTTTAATAATGAACCCTACGACGGCACAGACATTACTTGGAATGGCTTAAGACTGGCGACACAATTACACCAAGACCAACATGAAGTGCGAATATTCCTAATGAATGATGCCGTTGATTTGGTACGTGATATCCCAACCACCGATCAAAGCTATGATCAAGATTTAAAATCAATTGTTGAAACACTCCTAACCGAAGGAATCAGCATAAAAGCTTGTGGCACCTGCATGTCACGCTGCGGCTTACATAAAAATAAACCCTATCTGACAGGCGTGGAAAAATCGACGATAAAAGCATTATCTGACTGGGTCACTGACAGTGATCGCGTCATTAATCTGTAAATCTAACAAAGCGGGTCAGTTCAGTTCGTTAGGCTGACCACATTTTGCTTACGCAAAGAGTACAGAGGTTATTTTTTGGAAGTGGGATCTTCTTCCCACTGTCCATCAATTACATCACCGGCATCTTGATGACTTCGAACCACTTTAATTCGGCGGGTAATTTGTCCATCTTGTTGCTGGGTCCACTCAGTTTCATACACTTGCCCCTTGTGCCGAGCATACTGAGTTTGGCGTTGCCGGATTAACTTAACCGCTAACCATTGTCTAAAAAAGGGCAATAACAATAAAAACCCAAGTGCATCAGTAATTAAACCTGGCACCAACAGTAAAACGCCCCCCACAAAAATGAGCACACCTTCAAACATTTCGACGGCCGGAACCTGACCCTGCGCCATATTCGTTTGCGCTTTCTGTAGGGTAGAGATCCCCTGATGACGCATTAAACCGGCACCGAAAATCGCGGTAAAAAGGGTTAATAAAATGGTCGGCAGCGCGCCAATTTCGCTTCCAACCTGGATTAACACATAGAGTTCCACCAAAGGAACCACCAAAAACAACACAAAAAATACTTTAAACATAAAAACCCTTTTGCCCTTTCTACTCAGACCCCAACATCGATGTCCCAACCTCGCAAAACTCAATTGTGCAATGAAAATTAAATCTCGTCTTTAAGTTTTGGTTAAGATTATTATCTTACTATACTATGTCAACAAAACAGTTAAGATCCATGTCATTTAACACTTGAGGTTTTTTAATGAAAACACCTGCATTAAATTTTTCTTTTTCACGCCCAATGCTAACCATGTTACTGGTGTTGTTGGCAGTTTTTTTCAACCCGGTGCTTGTCAAAGCTGAAAACGGCGCCATTGCGGACATTTCAACATTAAACCAGCTGATTAATCAACATTCACAGCCGGAATTACTGGATATTGATGACGCTTTTCAACTGAAAACACACTCAGATCAACACGGCAACTTGGTTTTCGACTTCAAGGTAGCCGAGGGCTATCACCTGTATAAAGATAAAATTAAAGCCAAAATCAAAACCGGCTCGGCAACCTTAGGTGACCTTCAACGACCAGAAGCCATTTCAGCGAATGACCCGGTATTCGGCGATGTCCTGGTTTATCATGGCGACTTCCAAGTACGTTTACCCATTTCAAATGTAACCAAGGGTACAACAGTTGAAATCCGCTACCAAGGGTGTTCCGTGGAAGCAGGTGTTTGCTATCCACCCGTTAAAAGAAAAATCGAATTAAATCCAACAGATTTTGCCACATCAACAGCAACAGCTGCGACGATGGCACCCTCAAGTGTTGACGCCACTGAGACCCAACAGCCGCTTTCCGAAACAGACCAAATCACCAGCAACCTGGAAACGGGTTCCGTTTGGACGATTGTCGGCAGCTTTTTCGTCATCGGTTTATTACTTTCTTTAACGCCTTGTGTGTTCCCAATGATTCCGATTCTATCGAGCATCATTGTTGGACAAGGCGACCAATTGACCACCCGTCGCGCCTTTATCATGTCATTGGTGTATGTATTGGCTATGTCGATAACCTATACCGCAGCCGGTGTCATGGCAGGTCTATTTGGTGAAAACCTTCAAGCACACTTCCAAAACCCATGGATTATTGGAACCTTCTCACTGATTTTTGTGCTACTGGCCTTCTCAATGTTTGGCTTCTATGAACTTCAGCTGCCCAGCAGCCTACAATCAAAGCTCACCAATATTTCTAACAAACAACAAGGTGGCACCCTAACAGGTGTCGCAGTGATGGGCTTTTTGTCTGCGTTAATTGTGGGGCCTTGTATGGCACCGCCATTAGCGGGTTCTTTGATCTACATCGGTCAAACGGGTGATGCGCTATTAGGGGGTACCGCCTTATTTGCGATGAGTATTGGTATGGGCATACCGTTATTGCTGCTGGGCACCTCAGCCGGAAAACTACTCCCGAGGGCAGGGGCTTGGATGGACAATGTCAAAGCCATCTTCGGTGTCTTGATGATCGGTGTTGCCATTTGGATGGCAGAGCGCATCTTGCCTGAATGGATGATTTTAGCAGCTTGGGCATCGTTATTAATTGGTTCAGCCGTTTACTTAGGTGCCCTTGAACCCATCGGTGAAAAATCAGGCTGGCACAAGCTGGCCAAAAGCATTGGCATCATCTTCTTAATCTATGGTACGACTATGTTCTTGGGTCTAGCCGGCGGCAGTTCCACTTACCTGCAACCTCTAAAAACTTTCCAAGGAAGCGGTTCAGTGGGTTCCAGTGAATCACATGCAGCGCTAAACTTCCAAAGAATCGGTACCGTAGATGAATTAAATGCTGAAATTGCCAAAGGCAATCCAATCATGCTCGACTTCTACGCCGATTGGTGCATCAGCTGTAAAGAGATGGAAAGTTTTACCTTCTCTGACCCTGCGGTACAACAAGCCCTCAGCAACGTCACACTGTTACAAGCTGACGTGACTAAAAACAATGCCAATGATAAGGAACTGATGAAAGCACTCGGCATTGTTGGGCCACCAGCCATCATGTTCTTTAACGAAGGACAAGAGAAAAAGGCACAACGGGTGGTCGGCTTCCAAAAACCAGAGGCCTTTTTAAGCAACATTCAAAACGCCTTTAAATAACAGCCTCTACGGCAAGTACGTCCCCTCTCCTGCTAAAAATGGCCAGGCCTGGTCATTTTTAGCAGGCTTTTTAACCCAAAAACCCTAATCCCCTTCTAACTTTAAACTTCTAAGCCACTTCAATACCGTTCGTGAATTTTCACGTCTTTTTTTGCACATAATCTATTACAAATTACCACTTTAAGGTATAATTTTCAGCAATTTACAAAATACCATGCTGCACAAGCTTATTGCAAGTCAAATCAAGGACGCTTTATGGCAAACATTCTCGTCATCAATGGCCCCAATCTCAACCTACTGGGGAAAAGAGAACCTGAACATTATGGCCGTCAATCTTTAAGCGACATTATCGAATCGCTTGAAGTGTTGGCCGATGACTATGAAGTGCGGCTATTTAACTTTCAAAGTAATGCAGAACATGAAATTATCGAACGCATTCATAGTGCCATGAATGACATTGATTTCATTATTTTTAACCCTGCTGCTTTCACCCATACCAGCGTGGCGATTCGAGATGCGTTGAGCACCGTTAAAATCCCCTTTATCGAAGTGCATATCTCTAACATTCATCAACGAGAACCCTTTCGCAACCATTCCTATTTTTCGGATATTGCCGAAGGCGTCATTGCAGGTCTGGGACCCATTGGATACCAACTCGCCTTAGCGGCGGCTGTCGAAAAACTAAAATAACCCAAATTAAACTGAATTTAAATAACCCTAATAGCTTAAAAGGAACCCCACATGGATATTCGCTCAATTCGCAAGCTGATTGAAATCGTAGAACAATCCGATATCGCTGAAATCGAAATCAAAGAAGGCGAGCACAACATTCGCATCACTCGCAGCAAAGAACCGGTGATGATGCAAGCCCCGGCTCAAATGGCTTATCAAACCGCACCTGTAGCCCACAGCGCACCTGCTGCGCCAGCCGAGACGGCCGCCGCCGCAGAGACAACCGCTGCTGCCGAAGTCAGCGGTCACATGGTTACCTCACCGATGGTTGGGACTTTTTATAATGCGCCTTCCCCGGATGCAGAACCTTTTGTTAATGTTGGGGATCAAGTTACGGTTGGCGATACCTTATGTATTATCGAAGCAATGAAAATCATGAACCCAATCGAAGCCGATGCTTCAGGGACGGTTAAAAAAATCATGATCCAGAACGCTGAACCCGTCGAGTTCGGACAAGCCTTATTCATCATCGAATAATCAAGCCATAGGAAATCGCTACATGATTGAAAAAATTCTGATTGCCAACCGTGGTGAAATTGCGCTACGAGTACTAAGAGCCTGCAAAGAAATGGGCATTAAAACGGTTGCTGTGCATTCTTCCGCCGATGCCAACCTTAAACACGTTTTACTCGCTGATGAATCGGTTTGTATTGGTCCTGCCGCCTCAACGGACAGCTACCTGAATGTACCTGCTATTATCTCCGCCGCAGAAATCACTGACGCCGAAGCCATTCACCCGGGTTATGGTTTTTTATCAGAAAATGCCGACTTTGCTGAAAGAGTCGAAGAAAGTGGTTTCATTTTTATGGGACCCAAAGCAGAAACCATCCGCATCATGGGGGATAAAGTTTCCGCCATTCGCGCCATGAAAGCAGCGGGGGTTCCAACGGTGCCGGGTTCCGGCGGCCCCCTAGGCGACAATGATGATGAGAATAAAAGACTTGCAAAGGAAATCGGTTATCCCATTATCATTAAAGCATCCGGCGGTGGCGGTGGTCGTGGTATGCGTGTGGTGCATACTGAATCCAACCTGATTAAATCCATCCAGTTAACCCAATCAGAAGCTGGCAGTTTTTTTGGTAATCCCGAAGTCTATATGGAAAAGTTTTTGGAAACCCCCCGCCATGTTGAGTTTCAAGTTTTGGCCGATGGTCAAGGACATGCTATCCATTTAGGCGAACGGGATTGTTCCATGCAGCGACGTCACCAAAAAGTAGTCGAAGAAGCCCCGGCTCCCGGCGTGACCGAAGAACAACGTAATCGTATTGGTCAAGCTTGTGTCAACGCCTGCTTAGAAATAGGCTATCGTGGCGCCGGTACTTTTGAGTTCCTGTATGAAAATGGTGAGTTCTACTTTATTGAAATGAACACCCGCCTACAAGTCGAACATCCTGTCACCGAACAGGTTACCGGCATTGATCTTGTTAAGGCACAAATTGAAATTGCTATGGGACTGCCTCTAAGCATTAAACAAGAAGATGTGATTATTCGTGGCCATGCGATCGAGTGCCGTATCAATGCTGAAAACCCGTCTAAAAACTTCACCCCTTCCCCCGGAAAAATAGAACGGCTCCATCTAGCGGGGGGGATTGGTGTCCGTTGGGATTCGCACATTTATACGGGCTATACGGTTCCGCCCTACTATGATTCCATGATTGGTAAACTCATTTGCTATGGTGCTAATCGCACATCTGCCATTGCTCGTATGGATACGGCTTTGGATGAACTGATTATCCAAGGAATCGACACCAATATTCGCTTACAGCGCGAAATCATGAATGATTTAGGCTTTTGTGAAGGTGAGCAAAATATTCATTATTTAGAACACCGACTCGAACACCTAGTCTAATCACTCACCCAATCAACGCCCCTTTTCAGGGGCGTTATAATCTGAGATCTTTTCCCATGGCCTGGATACAAATCAATATCGCTGTCAACGAATCCCTTGCCGAACCGCTTTCGGATCATTTTATGGCGATCGGCGCGGTTTCAGTGACCTTTGCTGATGCACAAGACACCCCAATTTATGAACCGGAATTGGGAACCACCCCCATTTGGCAACAAACCCGAGTCATCGCCCTATTTGATGCAGAAACCGATCCAAAAGCCGTGATTACCCGGTTAACGGCTCAAATGCCGGAACTGTCGAAAAAGGCCTTTCGGATAGAACCCCTTGAAGACAAAGACTGGATTCGTGCCTGGATGGATCAATTTCAACCCATGCAATTTGGGGAGAATCTTTGGATCGTGCCCAGCTGGTGTGAACCGCCTCATTCAGAAGCTGTTAATTTGCTATTGGATCCCGGGATGGCATTTGGCACGGGTACCCACCCCACCACCGCACTCTGCTTAACTTGGCTTGACCGTCACCCCCCTAAAGGCTTGAGTGTTATAGACTATGGTTGTGGTTCGGGGGTATTAGCACTGGCTGCCGATAAATTGGGCGCCCAATCTGTACAAGGCACCGATATCGATCCGCAAGCCATTTTGGCCAGTCAACAAAATGCACAACGAAACCAAGCGCAAATTGCTTTTGCACTGGTTAAAGACTTCCAATCGCCACCTGTTGATTGTTTACTGGCCAATATCTTAGCCGGCCCGCTCAAGTCACTCGCGCCGGAATTTAAACGCCTGTTAAAACCCAATGGCACCTTAGTTCTCTCTGGATTATTATCACAACAGGCAGAAGATTTAATCGATTTTTACCAAAGCCAAGGATTCACCTTAACCGAAAAAAACATCTTAGATGAATGGGCACAACTCAGTTTTATTTTCCATGCTGAACCTGCTTAACACTCAAATCACAGGCCAAAACGTAGCGAAACCGACTTTAGCACTCGCCCCTATGGCCGGCATTACCGATCGCGTCTATCGACAGATATGTCGTGAACTGGGTGCCGACTATGCCGTGGCCGAAATGGTGGCATCCCAAAAACAATTACGCCATTCTCGAAAATCCGCCACGCGTCAAGCCGAACGCACCGAAACCGCTCCCCGGATTGTTCAACTGTTGGGGACAGACCCCATCGAACTGGCCGAGGCAGCACAGTGGCAAGCTGAACAGGGCGCGGATATCATTGATTTCAATATGGGCTGTCCTGCCAAAAAAGTGTGTGATGTGGCCGCCGGCTCTGCATTAATGGCCGATCCGGACAAAGCTGCTCGACTGCTTGAAGCTTTGGTCAAAGCGGTTGAATTACCCATCACCCTTAAAATGCGCACCGGCATTGACCCTGAACATCGCAACGCCATAGAATTGGCTGTGATGGCTGAAACAATTGGCATCCAAGCCATCACACTGCATGGTCGCACACGCGCTGACAAATTTAATGGTCAAGCAGAATATGACACCATCAAAGCGGTCAAACAAGCGATACAAATTCCTGTCATTGCAAATGGTGACATTTGTCATCCAAATCAAGCCGATTTTGTATTAAAATACACCTTTTCTGATGGCATTATGATTGGACGTGCTGCGCAGGGCTACCCTTGGGTCTTTAGAGAAATTCGTCATTTCCTGACCACGGGAGACTTTTTGGAAAAACCCCGTTTATCGGAATTTCATCAAGTCATGTTACGCCATTTTACAGAACTTGAAACCTTATATGGATCGCAACTAGGCTTCAAACTCGCGCGAAAACATTGTGGCTGGTATAGCCAATATTTACCGAATGGATGCCAACTTAGAAAACAGTTTAATCAGCTTGAAGACACCCAAGCACAACTCAAGCTCATCGACCAGTATTTTGAGGCTCATACACATTATGATCACTGACCGGCCTACAACGCCCACGCACTGTTTGAGTAACCATGTCACCCAAACATTGCAACACTACTTTGCCACTTTAGAAGGTGAAGTCCCGAGTGATGTCTACCAGATGGTTATCAGCCAGGTAGAACGCCCTATGATCGAATTCGTCTTACAAGAAACCCAATTTAACCAAAGCCGATCAGCTGAAATATTAGGCATTAATCGCAATACACTTAGAAAGAAAATGCAAACTTACAATATCACTCAAGCCTAATGACTCAGCCAGGCTTATCCGCTTGCTCAATTTTTTAACCTTTTGGAGAAAACATCCTTATGAAACCCGTTCGTCGCGCGCTTATTAGTGTTTCTGACAAAACCGGCATTATTGAATTTGCCGAATCCTTAGTGGCCATGAATATTGCCATATTATCAACGGGGGGAACCTATAAAGCGCTATCGGAAGTCGGCATTGCCGTTACCGAAGTTTCTGACTACACCGGTTTTCCTGAAATGATGGATGGTCGTGTTAAAACGTTACACCCGAAAATTCACGGTGGGTTGCTCGGTCGTCGCGGCATTGATGATGACATCATGCAAGCGCACAATATCGACCCTATTGATATGGTGGTCGTCAACCTTTACCCATTTGAAGCAACGGTTGCCAAACCTGATTGCGCTTTGGAAGATGCCATTGAAAACATCGACATCGGGGGTCCCACCATGTTGCGTTCAGCGGCTAAAAATCATAAAGACGTTGCTGTGGTCACCGATCCGAATGACTATGCACGCATCCTAACGGAATTGCAAAGCAATAACGCTCAACTGTGCCATGCGACCCGTTTTGATTTAGCCATTAAAACCTTTGAACAAACCGCACGTTATGATGGCGCCATTGCCAATTACTTTGGCACCCACTTCTCAGAAGAGGCCGAAGACACCTTCCCGCGCACTTACAACACCCAATTTGTTAAAAAACAATCGATGCGCTATGGCGAAAATCCACACCAAAAAGCCGCCTTCTATACTGAACGCCAACCGGCCGAAGCCTCTATTTCAACCGCCACCCAAATCCAAGGCAAGGCCTTATCGTACAATAATATTGCCGATACAGATGCTGCTTTAGAATTGGTCAAAACCTTTAAAGAAACCGCCTGCGTCATTGTCAAACATGCCAACCCTTGTGGCGTTGCTGTTGGCCAAACCGTTTTCGAAGCCTATGAACGGGCTTATAAAACCGACCCAACCTCAGCATTTGGCGGCATTATCGCCTTCAATACCGAACTGGATGCCAATACCGCCAGAGCCATTGTCGAGCGTCAATTTGTCGAAGTGATTATCGCCCCCAGTGTTTCTGATGCTGCCAAAGCGGTTGTTGAAGCCAAACAAAATGTCCGACTCTTAGCCTGTGGTGAATTGGGACAACCACTAGCGGCCTACGATTACAAACGGGTAACAGGTGGACTATTGGTTCAAGACCGCGACTTAGGCATGGTCACCGCAGAGGATCTTAAAGTGGTCACCGAAAAAGCGCCCACAGAGAAACAAATGCAAGACCTAATGTTTGCTTGGAAAGTGGCCAAATTTGTTAAATCAAACGCCATCGTCTATGTCAAAGACGGCATGACGATTGGTGTCGGAGCAGGGCAAATGAGTCGCGTCTATTCTGCCAAAATCGCGGGGATTAAAGCAGCGGATGAAGGCTTGGTCGTACCCGGCTCAGTGATGGCCTCTGATGCCTTCTTCCCCTTCCGAGATGGTATTGATGCCGCTGCTGCTGCCGGCATTACTGCTGTCATTCACCCGGGCGGTTCCATGCGTGATCAGGAAGTGATTGATGCTGCGAACGAACACGGTATCGCCATGGTCTTCACCGGCATGCGTCATTTCAAACATTAAGCGAGAAAACACGATGAACCTATTGATTATTGGCAGTGGTGGACGCGAACATGCTTTGGCATGGAAATGCGCCCAATCCAATCAAGTGACCCAAGTGTTTGTTGCCCCCGGCAATGCCGGTACAGCACTCGAACCCAATTTAGAAAATGTTGATATTGCGGTTGAAAACCTACCAGGCCTGGTCGATTTCGCCCGGACAAACAACATTGACTTAACGATTGTTGGCCCAGAAGTCCCTTTAGTTTTAGGCGTGGTGGATGCTTTTCAAGCAGCTGGCCTCAAATGCTTTGGTCCCAGCAAAGGGGCGGCACAATTGGAAGGGTCTAAAGCCTTCTCCAAGGATTTTCTGGCCAAACATCACATTCCCACGGCGGCTTATGCGGTGTTTACTGAAATCGATCCAGCCATTGCCTATATTACAAAAATGGGCGCCCCTATTGTCGTCAAAGCCGATGGCTTGGCGGCTGGGAAAGGCGTGATTTTAGCGCAAACCGATGATGAAGCCATTGCCGCTGTCAAAGATATGCTGGCCGATAATAAATTTGGTGATGCCGGTGCGCGCGTGGTGATTGAAGAGTTTCTAACCGGCGAAGAAGCCAGTTTTATCGTTATGGCGGACGGCAAACAGGTATTACCGATGGCAACGTCTCAAGACCACAAAGCACGCGACAATGGAGATCTAGGGCCGAATACCGGTGGTATGGGTGCTTACACCCCGGCTCCGGTCGTCACCCCTGAAATCCACCAACGCATAATGGATGAAGTCATCACCCCAACCATCGAAGGGATGGCGAAAGATGGATTGCCTTATACCGGTTTTCTCTATGCCGGTGTGATGATTGCAGAAGATGGCACCCCTAAAGTACTGGAATTTAATTGCCGATTTGGCGATCCGGAAACCCAGCCCATTATGATGCGCCTACAATCCGACCTGCCTCAATTGTGTTTGGCTGCATTAGAACAACGGCTCGATGAAGTTGAAGCCAAGTGGGATAGCCGTTCCGCACTGGGTGTGGTCATGGCCGCGGCGGGATACCCGGAAGATTACGCAACAGGCGATGTGATTGAAGGCATAGAAGAGGCCAATAATGAAACCACCAAGGTGTTTCATGCCGGCACGCGCCTCAATGATTCTGATCAACTGGTCACGTCAGGTGGCCGTGTGCTATGTGTCACCGCTTTAGGCAACAGTGTCAGTGAAGCCCAGCAAAATGCCTATGCAGGCCTGGCCAAAATTCATTGGCAAGGTGCCTTTAATCGCACCGACATTGGCTATCGCGCCGTGGCACGCGAAAAAAAATAACCGCATTCTGCTCTCAAAGCAGAAACCTTTAAAAGGGCGAATAAAGCCCTTTTTTTATCTCTCAAAGTTCGGTATAGTTTTAAACGTCATTCCAACCAGTGAGGAAACATCGCATGTCTGATTTAGAAACGGTTCACAACTATTATGAAAGACCCATTTTTAATTATATTCAAGAAAATTATTATGATTGTGGGTTGACTGAAAACCAACTGGCCGATATGGCCTGCATTGCCCTCAACCGAATTCCACCTCGCTATATCCGTTATGATATCGACATGTCTTTTTATATGTCCGGTGCGGAGCATATTGAAATAGAAGAACGCGTCAAAAAGGCGGTTGAAAAGGCCTATAAAAAAGTGAAGAAGCTGGATGGGATTGAAAACGAATAACTTGAAGAACCGAAACTGCTACTATGACCGCATCGCACCTTAAACGGAATCTGTTTGAACAACTTGCTCTAGTTAGCAAGGCGATGGGACATGCCCATCGGCTGATGATTTTAGATGTCTTGGCGCAAGGCGAGAACGATGTCGAAACCCTACATCAAAAGTTAGACCTCAGCATTGCCAATGTTTCCAAACACCTGCAATCGCTCAAGCAAGCAGGCCTGGTTAAAAATCGGCGCGATAAACAACGGATTATTTATCGTTTAAGTGATGAATCCGTCTTTCAATTAATTGTCAGTTTGCGTCAAGTGGCCGAAACCCAGTTGGATGATATGCAGAGCTTATTACACCAACATCTTCAACCCGATACACCTTTTGAACCGGTTTCTTTGACAGCTCTCAAAAAAATGACCCGTGACAACCAAGCCTACACCTTACTGGATGTCCGACCTCAAGACGAATTTGACGCCGGACATCTACCCAATGCCATTAATATGCCCATCGAAACCTTGGCAACTCACTTAACGCAATTTGACCCACAAAACCCCTTGATTGTTTATTGCCGGGGGCCTTATTGCATGTGGTCGCAACAGGCAGTCGAAACGCTGCTCTCGCAAGGGTTTAACGCCAAACGCCTCATAGAAGGTTATCCAGAATGGCGCGCTCAGCAACCCCATTAAACACGCATCAACTTAAAACCACAGCCAAACTTTTTGGCAATTTTTATGAATTCGACTGATGCGTTTGGGGAGCCAGCCGCGCATTTGGGTTATTGTCGACACCACTTTGTTTAACAATTACATTGGCTTTCCGCTGAAGCGTATCAACACTTGATGAGGGTCAGCCAATTTTGCCGGAATCTCGCTCCAGTCAAGTCGGCTTTGCCATCGACCTAACAAGAGGCAAAGTGATGGGGGGCGGGGGGGTTGGGCAGCTTGATTAAACCCGGTTAATCGAGGTGCCCGAAAGTCACATCCATATTTCGTTATAATGAGACCTTTGCATGAGTGAGGCGCGAAAGAAAAATGTGGAAAACGTTCATATTGAGGCAAAAAACGCAGCGAATAGCCGGCTATTGGCCAGTTTTTAAACGAAAATATGGGAAATTTTAACCCTTTTTATTCGTTTATTCATCTCGTGCAAAGGCCTCAAGGTTATATACTATGCTAATGAAATCTACGTTATTGTCAGTTTATTTATTGAAACGGTTGCAAAATGCAAAATCTTTGCTGCCACAAATTCATAGTGGGAGTGACCCGGAACACCTCCATCAATACCGAGTTTCCCTCAGGCGTGCACACTCGCTGATAAAGGTCTATCTCAAAGCGCATCGTGATTTTAGTGCATCACTCAAGCCACTGCTCAAATCGACCAATGCACTGCGAGAAATCGATGTACTGATAATGAGTATCAATGCCGAGGAATACCCTTCTTTGCTTTCAAATCTTGTGCGCTACCGAAATAATTTATACCAAAAGCTGTGGCATAGCGAAATCGTACACCAACATGAACACACACTCCGTCAGTCGATTGACCAATTAGGCAGGCTCCAATATGATCTGTCGAACGAAGCCTTGATCGAAATTGGCTTGAATCAATACCAAAAGGCCATTGCTTCAAAAAAACGACTCAACCACAAAAGCCGTGCAAAAAAGATCCATCAGGTGCGGATCAACTGCAAACTGGCTCGCTATACGCTTGAGTTTATCCATGAGAGTCATTTGCTGGACGTCCGCAAACAGATCAAAAGATGCAAAAAGATACTGAACCATTTTGGCGATATCCAGGACACTGCCAATCAACTTGCTCTTTTAAAAGATTTTTGCAAAAGCCATGCGTCAAGTGAATGCAAGGCGTTGTATAAAGCGCGGAAAAAAACCTTTAAAAAACTCAAAGAAAATCTATAAGAGACCTTTGCATGAGTGGGACGCGAAACAAAAATGTGGAAATATTTTTCATAATTGAGGCAAAAAACGCAGTCAATAGCCAGCTATTGGCCAGTTTTTTAACGACAATATGGGAAATTTTAACCCTTTTTATTCGTGTAACCATCTCGTGCAAGGGTCTCTATAACAAACCTTTTCACGAAATCGATACCCAAAAAGAAAGAGCCGCCCATGCCAGAAAAAAACTCGCTACTCGCGCGCAGCGCCACCCTTCGACAACTACAAGTTTTTGAAAGCATTGCCCGTCATAGCAGTTTCTCCAAAGCGGCCGAAGAGCTCCACCTCACCCAGCCCACTGTATCGATGCAGGTTAAAAAACTATCCGAAGTATTAGACAGCCCACTGTTTGAACAAATTGGCCGTAAAGTTCACCTCACCGCCGCAGGAAAAGCGCTTTATGAAGCCTCCAACAATATTTTGCAACAGCTTTCTCAGGCCGAACAAAAAATCAACCACTTAAAGGGATTTTCAGGCGGCAGTGTCCGCTTTACCGTTATTTCCACGGCGCAATATTTTGTGCCCAAAGTTATTCATGAATTCACCCAAACCTACCCGGATGTAACGGTCATTATGCGCGTAGGGAATAAAGAGTCTTTATTGGAACGCATACAACAAAATAAAGACGACTTTTATTTATTAGGCCAACCGCCTGAAGATCTCAATGTTGAATCCTCTCAGCTTTCCGTCAACCCGCTGGCATTTGTTGCGAATAGTCACCATCCGCTCGTTGGCAAAACTTTATCGATAGCAGATTTAAGTGCCGAGCCCTTTTTAATGCGTGAAACGGGATCGGGCATTCGCGCTCATATTGAAAAAGTTTTTGAAGCGCGCCAATTTCAACCCAATATTAAAATGGTTTTAGGTGGCATTGAGCCGATTCGACTAGGGCTGCTGCAAAACCTAGGCATCACCGTCGCCTCAATTCCGACCTTAATGGATGAAATCAATCAGGGGGAAATCAGCATTCTGGACGTAAAAGGGTTTCCCATTAACCGTCACTGGTACCTCGCCTACCCAAAAGGCAAGGTGTTATCGATTGCTGCGGAAAAACTGATTGAGCTATTAAAGCAAGAAGGTGAAAAATTGAGCGAATTGGCGTTTAATAAATTTCGATAATGCCAATTCAATTGATAAAGCTCGACCAAAAATGAATTTAATATAGATAATACACTATACTAATAATCAAAATTATTGATTTGAAGTTATCAGTTGATTCTTTATAATGATCATTCAAGTTTTCGGGGTTAAGCCATTTTTAAAATGACTTAACAAAAATAAAGAGTAGCTAATTAACCGCTACTTCAAAAAAGAGGGATAAAACATGGATCAGTCAAATCGTTATGCTGACTTAAGTTTGAAAGAAGAAGACCTAATTGCAGGACAAGAACACATTCTTGTGGCCTATGAAATGGAACCGTTTGGCGGCCACGGTTACTTGGAAACGGCAGCGCACATTGCTGCAGAATCTTCAACAGGAACCAACGTTGAAGTTTCCACCACAGATGATTTCACCAAAGGTGTAGACGCTTTAGTTTATGACATTGACGAAGCCAACCACATGATGCGAATCGCTTATCCTTTGGCACTTTTTGATCGAAACGGCAGAGATGGTAAAGCCATGATCGTTTCTTTCCTAACCTTAACCATTGGTAACAACCAAGGTATGGGCGATGTCAAAAATCTACAGATGGTTGATTTTTGGATTCCGGAAACTAAGCTATATTTATTTGACGGTCCTACGGTAGATATCTCTGATATGTGGCGGATGCTAGGACGCCCGGTTGAAAACGGTGGTTATATCGCCGGGACTATCATCAAGCCTAAGCTTGGCCTACGTCCTGAGCCTTTTGCCAATGCAGCTTACCAGTTCTGGCTAGGTGGCGACTTCATCAAAAACGATGAGCCACAAGGAAACCAAGTTTTCTGCCCAATGAAAAAAGTGATCCCGCTTGTTGCTGATGCGATGAAGCGTGCGCAAGATGAAACAGGTGAAGCAAAACTCTTCTCTGCAAACATCACTGCGGATGACCATTATGAAATGTGCTACCGTGCAGACTACATCCTAGAAACGTTTGGTGAAGATGCGCCTAAAGTGGCTTTCTTGGTTGATGGTTATGTGGGTGGCCCCGGTATGATTACCACGGCTCGTCGTAACTATGCTTCACAATACCTACACTATCACCGTGCCGGTCACGGTGCGATAACATCTCCTTCTTCTAAGCGTGGTTACACTGCGTTTGTATTGGCTAAGATGTCACGTCTACAGGGTGCTTCCGGTATCCACGTTGGCACAATGGGTTACGGGAAAATGGAAGGGGATGCTTCTGACAAGGTCATCGCCTATATGATCGAGCGTGATGAGTGTCAAGGGCCTATCTTCTATCAAAAATGGAATGGTATGAAGCCAACCACCCCAATCATCTCTGGTGGTATGAACGCGCTACGTCTACCCGGTTTCTTCGAAAACCTAGGTCATGGTAACGTTATCAACACGTCTGGTGGCGGTTCTTACGGTCACATCGATTCTCCTGCGGCAGGTGCAACATCATTACGCCAGTCTTATGAATGTTGGAAAGCGGGCGCTGACCCAATCGAATTTGCGAAAGAGCACAAAGAATTTGCGCGTGCGTTCGAATCTTTCCCAGGTGATGCAGACAAAATCTTCCCAGGCTGGAGAGAAAAATTGGGCGTTCATAAATAACCCATTCATTAGAATGATTATGAATATAACCCAAAGAAAACCTCTGCGATATCGCGGGGGTTTTTTTAGCCTCTTACCTAAAAACCAACTTCAATACTAGGTTATTTAGAACAAGGATTTAAAGCCAATTTAAAGCCCTGTTCTAAACAACTTAATGCTTTTGCCAACACTGACAAAAGCGCACTTTTTCATCAAAGCGACGGGGAACTTAAGATGGATATCACGCAATACAAAATAGAAAACGAACCCTTTTATGATGCTCAAGCGAATGAAATTGAGCTCTATGAAGCCGCCTATAACGCTCGCCTGCCGGTAATGGTTAAAGGCCCGACCGGTTGTGGTAAATCCCGTTTTGTCGAACACATGGCCTGGAAACTGGGTAAACCGATTATCACCGTTTCCTGTAATGAAGACATTACCGCTTCGGATTTGGTGGGTCGTTTTTTACTCGATGCCAACGGCACCCGTTGGGTCGATGGCCCATTGACCTTGGCTGCGCGTTATGGTGCCATCTGTTATTTAGATGAAATCGTTGAAGCCCGTCAAGACACCATGGTGGTCATCCATGCGTTGACCGACCATCGTCGTGAATTATCATTGGATAAAAAAGGCGAGCTGATTAAAGCACACGCGGATTTCCAATTGGTCATATCCTATAACCCCGGCTATCAGTCACTGATGAAAGATTTAAAGCAATCGACTAAACAGCGTTTCTGTGCACTGGACTTTGATTACGCCACGGCTGAGAAAGAATCTCACATCCTGCAACAAGAAGGGAAAGTGGATGCGGATACTGCGAATAAGCTGGTTAGAATTGGCGAAGCGGCACGTAACCTAAAAGGCCACGGTTTAGACGAGGGGATTTCCACGCGCTTAATGGTTTATGCGGCGACCCTAATCAATCAAGGGATTGCACCGATTGAAGCCTGTAAAATGGCACTGGTACGCCCTATTACCGATGATGCGGACATTCGTCAAACCTTAGACAATGCCATTGAGATGATTTTTGGATAAAGGTGATTGTTGGTTAAAAACCACCAGGCCTGGTGGTTTTTAACCGATATATCATAGCCTTTCCCTTTGGAACCCAAATTCATTAAAAGAGTCCGATTATGAGCGCCGAGATTATTGCCCGCTATAAAGAGAAGTTCACCTGCAACTTCCCGAAAGCCAAAGACGTTTTTCCTGCTTGCATTGAAGAGGCAGCCCAAACCCTATCGCCACAAGGTGTCGAAGCCTATATAGACGGCGCTAACTTTCTATGCAAAATCGGCATGGGGGTCGAACCCGTTCTCGTTTACCTGGAAGTGATGCCTGAAATCGCTCAACACCTTGGCCAAGGCACCATGAAAATGGTGGCGGATTACGGCTATCAACTGGCCAGAAGCCCCAATAAAAAAGCGCTCATTCCATTCCTGCAATCGCTTGGCAGTGTCTGTCGTCGCATCGATACGGTGGAAGACTTACAACATTATCTTGATATTATTGATGAATTTGTCGATAAAACCCAAACGGTCATTCACGGCCACCATTCTTTATATGAAAGTCCCGGCATGGTTCCGCTACTCAATGCCATGCCGCAATTGATTTCCAAACTGACCTTATCGGGTATCCGCAATTTTATTGATTACGGTGCACGCAACTACAACGATGCCCCAGATCAACAAATTGAATATTTCAACTTATCATCACACGATGCCAAAAGTATTATCCAACGCGAGCGCCAAGGAACCACCTTTAAGGCGGCCGAACGTCATCTTGATATGCTTAAAGATTGCTTATGGGATTGTGACCGACCTTATTCGGTGTTTTCAACTGCATTTGACCAATTGCGTAAACCCGTCCCCTACTTAGATGAAGATATCATTGCCGTACCCGATGTTTATGAAGATGAGAATGGCATCTCTGGATTGGATCGTTATCGCGCCATGTTGGCGCACATGATGGCGCACAAAACTTGGTCAACTAAACTGATGGCGGATAACTTCTCACCCCACATGCAATTGTTTATTTCCACCTTTGAAGATTGCCGTGTTGACTATTTGGCCATACAACGTTTCCCGGGGTTAAAACCGCTTTTTCTCGCTTTACATCCGGTTCCTGAAAAAGGGGCATGTGATGACCGTAAACAATCCTGCTTACGGTATCGTGCCACGCGTTTGTCACGCGCCTTACTGGATGAAAACTTTGATCCACAAAATTCTCTATTAGAAAGCTTCCGGGAACAATTCCATCAAATTATGGCTGAAAAAGGCGAAGACTCAACCACCCAGGATATGTCAGAACTCGGCATTAAATTCTATGTCAAATCACGTAAACAATCCTCCGATAGTCTACCGGACATTTTCTTTGAGAATACCGAAATTTCTTATCGTGACGACAACCGTTTTATCTGGTTCTTTCATGAAGAAAATGACGAAGCCGAAGACTTTAATCAAAACGAATATCAGTCTGATGAAAAACAAGTGGATGATGCCAATAGCTTGCCGCCTCGCCACTATGACGAATGGGACTATATCTCCCAAAGCTACCGACCTGACTGGGCGACCGTTTATGAACGTCTTCACCCGTCTGCCGATGCCGCTAAGATTGATCGTCTTATGGAAAAACATAACGGGCTTGCCAAGCGTCTGAAAAAAATGATTGAAGCGCTCAAACCGCAAAACAAAAAACGCATCCGCTTTCAAGAAGAAGGGGATGAGCTCGATTTGGACATTGCCATCCGCTCAATTATTGATTTTAAATCCGGTCAAGTGCCTGACCCTCGCATTAACACCAGCCACACCACTGACAGCCGCAATATTGCGGTGATGCTGCTGGTGGATAGCTCTCAATCATTAAATGAACGCAACCCCGATACCGGTCAAACCCTACTCGAACTCAGCCAAGAAGCCTTGGCGATTACCGCCTGGACAGTTGACAAGCTGGGCGACAAATTTGCCATTGCCGGATTCAGTTCAGATACCCGCCATGAAGTGCGCTACCAACATATCAAAGGCTATTGCGAGCAGTATTGCGACGAAGTTAAAGCGCGCATCTCAGCGATGAACGCTTCCTATTCAACCCGAATGGGTGCAGCCATGCGTCATGCTGCCCATTATTTAAAATCCCAACAGGCTGAAAAGAAACTGATGCTGATACTAACCGATGGTGAACCGGCCGACATTGACACCAAAGATCCGCAAGTGTTGATTCAGGACACCCGTAAAGCGGTTGAAGAACTCAAAAGCCAAGGTATCTACTCTTATTGCATTACCTTAGATCCCAATGCAGATGAATACGTAGAAACCATTTTTGATAATCACTATACCGTAATCGATCATGTTGATAAATTGCCCGAACAATTACCGCAAGTGTTTATGAAGCTAACTCAATAAGCCTGTATAATGCACATTTTGACAAGCCCAAAATAAGACTTATCAAAAAGAAAGGAACACCCAATGTGTCAAGATTGTCAATGCAACAGTGCTATCGAACAACTGCTAAAAAACAACCAGGCCTGGGTAAAAGAAGTGAATGCGGCCGATCCGCATTTCTTTGAAAATCTTTCACACCAACAAACCCCCGAATACCTATGGATAGGCTGTTCTGACAGCCGTGTTCCCGCTAACGAACTGGTCAAAATGGACCCCGGCACCATTTTTGTTCACCGCAATATTGGCAACCTCGTCAACTCCAGCGATATGAATGTGTTGTCGGTTATTCAATATGCCGTTGAAGTGCTTAAAGTCAAACACATTATCATCAACGGTCATTACGGCTGTGGCGGCGTTATAGCTTCCATACAAGACGACAACCCCAGCCTAATCGACCACTGGGTACGCCCCATTCGTAAATATTATCAGCGAATGCAAAAAGAATTAGATGCCCTGCCCTACGAAGACAAAGTCAATCGGCTATGTGAAATCAATGTGGTCGAACAGGTGCGCAATATTTGCCATATTCCCGCTGTCAGGAATGCCTGGAAAAAAGCACAACCCTTAGCCATTCATGGTTTTATTTACAACATCAAAGATGGCCGCCTCAAAAACCTCAATTTCAGTATTGCCGACAATGATGCCGCCGAAAAAGCGGTTCTTCGCGAAGTATCCCCTAGCGCTAGCTAAAACGCCATTAACCGTCTTAGTCTTGCCCCGCTTGATAAGCTTGCAACATGGCTTGGTAGACTTTAGAGTCGGTATCAAGCGGCGCACCAAAGACAGATTGATGAATATCGGCCAACATCGATAGCGATTGATTTTGCTGCCAATGCTGTTTAAACCCCTCAAAATCAAAATGACCTGTCACTTCATCAAAAAAAGGAATTGCCAAGCCAGTTGGTGATTCAAACAACAACTCAGAAGACTCCATCACCTCCAACTCATAAGAATAGCTGCCAATGCCATTTTCAGCGGCAACCTGTTTGACCCACTCCATCGGCACGGGTGTTTCTTGGGTGACCCATTCATCTAAATCAATGCGGCGTTTCGGCTCAAAAAACTGCCCCTTATAACTAAATGGAATTTTCACCACAATTGAATTTTTCATCTATTTTCCTTTAACACTTGGCACTTTCAAGTCATCAGTGCATCATTATACTAAAACGCACCCACCCAATATAAATTGCAATTTCACCTTAAACCGATAAGATGAAACCTTTGAACGAGATCACAAAAAATCACTGGAATTCGTCCATGCACGCTAATCCCATTTTACTGGGCATAGGTCAACACCCTCTGCTCACAAAATCACAAGACTGGTTAAAAAGGCTCCCCAACCTCAACTATCTGCACTTTGGTTCAGCTGAAGCAGCACTGGAACGGATTGCTGAATATACTGAAGATCAGGCGCCCTTAGCGGTGGTAATGATATCTGACAGACTATCAGATTTGAGTCCAACTGCCTTAATAGACCCTATTCTCACTGACCATCCGGCTTGCCAAATGCTGTTACTCACCAATCAACCCGATATTTCTACCCTTGGGCAATCCGAGTTAGCACAAATGCATCCACTACAAATTGTCAGTTATCAAAATCCGCTATCCTTTAGCCACCGACTTCAAAATGCGCTTTATCAATTTTATACCTTATCTCAATTACAAAACCAGCTAAGACACCTAGAACAACAAGTCACCAATCTGGAAGAAAAGCTCAGTCAAAAAACCACCGAACTCATTAAGAAAAACCTCGATTTGCAAAAACTGTCTACCACAGACACCTTAACCCAACTACCCAACCGCCTCAAGCTCGACCAATATTTTTCACTGCAATTCAAGCATTGCCAGCGTTACCACACCCCCTTGACGATTATGTTATTAGATTTGGATCACTTCAAACAGGTCAACGATACCCACGGACACCAAGTGGGGGATGAAGTCTTAATTGAATTAGCCCAAAGACTCTCTAACAACATTCGTGAAACCGATTTGGTAGGACGCTGGGGCGGAGAAGAGTTTTTAATACTCTGCCCTGAACTCAATCAAGACCATGCACTCACACTGGCCGAAAAATTGCGCCAACTGATTGAAATTCAACCCTTCAATATTGTTGGCACCCAAACCGCCAGTTTTGGCGTTGCAACCCTTAAAACTCACGCCACAGAAGACAGCTTATTGGAAGCCGCTGACAAAGCGCTCTATGAAGCCAAAAAGCAAGGTCGCAACCGTATTATCCATGCCAACAATTTACTTTAAAGCACTCGTGGGGACAGACCCCAACAATGTTGGGGTCTGTCCCCACTTGATTAATGGAAATCAATTTCGCTGTCGGTTAAGCCAATGTGAATGGTCTCACCACTGGCAAATTCGCCTTTTAATAATCGTTGCGCCAAGGGGTTTTCTACCAGTTGCTGAACGGCACGTTTTAAAGGACGCGCGCCATAAACGGGATCAAAGCCAACTTCGGCAATTTTATCCAGCACGGCATCCGAGACTTCCAGCGCCATTTCATTATCGGCCAAACGATTACGCAAATGATTTAACTGAATATTGGCAATCGAACGAATTTGCGCTTTATCTAGTGGATGGAACACCACAATATCATCGATCCGGTTAATGAACTCCGGCCTAAAGTGACCGCCGACCACCGTCATCACATCCTGCTTCATTTCATCGTAGCTGGCAACCCCCGCTTTTTCCTGAATAATGTGCGAGCCTAGGTTTGAGGTCATCACGATCACGGTATTTTTAAAGTCCACGGTGCGGCCTTGACCATCGGTTAAACGCCCATCATCCAATACTTGCAATAAGATATTGAACACATCCGGATGCGCTTTTTCGACCTCATCCAATAAAATCACCGAATAAGGTTTGCGGCGTACCGCCTCGGTTAAATAACCGCCCTGCTCGTAACCCACATAGCCTGGAGGTGCACCGATTAAACGCGCTACCGAATGTTTTTCCATAAACTCCGACATATCCAAACGCACAATGGCATCCTGCGTATCAAACAAGAAATCCGCTAAGGCTTTGGTTAATTCGGTTTTCCCAACCCCGGTTGGCCCTAAAAACAAGAAAGAGCCATTGGGACGATTGGGATCCGACAAGCCCGCACGGGAACGACGAATCGCATCTGACACCGCCACTACCGCTTCGGATTGCCCAATCACTTTTTTGCCAATGGCTTCTTCCATTCGCAATAATTTGTCACGCTCGCCTTCCAGCATTCTGGAAATGGGGATACCTGTCCAACGTGCCACCACTTCGGCAATTTCTTCTTCGGTGACCTTATTACGCAATAGGTGCATTTGGCCATCTTCTTCGCCTTCTGCTTCTTCAGCCGCGCGGATTTTGGCTTCCAATTCGGGAATCACGCCATATTGCAATTCAGACATTTTGCCCAAATCCCCTGCACGATGTGCCGCTTCCATTTCAATCCGTGCTTTGTCCAATGCTTCTTTAAACTGTTTCGCGCCTTGTAATGCCGCTTTGTCTTTTTTCCAGACTTCCTCTAAATCGGCATAGGTTTTTTCCATTTCATCAATGGATTCCTGCAAGACACCCAAGCGCTTTTTAGAGGCGTCATCTTTTTCTTTTTTCAAAGCTTCACGCTCAATTTTGAGCTGAATCAAGCGACGGTCTAATTTATCCATCTCTTCAGGTTTTGAATCGATTTCCATACGAATACGCGAAGCCGCTTCATCAATTAAATCAATGGCTTTATCGGGTAATTTGCGATCTGCAATATAGCGTTGTGACAAATGCGCCGCCGCAATAATCGCGGGGTCAGTTATGGCCACCCCATGATGCACTTCATAACGTTCTTTCAAGCCCCGCAAAATCGCGATGGTATCTTCTTCGGTTGGCTCATCCACCAATACCTTTTGGAAACGTCGTTCCAAAGCCGCATCTTTTTCGATATTTTCACGGTACTCATCCAAGGTGGTGGCACCAATACAATGCAGTTCACCGCGTGCCAAAGCCGGCTTCAACATATTGCCAGCATCCATCGAACCTTCGGTTTTACCCGCGCCAACCATGGTGTGAATTTCATCAATAAATAAAATGACCGAACCCGCTTGTTTTTCCAAGTCTTTCAGCAAGGCTTTTAAACGCTCTTCAAATTCACCGCGATATTTGGCACCTGCCAATAATCCCGCTAAATCCAAAGACAACAAACGTTTATTTTTAAGTCCTTCTGGCACTTCACCATTCACAATGCGCTGCGCCAAGCCTTCCACAATAGCGGTTTTTCCCACACCGGGTTCACCAATTAACACTGGGTTATTTTTGGTACGACGTTGCAACACCTGCACCGCGCGACGAATTTCATCATCCCGTCCAATTACCGGATCCAATTTACCATTACGCGCACGTTCGGTTAAATCCAGGGTATATTTATCTAGCGCCTGTCTGTTTTCTTCTGCATTCTGGTCTTGCACGGATTCGCCCCCTCTTACTTTTTCAATGGCTGCTTCAATGGCTTGCTCGGTTGCCCCGGCCGCTTTTAATAACGCTTTTACCGAATCATTGGATTGCAACGCTGCTAAATAAAACAACTCACTGGCGATATAGGCATCGCCATTTTTTTGCGCCAATTGGTTCATTAAATTCAATACGCGACCGGCATTCTGCGACAACTGCACATCCCCACCATGCCCTGACACCTTGGGAAAGGTCTGTAATTTATCGGCCACCGACTGCTTCAAAATCGGAATATTAACACCCGCCAATTGCAATAACGAAGATTGCCCGCTCATTAACGCCGACAAAATATGAACCGGTTCAATAAACTGGTTTTCTAAGCCTAGCGCAATCGACTGCGCTTCACTTAAAGCCGACTGAAATTGTGCGGTAAATTTATCCATCATCTTTAAAACCCTCTTAAACTGATTGCCTTAAGCCTCTCACTTAACAGCATTATTTGATTAACAAACTCATAAGGCCAAAAAATAATATTTCAATAGCGCAAGTTCGCAAAGATCACATAAAACTTTAATTTTAATTAAAAATTAGTAAAATACAGGCGACTTATCATAAGACCATGACATAAGCACCATAAGCCAAATAATGCCAACCCAACGCCACAGGAATTTTATTTGTGTTAAAGCTTCACACCAAAGAACTGGCCACCTTATTCGACCACATGCTTGACGGCGTTTACCTGATTGACCCGGATACCTCAAGAATTCTTTGGTGTAACCGTGCCGGCTTTCAAGAACTGGGGTTTGAAAAAAGAGAAATTTTGAACCAATCGGTGTTAAGCCTGCAAAAAGATGTGCAAGGCCTGCCTCAATGGCAAGAAGTGCGACAAGTCATTTTAAACAACAACAGCTATACGTTTGTCGGCCGTCACCGCCACAAAACTGATGGTGAAATCGCCGTTGAAATCATCACCACCCATTTCACATTACACAATCATCTTTATTTTCTATCGGTCGCTCGCAATATCAACAATCGCATGGCACTTGAACAAGACATGCAATCCCGCAATCACAATATTTGGTTTGCGCTCAATGAAGCCTCCGACGGCATTTGGGAATGGGAACTGGAAACAGGGCACGTTTTCTTTAGCCCGCAACTTAAAAAAATGTTCGGCTACTGCCCGGATGAAATGCCCCCAACCCTCGACTCTTGGCGCAACAATGTGCATCCGGATGACGTTGAAACCGTGATTACGATTTTGCAAGATCACATCCAAGGCCGTCGTAGCCACTATGAAGCCGAATACCGCCTACTCAACCGCAATGGCTATATTGTTTGGGTGCATGATCAAGGCAAAGTCTGCGAACGCGATGCACAAGGCAAGCCGACCCATTTAGCCGGTATGGTGCAGGATATTACCGAACGTAAACAACTCGAAGAACAATTACAACGCTTGGCCTCGCATGATGCCTTAACCCAACTGCCAAACCGACGCGCGGGCGAAGAACATGCCGCTTATCTAATGGCTATGTCCAAACGTAATAAGACGCCACTCACCTTTGCGGTGATTGACTTTGACAACTTCAAAGACGTCAATGACATTCATGGCCACCAAAAAGGCGATGAAGTCCTGATTCTCATTACCAAAACATTAAGAGACCGTTTACGCAGTAGCGATTATTTTTACCGTTGGGGCGGTGAGGAATTTGTCATCTTACTGCCTGAAACTGAGCTTGATAACAGCTTGATCGTCTCCAATAAATGGCATCAAACCCTGAAAAAAATTGACTGGGCAGAACACAACCTTTCGCCTGTCACCATCAGCATTGGCCTCAGTGGTTATCCCACGCACGGTGACACGCCTATGCAACTGTTTCAAAGTGCCGACCGCGCCGTATACGAAGCCAAAGCCAAAGGCCGCAATCAAACCATCGTGGCACAACCCTAAACCCCATAGGAATCTCTCATTGACCACCGACACCCTCTTCTTTTTGTTGTCAAAGCTGGCCTGGGCGTTTTTAAGCCCCATTAATTTAGTTATTATCGCAACGCTGCTGGGTACGCTTTTGCTAATGCGAAACCACCTAAAACTGGCCAAACGCATCCTCATACCCACCAGCTTAATGGGATTAATATTGTGGGTGTATCCGGTTAGCGATTTTCTCATGCAGCCGTTGGAAAAACGCTTTGCCCAACCCACGACCCTACCAAATCACATTGACGGCATTATTATTTTAGGCGGCGGTGAAGACCTAAAACGCAGCCTAAGCTGGAACAGACCCGAACTCGGAAACGGAGGAGACCGTTATATTGGCGCTAAAGAGCTCTCCAACCACTATCCCAATGTCCCTGTCATTTTCACTGGCGGCAGCGGCTCGGTCACTTTACAAAACACCCAAAGCGAAGGCAGCCTGGCCAAACAACTGCTGCTCACCCTCGGCATCGCACCCGGGCGCCTGATAATCGAATCCCAATCGCGCAACACCTACGAAAACTTCAAACTGACCCAACCGCTTCTCCCCAAACCCAATGGCCAATATTTCATTGTCACCTCAGCATTTCACATGCCCCGCGCGATGGGCATTGCCCGCCAATTTAAACTCAATGTACTCCCCTACCCTGTTGATTACCGCTCCAGCCACGCCGACTACAGAACTGTAGACTTTGACACAGCCACCCACCTAGAAACCCTGGAACCCGCCTGGAAAGAATGGATTGGCCTCACCGTTTATTACTGGACAGGCAAAACCAGTGACTGGTTTCCGGCCCCAAAAACCACCAGGCCTGGGCAAAATTAACGACTCATTAGATACCAAATCACCACCAACCCCAACACCAACAGCGGAAACTGAAACACGCCCCGAACCATCTTATAAACCACAAAGGCAATTAAGCCATAAATTAAAAATTCCAACCACCCTCTCCCTTTGCGCCCGGTGAAGAAACCACCCACTGAAATTCATTATTCTCACAATAAAAAATAGGTTAAAATCAATCAAATATCCACAAAACTCAACTCAACCCGAATCATTCTGAAAATTATAAAGGTCTCGTGAGCCCTAATAATGAAATTCAACGCCAATACAAAAATTATCATTATGATCACCACCCTGCTTTTAGTGCTATCCGTTTCAATTTCACTGCTTAATTTCATCGTCTCCCTTAATGCAAAACAACAAGAATTAAAACACCGCTCGCTACCGCTTTCCATTGAAAACATCTACACAGAAATACAACGCAATATTATCGAACCCAATCTCATTTCATCCATGATGGCGCACGACACCTTTGTTAAAGAATGGTTACACCATCAAGAAACCGATCGTAATAAAATTCAAAACTACCTCGCCTCCATCCAACAAAAATACGGCATGTTTTTAACTTTTCTGGTTTCAGAAAAAACGCTAATTATTATTCACAAAAAGGCTTTATCGAAAAACTCAACCCTAAAGACCCGGACAACGCCTGGTACTTCCGCTTTAAAAACCAACCAGAAACCCACGAAATCAACCTGGACTACAACGACCAATTTCACAACTCAATGATCATGTTCATTAACCACAAAATATACGATCAAAATCAACAACTGCTCGGTGCAACCGGTATCGGCATGAAAATGTCCTATATAGACAGCATTTTAAAAACCTTTCGCGAAAACTACCAATTCACGGTATTTTTTGCCAATCGTCAGGGCGACATCATCCTCAGAGAGCGAGATATTAATCCACTGAAAAACCTATCTGACAACCCGGATTTAGACAAACTGCGCCCTCAGATTCTGTCCAACAAAGGCCAAACACTCGAATACCACTCACTAGGCGAAAAATACCTATTAAAATCCCAATTTATCCCCGAACTAAACGCCTATTTAATCGTACAAGCCAAACTCGACGACTTTACCAAAGACGTTCGCCAAACCTTCTTGGCAAACCTGAGTATTTCACTGATCATCACTTTCATGATCACCCTTATTATCCTAACCATGGTTCGCCGTTTTAATAACAAACTCTCATTTCTAGCCAGCAATGACACCCTGACCCAACTCAAAAATCGTCGCGCCTTTAACGATGATTTTGAAATAATGCTATCCCTCACCAAACGCCACCAACAACCACTCAGCCTAATCTTTTTTGACATCGACAACTTCAAAACCATCAACGACCAATATGGACACCAAATCGGTGACCAAGTTCTGGTACGTGTTGCCGAAATACTCAAACAACGGTTCCGCAAAGAAGACCTAACTGCCCGCTGGGGCGGAGAAGAATTCGTCATCGCCCTGCCCAGCACCACCGAAAACCAAGCCTACACACTCGCAGAAAACTTACGAAATCAAATCGAACAAGACCCACAACTGCAAACCCAAACCCAACACCCGGTAACCATTAGCTTAGGCATCACCGAATACCGCATCCCAGATGATTACGACAGCTTATTCCGCCGGCTAGACGACGCCATGTACCAAGCAAAACGAAACGGCAAAAACCAAACCTGCCACGCTTTAATATAAAAGCCAAACCACCAAAAATTGCAGACATGATCTAGCCCTACACGGGCGTGGGGAAGACCTTGGGCTGAGGTTTTAAATTTGCCTTTAAGTAGTTTCAATCCACGCGCCCGCATGGGGCGCGACTGCTTATTTTAGCTCAATCAAATCGTTGGATTAAAGGCAGGAATTCGCTGAATTTCCGAGGTTTTAATAAGCTATAACAGTAAGAAATTGCTGTTTTAGGCATTTACTTTGAATAATGTAATTGAATTTTAAATCCGCAAGCATGGGCATATTTCTGCAAGGTTTTCCAACCAGGATTACCAGGACCAGACTCTAAGCGGCTAATATTACTTTTCTGTGTACTCATTTTCTGTGCAATCTCTTCTTGCGTTAAACCCGCTTTTTGTCGCATATCAATCAATGCTTCAATCAACTTAAACTCTTCTTCATGTGCATCGTATTCACGCTTAAAGTTAGGATCTTGTATTAATTCACTTTTTAATTCGTCCAGCGTCATCATCTGCATGCTTAATCTCCTTCTGACGTTGTCTTGCAATATCTAAAACATTTTTAGGTGTCTTTTGTGTTTTTTATAACCATTTTGCGCTGACTATAAAAAACGTACGCGGCCTGTGTGGCAGTGAACTCATTTTGTTTGCCCAAAATCGCCTTTAGATGCACCGAGCTGCTGAGTAGCGGCATAGATCAGACTAGAGCCGATTTCAACACCACTATTGTTTGCATTGTAGTGGATCTCATTTGATAGGCGTTTAGACTCACCAATTAACGGCTTACTATGACCTTTTAGCTTTGCTGTTAAAGCGCTATTAGCTGCCCACTTTGACCCGTCTGGTGCTGTTCCAGTACCAAAGCGCTGCTTTGTTGCACCGACCATGTATTCACCAATGTCTCGCATCGCTGTTGATAAATTCGAACCTGCTGACGCTAAACGATTACGTGCATCGAGTACTCTTTGATTTTCAAATTCAATGGTAATCACTTTTAAGGGCTCTTATGTGTATGTGCAGTTTAAATGTCGTTATAATAAAAGTTAAGGCGACATAACATGTAGTCGAGTTATGATCATTTCTGGTGTATGACTTGAGAGGGAAAGTGGTTTATCCTAATGATTGATCCAACAAGATCAACAACCAACAGGAGTAAACCACATGAAAGATT
>Ga0210056_1000024_pt1 | contig 89112 bp, 80 predicted proteins | sample CryGeyCG2014_080_2_FD_183965 | JGI IMG/M metagenome (GOLD analysis project Ga0210056, IMG submission 183965) | Groundwater microbial communities from aquifer - Crystal Geyser CG07_land_8/20/14_0.80 (SPAdes) (version 2) | ecosystem: Environmental > Aquatic > Deep subsurface > Groundwater | place...
ATGGGTTTGTTTTCATTGGTGACCCTCTTTGCCAACGCATGGAGTGAGCAGGACTCATTGCCCATTCGTCGAACGGCTTGGTATGAAAAGGAGCGAGCGACCTTTTCAGATGCCCTGGCCTTGGTCCGACGCCACCTATGGCAGTCCATGACTTTTTGCACGTCCACCTCAAAACACGACGTGCATACATCCTTGCGCATTACGGTAGACCGCCTTACAGAAGGGATGTGCTATGCTTACTGATTGGATAAAGTCCAGCTAAGAGACAGCGGGTGAGCTTGACGTCACTGGTCAGGGCGCCATCGCCACCGCTGTTCTCTCGGGAGGCTTTCGGAACCGCCTCTCGAAGAGCACCCGATAAATGTCCCGAGCGATGGGACCGGCCTCTGAGCCGCCGTGCCCTGCATTCTCAAGAAGCACGGTCACTGCCACCTGTGGCTGCTCGTACGGTGCGTAGCTGACGATCCATGCATGGGGCTTGGCTGAGTGAACGTCCTCCGCCGAACCGGTCTTTGCCGCAATGGCGAGTTGCGGCAGATTCAACACTCTGGCGGTTCCGGCGGTTACGGCCAGCCGCATTCCTTGCTGCACATAGGACAATGACCCGCGCCCCACGCGAACCTGGCGCCCTTCGGGCTCTGCCAGACGCAACGCTTCTCCGTCGGACGCGATGACCTTCTTCAGCAGATGTGGTTGCAGCAGGTATCCTCCGTTGGCGACGGCCGCAGTGACACAAGTCATCTGGATTGGCGTGGTTTCCAGAAACCCCTGCCCAATGGACATATTGATCGTGTCCCCCGGGTACCAGCGTTCCTTGAAGTACTTCCTCTTCCATTCGGGGGAAGGAACCGTACCGGAGACCTCTCCGTGGAGATCAACCCCCGTTGGAGATCCCAGACCGAACTCGAGGGACATCTCGGCCAGACGACGTTGTCCCACCTTCCTCCCTGCCGTGTAGAAGTAGACATCGCAGGACAGCGCCATGGCTGAGTGAATGTCAACAGTTCCATGTCCTGAGCGTTTCCAGCAGCGAAAGGTTCTCCCGAGCTTGTACTTTCCATCGCAGTAGACCGTAGACTTGGCGTCCACCGCACCCGCTTCCAGCGCCGCCGGCAAAGTGATCAATTTGAAAGTGGATCCGGGAGGATATTTGCTGCTGATGGCACGGTTGATGAGCGGTCGACGCGGGTCGTTGACCAACTTCCTCCATGCGGCAGGAGAGACCCTGCCGCTAAAGACGTTGGGGTCAAAATCCGGACTGCTTGCAAGAACAAGTATTTCGCCGTTGCGGACATCCATCGCGATGACGGACCCTCCAGATGCGCGCTTGGCCAACTCCCGCTCAGCGACTGCCTGTGCGCGTGTGTTCAGGGCAAGCATGACGCTGCTGCCCGGAATTCGTGCCTTCTCCCCCAAGTGGCGTGTGGGTCTACCGATGGCGTCGACCTCAATTTGCTCTGCGCCTTTTGCGCCGTGGAGGTATTCGTTGTAAGTGCCTTCTATACCGAACTTTCCAATAAGATCGCCGGCCCGCCATTTGACGGTATCGGCCTTCTCAAGCTCTTCCGGACTGATTTCACCGATGTATCCCAGCGCATGCGCGGCAAAGGCTCCTTGCGAATAGGAGCGAGAGATGTCACTCACAACGTGCACACCGGGTAGCCGCACGCGGTTCTCCTCGATGCGGATGATCGTCGCGATATCAGCATCCGGCTTGATCCTCACAGGATCGAAAGAGCGCGCCGTGCTCCGTTTGAGAATCTCCTCTATTTCCGAGGCCTGCATCCCCAGAAGAGTCGCCAGAAAGTGTATGGTCTCCGATTTCCGCTCTCTCAGATAGGCGGGAATCAGGGACACGGTGTAACTGGAACGACTGGTGACAAGAATTCTCCCGTCACGGTCGTAGATGATTCCTCGAGGGGCGGGAAGGAAGACATTGCGGACGCGAACTCCCTGGGCGCGGGCGTCGAATTCCTTTCCTTTGACAATCTGCAGGTACCAGAGGCGAGCAACCAAACACAGGAACGCGATGAGGAAGAGAGAGCGGAACCCTCGCAGGCGCAGGCCCATCGCCTTCATTTCATGGGGTAGTCGGAGTCTTGTGTCCAAACTCGCGGCCTCTCTGTTCACTTTGGGTGTTGTCAAGTATCCACGAAGACGCAACCGTGGGACATCGATCGACCATCGAGGTCAGGCAAACGTCGCCACTGGCGGGCCGGTCAAGGCGCTCCGGATTCTCCCGGGATCACGGGGGGAGGGAGGCTTGTCACTGGTCTGGTTTCGGGCATCGTCACTGCCGTTTCAGGTTGACTGCTTGTCGACTTGGGGCTGGTGCCCTTTGACCCGCCGACGGGAGCAAACCGCCGCGCAGCTCCGTAAGATCCGTGCAATGGGCACCGTCCGGTGGGCACATCTGCTACCCCAAAGGAGCGGAGAATCGGGCTGGGGCAGTTCTCCGTGGCGAGTTTCCCTGATTCTGCGCACACCGTTACATACTCTTCCTGAACCGACTGAGTGGGGCGAATCGTGTGGATTGTACAATGTCGCTTGGGCCCCTTCCCCGCTGGAAACTCCTCCGAGGTTACCTGAGGGCAGTCGTCAGTTGCCAGTAATCCGCTCTCGGCGCATAACGTCACTGTGTGCGATTTGCCGCTATCTCCTTCCGTTCTGCGCTTGGCGACGAGTGACCCGACCGGGCTGTCATCAAAGCGCTTTTGCTGTGAACGGGTGAGATCGAGCGCTTCTACCATAAAGGTCTTCCAGACCGGCCCGCAGAAGCCCCCCCCCGACGGCCGGGACATGGGGGTATTGTCGTCGTTGCCCATCCACACCCCGCACACCAGATCGGGAGTGAAACCCATAAACCAGGCATCCTTGCCGCCGGAAGTGGTGCCGGTCTTGCCTGCCACTTGGTATCCCTTGATGCGGGCCTGCCTGCCCGTTCCGCTTTCAACTGCGGTAATCAGCATCGACCGGACCGCCGCGGCGGTCTGCGGCAACAGCACGCGCCGAACCCGCGGAACGAGGACTTCAATGGGGCTGCCGGTGTGATCCAGTACTTTGGAGATCGTCGTGGGCTCCGCGCGCAGTCCATTGCTCGCGAAGGCCGCATAGGCAGCAGTGTGTTCGAGCAGCGTGATCCCGGAGGCTCCCAGAGCCAACGGCAGGTAGGGGGCAAGTGGAGAACGAATGCCCATCCGTCTCGCAGTCTGGATCACCTTCTCGACCCCCACCTCATTCATGACTTTCACTGCAACAATATTGATGGAAAGCGCCACTGCTGTGCGGAGCGTGACGGATCCGCGATACCTGCCGTCGTAGTTCTGGGGCCGCCAGGGCCGCCCTCCAGCCCCCGGGTAGGAGACCGGCGAATCCCTGACCACTGAATTGGGCGTGAAGCCCTGATCAATCGCCGTTGCATACACATACGGCTTGAACGATGAGCCCGGCTGCCGCCGCGCCTGTGTGGCGCGGTTCCACTGGCTCTTCTCGAAATCCGTACCGCCAACCATCGCCAATATGCGCCCATCTTTGACGGAGATACACACCAGCGCCACCTGTGAGACCCGATGGCGCTTGACGTTGTTGAGCCCCTTCTTCGCTGCTTTCTCGGCTGCATTCTGTAGATCAAGGTCCATTGTGGTGTAGACCTGAAGCCCTCCCTTGTAAGCCATATCCACTCCGTAGCGACTGACCAGCTCGCGAATGGCGTGTGTCACAAAGTACGGTTTCTTGAAGGTGCGGGCCGAGGGGTCCTGGCGAGGCGCAAGTTTCAGCTCCTCCTCACTGGCCGCAGTGGCCTCGTCCCAGGAGATATATCCTTGCTCCGCCATCTTGGTAAGCACTAACTTCTGGCGACCACGGGCCGCATCGAAATTATCGAAGGGCGAGTAGTGGGACGGGCGACGCGGCAATCCGGCCAACAGCGCCATCTCGCCCATGGTCAGGTCCTTGACCGGTTTGTTAAAATACACCTTCGCGGCCGCCTGCACCCCGAAAGTTCCGCTGCCGTAGCAGACCTCGTTAAGGTACATCTCCAGAATTTCTTCCTTGGAGTAGTGCCTCTCGATTTTGAGCGCCATCAACATCTGTTGCAGGCGGCGCGCAAAGGTCTTCTTCTGACTCAGGTAGATGTTTTTTGCCAACTGTTCAGTGATCGTCGAAGCGCCTTGCGCGTATGGGTCCTGGCTTCGAATGTTATTGACGATCGCGCGCAGGATCGCCTTCGGGTCTGCGCCCACATGGTTGTAGAACCGCTCGTCCTCGACGGCGATGGTGGCCTGTTGCATCTGGATGGGGATGTCGGTGATGGAGACAAATTCCCGGTTTTCAACGTAGAGCTTGGCCAGTAACTGCCCATCCGCTGCGTAGATCCGAGTCGTTTGGTTGGGGACCCAAGCGTCGAGACTGTCGGTGTTCGGTAGACCTGGGGCCACACTGGCGATGGTGCCGGCAATCACGCCGACCATCGCGATAGTGACAACGACAGTGCTTGCGCGGAGCCACGTTAGGAACGTGCGCAACCTCCAGAGCGGTTTTCCGCTCCCAGTACCTGTGGATTTATTATCGGTGCTTGTCATGGGTGTCTGAGAGAAGCGCCCTGGGTTTGGTCTGCGAGGCCCAACCTTTGGAAACTCAACGAGAATTATACACGAAAGCGCCGCGGAATTCCACAAGCACGCTGCACACCCGGCCTTGACGCATGCTCCCGGAAATCGGCGGGGGGGGGAGGAGGGAAGGATGCACGGTTTGCGAAGGGAACAGTGGGTGGATGGGGGTAGGTGAGGCAGAACAGAGGTGCGAGGATTGCTGAGCAATGCCGCGTCAGCGCGCTGGGGGCGTGGTGGGGCGCGCCGCAAACAGAGGGAGGCTGCAGTATTGTTTCGGTGCAGCAGGAATGGAGTTATTAGACCAGCCGTCCCGAGGTGTCGGGACGGGCGGGGTGGCGACGAGTGCGCGAAACTGCTGGGGCTCCAGCTTTGTCAGTGGACATCAGGGAAAAACTCCCGCAGTCCGCATATTTCCATCGGGATATTGGCGCAAGGAAGGTTTCCGGGGGATGGACTTCCGTTCCCCCGCCGTGCCGATGTCGCTCACCCATGCTGCAAGAAATGCCAGCCACCAAGGCCGGGCGGGTCGCCCGGATCGTCCTTGAGCAACTCCTTGTGGTTGTCGGCGACCTTGCGGAACGCTGCGGCGTGTTCCTCGATGATCGCTGGGCGGTAGTGCTTGAACCAGGGGATGGAGTAGGTTCGTGCGGCAATCCCTTCGCTCACCGGCAGGCTGCCGGGGGGTTGTCTCAGGTCTCGATCCGTGAAGGCGATTCTCGTCGGCTTCCCGTGGCCATAAACGTCGAAGGTGTTGAACAGCGGATGCAGGTGCAAAGGCTTGTTGACACCGGGACCACACGGCGTTCCTTCGGCAGCGACCGCCTGGGAAAAGCGCGTCACCGACAGCCCACCCAGTTCTTCGGGCCGGTACAGCCCGCGCGCAGCATACCAGCCGCCCATGGTGCTCTTCGAGCGCTTCGCAGGTCGGTGCGCCTTGAGACCGGGGACACCTTCCAGCAGATCCCAGAAGTAATTCATCGCCTTCTGGATTTCAGCGATCCGCTCATCATAGTGCTTGAGCTGCACGCGACCGACCGCGGAGCTCATCTGGTGCATTCGGTATTTATGGCCACCCAGTGGAAGCCCGGCGAGAGGCTGAAGGTATTTCGTGTTGATGTTATCACCGAAGCGACCGTAATGTCCCCAGGCGATGGCGCGCTCGTAGACTTCTCGATCGTTTGTGGTCAGCATGCCTCCTTCACCAACGGCAAGAGACTTCCCCGACATCAGCGACATGGCCGCGACGTGGCCCATAGTTCCCACCTTGCAGCCTTTGTAGCGTCCTCCCTGAGCATGAGAAACGTCCTCGATCACCTTCAGATTGTGTTTGTCGGCTATCTTCGTGATGCGATCCATGTCGCACGGGTAGCCCACGTAGTGAACGACAACGATGGCCTTTGTGTGATCGGTAATGCGGCGCTCGATATCCTTCGGATCGATACAGAGCGTGTTAGGATCGACCTCGGCAAAGACAACCGTTGCGCCGAGAGAAAAACAAGGCAAGCAGGAGGCCCAGTAGGTGACACTGGGGCAGATGATCTCGTCCCCCACGCCCACCTTCAGCCCAAACATGGCCGCCTGCAGAGCGGCAGTGCCGGTGCTGTGGGCCAGCGCGTATTCTGCCTCCTGCCACGCCGCAAATTCCCTCTCAAATTGCAGTGTGACGTCCCATCCCGACATCGCGCCTCGACGAAGGACTCCCACAACGGCTTCTTCGTCCTCAGGCGTAATGATCGGCCAACTGAACATGTCACCGGGGTCGGTTTGTACCGCCTTCGGGCCCCCATTGATTGCCAGCTTTGACTTCTTCTTTGCCAATGTCTGCTTCCTCCCCGTCTGGGAAATAGCGCCACAGATCCGTCTGATGTGACTGGAGCATTACGCTCGGCACAACAGGCAGAATAGTGTCTCTTTCTGCGGTTGTCAAGCGAGGTTGGATTGTGGGTACTCAGGTTTCAGCATAAGGTCTCAACTATGGAAACCGATATCGGTATTCAGTCATCCAGTCCCTACTGGATACCCAAGCATCTGGCTCTCGATGGTCCTAAGTAAATCATCAAATATATTGTCCCCCCCAAAAAACGCAATGCCTGCAAAGATTTGCCTTCATTTTCGTGTTCTCCGTGATCTCTGTGGTGAGAAAATGGGGACAGAATTCATGACGATCTACTTATGCCGCCGATGCTGAGATTTCTATGAAGTGCGCGAGACCGGGCTTTGACGGCAGTTGTCCAAGTTGTGCTATAATTTCCGATGAATTGTCAGAGGGTGGTGTTTACTCAGTTTTGCTGTCTCGTTGTGTGTCGATCCAGATATTCCGGGGAGTTGCGTATTGCCCCGGTTCCTTGGCGAACGGGAAGGGATGCTCGATTGCCCTCTGATCCCGACTCCAACTTACAGACCGACGTTCTGACGATCATCGCCATCCTGCTGGCCCTGACAGCAGTTCTCGCAGCGACCCAAATCGGGCTGCTGACGATGGGTAGAGCGCGAGCCCGAGAGCTGGATGATGACGGATCACGCGCTGGAAGACTTGCCCTTCGCTTGCTCAATGATCGCGCTCGAACCCTCGTCACCGTTCTTCTGTGCATCACGTCGCTCCTGTTTACTGCAGAAGCTCTGGCCACCTGTGCGACTCTTCACTGGCGCTGGGGTATCGTTTTTCCCCTCATCGTTGTCCCGCTGGTTGTTGTACTTTTTGCCACCGTAGTCCCCATCCTCTATGCGTCACAGGAACCGGAAAAGGTATCCCTGCAAACGGCTCCTCTCCTGTACGCCATATGGATCATTCTTGCGCCAGTGACCGCCTGTATTGATTGGACGGCGCGACGCCTGGTGCGATCAGTCGGCGGAGGACCACACGTGGACGAATCCACGATGACCGAGGATGAAATTAAGACTGCCATCGATGAGGCAGAAGAAGTGGGTCTGATCGAGGCGCAGGAACGGGAGATGCTGCACGGCGCTCTGGAATTCTCCGAAAAAACTGTAAGAGAGGTGATGGTCCCGCGAAGTGAGATCGTGGGGGTTCCCGCCACAGCGACACTTCAGGAAGTGATGCAGATCATTGCTCAGGAGAAGCATTCACGCATCCCCGTATACCGCGCGACCCTCGACGATATTTGCGGAGTCATCTACGCGAAGGACATACTCAAGCACATCCGTCTCAGGCAAATGTCATTGGCAGCAGAGCAGGTTGCGCGTCCGCCGTTCTCCATCCCGGAGATGAAACGGGTGGACGCTCTGTTCGAAGAATTGCAGCAGAAACATCGTCTAATGGCCATTGTCGTGGGAGTGGATGGAGGCACTGCCGGTCTGGTCACCGTCGAAGACCTTCTCGAAGAGATTGTAGGAGATATCCTCGACGAACACGACGAGGCGGAGCAGGAATGGGAGCAAATCGACGAGAATACATGGCTGGTGGATGCTGGCATGTGCCTTCGGAAGGTCAACCGGCTATTGGGCATCCATCTGCCCGGGAATGGATACCAGACGCTGGCCGGACTGATACTGGAGCACACAGGGCACCTGCCCAGTGCAGGACAAGAGATCGCCGTGGGAAACGCGCGCGTTGTCGTCGATGAAACAGACGGACAGAGGATCGCCAGGGCGCGACTGGTGAGAACGGTGGAGTACCACTCTGATCCGGACGAGAGGGAGTCAGGGAAGTAGAGATGCAAAACAACACGATTGCAGTCCTGCTGCACGCGCTTGGCATCTTCGTCTGTCTGCTGGGCATCGCCTTCTTCAGCGTCTGTGAGGTCGCGCTGGAGTCGGTGAACAAGATCCGATTGAGAGGTTTGGCGGAACCCGCGTGCGCCGATGCCGATGAGATCGCTACGGCACATCACCTCGCGCGCGAGTCACAACCATACCTCGCTGCTGTGGTCGTGGGGACGAACCTTCCGATTCTCCTCGCGGCAATGCTGATCACTCATCTCGTCGATCATGTCTTCCGCCGACCAGACCTTCTCCCGTGGTGCATTGTGGGAGCAGTGTTGACTATCGTCACGCTCTTTGAGCTGGCCCCAAGAATCTACACAACCCACAACGCGGAACGCGTCACTCTCCGTCTGGGACGATTCGTGCGATTTACGCTGGGGATGTTCCGCCCGATGGCACGGTGCATCATTTCGGTGGGGAATGGACTGTTGCAGATTCTCGGAGCTCGGCCGGGCGTGTTGCACGACACTGTCTCAGAAGAGCAACTGAAGGACCTCGTGGTGCAGGGGGAGGAGGAGGGTGTGTTGCAACGCCCTGAAACCCGCCTCATGGAGAACATTTTCGGCTTCCGCGAAACCCTGGCGCGCGAGGTGATGGTGCCGCGTCCCGACATCGTGTGCCTGCCGACGACGGCTTCCCTCGAGGATGCACTGGAGACGATCGAGACGACCGGGCTGTCGCGGATTCCCCTCTTTGTTGACACTTCAGACAACATTGCGGGGGTCGTCTATGTCAAAGACCTTGTTGTCGAGTTCCTTTCCGATGCGTGTCCACGATCTCTCCGGGAATTGGCACACTCCGTTGTGTTTGTTCCGGAAACAAAGAAGGCCGACGACCTGTTCCGGGAGATGCGAAGCCAACGCACACAACTCGCCATCGTTGTAGATGAACACGGTGGCACCGCCGGTCTCGTGACGATCGAGGACCTCGTGGAGGAGATCGTCGGTGAAATTGTTGACGAGCACGACCAGGAGGAAAGCAAGGTCCGACAAGTTTCCGGGAACGAATTCATCGTGGACGCAAGCATTGATATCCATGACTTGGAGAGTGAACTCGGTATTGACCTGCCCGAAGGCGACTTCGACACGCTGGGGGGATTCATCTACGACCAGATTGACCGAGTCCCGTCCACCGGGGAAACGGTCGATACGGACGACGCCCGTTTCGTAGTCCAGCAGGTGCGACGCAACCGTATTCTCCGAGTCAAACTGATACGCCGGGATTCGCAAAATGAGCAAGGGAGAACGAGCAGAGATTGAAACTGGGAAAACTGAAGAGATACTTTATCGCAGGCGTGTTGGTTCTAGTGCCATTGGTGGTCACTGTCTACGTCTTTATGGTCGCCTTCACATTCCTGCAACATACCGTCGGGAGGCATGTTGATTCCCTCATTCAGCATCTCTTCCGCGTTCGCGTACAGGGGATCGGGGTGGCGGCAAGTGTCCTCACCATATTGCTTGTGGGTGTGCTGACATCCACCGTTATCGGCAGCCGGCTATTTCGGTATGGTGAACGCATCTTCAGCAGAATTCCCGTGGCTCGAGCGATCTACCCCTCCGCCAAGCAGATCATCGAGTTTCTCCTGTCACCGAAGGACCCTCGGTTCCGCAAAGCGGTCGCCATTCCCTACCCTGTGCGGGGAGAGTACGCTATCGGTTTCCAGACGGGAGTGGCGCCTCCGGAAGTCGGAGAGGCTGTCGGCACGCGGATGGTCACGGTTTTTGTTCCCACTAGTCCGTCTCCCATTACCGGCTTCACCATTCTGGTACCTTTAGACGCAGTGATCCCTCTGGACATGAGTATCGAAGAGGCGTTAAAATTCATCGTTTCCGCAGGGGTGCTGGTGACCGAGAACAGAAACGCCGTAAGCGCTGTCCCGACCGCGTCCATTTCCCGCGACGACGTTTGTACGGAATCAAGCACTGATACTCGTTACGGATGAAAATCCATCTTTCCCCCTCACCCTGCCCTTTCCCCATCGGGGGAGAGGGTCGGGGTGAGGGGGTGTTTTCACCCGTAACAAGTATAGACGCGACAGGAGCGCGGGGAAAAAGAGAATTCGCAAACCAAGGAATGTCGTGGAGACCGCCCCCTGCCTACATTCGTCACGTTGCGGGCCCACTCCAACGGAAGGGAGATTGCGGATTGGCTGTAAAAGTCAAAATCAAGAAGAAAACTCCTACCTTGACCCCGGATGACTTTGCGGTGCCGGGGGATCGTAGCGCCCGCCAGATGGCTTACTTGTCATTCGTGGTGGTATCACTCATACTGATCGGCATTGCTTCATCGTTCGGATTCAGGGACAAGAATCCGAGCTGGATTCCCGCAATCGCGGTGACGGTCTGGGTCATTGTTCCCTGGTGGATTTTTTACATACTGCTGCCGCGCCGCTACCGCAGCCGGATTGGTCTGAAGAACCGGGCAATGCCCACGCACCACCCTGAGATCCGCGACCTGGTCTCACGGCAGGCTCGCATGCTCGGAGTCAAGGAACCCGAGGTGTTTGTCATCGATGACGAAGTTGGATGGATAAAGACCTTCAGCGCCGGTCGCCCATACATCGTTGTAACCAAACCTATCATTGAGTTGCTCAAGCCAGCGGAGTTTGCCTGTGCCGTTCTCCGCGAGTTGGGGAAAATCAAGAGTGGGCACGTGCGGGCATTCTCCCTGCTTCACTTCATGGGCAGCACCCCTCGCTTCCTGCGTGGCATCTTCTGCATGCCCGTGTGGTTTCTCCACTTGCTGCTCTGGCAGAATTGGGAAGACGAAGCAGAGGAGACGCTGGATCGACTCCTGCTCATCTATACGCGCAACGCGCGTCTATGCGCGTCAACGATATTGAAGATGGAGGTCGAGCGCGACCCGGTGGTCAACATCTCCCCCGACGAGGTGGAGGACTACCTGAGGCAGCACGACCCTCTACAGGCCACATCGCTTCAGGTTAGCGCTCATTTCAAGATGGGGACGACCATCCACGACAAGCCGGAACTAAATGAACGTCTCAAGTCGTTCGTGGTCTTTACGCAGTCGGATGACTACAAGAACCTGGTGCAGAAGCTGAAAGAGGTCGTCGAATCCCAGAAACCGAGAAAGTGAAGCGGGGAGAGGGTCGGCCTCTGTGGGTTCTCCGTAAGAATCTATCCGACGGGTCGGCTTCCGGCGACGGCTATTTACTCGGACTCGGGATAGGATCCGAGAGTTTTGACAAACGGGCATTGAGATCGCAAAGCATCGAGGACGCGCGCCACCGGCGCGTCCTCCTCGTGGCCTTGGAAATCGATGAAGAAGAGGTATTCCCACGGCATCACGCGGGTCGGTCGGGATTGGATCATAGTCATATTGACGTCTTCTGCGTCCAGGTACCCAATCGCTCTGTGAAGGGCCCCGGGTTGGTGAGGGACGGAGAGAACAATAGATGTCTTATCCCTGCCCGTTGGACGGTTCACGATTTTCCCGATCACCAGGAACCGCGTGCGATTGTTGGTGTTGTCCTCAATATGTTCCTGCAATATGTCAAGCTCGTACACCTGGGAAGCGAGATCGGTACCGATGGCAGCAGCTCCCTCTTCGGTTTTGGCGAGTTCGGCCCCGCGGGCGGTGCTGCTAACGGAGTGCACGGGAACGTGAGGCAAATGCTTCGAGAGCCACACCTGGCATTGTCCGGGGACATGTGGGTGGGAGTATATCTTCGTGATGCACTCCAGCGGGTACCTTGACAGCAGGCAGAGATGGATGGGGAGGTAGGTTTCAGCGCAGATTCTGAGCTGAGTCGTGACGAAGTTGTCGAGGGAACTGGTCACTGCTCCTTCCGTTGAGTTCTCGATGGGCACCACGCCAAAGTCGGCCTTGTCCTGCTCAACTTGCGCGAACACGTCAGGAATCGTTGAGAGCGGTTCCATGGTAACCGATGAGCCGAAATGTTTCTGGCAGGCCACCTGGGTAAAGGATGCGTCCGGGCCGAGGAATGCGACGCGGTGTTGTCTCTCCAGTGAACGACAGGCAGCAATGATCTCTCGGTAGATGTCCTTCAGGTGCTTGGGCATCAGAGGTCCCTGATTGTGAGAAAAAACGCGGTCCAGAACTGCTACCTCTCTTGCCGGGGAGTAACACTCGTGACCCTTTTCCGACTTGAGGTTGCCGATTGCCTTTGCGTGCTTGGCGCGCGTGTTCAGAAGCTCAACGATCTCATGATCGACGGCGTCGATGGCATTGCGCTCCCTCAACATTTTTCCAGCCCAGTCCGTATCTGCATCCATCTACAACCCTCCATGACGCCAGCGACCCATCATAGCATAACGGTCATGGAAATTCCATAAACGGGTGAACTCATGGTTAACGAAGAATGGTACCCCCCCAGACGACGCTACTGGAAGGACGCAACTCAAAAGGAACAGGATATCCCCGGCGACCTGTGGGTGAAGTGCACCGACTGCGGAACCATGCTCTACCGGAAAGAATTCGAGAAGGAGCTGCGTGTCTGCCGCAAGTGTGGGTATCACTTCCGACTGAACGCATGGGAACGAATCGCCATCACCGTGGACGAAGGAACCGTCATCGAGTATCACGACAATCTGGAGGCCGCCGATCCGCTGGACTTCCCGGACTATAAGGACAAGGTGCGGAAGGCACAGGCAACGACCCTCCTCAAGGACGCCGCAGTGGTGGTGCAAGCGGAGATCGAGGGCTATCCTCTCGTCATGGCAGTGACCGACTCGACGTTCATGATGGGCAGTATGAATTCGGTTGTGGGTGAGAAAATCACGCGCGCGATGGAGATGGGCATCGAGAAGCGCCTGCCGGTTCTCGCCATCTCCGGATCCGGAGGAGGCGCCAGAATGCATGAAGGTCTGCTTTCGCTTATGCAAATGGCCAAAACCTCCGGGGGAGCAGCGCGATTGCGCAAGTTCGGGATTCCGTATATTGTTCTCCTCACCAATCCTTCGATGGCTGGAGTTCAGGCGAGTTTTGCATCGCTGGGAGACGTCATCATCGCGGAGCCAGGGGCGCTGATTGGCTTCACCGGGCCGCGTGTTATTGAGCAGACCCTCAAAATCAAGCTGCCCCCCGACTTCCAGAGCTCCGAGTTCCAGTTGGCTCACGGCATGTTGGACGCTGTGGTTCCCAGGAGCGCCCTCCGCGCAACGCTGGCCCAGCTTCTGGAATTCTTCAACGGTTGAGATACAGCGGAAAGCGAGGAGAATCCATGTTAAGTCGTTGGCTACCTATTGAAAAGCCGCTGGTCGAGATTGAGCAAAAGATCGAGGAACTCACTCGTCTCCAGGAAACGAAGGAGATCGACAGCAGCGTCAAGTTGAGCCAGCTCTGCAAAAAGCGGGATCGGCTGATCCCCGAGATCTTTTCCAAAATGACCCCCTGGGACAAGGTATTGATGGCGAGGCACCCGCAACGACCCTACGCCCTCGATTACATCAACGCCATCTGCGGCAGCTACTTTGAGATGCACGGAGATCGGCGCTACGGCGATGATCCAGCAATTGTCTCCGGACTCGGGCGTCTGGATGAACGGTCTGTGGCCATCATCGGGCATCAGAAAGGGCGAGACACGAAAGAGAGGCAGTTTCGCAACTTTGGCTCCGCCATGCCGGAAGGTTACCGCAAAGCGGTTCGGGTGATGCAGTTGGCGAACACCTTCGGGAAGCCCATCGTTTGCCTGGTCGACACCCCGGCCGCTGCCTGCCTGACGGAAGCAGAAGAACGCGGCATCAGCGAGGCCATCGCCCGGAGTCAGATGGAGATGTTCACTCTGCGGGTGCCGGTTATCGTCATCGTCATCGGAGAGGGCGGCAGCGGAGGCGCGATCGGCATCGCCGTTGGCAACCGGGTCTTCATGCTGGAATACGCCATCTATTCGGTGATTCCACCGGAGGGGTGCGCGTCCATCATCTGGAGGGACTCCAGCCGGGCAGCGGAGGCGGCGGCGGCTCTCAAGGTGACTGCCCAGGACGCGCTGCGATTCGGGATCGCCGACGAGATTATACCGGAACCTCCCGGCGGCGCACACAGAAACTTTGACACGATGGCGCTTACGCTGAAGACAAAGATCATTGCGACATTGGATGAGTTGGGGCAACTCTCCCCCGAGGAGTTGGAGGAATCGCGGTACCAGCGTTTTCGCAAGCTGGGTGTGTATCAGCAGACTGTCGAGAAGGCCGTCGTGACACAAACCACGGCGCCCGTGACTCCGCCCGACAATGGTTCAGGCCGCGCGCCCGAGGAGATCCTGGCGGAAGAGAGCGTGCCACCGGAACCACTTCCAGCATCCGCGGAAACCTGAGCCTTCCGCGGAATTCCTGCTACCACGCACAATTCAGCATACAGGAGGTTACACTTTGATGTCCCCATATCCCGGCGAATTGAGTGTCCCTGCTCGCGTCCTTCTCGGGCCAGGTCCCAGCGAAGTTCACCCCAGAGTTCTGCGCGCCCAGAGTGCACCCCTGGTGGGGCACCTCGATCCATTCTTCCTGGATCTCGTCAATCAGGTGAAAGATCTGCTGCGATGGGTTTTTGAGACTGAAAACCGAATGACATTCCCCGTTTCAGGAACCGGCACCGCCGGAATGGAGAGTTGCTTCGCAAACCTGCTCGAACATGGTGACCGTATATTGGTGTGCGTGAACGGGTACTTCGGCACACGGATGTGCGACATAGCGGTCCGTTGCGGCGCCGAGGTCACTCGCATCGACCAGGAGTGGGGGAAGGCGTTCGAGCCATCGGCCATCGCCAACGCGCTAAAAGACAACGCCTTCAAGGTCGTTTCCATTGTTCACGCTGAGACCTCCACCGGTGTGCTGCAACCACTGGAAGAAATCAGCAGACTGGTACACGACGCGGGTTCAATGCTGCTGGTTGATACGGTCACCTCACTGGGGGGATGTCCTGTGGAAATCGACAAGCAGAACATCGATGCCACTTACAGCGGGTCGCAGAAATGCCTGAGCGCACCGCCGGGGATTTCTCCCGTGTCCTTTTCTGAGATGGCCATGGACTGCATCCGGCGCCGGAAGACCGCGGTGCAATCGTTCTACCTCGACATGACCCTGATCGACAAGTACTACGGGTCGGGTCGAGCCTATCATCACACCGCCCCGATCAGTTCCGTGTATGGATTCTACGAAGCGCTGCGGCTGGCGCACGAGGAAGGCTTGCAGCGACGCTTCGAGAGACACCAGCGAAACCACCGAGCTCTGGTCGCCGGGCTTGAGGCGATGGGGCTCTCGATGCACGTCGACGCGAGTGAACGCCTATGGATGCTCAACACCGTTCAGGTCCCGGAGGAAATCGACGACGCCGATCTGCGAACCCAACTCCTCACCGAGTACGGCATCGAGATCGGCGGCGGGTTGGGTGACCTCAAGGGGAAGGTTATGCGCATCGGGCTGATGGGGCACAGCTCCAACCGGAGGAATGTGACGTTGCTGCTTTCGGCGTTGTCCGTTCTGCTCAACCAGAGAGGAATCAAGGCTGATGCAGACACGGCACTGGCCGCTGCAGGTGAAGCCTTTGAGTCGTGAGCGCGGACTCACAGAGTCCGAACAGTCTCATCGACTGCTCCACACAAAATCAATGGGAGAAATGATTATGAATGAGTCAGGGATCGCTCAATCTCTCGATGCCCTCGTCGTGGATGGTACTCGACCACGGGAGATCGTTGCTCCCACTTCATCCCAGGAAACCGCGGAAGTATTGAGGGAAGCTGGCGGGAAGGGCAGGGGCGTTATCCCGGCCGGGAACGGAACGAAGCTCCACATCGGCAACCCTCCAACCCGATATGACTTGGCTCTCTCAACCCGAGGCATGACCCAGTTGGTTGACCTCGACCCGGAGAACCTCACGGTGACTGTTCAGGCTGGAATGAACTTCGCTGAGTTGCAGCGCATCGTCGGAGAAAAGCGCCAGTTTGTCCCCATCGATCCACCTTCGACAGACAGAGCGACCGTGGGTGGAGTGACCGCGGCAAGGTCCTGCGGACCGCGTCGATTTGCCTGGAAGAGTCCGCGAGACATCATTCTGGGAATGGAGGTTGCGTTGGCGAACGGCGAGGTTGTCAAAGTGGGCGGAAAAGTCGTGAAGAATGTTGCGGGGTACGATGTCACCAAACTCTTCGTGGGTTCCTTCGGAAGTCTCGGAGTCATCACTGCGGTAACGCTGAAAACGATGGCGCTGTCGGAGACTAACGCAACCATCAGCGGCTCAGTCGCCAGCCTGACTTCCCTGCGGAACGCCGCGTCTCAGTTGCTTGACAGCCACCTTATGCCGACGGCCATTGTGGGGATGAACGGCGCCGCGGCAGCTCGCATCGGTGTGGGAAACAGAGCAGCGCTTGTTGTCACGTTCGAGGGGCTTGAGCGGGCCGTCACGCGACAGACTACGGAAACCCGCGATCTCATGGACGCCCACGGCGTTCAGAACCTCGGAATCGCGACGGACAGCACCCGCATCTGGCAGCAGGTAGCTGATTTTGCGGTTCCACCATGCTCTCCACAGCAGCCGGGAGAACCTGCGACAGTTCGAGCCGTTGTGAAGTGCGCCCTGCCGCTGACTGAGATGAGCGAATTCATGCAACAGACGGAACAAATGGCAGAGGAGGCAGGGCTGGAAGCAGAAGTCGTCGGCTGGCTGGGAACGGGAACCGTTTACGTCAGGGCCGCTTGTGACGTGAGCCACAACACCAAGCTGCCAGGTTTCGCTCAACGGATTGCAGCGGACGCGCAGGAAAGGCAGGGGCACTGCGTTGCCGAATATCTGCCACCGGAGACGAAACACGCCATCGACGTGTGGGCCTGCCTCCCTCGAGAGCAAACGCGATCTCAAGACGACTTTGAATACACACGCAAAATCAAGGAGCAAATGGACCCCCACTCCACCTTGAGTCCCGGGCGGTGGCTTGGGCGTCTCTGAGACGGACAGCGCGAACTCGCAGAGTTCGAAGATTCCTGACGACGAACACGCGGGAGTTTGTGTCTGTCAAGTAAGCTTCGCGACCAGCGCCTCAAGCGCTCCGCTACTTCTGCCGCGCACGCAAACGCTCTTCTGCCGCGACTTGTGTCCCGCTGTAATTTCAATCTGTGACTTGGGGACCCCCAGCCAGTTGGAGAGGGTCTCGACTACGGCGCGGTTGGCTTCGCCCTTGTCGGGTGCAGCGGTGACGTGAACGATTAACGCTCCGGCGCGGATTCCCTCCACCGAGTTCCGGCGCGCCTTTGGCTTGACAGAAACCCGACAACGGATGCTGCCGTCGCTCTCATGGACTTCAAGGCTGTGAGAATGAGCGGTCACGATGCTCCCGCCTGCCACTATGTCTCCGCGTGTGCACCCACCATCGCCCAGTCGATGAGACGCGCCCTGGGGGTGGTCACGTCCCCATCGACGACGGAGTTCCCATTCCCATCACCCCGCGTAGCGAAGTGGTCAGACCTATCGTCGGTGTCACACGTTGCTGCGCTCAACTGCTGGTCGGGATCGGTCTCAGCGGACAGGTTCCCATGGAAGGTCGGAGGGATCTCCGCCTCCGGAGGGTCAATCTGATGCCGATCCAGCATCTTGTGGTAGGTCTCGAGTAGCGCCTTGAACTCCAACTCAAAACACACTCTCTGCTGTCGGAGGTCCGACATACTTACTTCCAGTTCGGCGACCTGGGAGCGGGCCTTGTCGGTCATCGCACGGCTCTGGTGTTCTGCGTCAGCCACGATCAGCTCCGCCCGCTTCTCGGCCCCCCGCTTCGTCTCTTCCGCGGTTCGCTGAGCGACCACCAAGGCGTTCTGCATCGTTTCCTCGATACGCTCGAACTGCCCCAGGCGTTGTTGCAGAGTTTCCACCTGATCCCGCAGGTGCGCATTCTCTGTGACTACCTTCTCAAAATCCTGCGAGGCCTGACGCAGAAAATCCTGCACCTCATGATCGTTATATCCCCGGAATCCGCGACGAAACTCGCGATGTAATATGTCCAGTGGGGTTACTGGCATGGGATGCACCTCGATTCGGAATGCTTTCTCGATCATTCGTATTGCCCAAGCTCAACGGAACGCTCGGTGGCGGCTTTCACGGCGTTCATAACGGTGGCGCGGAACTTACCGCGCTCCAATTCATAAATCCCGGCAATGGTCGTCCCCCCCGGGGAAGTCACCATGTCCTTCAGTGCGCCAGGATGTCTTCCAGTTGTCAGCACCATCTCCGACGCGCCCTTGACGGTCTGCGCCGCAAGTTGAGCCGCCACCGACCGGGGCAGCCCCATGCGGACGCCCGCGTCTGAAAGGGCTTCAATAAAGAGATAAACGTAGGCAGGTCCACTCCCACTCAGCCCCGTCACCGCGTCGAGCAGCTTCTCATCCACTTCCACGGCAATCCCCACCGCCTTCAGAAGTGCCGCGGTGATCGCGAGGTGCCGGTCGGTGGCGTGGGTTCCCGCGGCGAATCCCGACGCCGACTGTCCTACCAGACAAGGAGTGTTTGGCATCACGCGAATGACGGGAACGCCTTCCCTCACCAGTGACTCGATCCGACTGATGCAGACGCCCGCCGCGATCGAGACAAGCAGTTGCGAAGGGTCGAGCGCGCCTCCGACCTCGCTCAACACGGCGGGCACAATGTTGGGTTTGACGGACAGCACAACCACCGAAGCATTCCGTACCGCCCGCCGATTGCTGGTAGTCGTCCGAACGCCTGTCTCCTTCTTAAGCGTGCTCAGGGCCGCGGAGTCAATATCCGCAGCGACAATCTGCAGGGGATTGTAGTCGGCTCCGGTAATCAGCCCTCTGATTAGCGCCTGCCCCATGGCCCCGGCGCCGAGAAAGGCGACGATACTGTTGTCAGGCATTCTGAACTCCCCCCTGTTGTCTCTCGCCATCATGAAGGGCAAAGTAGTACCGGGTCTACGAGTTGCAGGAAAACAAGCTGGCACGCTCGAAGGAATCGGACCCGGTCTGCTGCCGATCGTTGATCTGTGTGGCTTGCGGTGCAGCCCTCAGACTCTCTCTGAAGCCGTTGAGAAACAGCCCATGGTCCTCGAGGTGGCTCTTCTCTTCGGAAGTGATGTAGAAGTCCTGAGGCAGGAATAGGAAGAGGCGTTCCCCCACCTTATGGGAGTGGCCGTCCACGCCGCAGCAAACACCGGACAGCACGTCGACCATGCGGCGTCCCATGTTCGAATCAACATTCTGGAGGTTAACGAAAATCGCCGCTCCGGACTTGAGGTAATCAGCGGCAACTGCCGCATCATCATAGGACGCGGGCTGGAGGGTGTAGATGGACTTCTCCCGGGGAGATGGGAACTTCAGCAGCTTGATCTGGCGCTTCCGAGTAGGCGCGGCGTTACCGTTACCGTTACCGTTCTCTTCTTCCTCATAGTCTTCCTCATAGTACGCGTTCTGATACTCCATGCCCAATAGGTTCTTCATTGCTGCGACGAAACTCATAGCTTTGCTGCCTCCTTGATGTGATGTCTACTGCTTGGATGCCGTCTTGCCGTAGTGCGATGTTTTTTCGTGGCGTGTAGAATTAAGTCTGGGGCATTTTTCCCTGGACCGCTCAACTTCGGGGGCCGAAGATGCCAGTGCCTACCCGAATGATATTTGCCCCCTCCTCAATAGCGACGTCAAAATCATTGGTCATTCCCATGGAAAGGTATTGCATACTAACTCTGGAAATGCCTCGATGGTCCATTTCATTTGAGAGAGTTCTCATTTCCCGGAAATCGCGCCTGCTCTCTTCCGGGTTTTCTCGAGCCGGCGGAATTGCCATCAAACCAACCACAGCAATGCCTGGCAACCCACTGATGGCGGACAGCAGCTCCGCCAATCTCTCGGGAGCAACGCCCGACTTGCTCTCCTCGTAACCAAGATTCACTTCCACCAGACCGCGAATCACTCGGCCAACCAACACTGCACGCTTGCTGATTTCTTCCGCCAACCCGACTCGGTCCATCGAATGCACCCAGTCGAACACCGGCACAACCTGTCGAACTTTGTTGGTTTGCAGATGACCTATGAAATGCCGCTCGATTGACGCAGGGAGCAAGCCAACTTTCTCCAGTGCTTCCTGAACGTAGTTCTCACCGACATGCTTCAGCCCGGCTTCCACTGCCTGACAGATGCGTTCAGGCTTCACCTGTTTGGCTGCTCCAACGATAATGACTTCCTTCGGGTCGCGCCCCGCGCGTTCACATGCGAGCTCCACGCGCTGTCCGATTGCCCTGAAGTTGTCGCCAACTGTCATCATCGCACTTCACTTGAGTGACGATGATTATAACAAATGCAGAGGGTCAATACAAATCGACGTAAGAATGTGGGGGAATTGTTGTTGCGAAGGTCGTCTCTCCGCGAGACTCCCTTTCTCAACCGGAGTCTTTTGGCCGGTGCGAGGCCCAGGGGTGCGCAAATACTCCTGCGTCACGCTAACGAGGGGTGGCAGCAAGGAATCTTGCCGCCCTCATACCGAATCCCCGCCTCAGTAGAGCGAGGGGCGATCGACTTGCGCGGGGTCGCTTGTGGGTGTTTGCCGAACGTGCCGTCTATGCGGCGCCGCCCGCGATGGCTGGCACAATGGACACCTCGTCTCCATCCTTGACCGGGGTATCCAATCCGTCCAGAAAGCGCACGTCTTCTTCATTGACGTAGATATTCACGAAGCGTCGCAACTTGCCACTCTCTTCGCACAACCTGTCCTTGATTCCGGGATATTCCTTCTCCAGTCCGTCGATGATCTCAGAGAGCTTTTCACCATCGAGCTGGATCTCCCCCTGGTCTCCCGTCAGTTTCTGCAACGGTGTCGGTATGCGTACTGCAATGCTCACGGTTCTTCACCTCTTCGGATTGTTGACGATCGTCCGCAGACAAATCGTCGGTGTCGGGAGTCCACTGCTCCCTGCCGCCAAGCGGCCACGTCATGAATTCTCAGCTCCCCAATGCGGTGGCCGGGAAACCATGTATAATCTGAACTGATTCCGGGGGTTCGTAAACAACCGGGTCACTATTCTATCTCTTAGAGGCGGGTTGCGCAACAGACGCTCCCATGCCCTGCCATTAGGCTTCGCCGCGCGCGATGGCAGCAGACTGAATCTGGTCGGTTTTCTTGAAGCGCGGGTGAGGGCGGCTCGACTCGAACTCTCCGAGTTCGCGGAGTTTCGCCTTCCCTGGATATTTCGTTCGGCGTGATCCCAACGAGTCGGGATAGACAATTCTCTTGAGGTGGCGCTCGTCCGGAGGACAGGTGTCACAGCGGTACCGATGTCCGCTCTCTCCCCCTGAAGCGCACGGTCTCGCTGTACCCCACGCGTTGCAGGAGTTCGGCAGCAAGATTGTAGTGCCTCCCGATGTGGCTGGTCTGGTGGGCATCGTCGTTGATTAGAACAGGAATGTTCCGCTCAATACACTGTGCGAGAATCGTTTCCGACGGATAGGCTTCTGCGCAGGGCTTGTCCCAGCCTGCTGTGTTCACCTCGACGGCGAGGTCTGCCGCTGCGATGGCATCCAGCGCATCGGTAATCCTGCCCGACAGGTCGATGGTGGGGTAGTAGGCAAACTTCTTAGGAAGGTCAATGTGACCCAGGAAATCAACCCGCCCCCACTCAGCAAGCTGCCGTAGACGTGTCCAGTAAGCCTCATGAACCCCGTCTATCTGGTCCTGCGTCAGCGGCGTCCAGTAGGAAGCATCCGCGTCGACAGGAAAGTCGTCCACGTAGTGAATAGACCCAACGATGTAATCGAGTCGCCCAATGTGAGACCCCAGTCGCTTCTCCAGTAGTCCACACGTTTCTGGAAAGAAGTCGATTTCCACGCCGAGCCGAACCGGCACCCGGGCACCCTCACGCACCTCGCAGACATCGTCCAGATACTCCGAAACCGATGCCAGCGGCATGGACCAGTCGACCTCCACGCCGTCCGGACGGAGAACAAAATGGTCCGACACGCCGTACTCCGCCGCTCCCGCGGCTTCCGCGGCAGCGACCATCCCTTGGATGGAACACTTTCCGTCGCTCCAGCGGGAATGGGTGTGCAACGATGCGTACATAATTCAATCTCCTTGTGGCAGACCGCGCTCACGTACTGGGGACCCACTACGGGAGCCGCTACGGCCTGCATACTGGACAAGGCTCGTACTTGTTCTGGAGTGCTTGCTCCCTGTCCGGAAAAGCAATCATCTCCTTCGCTTCAGGGATGTCGGGGCAAAGTGGACGATGGAAGACTCTTCGGCGCGTATCTCCAACAAACTGGCGGGGCGACGATGGGAGATCAACGAGCGTTTCCCCAACTGGAGTAATGGCTTTCCGAGAGGATGTTGGCGCACCTCCACCGGGTTCCCCCCAGCCCTCCACCGCCTCGGGGGACGCGTCGGGTGCCGATTTCGCTGACGCAGACGGCGGGGGGGGAGCTCGAAGGGATTGGGTGGGCTGAGGGTGTAGCTCCTCGGAGTTCCGGTACTGGAAATAGGTGATGACCGCGCCAACCGCCACATACAAAACGATCAGACCGCCACACCCCAGACAGCCTTTAAGGGCGATGTTGGCGGGGCGTATTGCCTTCTTCTTCTCACTGCGCATGCCGCTCCGCTCTCATTTCAGAAACGGATTGGAGGACTTCTCCCGCTCGACGGTCGTTTCCGGCCCATGTCCGCAGTACGCCGTGGTGTCCCCGGGCAAGGTGAGCAGTTTCGTCCGGATCGACGCGATCAACTGAGCATGGTTCCCTCCGGGCAAATCGCTTCTGCCCACCGATCCGGCAAACAGCGCGTCACCCACAAACACCGTCCCCTCACCTTCGCAGTAGAAAGCCGCGCCACCCGGAGAATGGCCGGGGATGTGCAGAACTGAGAACTCCATCGCCCCAACCGTCAGCGCGTCCCCGTCCTGCAGCACGCGGTCCGGCGCTGGAGAAGGCTCACCAATATCGACGCCCATCCAGAAACACTGGTCGGTCAAGGCCTCTAACAGGTCTATATCTCCTGCATGGATTGCCAGCACGCCGCCGGTCTCTCGAATGAACTGCGCGTTCGAATATATGTGGTCCCAGTGCCCGTGTGTATTCAGAATCCAATCGACGTTCCACTCACGCTGCCTGACAGTATCGAGCATTTCGTCGCTGTCGATGCCCGGGTCGATGATGAGACACCGCCCAGACTCTACATCGCCCACGATGAAGCCATTCGTGTCTACCGGCCCGAATACATGCTTGCTGACAATCACGCCATCACGTTTCTTCGCGTCGTCCGTGGTGCCCTGGGAGCATAGTAGGAGGTTGGGGCAGGCAAGGATCACGTGCCCTTGCCGGTAGCCGGGGTTACATCCGGGTTGTCTTCGAAGTACTGTGCGTTGATCTGGATATATTCTTCCCACTCCGCGGGGACGTCGCCCTCCTCGAAGATGGCTTCCACCGGGCACTCCGGCTCACAGGCCCCGCAGTCGATACATTCCTCCGGATGGATATAGAGCATCTTCTCGTCCTCGTAGATGCACTCAACCGGGCATACATCCACACAGGCCTTGTCCTTGGTGTCGATGCACGGTTCACAAATAATGTACGCCATTGCAGACCACTCCTCCTATTCGATCCGTCACTTCAGCCCATCGGCAGCGGAACCGATGAGTCACGTAACAAATTGACCTATGGGGATGTATTTGACAAGACCACGCCATGTCCGGTTCGGGCATGGCATCGAGAACGCCAAATCATCCGCCGATACGTTCAGCAACTGCTTTGGCCACCGTGTAAATGTCACCGGCTCCCATGGTGAGAATGAGGTCCCCCGGGGCGGCGATACTCATCAGACGTTCGCAGATTGCGTTCCTGTCGGCGATGTACTCGACCGGTCTACCGTCAGTGTTCCGTCGAATGGCAGCCGCAACGGCCTCACCGGTGACCCCCGGAATGGGATCCTCATGGACCCCGTAGATTTCGTTAATGATGACGTAATCCGCGTCCGCAAAAGCCCGACCGAAATCTTCACAGAGCGCCTTCGTTCGGGAGTAACGATGGGGTTGGAACACCGCTATCACGCGCCCGGGCTCAAACCCTTTTGCTGCGGCCAGAGTTGCGGCAACCTCGGAGGGGTGGTGGGCGTAGTCGTCAACGATCCAGATGTCGCTCGTCTTCAGGATCGTCTGCCAGCGGCGGTTGATTCCGCGAAACTGCGGCAGAACCTCCGCGATCAGCCCCATATCCACACCGACCGACTCACACATCGCTATCGTGCCCAATGCGTTAAGGACGTTGTGCCTTCCCGGGACGCTCAACTCCATCTCCTGCGTAACTCCCGCCCTCTTCTGCAACTGGAAGGCAACTCCCGTCAACGTGGGTTGCCAGTGGGATGCAGAATAGTCAGAGTTCGGCCCCAATCCGTATGTTACAACGGGACACTCAACGGCGGAGCCGTCAACCACTTTGGCGACGTTGCCGCATTGGTAGCACGCCACCAGCGCGCCAGTCGCTGGGATTCTCGATACAAAGGAGCGGAAGGTCTCATACAATTTTTCTTCCGTCTCAAAGTAGTCCGGATGGTCGAGCTCAACATTGGTCACTACGGCGCGTTCTGGGCGCAGATTCAGCAGGGAACCATCCGATTCGTCAGCCTCAACAACACAAAACTCACCCCTGCCAAACTTGGCATTGCCACCGATGTCATTCAGTTCGCCCCCAACCAGAACCGTGGGATCGAGTCTGGCACGTTCCAGCACAAACGCAATCATGGAAGTTGTTGTGCTCTTCCCGTGCGTCCCGGCGATGGCAATGCCACGTTGACGATCCATGATCGCTGCAAGCATCTCGGAACGATGAGCAACCGGAATGCCGTTCGAACGGGCCTGCTGCAACTCGACGTTACCTTCAGGCACCGCGCTGGAGCAGACCACCACGTCGGCCCCATTGACGTGGAGGGCATCGTGACCCACGTGGATCCTCCCTCCAAGCGCAGTTAGCTTCTCCGTGATGGAGGACTGCTTCAGATCGGAACCGGAAACCTCATATCCAAGCTGCAGCAGGACCTTGGCGATTCCGCTCATCCCAATCCCGCCAATGCCTATGAAGTGGACCGATTCAACCTCTTGGAGAGAAGGCAGCGCTCGTACACCCCCACTCGGAGGTGTGACGGATTCACCGATACGGCCGGCGGGAGAGATAGACTGCTGTGATGGAAACTGCATCGACTGACCTCATTGATCTCTGATCGGGAATCCTGTCGGCGAGTGTCACCGATGTCAGAACGTCGGTCTGACATCGGTGCAGGTATTTTACACTCCGTGGAGACGCAAAGCAACTACTGAGGAATTATTTGTGCAGGGATCACGACGCTCCGTGACATCGTTGCACTCTTGGGAGACCGTGTGAGACTTCAATCTGCGGGTGGCTCGGGATCACAAACCTCACTCCTCGCAGAATTGCGCCGTCTGTCGAGAGCGTCCTGCACCGTTTGCCGGATAGTCGGGTCATCTTCACTCTCCAGAATTTCTTCCAGCACCCGCGTCTGCTTTTCATCAAATACTGAGCGGTGAGTCTCCGGATTCGTCGGTGCAGGAACAGCGCGCAACGCGGGTCCATTCGGCGAAAGAGCTCCTACGCCGATATCGTCGTCGGTAGTGCTCCGCGCTCGCCTCAGTGCCTCCTGTAGGCAACGTCCGCAGGTGATGGACAAAAGAACAACGGTGGCAACCACCACCACCAATATGCCGGCAATCCCTTTGAAAAATCGCAGAGGGTCCGCATGGGGAAGGACGTGATACAGGTACTTGTGGGTCTGAATCCCCAGCAGGACAGGCACAACAATAAACAGCAAAAGTGATAACGCAAGGAGCGACAGCAAAGCGACCAGGCTCCCGATTTTCGATTTGCGCATCAAGAATCCCTCATCATGGAACGTGGGTATCATACCACATCGCGGAACAGCGAGACAACGTACACCACACGCCCGAATTGCTGCTTGTGCGCGCCAGGCTCCACAACGTTACTTGCGCTTCATGGCAAAATGGGGAAGAATAGTGTCAGACAACTAACCAATGCTCACGCCTTTCTCCAACCGAACCGAATACTTTGAGCAGAATGAGTCGGAAATCGTCGTCTCCATTTTCCGAACACTCGTTCTGATTCTGCTGGTCGTCACTCCACGGTTTGCCCCTGTCGTTCAAGCCGTCAGCCCGGACGCGTACGTCCTCATCATCTTTGCCGCGGTCTACAATCTACTCACAACGATCACTTTTCTCAGGCAGATTGACCTGCCGTTCCGTCGGCATGCGATGGTCATCACCGACATGTGCCTCGTCACTCTGTGGATCAGCGTCAGCCCTGGCGAAAAACGAGACCTCTTCCCTCTGTACCAGCTGGTCACCATCATCGCCGCCATCTGGTTCAAGGTCCTCGGCGCGGTGGTGGTTGCCAGTTTTGCCAGTTTCTCGTACATTCTCATCTATGTGACCAGTTCCCTGGATCCTCTTGCTGCCTTCCAGCAGAGCCTGACACTCCACATTCCCTTCCTGTATCTCGTTGCCCTTCTCAGCGGCTACCTGGCCGAGGCGCAAGAATGGGAACGGTCTCGCAGAATTGAGACACAGCTTCTCGTCTCCGACTACGAACGGGAAATGAGCATGTCCAGAGATATTCAGAAGCTGATGCTGCCCGGGCGTCTCCCGAAACTGCCCGGCGTCGATTTGTCAGCGATGACACGCGTCGCGCGCGTGGTTGGAGGGGGCGACTACTACGACTTGGCGCGCTTTGACGATCATCAGTTCGGTCTCTGTATCGCCGACGTTGCCGGGAAGAGCATTCGGGCGCAAATCCGCCTGCCGCTGCTCAAGTATGCTTTCCGGGCGGTTGCCCCGATCTATCGGGAGCCCGTCGTTGTGGTGAGGCGGCTGAATGAGATGGTCTACGAGGACCTCCAACCGGAAATGTTCATCGCCATCTGCTATGCCCTCGTTGACGTGGACAATAACACCGCCCGACTGTGCATTGCCGGACACAGTCCCCCCCTGCGATTCCCGGCAGGTGAGAACCCATACGAATTGCTCCCAACCGGAGGACTGCCGCTGGGCGTCGATGTGTCTCCCCGATATGAGGAGGTTTCGGTTCGCTTTACCCCGGGAGACGCGCTGCTGTTTTACACCGACGGTGTGAATCACGCGCGAAACAGCGATGGAGAGGAATTCAGTGAGGACCGCCTCGCCGCGATCTTCACGCAAAACCGCCAGGCAGCAGCATCTCGACTCAGCGAGACGCTGCTCAAGAGTGTGGACGAGTTTGAGCACGGCGTTCGCGGGGACGACTTGACCATCCTGGTACTAAAAAGAGAGGGGCGGTAGTGCATCCTTTTGTAAATTCTTCGACATTAGACGCCGGATCGCTTCAACGTCCGGTAGCTCACACAACTGACTACCGAGCGCCAAGAAAGGAGAGAAAAGGAGGATAGCCTCCATCGTGTAGCTGCCTGTGTGAGCTACCGGACGCTGAAGCGATCCGGTGTCCTTTTGTTGGCAAACTTGCGAAGCGATGCAGTTGAAAGGGGAGAAAAGGAGGGTAGCCTCCATCGTGTAGCTGCCTGTGTGAGCTACCGGACGCTGAAGCGATCCGGTGTCCTTTTGTGGGGGAACTTGCGAAGCGATGCAGTAGTTTCGTCCGGGCACTGTTCCTGGTTGGTCAATTGCTTGTAAAATGAATGCTGGTATTCACGGCGCAGACTCGTTCTCGCCGAACTGGGGGGAGTGAAACGAAAATGGCAGTGAAGATTGGGTTTATTGGTTGCGGTGGAATGAACCGGGGGCACATGAAGAGCTTGAGTCAGATCAAAGACGCGCAGATGGTTGGATTCTGCGACATCGATCCGGACCGGGCGCGCGCCTGCGCGGCGGAGTACGGCGGCAGCCCGTTCACGGACCACCGCCTTATGCTGAAGCAAGCCGACTTGGACGCCGTCTATGTGGCGGTGCCCCCGCACGCTCACGGAACGCTTGAGATCGACGCCGTGCGCGCCGGGAAAGCGATTTTCGTCGAGAAGCCGGTGAATATCTCCAACGAACAGGCGCGCAAGGTTCTGAAAGAGATCGACAAGTCGGGTGTCATCAACTCGGTCGGATACCACTGGAGATACATGGAGGCCACCGATCAGGCAGCGAGGATCCTGAGGGACAACACCGTTGGCATGGTCATCGGCTACTGGATGGGTGGGATGCCGGGAGTGGCGTGGTGGAGGCGTATTGAACAGTCCGGCGGTCAGTTTGTGGAGCAGTGCACGCACATATTCGACCTGGCGCGTTACCTTGTCGGCGACGTGAAGACCGTCTCCGCGTTCACCGCCCTGAGGGCGTTGCAGGATGTCCCCGACCTCAATGTTCCGGACGTTGGTACTGCCTCAATGGAGTTCCGGAGCGGAGCCATCGGAACCATCTCGACAAGCTGTATCCTGCGACAGGGATTTGAGGTGGGACTGAGACTGTTTGCCAAGGACCTGATGGTGCATATAGGCGGTAACCAACTCACCGTCACAAAACCGGGGAAGTCGGAAACCATTACTCCCGGCGGCAACGCCAACCTCACGGAAGACAAAATTTTTGTGTCTGCCGTGAAGTCCCACAATCCGTCCAAGATTCGCTGCACATACGAGGACGGCGCGAAAACCCTGGCCGTCACCCTGGCGGCCATGGAATCAGCGGGAACAGGGAGAACCGTGTCCTTGTAACAGATAACGGGGATCAGCCGATACAAAGGCGCACGACTATCAGCTTCCGAGGGATCGGGGGTTCCGCTTCGCTCCAACATCAACCGTTCCCACAGGAGGACAAAATGAAATTGGGTATTGTCACGTATAACATGGCGCCAGAATGGGACCTGCCCACTCTCATCAGCAGGTGCGAGGCGGCTGAGTTCACTGGAGTGGAGCTGCGAACCACTCACGCACACGGCGTGGAACCAACGCTTACCGCAGATGAACGGCGACAGGTCAGGGAGACGTTTGAGGGAACCAGTGTCGAGCTCGTGGGGCTTGGATCGGTGTGCGAATATGATTCGCCCGACGAAGCGGAGCTTCGCCGCAACGTCGATGCGACAAAAGAGTTCATCCGGTTAGCCCGTGACATAGGCGCACGCGGTGTAAAAGTACGTCCCAACAAGTTGCACGAGGACGAGGGCATCTCCATCGAGGATACCCTCGTCCAAATTGGCAAAGCCCTTACCGAATGTGGAACCTTCGCGGAGGAACATGGCATCGACCTATGGCTCGAAGTCCACGGCCGCGGAACGTGCCATCCGCCGTATATCCACCGAATCCTCGAAGTCGCCAATCACCCCCGCGTCAGCGCCTGCTGGAACTGCAACATGGCTGACCTCGATAGGGACGGGACGGTAGAGAAGCATTTCGAGATGCTGAGTCCCTGGATCAGACACGTTCATATCAACAACCTCTTTACCCGGGAATACCCCTGGCAAACGGTGTTTGATCTCCTAAAGGCAATGAACTACGACGGGTACATGATGGCCGAGATTCCCGGCAGCGATGATCCGGACACTGTGATGAAGTACTACCGGGCGCTCTGGGAGAAGATGGCTTCGTGACTCAGTCAGGCGCAATGCGGAAAGTAACAACTCGGGTACAACCTTTTGACAGGATTCATCGGACTCGCTGCGAGCCCGCCAGGATGCACAGGATGAAGCGGACCGATCAATGGCCTTGCCGCAGTTCGACATGCACCATACGCGCACGACGGTTCCTCTGAGTCGGCTTGGTAAACGCCGCGCCAACATCAACGCGGACTCATAGAGTCCGAGCGCAACCGCCACGGCGTCAATCGTTCCACGACCACATACTCCACGAAGTCGGCCGTTCCATATTGTCAATCCTGTACATCCTGTCCGAGTACGTGAGTAGTGACCACGGAAAACTGATAGATGGAGGAGAAGGTGGATTACCGGAACTGGATTCTGCTCTTCCCGACTACGTTTCTGCTCACGTCGTATCTCGTGCTGGTCTGCTGGCCTTGGGCGCTGAAACAACTGCCGCGACCAAACCCGGCAGAGGAAGCCCTTTCCTATCGCTACGTTGGTTTTCTCACGCAGATTCTGTATCTCGTGATGCTCGTCCCTCTCTGGGAACTGGTGATCTACCACCACGAGCACAGCCTCTACTGGCGTCACCTCAGCTTCGCTCGCTTGTCCTGCTCCCTGGGCATGAGCGCTGGTCGAGTCACCGCGATTTACCTGACGCTGACGGCGACGGGATTCTGCGCACTCAGTGCCATCGATCTGCGGCAACGGGACAGCGCCAACGGTGAGACTGCAAGGCGAATGGCACTTCGACGCGTGGTGACGCACCTGTGCTTTGCCTTCGCTCTGGTTTCCACCGACACCATCTGGTTGGTTGTTCTCTCCTTGATTGGCTTCTCGCTGCTCGGCTCGGCGCGGGCCGGGCCGAAGTGGCACAGCTACGCAAGTAGTATTGCCCTGGTCGCGATTGCCGCCTGCGCCGTATGGATAGCTGCGATGGGCGGCAGCTCCCATCCACCCACCATTCGCAACGGACTTCCGGCAATCTCAGTCCTCATGCTTACCACGTGCTTTTGGATCACCAGCGCGGCGCTGCTGTTCCATGCCGTACTCTCCTTCTGCGCCGCGCCGAGGAAAGCTGGGTCGCAGGTCCTGCCCTACATCGCCAGCATCTCGATCTGGCTCGTCGTGGACTGTTTCCTCTTCTACCGACTACTCATCTCCCTCATGCCCCCTTGGATTCTCACGAGCGCGGGGCTATAGGAGGAGCAGACCTACAAGCTGCGCGGAATGATCCCACAGATTCGCGGGACGAAATAGTCGCATGACCGGATGACGATGTAGCGGATGTGAGCGGACTCACAGAGTCCGAAAAGATGGCCGGCTTGCCAGTCAGCCATCCGCCATCTTCACGACATCAACGGCGAGTATGGATCATGCGAGGAGCGGCGAACGGTGAAGTTAGGGAGAACCGAGAGAATGGCGAGCTTGCGCTCGGTAGGGTTGAAAACGCACCCACCCTCGTAGGTGCTTCGTCAGGGCAGTCTCCCTGCGAAAGTTGCGGCGGGTGGTTTCTCAACCTGAACCGGTATGGTTGTTCAAGTCGGACTCTGTGAGTCCGCTCGGACTCTGTGAGTCCGCGAAGATTTAACTCATCGTACCCTCTGAGAAAAGCGCCCCGCCCCGAAAGAATCGGGGCCGGGCAAACTTGTCTACTCGGACTCTGTGAGTCCGCTCGGACTCTGGGAGTCCGCTGCGATGGAGCTTACGTGGTAGACGTGATTGTCTGGTTGACGGTAACAAACAGGTTACGCACCTTGGTTCCGAGCAGCGTAAGAATGGCGATCACGACGAGCGCAATCAACGCTACCAGGAGACCATACTCAACCAGAGTCTGTCCCTCCTCCTCACGAACGAAACGCTTGATCATGGACAGCACCTCCTTTCGTGTTTGGCTCACGGACAAAGAACGGAGCCGGATTGTAGAGAGCCATTGTTGGCATGTCAGTCTAACACAACTCGGCTGTGTTGTCGCCCAGTCTCCGGCCAAAGGGTGAAAGCAAGATTTGTAATAGTCAGTCCTGTAGCCCCTCCCTGCTACAGGAGAGACGGTGGGGGCCTCCCCTTACCCAGACAGCCCCTGCTGTCGGTAAGCTGAGCGAGCGGGGGGGCTCGCAGGGAACAGGTGGAACCGTCACATTACCCCTGTAGCAGGGGCTACAGGGCTGACTATTACGGCGGACTCACAGAGTCCGAATGATGCGCCATCACAAATCTTACTTACACCCCCGGCCAAAATACCTTGAGTCGCGGCACTTACCTGCCGTTCCGCTGCGCGTCTTTCATCTCAACAAAACACGTCCACGCCCACACAACAGTACTGCACTATACCGGTCGCTCAGGCAGGAGGCAAGTCACCGCGCGGCGAACCGTTGGGGGTATCGGCAGAGGGTTGAGAGTCGGGGGTCTGGTCGAGTTCTTCGGGTGTGAACAGCTTCTCGCCGTCCTGGATTTTCCAGCCGTCGATGTACCACTGGTTCCCCACTTTGATGACGGTGGCCGTTGCCCGGACCTTGACCTTCTGACCTTGCACGTTGACGAGGAGGTCGGTGGGCACTTCGACAAACCGCCTTTTCACTTTGGAGTTCTTCATCCGGAACTTATTGATGTCGGGAGCGAATACTTCAGACTGCTGCTGAAAGTCCTTCTCGGAGACCATGGATTTGAGACCGGGTGAGAACATACGGTAGGCCTGCCGGTAGTTTTCCTTGCTAAGGCTGTGCCAGAAGCCACCCACAATCTGTGAAGACACCTGTGACGCGTATGAACGACGCTCCTTCCCCGTGAGCAGATCGGCGCCAACGGACACTCCGGTACTGGCGACGTGCGCGCCCACCGCAACCGTCTTCACGGCAATTTTTCCCGCAGTGGTGACGGTAAACCAGGCGGTCTTAGTGATCATCTTCACCGGGCCACCACAGGCCGTCAAAAGCGCTGCCACCAGCGGAACAAGCAACACCCCCCACATTCGGTTGTGCCCCATACCACACCCACCTCTCTTCTGCCTTATCGTTACCGATCCTGCCTTCATCCGGCGCCTATCGGATTCGTGCGAACCTCCCGAACAACCACGAACCACAGACCTCTCACCTCTCCGCGTGATCCATCGCCCAAACGGCTGCGCCAATGACTCCCGCGTCGGTGCCCAGCTCCGCCGGAACCACGTCTATCTTCCGCAGTGGCGCGGTGTGCACCCACTTCTTCAGAGTCCTGCGGATAGGATCAAACAGAACCTCTCCCGCCCGAGCCACCCCTCCGCCGATGACGACCCTCTCAGGACACAGCGCAGCCAACAAACTGGCAATCGCCACCCCGATGTACATGCCAACCTTATTCATAATCTCGAGGGCAGCAAGGTCGCCTGCCGCCGCTGCGCGGGCGACAACTTCCGGGGAGACCCGGTTGAGGTCGCCCTCGGCGAATTCGTACATGAGCGTTGACCCGGCGGACTGACGGATGCGCCCGATGGCCATGCCGGTGATCGCCGGCGCCGCGGCCATTGCCTCGACGCAACCGTAGCTGCCGCAACCGCAGCGTGGCCCATTATAGTCGATGATGACGTGACCCAGCTCGGCCCCGCGGGTGTCTAATCCTGTGTGCAGTTTTCCATCAATGATAAGCCCCCCGCCGATCCCTGTGCCGATGGCAATGCCCACCATGTTCGTGGCTCCCCTGCCGGCCCCAAAACGAGACTCGGCAAGTGTAAACGCGCGAACGTCGTTCGCAACGGCAACGGGTATGCGCAGAGCAGCTTCCAGATTCTTCTTCAGCGGAACATTGCGCCACTGCCCCTTCAAATTCGGCGAGAACACCACGATCCCGCGTTCCATGTCGGTGACACCATTAACTCCGATGCCAACCTGCGGATTCAGCTTGCCGCGCAATTGCCGCTTCCGTCGCATCTTCTGGAAACAATGGATGATGCGTCGGATGATTTCATCCTGGTCTTCCGCACGGGTGAGTGGATCCTCGACCTTATCAACAATGTCGCCCTGTCGGTTCACAGCCGCAACAGCAATATGGGACCCCCCGAGATCGGCCCCGAGAAAGATGTCACTCATTAGACTATTGTCACCTCACGACTTCCCACATGGATCGGATGCAGCCTCGACGCGGGATTGGCAGCTTAGAACTCGTCCAACCATAACTCCGCGTTTTAGTAGCAGGCATCGCCGTCGCTCCGAGGTGTTCGGCTGAACTTGACGCGGAATTATTGTTGGACGAGTTCTTAGACACGTCGGCAAGTAATAAGCGGCGCCACTCGCGCAACAATCAGCGTGGTCCACAACCGGTCTCACAGCAAGAGGACGCCGCGCTGAAAAGCACAACGGCCGGACGCCTGTCAGACGAACTCGCGGGTCACCTCAGAAACGATCTCCGACCATTCCCACAACCGTTGAGGTTTGTAGCACACCGTACTGATGTCCTTCATAATCACCTCAACGTGCATGCCCCGCAAACGCTCCAACGTCACTCGCAGTTCACGGCGAACGTGATCGGGATCCCACGCGTCGTTGGTGTAGATGGCGGGATTCGGTTTCAGTGAGAAAACGTAGTCCCTTCCGACGGCTTCGGCGGCCGTGTCCACGTCGATCCATGGACTCATCGAAATCTTCCGCAGATTCGGGACGTTCTTACGCAGGATGCCGACTTTTTTGTCCAGTGGCTCGCAGCAGCCGTAGTAGGTCAGCCCAAAACGATTCAGCCACCGACACTCATACTGGAGCGCAAACTCCTCGTGCATGGCGGGGGAAACCTCAGAGAATATCTGCGACATCGTGCGCCCCCACATATCCTGCGTGCGGACGCGACGGGCATCAAAGTCGGGGGGAGGAAGCTCTTCCGTATACTGCGGCCCTCCGCCCGACCAGGTTTCGTTATTGGTGTCGAGGATGTTCAATTGCTCATATTGGTTAAGTCGGTGCAGATAGGCGTCGAAGACTCTGTCGACCAATCTGTGGACATATTCGGGACGGGTGTACATGTCCATCAGAATCTCCTGCACACCCGTGAGGCGGACCAGCAAATCCCACGGGGCGACGCTCATCCCCTTCATCCCCACCTTCACAACAGGGAGAATGCCATCAAAGAGATCGCTCAGCATCCCGAAGTTCCTGTCCCATGCCTCCTCATCCAGTGCAACCTGCGGCATTTGTATCTTTGCAATGTCGCTCTCATTCTGGATCTGGATGTGATAATGCCGGGACACAACGGAGCTTGTCTCATCGGTCTTCGCAATGTCGACCTTCTCGTCCAATCCCAGACCGGTGTCATGCAGCACGGGCGGAACCGGGATCACCGATTCCACGACGCTGTCGGCCGGCATGTGATCCCATTGGTACAGCTCTTGCCGCAGGGACCTCTCCAATCCGTGACAGCGCGGATCCTCGCACTGAAGCTGAAGCTCCCCGTTGACATCCATCTCGTGCCAGGGAATCTCGAAGATCCAAATCATTGGTTTCTCCGGCTGGAGCATGTTCAGCCGAACCCAGCGTTGCCTGTTCCCGTCCTGAATCGGCAGGGCGGCAATCTCGGCCTTCCGCTTCCCGAGTTCACGCAAAACGATCTTGTCTTTTTGGTTCAAGGCTGCGTCTCTCCTTATCTTTTCGGGTTCACTCAATGAACTCATACCGCGTATTCCTGCGGCGCGGCTCGTAACCTGCTTCGGCGATGACACGGCAAAACTCCGAGATGGGCATCAGGTGAAACGTTCCCGCCGCGCTGACCACGTTCTCTTCCATCATGCTGCTGCCGAAATCGTTCAGGCCATACCTCAGCGCAATCTGGGCAATCTTCGAGCCTTGTGTTACGTAGGAGGCTTGCAGGTTATCGATGTTGTCGAGGAAGATCCGACTCAGCGCCACCATGCGGAGATACTCCGCCCCGGTGGATTTTCGTCGATCCCAGTTGGACTGCAACTCAGTGCCTTCCGGCTGGAAGTCCCAGGCGATAAAAGCTGTGAACTTCCCCCCTCCTCTGCCCGACCCAATCTCTCGAAGAGCAATATCCTGCGTCTGCCGAATCAACTCGAGGTGCTCGATGCGCTGTTCAGCCGCCTCCAGCGATCCGTACATCATGGTTGCCGTCGTGTTCATCCCGATGTGATGGGCGGCGCGGTGCACCTCAAGCCATTCATCGGTGGTGTCCTTGCGAAAGGCAATCTGGTCGCGGACCGCGTCGCTCAAAATCTCCGCGCCTGCGCCAGGCAGGGACTGCAACCCCGCTTGGCGCAGGCGTCGCAATGTTTCCTCGATAGTCAGCTTCGAGATATGAGCAATGTAGATAATCTCGGTAGCGGACAGAGCATGGAGATAGACTTGCGGATACCTTCGAGTGATCTCGACAAAGAGCTCCTCAAAGTACTCAACGCGGAGCTTCGGGTTCAATCCCCCCTGCATCAGCAGCTCGCACCCGTGCGGAACATCGCCTCCCACGGCGATCAGCTCGTCGATCTTCGCGAAGATCTCGTCGTGGGGAAGCGTGTATCCGTCCGGGGAGCCTGGAGCAGCGTAGAAGTTGCAGAACTTACATTTCACCCAGCAAATGTTCGTGTAGTTGATATTGCGGCCAACGTTGTAGGTAACAGTTGTGCCGGTGTGCTTCCGCCGCCGGACAAAGTCGGCCATGCCCGCAAGCTCAAGAAGGTTGGAATGAAAGTAGACCGCGGTAGCGTCCGCTACCGTCAACCGCTCACCCGCGACCACCTTCTTTTCAATCTGTTTCAGCACGCCGTCGCCTCGACATCGTTGGTGTCGCGCGCAGCGTCAGAATGAGGAAGGCCTTCGCTCGAAACAACCGGATTGTAGAACGCGTCTCGTTCCACGGCATCGCGACGCGCTTCGGCGATGAGATGCAGCAGGTCTGCCTCGCTGAGCGCCTGCCGGTGCGACGTCGCACCGAGAGCGTGCGTGATCTCGTAGTGCGCCACCGTTCCATCGATGTCGTCTGCCCCGTACCACATCGCCACCTGCGCCACCGGCGGAGTCACCATGATCCAGAAAGCCTTCACGTGGTCAAAGTTGTCGAGCATCAGACGCGCCAGCGCGATCTCCCGGAGGTTTTGCTGACCGGTAGGCGGCGGGAGATGAGACAACTCGGTATTCTGCGGGTCGAATGCGAGTGGAACGAAGCATAGAAAGCCGCCGGTCTCATCCTGCAACTCGCGGATATGGATCAGGTGCTTCACCTTCTCCTCGACCGTCTCAATGTGTCCGTAAAGCATCGTGGCGTTAGATCGGAGACCGGAGCGGTGGACAACGCGAGCGACATCAAACCAACCTTCGTTGTCGAGTTTGGCGCGGAACAGTTCCTCGTGGACCCGGTTGCTGAAGACCTCCGCTCCTCCGCCCGGACAGCAGTCGAGCCCCGCGGTCTTCAAGTCCGTCAACACTTCCTCTAACGGCTTCTTCGCCACGCGTTCCAGTTGCGCCAACTCGATCATGGTGAAGGCTTTGACATGCGCCTGCGGGCGTTCGTCCCGCACCGCTCGCACGATATCCAGGTAGTACTCATAGGGCAGCTTGGGATTGATTCCGCCGACCATGTGGATTTCTCGAATGGGGTAGTCTCTGAACTCACGGACGCGTGCGCGAATAACTTCGGGTTCGAGGACGTAGCCGCGTTCGTCCCTGGGAGTGACATAAAACGAGCAGAACTTGCAGAGCTTGTTACAGATGTTCGTGTAATTGATGTGCTGGTTGCGGATGTAGTAGGCGATGCTGCCGTTCTTCTGTTCGCGCACAATGTTGGCGAGGTAACCGACGACGTTCAAATCCTCAGCCTGATAGAGACGAACGCCGTCCGAGAAATCGAGGCGTTCGCCCTCAACCACTTTCTGAAGAATATCTTCGAGTCCTGAAGCCGAGATCGTTTCTGTAAGCATGACGGGCGACCTTGCCACAAGCGGAGTATTCTACAGCCCGAGCTCTTCCCAGATGGCGTCCACGCGCGCTTTTATTTCCGGTGACATCAGGCACTCATCCGGCCATCGCCGATGGAAGCCTTCTTCGGGAAGCTTGCGCGTCGCGTCGATCCCCAGTTTCCCACTCAATCCGGGAGTGTAGGCGGCGAAGTCGAGGTCGTCGCAGACCCCTTCGCTCAGGACGACATCGTGCTTGGGGTCGAAGTGGGTTCCCACCTTCCACATTACCTCGGACAGGTCCTGCACGTTGACGCCTTTATCGACGATCACCACAACCTTGGTAAACATCAGTTGACCCAACCCCCACACCGCGTGCATCACCTTCCGCGCGTGTCCGGGATAACGCTTGTCAATGGAAACGATAGCAAAGTTGTGGAAGATGCCTTCGATCGGTAGGTTGATATCAACGATCTCAGGAACGGTGGTCTTGATCAATGGCAGGAACATCCGCTCCGTGGCCTTCCCGAGCCACGCGTCCTCCTGAGGCGGGGGACCGACCACGGTGGTGATGTAGATGGGGTTCTTTCGCCGCGTCACGGCCGTAAGGTGGAAGACGGGAAACTCCTCGGCGTGCGAGTAGTACCCCTGATGGTCGCCGAACGGGCCCTCCAGCCGCCGCTCACCCGGCTCGCAATAACCCTCAAGGACGATCTCCGCGTTCGCTGGAACTTCGAGGCTCACCGTTCGGCACTTCACCAGTTCTACCGGCTCCCCCCGGAGAAAGCCGGCGAGGAGCATCTCATCCACCTCGTCCGGCAGTGGCGCGGACGCGGCGTAAATTGTCGCCGGGTCGCAGCCGATGGCGACCGCGACTTCCAGTCGCTCGCCACGCTCCTCGGCGACGCGGTAATGCTGCGCGCCCCCCTTGTGCTGCTGCCAGTGCATCCCAAGCGTCTGGTCATCAAACTTCTGAATCCGATACAAGCCCGCGTTCCGGGCGCCATGCTCCGGGTGTTTTGTGAACGTCAGAGAAAGTGTAATGTACCGCCCCTTCCCAACCCCGCCTCCATCCCCCGGCCAACATTGAATCAACGGCAGCGGAGCCACGCTGGCGCCGGAGATTTCCACAACTTCCTGACAGACTCCTGAGGAGACAACGCGTGGCGGCAGTTCCGACAGCCGTTTCAGTTTCGGCAGCGCCTTCAGCTTCTCGATGAGCGACGTCGGAATCTCCGGCTTCAGCAGCAGCGCGATCTCCTCCCCGATGGCATCGAGGCTCTCTGTTTCCAGCGCCAGCTCCATGCGGCGCCGCGTCCCGAAAGCGTTGATGAGAACCGGAATGTCGTGCCCTTTCACCTCGTTGAAGAGCAAAGCGGGCCCGTCTCGCTTGACAACGCGATTGTAGACCTCGGAGACTTCGAGGAGAGGATCCACCTCCACGTCGATTTCGCGGAGTTCGCCTTTCGCCCGGAGCGCCTGAACGAAATCATGGAGGTCACGATACGCCACTGAGTTCCCCCGAAGGAAAGCATCCCACTACCGGTACTCGTTCACAGCCTCGACCATCGCAACGACATTCTGCGGAGGAACGCTTGCCAGGATGTTGTGAATCTGCGTGAAAACGAATCCGCCCCCCGGGCGGAAGATGGCAAGTCGCTCCCGCACCTGCTCCCTGACCTCAGCCGGTGTGTCGTGCTGCAGCACACCCTGAGTTTCACACCCGCCACCCCAGAAGCAAATATCTTTCCCGTATTCCTTCTTCAGGTGAGCGGCAGCCATGCGCGAGCAATTCGTCTGCACCGGGTTCAGTATTTCCACACCTGCATCGATCAGGTCGGGGAGCAGCTCTTCCACCGATCCGCAGGAGTGCAGGAAAATTTTAATATCGGCCAGCGTCTTGACATGGGCAATTAATGCCTTGAGTCTCGGCTTGAACAGCTTCCGAAAGGTGTCCGGCGATATCTGCGCGCCCGACTGGCTTCCCAGATCGTCGCCCAGTTGGATGATCTGGACAGAGCCGTTGATGGCGGGAAGAATCTTCTCAGCGTTGCTGATGTGGAGTTCCAGCAAACGATCCAGCAGGGCCGCCACTTGTCCCGGACTGGCCGCCACGTCCATCAGAAAATTGTCGATACGCCGCAGGAATTGACCCCATTCGAGGAAGTTGCCGCCAAAGGCGATCATGATGGCCTTGTCGGTGGTCTCACACAACTGCCGCGCCGTCTGCCGGATGTCATTCAAGTGCTCCGGCGTCAGTGGCTTGTGGTAGGGCGCGGTCGGCATCGCGGCCCAGGTAACCTTGCCCATCCACTCCGGCACCCTTTTCAGGTCCCACGGTTCCTCCAGGTCTGCCATCGGCCAATGGCACTGGCTAACGTACTGCACCCCTTTCGGCATGCGCCCGATGATCGTGCCGTCGGCATGTTCACACACCCACCCTCCATCCCTGGGCTTTAGATTGATATAGGCGGGCAACTGCCCCGGCGAGCCGTCCGGCAGCGTCCAATCCTTCCACTCGGTGTCAGCGGTCAGAAAGGCACGTCCCATGTCGACCACGTCTGCCTGCCAGAAATCAAGGGCGTCATCATCCGGCTGAGCCAGCTGCTGGATCACGTCATAGACCTTCGTGTTTCCGGCTTCCCACCCGAGATACTCACGCAAGCGATTGTAGGCAATCGCCATGATCCCCGTCGAGCGCATTCCTCCCAGGTCCACAGGCACCCGATCGGGTTCTCGGTGCTCGATGGCCGCGAGAACACGTTCACGACTGGTCATCTCTGTGCCTCCTTCCCGTCAGGACTCGTACCCGCCATATTGGCGAACGAGGTCGATGACGAATGAGTAGTTCTCGAAACTTACCGTGGGCGGGATGGAGTGATCGCAGTGGTACATGTACCCACCACCTTCCTTTGCCGCAGTGACCTTGGTGGAAACTTCCTCGAAAATCTCATCCTTCGTCCGACACATCACATCGGTGCTGATGTTCCCGAAAAACACAATATCGGCCCCATACTGCTTCTTGTACTTCCGAATGTCGTTGCCGCAGCGCGCCTCAATCGGCTGCATGGCGTCGAATCCGGCTGCGATCAGGAGCGGAATCATCTCTCCCATGTAGCCGTCGCAGTGGAAGATCATCGGGAGATCGTGCCTGTCACAGAACGCACGCGTTGCCTGGTGGCTTGGAAGGACAAGCTCACGGTGTACCTTCGGCGAGTACAGCATCCCGTTTTTGTAGCAGAGGTCGGAGAAAAACCACAGCCCGTCGAATTCCATCCCCGCGTCGATCAACTGCTGCATGAGACGGTGGTTGAACTCGGTATGCGTACGGATAACATCAGCAACGAAGTCGGGCTGCTCCGCCAGTGTCTCGAGAGCCATCTCGAACCCCATGAGGTGCTCGAGAAAGTACCACATGGGTTCACAAGGACGAATCGTAATGAAGCAATCCCGCTCGCGGAGTTGGCGGTACGTCTCTCCGATCGACTCCACTGAAACGTTTCCGCCGAAGTTCTCCTTATGGGCATTCCAGTCGTCCCACGTTTTGATGGTCGCATCCAGCCGGGATGGGGTCGCGTAATTGTTCTTCCACGACCTGACCACTGCCCCATCCGCGTCGCGGCGGACAACATAGTCGTCCGTCTCGTCCAGCGTCTCCTCCGGCAGTTGTAGGTTCGCCTGAAAGCCCAGAACACCTATCTCATCCAAACCGAAATATTCGGTGGGCGATATACCGGCTGGCAACCCCTCGGCACGCCACCGCTCGACCGTCTCCGGCCAGAAGCAGATATCCACCATCGGCACGCGGTCAGGCACTCGATGGTTCAGTGTTTCCCGAATTCGTTCTCGTGATGTCATTTTGGGAGGGCGGGCATTCCTACCGCCAAACATGAGAGGGCGGACAGGAATGCCCGCCGCTACTGACCCGACTACCTCATCGAAAATAGTCCGGCGCGTTCTTGTGGAGGTCGTAATCCTCCTGCTTCCAAGTCTCGATACCACAGCCTCTGCAAAGCCGCTCCAACTGCCCGAAGGAGGTAACATTGTAGTTCTGGAGAATCTGCAACGCCTCCAACCCGCGTGACTGCGTCATCAATTCAGCGGCTTGCTCAAGGAGTCGCCGAGGGATTTCCAACCTTCCATCATCCTTTCTTCGCCGGTGGGGCCTGCGGGAAGACACTGAGGAGGTCTTTGGCTCCGTCAATGGCAGCAACTCGGTCAATTTCCGCGCCCAGCTTCTTCGCGGTGGTAGTCATCTTCGACTCGAACTTCTCCTTCAGTTCCTTCTCCATTATCTTGGGAGGTTCGGGCATCTCCTGCGCCTGTTTCTGAAGGGCATTCATTTTCTCAACCTGTGTCTTGAGATCGGGCTTCGCCGCGTCGGCGGTCTTCTTGTCCTTCACTGCGGACAGAATCGCCGTCATCTCAGTCATCCCGTCAAGCATCGCTTGCTGGATTTCCGCATGGGTTGCGTCGGTCGGCGCTTTATGGGTCTTTCCCTCCGGCAAAGCGGGCCCCCCCTTGGGCGGCTCCGGCACAGAATTTGGGTCCACCGAGGGAATTTCCGCCTTCTTCCCACACCCAACCAGAAAGCAAACCGTCACAACACCAATCCATGCAAACATACATCTCCCCAAATTCATCCCATACCTCCCAATATATTTCGCTGACAGGAATTCTACTCGCGACAACCTCATTATGGCAAGGCACACAACCTGCATCAAGCCCCCAACACTCGCGCGTCTGCACGTCGCTCGTCCCAGCGCTGCTCCCGGTTCGTCATCCGTCAAGCATGCAGCGGGGGGCGAATGACCAGTCACCGATCACCTCCGGCAAGGCTGCGGAGCCACGCGGTGAGAAACTGCTGCTGGTTCACCTTGAGACCCTTGATGAAAGCGTGGTCAGCGGTCATGCCTCGCCCGAGGTCGCGGAGGATGCTCAGCAGAGCCTGCTTGCCAGCCTGTTTGAGCAGGAACTCAACCATCGAGTTCGCCTGGCTGTACGCGAGAAAGCTGTCCTCCCCCTCGAAATTCCAGGCAAGGAGTTGCGGAATGCTGTTGAGTTGATTTCTCTGCCAGGCTTCGGACACGCGCTTCTGATAGTCCCAGTATCCTCCCTGCACGACACAGGCAATCCCTTCGTTCAGCCAGTCGGGGATCAGGGCGCCATCGGTGATTGTCTTGATGGCGACGTGGCCATATTCGTGCGCCACCACGGAGAAGGTATCCTTGTCCGACTGGACGTAGGTCACAATCTCCTCACCGTCGGTATAGGCTGCCGCAAACTCCGATATCGGCGACTCCGCCGCGATGCTGGCAAACTTCTGGAATTCTCCCTGAGTCGGGAACAGCACGACCTCGGTCTGCTTCATGGGAATCCCGAAATCCGAGTACGTGTTGTGCTGGGCATATTCCAGAGCGGCGAGCAGTTGAGGGAGACTGGGATTGTCGTGCCGTGCGCGCACCGTGAAGAGGTCCGACCGAAGCAGCGCAGGGGGCTTGCGCCGGGAGTTAGCGATGCAACGCTGAACGTTCGCGCTGGAAGCCCGCAGGGCGTCCTTCACCGCGGCTGACCGGATCGACCTCATCAAGACCTGGGCACGCGACCACTCAGACTCAGCGCGTTTGTCATCGCCCAGGCGCAAACACCAGAGAGAGCGTTGTAGGCATTCGGCGGGGTCGGATGAAGCCTCGCCATACCTGCTTAGACTTTCGTGGAGAAGCAATCGCGGGTGGAGGGGCGAAACCCCAACAGCTCCCTCAAATTGGATGCGATCACTCGCCATCCGAAGCGGATCACGCTCCACGAGATGCTCTGCCTCGCACAACTCGGAATCTGCAATCATGCTCGGCTGGAGACCCTTCGCCTTCTGCAACTCCTCCAGTGACTTGGCGTATAATCCAAGTTGTGCGAGCGTTGTTGCGTAATCCCGGTGAAGACCGGCATCGCCAAAGCTGCCTTCCACCGCCTCGCGCAGACGACGCGCCTGCATCTCAGCGGTATCCTCTGCCGTATGCGACACTGACCTGGAAAGGCGCAACGAATCCCACTCGGTCGCGGCAACGAGCCAGGCTTCTCCATTCCACTGGACAAAGAGGTGAGCGTTCATTGGCCGATTGCATTCCGCTCCCTCCCCTACTACCTGCTCCAGCGCGTCCGTTATGTCTGCACTAAACCGACCGGATGGAGGAACGGCAGGCGACGCCACACGTCCTTCCCACCGCATCTGCCGCAGGGGAAACCATTGTCCACCCGCGTGGGCCACGACGAAATGCAGCACGCGAGGATACTGAGGTCGGTCTTCCTGTTCCACCGCCTGCCGGACCTCAGCTCCAATGTCCACCCCATTCCACTGTTGTGCAGTGAAACGCCAGTGGGTGCCATCGCGACGCAGAAGGAAGTCGATGATCCCGCGGTCGATGGTTTGTGGCTGCCGAGGCGCGTTCAGCTCCGAGGTCCGGCCGGTCAATACAAATTCCGTGCGGACCAGTGCGGAGTCGCCGGACGTTCCCACAATTGCGGGCACCTGGTTGAGCCGGAGGTCCCGATAGCGAGAGAAAACCCTGGTCCAGTAGTCTCTCAGTGGTCCCTGAGAACTGCCAGACACCAGTTCCATAATCCCGGCCATCGACTCGCCGGCCACGGCGGAGGCGTATGAGTGCAGGAGTTGGTCAATGCCTCCTGTGTCACTGTCACCCAGCGCCGCCGTTGTCACCTGCCCGGGTTGCAGGAGCATCCAGGTGATCCACAGACAAGCGTAGACGAGGCTCTTGGGGAAGTTGCGTTTCATGTTTCGGTGAAGACAATTCGTCAGTAGATCTCTCCGCCGCTGGTATCCAGCAATTCTCCGGATTCACCGACCCCGAAGCGGGTATCAAAGAACGGAAAAGCCTTCAGCGCCAGATCGAAACGCATTTCTCTTCTCTGATCGTCATACGTCAGGAATGCGTGCCAGTCGTGGAAGGTTCGGCGAACCTTCACCTGGTTATAGTCGAAGTCGCGGGTGAAGCCGTTGTAACCGCTCAGGGCCTGGATGCCCCACCGCTCCCCGACTCGCCAGTCGAGGTAGGCGTTGACGCGGCTAAGGTCGTCCGTGACGGGGTTGTAGCGCGTGGTGACATTGAAATTGAGTCTGTCCTTGTGGAACAGCTTGAACCGAGTCAACACGTCGCGGAACTCCGAATTGTTGATATCGTATCCCGTGGACAGACTGAAATAGTAAGTCTCATTGGGTATGAACTGATAACGCAGAATGGCATCCCGATAGATGTCCTGTGAGAGGTCGAGCCCGGCGCTGAAATTGATCCTCATCCGGTCCCCCAGGTTATACTGAAGCACGGAATCCACGGAGTCGAAGGCGCGGGAGTAGTCAAAGCGGAACGGCGTAAACCCCGACGGGGCCTGGCGCGAGTAGGTCACCGTCCCCGACCAGTGACGGTCGAGTTGACGCTTCAGCTCGCTGCGGTAATTAACCACATATTGCGCAGAGTTGTCGCTGTAGAACGACTGCTGAAAGGCGCCTGAGAGCGTCAGGCTGGTGTCGTCCCCGTAGGTCTTCATGTAGTTGTCGAGTTTCAAGTCGAGATTGGCCCGATAGAGACTGGTATGCTCCGGGAACTCCTTGAACTGCCCAAACCCAAGTTTGAGGCCGGCAGGAAACATGCCGAACACTTCATGCTTTGTGCGAAGAGAATCGGTCTGCAGTTCCACTTCCGGAACGCGATTGAGATAGTAGCTCAGGTCATCGCCCGAATAGTCCGCCCCATCGAGGTCTTCGCGTTGCTCCATGCGGAACGTCCAGTCCAGCCACTTGCCCCTGTTCTTTACCTCGAGTCTGGAATCAAGCTCCTGGTCCGCGGCAGAGCCAGAGATGAAGTCGAAGTAACGATAGTCCTCGCTGAGCGTCACGGTGGTGTCGGGAGTCGCCTGATGGGTCACGCGGAAGTTGACGTTGCGTGAAGCGCTGTCACTGTAGTCACTGTTTGAGCGGCGTTCGTGCAGGCCAAGCTGGACGTTGGTTCCATCCACGTTGCGTCTGAGACTGAGGTCCGTATTGAGCATATTGGAGTTCTGGGAATACAGGTCGTTGCGGGATGCGTTCAGCGAGAAATCCGCGAGAACGTCGAAGGGCAGTTCCTGACGATGTTGTAGACGCGCGTCCAGCTCCGTATTGCCTGTGTCGCGGTCCTGGAGGTGGTAAACATACGCCGAACCCCCGCCGGAGTCCAGCGTGTAATCCTGCTGCACACCTGTCCCAATCCCGCGTTTCTGCATGAAATCCATGTACAGCGTTCCAAGTTGTTTCTCCGTAGCCATGTACTGGTACGTCGTCTTCAGGAAGTATCCCTCCGCGTCGTTCACGCCCCAGTATGGCAGGATGGGGATGCGTCGTCGGGCAAAGGGCTTCAGCGAAACGGAAAACGTGTGGACACTGAAGACTCGCTTTTCGCCGAGGTAGAAGCCGGCGTTCCTGACGATGATCTTGTCGTCGGGAATCACGGTGATCTTCCGGGCGCGTATGGAGTAGTGGGGATCAGCCAGATCGCATGTTGTCACCAGACCACTCGACGCCTCAACGCGATTCTCGCTGCCTGCCACCTTCTCGCCTCGCACGTAGATCGGTTCCAGCACAGTGCCTGGCTCGAAATAGCGGGGTGAGATTTCGCCCCGTCCCTTATGGAACTCCCAGCGGCTATCCTTGAGGTTGACCGTGATCTCTTCGCCAGTGAAAACTTGGTTCTTCGCGACGATCCGGACATTGCCAGTCATCCGGGCCTCCTCACGGTCTTCGTCCATCTCAAGCCTGTCGGAATGGATTTCGAGATCGCGATACAGGATAGCCACATTGCCGGTTGCAGTGGCAGTACGGTTCTTCTCGTCCTGCAACAGTCTGTCAGCGGTGATGTGGATGGTGGTTGTCTCTCCTGCCGCGTCCGGCGTCTGCGCCGCGTCCGGCGTCTGCGCCGCGTCCGGCGTCTGCGCCGCGTCCGGCGTCTGCGCCGCAAGGGTGCCGGCACACGGCCACATCGCCCCCACGACGACGAGCGCCCAGGAGACGCAAGTGATTGCGATTCTGTTGTTGGAGGGGAACTTTCTCATCTTTCCCGCCACATAAACCCGATGCCAAGCAACCCAAAGAACACGTTGGGGAACCAGGCGGCCAAAACAGGGGACAAAATGCCTCCATTGCCCAGCGCGCTGCTCCAACTCATGAACCCATTATAGAAGAACACGAGGAGCACGGTGACCAGAATTCCCATGAAACTCCCTGCCCTCGCCCAGCGGCGACTGATAGGGAAAGCAAGAAGCCCCAGGATACACGGCGCCAGAGGCACGGAAAATTTTGTGAAGTAGTCCACCTTCATTTTGCGGACGTTGATTCCCCCTCGGTCGAAGAGGTCGATCTGCCGTTTGAGTTCAGCCGATGGCATTTCCGCCGGGCCGCGCTGTTCGCCGAACAGGTCTTCAACGGTCAGATCGAGCTTGAACCGAACTTCGTCAACAGAAGCCTCTGTAACGAGACGCCCCTTCTCATCGAACTCGTGCACGAGGCAATCTTTGAGCAACCATGCGCCTTCTCTCGTGAAGGCCCGCTTGGCAGTGATGACCCGCGGATACACCGCCCGGGGAGATTGCCTCTCATAGATCATGACATCTCTGAGTTCGCTCAACGCCACGTCAACTTCATGCACGTAGAAGTAAAAGTCGCCCGACGAGAAGTACCTGTTCTCCTCGACCATCGGGATGGACTTGGTTAGCATAATCTTCCGGACGATGTTCTCGGAGCGATGGTTGGCCCAGGGAGCCACCTCCTCACTCAACACGTAGGACAGTACCGTCATCAGCCCCCCAAAGAGCAGACACGGAACAGCCAACCGGGGGAGGCTGACGCCTCCACCCCGCATCGCGGTAAACTCCGTTTCCCGCTCAAGGCGATTCACCACGAGCGCAATAGCCAGCAAAGTTGCCACCGGTATCGCGAGGATGGAGAAACCGGGGATGCGATAGATCAGCATCTTGGTGACGTCGACCGCCGACACGCCACGATTGATAACAATATCTACAATCTGGTACAACGTGTGCCCGAGAATGATGACGAGGAACGCCGCAACACCAACGATGAACGGAAGGATGAGTTCCCTGAACAGATACCGATCCAATACCGTCCCGTAGGCCAAGAAACGGCGAATGGTTGAGCGCTGGTGGAGGTCCTGCCTCAAGTCAGTTGAAGGGTAATCTTTAAGCGGCTTTGTCAACGCTGTGCCTCACTTACTCGTAGACGCAGTGATTATAGAGGATTTCGTCCCATTTGAGAAAGCAAAACACAGCCTGCTTCCCCGGTCAGAACGACGACAACGGCAACCTACGAACTGGGATCGTGCAGAGCCACTGCTGATATTAGTCGCTCTGGCATTGTTCGCACAATGCACCCTGTGCTACAATCCGCCTGTTATTGACCTTCTGCCCCGCCGCTGCAGTGCCGCGGGGAGATCGGAGGATGCTGTTTGCCCTCACTTGCCGATTTCAGCCGGAAAGTAACTGACAATATTGAGAAAGTCATCGTTGGAAAGCGCCAGCCGGTTCGGCTTGCTATTGTTGCCCTGCTGTCCGAGGGACACGTTCTCCTGGAGGACGTTCCCGGGGTGGCCAAGACCATGCTCGCCCGCGCGTTGGCGAAGTCGATCGGGGTAACGTTCGCGAGAGTCCAGTGTACACCTGATCTACTCCCGACCGACGTGACGGGAACATCTATCTTCAATCAGAAGACCTCCGACTTCGAGTTCCGCCCCGGGCCGGTGTTCCACCAGATTCTCCTCGCCGACGAAGTCAATCGGACGACACCGCGAACCCAATCCGCGCTGCTGGAATGCATGGGAGAGCGGCAGGTGACCGTTGACGGGAACACCCACAAGTTGTCGCGCCCGTTCATGGTGATCGCGACGCAGAACCCGGTGGAACACGAGGGAACATTCCCTCTGCCCGAGGCGCAATTGGATCGCTTTCTCCTGCGTCTATCGATAGGGTATCCGTCCCTTGATGACGAGGACGATATGCTCCAGCGACTACAAGCAGGGCACCCGATTGAGACACTTAGGCCGATTGCATCCGTGGACGAACTGCTCCTTGCTCAGGAGCAGGTGAAAGAAGTATTTGTTCACGACGCGGTCCGAAAATACCTCCTCCAGATCGTCCATGCGACGCGCCGGTCGGGCGAGTTGTTGCTTGGAGCAAGTCCCCGAGCATCCCAGGCCTTACTGCGCACTTCTCAAGCACTTGCCGGCATCAGCAACCGCAACTTCGTGCTCCCGGATGACATCAAGTCCCTGTGCGGGCCCGTGCTCGAACACCGCGTCATTCTGAACCCGGAAACGCGTCTTCGCCGCAAGACGACCTCTCAGGTTGTCCGAGAGGTCGTCGAGTCCATCCCAGCACCGGTGGAGAAGAAGGAGTAGTTGGGGGTTGGGGGTTGGTGAGTGGTTAAGTGGGATGAACGTGACAAGGGAGAAGCAAGGAGGGAGTGGCTTTGGAGAAGAAGGTCACGAGGGTTGAGGATTTCGACGTCTTCAATGTGTTCCCGGACCTCGCTGTATGCGTCGAAAAACACACCCGACGATTCGGACCAGACTTCCGTTGGCTCCGGGTGCAGTTGCTCAGATGTTCCGAGTCCGTTCCGGCGAACATGACCGAAGGCTTCTATGCCCAGTACCGCACGGAGGAATGCATCCCGGAATTACGGGGCGCTCGCGCTCAAATCCGTAGGATAAAGCTCCAGTTTTGTCAATCATCAAATCCGTAGGGGGTGCAAGTCAGATTTGTGATGCGTGGTGGTAATCAGCCCCCTGGGGCCGGGCAGGCCTAAACGAAAGGTTGGGAAGACTTATGCGAGTGAAAGGGGACAGTAACAACCCCCAACCACTAACCACTAACCGCCAACCACCCACCACCCCCGGCATGCCTTTCTACCAACGCCTACTACTACTCGCCTTCCTCCTTGTCCTCATCTATCTCTATGGACTGGGCTTCCTGGCCTATTCTCTCTACACGGCGATTGGTGTGGTGCTGAGTTCCTGGATCATGTCACGCCGAGCGCTCGACCAGATCGCGCATACAAGAACGCTCAGTCGGAAAAGGTGCAATGTCGGCGAGTCCGTAAATGTGTCGCTGGAACTGGTGAACAACAAAACTTTGCCGGTACTGTGGGTACTTGCCGAAGACTGGATCTCGCAGCGACTCCCTGTCGAGGGTGAACGCGTCAAACTGCTGAGCCTGCGCGCCGGTCAGGTCACCGTTCTGAGATATGAGGTGGACTGCAAGTACCGGGGTTACCACCGCGTGGGGCCGTTGATACTGGAGTCAGGCGATCTCTTCGGGCTGTCGCGCAAGTTCCGCACCGGGAGGTCTTCGGACTACGTGACGGTACTCCCAAAGGTAGTACCCCTCACCTCCTACGACATTCACGCCCACCGCCCCATCGGGGAAATTCGGACCGAGCTACAGATGTACGAGGACCCCAGCCGACTGGCGGGCGTCCGCCGGTATGTGCGCGGAGACAGCTTGAGTCGCATTCACTGGCGGGCGACAGCGCGCACGGGAACGCTCCACAGCCGTGTGTACGACCCAACCACGATGATTGGGGCGAACATCATTCTCGACTTCCACGCCGATGCCTATGCGGGAGAGAGAAACTTTGAAAGATCCGAGCTGGCTGTCACAGCGGCCATATCGCTGACGGCCTTCATCCTCGAACAGAAACAGCAAGTGGGTCTGCTGAGCAACGGACGGGACGCTCTCGACCGGATCCGGGAGGAGAAGGAAGAGAGCGAGTTCGCCGCGGACTCATGGGTCCGAAGTCGCGCCGCCGCGCGCGAACTTGCGTCCGAGGAGCCGACCTCCGACCGCCTGCGTCCGGTCGAAATCCCAAACCGCCGCGGCGAAGAGCAGTTCGAGCAACTGATGGTCACGCTGGCGCGGCTGGAAATCACGGATGGCCTGCGCCTGGGCGAGATGCTGTTCGCGGAGTATAATCGACTCCCACGGGACGCGGCGTTGATTGTGATTACAGGGAAAGTTGACGCGATGCTGGCAGACGTTCTCGGCGAAGCCAAACGATCCGGGTTCGTCGTTGCAGTGTTTATCATCGACGACGACGCCGAGTACCAACGCGCGGCCGCGCGCCTCTCGATGCTGGGGATGCAGTGCTATCATCTGAGGAATGATGGAGACTTAAGCGATCTGGCCATGAGGACAATTTAGCAGGACAATGCCGATGTCAGAAGAAGCAAAAGAAACCGGCTCCGCCATCGCGTCGAACTCCGAGCGCTCTCTCAAACTACCCTGGGAAAAGGTGGGCATCAGCCCGTTAGGGGGGGCGAAGCCTTTCGACGCCATCACCGATGTCTTCATCCCAGCGTGCATCCTGGGCATGGCGACATGCTTCGCCTATTTCCTGATCGAGGTCCGGGTAGTATGGTCATCGTCCGGCGTCGACGCACTGCGCTATGCGTGTTTCTGGTTCCTGATGGCGGTGGTCCTCATTGCACGCTTGCGGACGAAGCATGGGGGTGCCGCTGTTGCCGCACCTTACCAGGTGGCCCTCGCAGGAGCGATGCTGCTCTTCATGTTCCGATTCTCCGGAGACGTGGGAGGGATTGCAGGTACTACGACTCGTATGGGCGGGCAGTCGTCATTGCTACTCGTCAACTGCTTCATCATAGCCATAGCGTGGTGGGGAATATCGCGATTGACCGACGAATGCACCTCCGAAGAAGACTCAGCGGACGAGTCCGAACAAGGATTGCTCTCCGGATTGAGCAAATCCTCTGAGCACACATCGGCTGGTGATACGCGCCTGGGTGAGAAGGAACTCTCGCGAGATTTTTCCTGTCGCCGTCGCCATCCCGGAAGACTGGTCATCTACTTCGCTCTCGGCGCGTTGCTGGCATTTGGCGTCTGCCAGAAGGCACTTGCGGCGGGTGGACACGAGGCAGCGTCACGGGCGTTCCGATGGATGGTGGCCTACATCTTCTTTTCCCTGTTCCTGCTTGCGCTGACCAGTCTTTCCGGTCTCCGTCTGTATCTGCGAACGCGTAGCCTCAAGATGGAACCCTCCCTTCCGGCGAAATGGATGAGCGCCGCGACGATGGTCATCGTCGGTCTTCTACTGATGGCAGCCGTGATGCCTCGACTCGCGGCAACCGGACGCGAATGGATTGCCCGGAATCTTCCCGGCATTGGGAGTCCGTCAGTGCAGGAGCGGCCATTGTCATCCCCCGTAGAGGGATTTCGCGCGCCGCGGGGGGAGATGGGCGCGACCGAAGGCGAGTCGCCGGGGAGCAAAGGAGCCTCCGCCATCGACCAGGGCAAGTCCGGAGGCAAGGGAGCGCCAGAGCCTGGTGAAGGCGACGAGGTGAACCGACAGGCCGCCGGAACCGAGTCGGGCACGAAAGGCGGCCAGGGAACCGGCGACGAAAAGACCGGACAAGGAAAGGGCGACAGCCCGTCGAATGACCAGGACGCCAGTGCGCAGGAAAACCGTCCACAACAGCAGGGCACCGAGGGTGAGCAGTCACAAGGAGACGCGCGTCAGGACGAAAGCGCAACTGGAGAGACGCAGAATCGTGATTCACGGGATGCCAGGGAGGATGCAGACGGGAATCGTCGCGAGCATCAACGCGAAGAACCCAATCCCCTGTTGGAGAAGCTCTCCCGCCTCCTCGCCCTTCTTGCAGCGATCGCAGCGGTATTGATCGCTCTGGTCGCCGTGGCGCGTCAGATACCCGAAGTCCGGCAATTTTTACGCGATTTCAGGCCCCGCTTCCCACTCATCGCACTGCTCGCAGAGCGATGGCGCGTAATGGGAGACCGCCTGTCCCGTATGTTCTCCAACTTGCATCGAGGACGCGGCACGCCCGCTTCGCAAACGGCAAGACGTAAACAAGCGACCAACCCCTTTCGGTACGCCGGCTTTCTGGAGACGGAAGCTCCCGCCGCGGCCGTGCAGCAGGCTTACGGATGTTTTCTCGAATACGCGGACGCTCGCGGCTTCCCTCGCCAAGAGCAGTGGACTCCCATCGAGTTTCTGCGCAACCTTCCGGAGGGGTTTGACGCGATTCGGGAGGAAGTTGCTCTGCTGACAAAGCTCTACGTCCTCGCATCCTACACACCGGCCGAAGTAAGCCCAACCGAACTTGAGCGCTTACGCTCACGGTGGGGCAAACTGGTTCAGGACGCCGAGCGCCACATCTTCGGGGCAGCCCCCGCGCCCGGAGACGCCCAAGCGTCCGGAGACGCCACATGACAGACATCCGACAGCGTCCCCACCGTCGACGGCGGCGCCATGCAATCGTTGCGGTTGCGTTCTTGATTGCGGGCTTCGCGAAGGTTGATGCCTCATCGCTGCGCGACGGGATCGACGCGTGTGCGCAAACCTCTTCGCTTCACGGCGCCATCGTCGGTCTCCTCATCCGGGATGCGGAGAGTGGCGCTGCGCTTTATGAGTTGAACACGGCCACCCGTTTCGTTCCCGCCTCCAACGTGAAGCTGATTACCGCGGCAGCGGCGCTGAAGACGCTCGGGGGCGCATACCGGTGCACCACCAGGATCACGGCCTCCACCGGGACTGTTGCGGCGGGCGTTGTCAGAGGAAACCTGTACCTGATCGGTTCAGGGGACCCCATGCTGCGGATGGAGCACATTGACGATCTCGCGAGACAGGTTGCACAGCGAGACATCCGATCCGTCGAGGGACGGGTGATTGGCGACGCGTCCCTGTTCTCCGGAAACCGCTGGCGCGAGGGATGGAACTGGGATTATCTGCAATGGTACTTCGCCCCAGAAGTTAGCGGTCTCTCGCTGAACCGCAACCAAGTCGATGTCATCGTGAAGCCAGGTCTGCCGGGTTCACCTGCACACATAAGAGCGGAGCCTGAAACTCCGTACATCCGGCTGAAGAATGACACGCAAACGGTGCGCGCGGCAAGTTCCGCGGCAGCGACCATTCAGTTTATCCGTCAGTTCGACTCTCGAACGATTCGGGTAGCAGGCCGCATCCCGGTGGCGTCGCCAACAATCACCCAGGGGATGAGTGTGCCTCGCCCCGCGCTGTTCGCAGCGGTTGAGTTGACCGAACGTTTGCGCAAACACGGCGTGTCGGTGCGCCACTCGCCCGCCACCGGCGCGTCACCCGGAACCGGTTTGCAGACCATCGCTACACGCATCTCCGTCCCACTCAGTGACATGATTGTTTACATGAACAAGCGCAGTGACAACCATGCCGCGGAGCAATTATTGTCCCTCATGGGGCGTCACGTTCACGGGCAGGGCACAGCGGACGCGGGGCTAAGCGCCGTTGCAGGTTTCCTGCGAGGGTGCGCGGTCCGGGACTCTGATTACCGATTGGCGGATGGCTCCGGACTCTCCCGCCACAATCTGCTCAGTCCGCAAGCCCTGGTCGAGGTATTGAGGCAAATGAGGGATGACAAGACGTTCGTGGACTCCCTGCCTATCGCAGGGGTCGACGGGACTCTCCGGAACCGAATGAAGAACTCGGAGGCCAAAGGGAACGTGTCCGCCAAGACAGGCGCCATGTCCGGCGTGTGCGCCCTCTCGGGATACGTCCACCGCGCGGACGGAAGGCGCGTCATCTTTTCGCTGCTGATTAACAACCATGTGTCGTCTGCCCAGCAAGTTCGCGCCGTACAGGATCGCATTTGTGAAGCCGTCTACCGTGACAACTCATGACAATGGGATATAATGGCGAAGTGCCACAAGGTCAAGGCGCCTCGGGACATTCATCACTCGCCGCTGGGCGTATGGGCAACCGCGAATTTTTCAGGAGGTCTCGACTATGATTCCATCTCTGGACAGCAAAGCCATCGAGCATAACTACACGCACGCCAAGGAGTCTTACGCCGCCTTTGCAGTGGACGCGGACGCGGCGCTCGATCGGCTTGCCGGTATCCCCATCTCCATCAACTGCTGGCAGGGGGACGACGTGGGCGGGTTCGAGAACCTGGGAGGAGAGTTGACCGGCGGAATCGCCGCCACGGGCAACTATCCCGGCAAGGCCCGCACCGCCGACGAACTCCGCGGCGACCTGTCGAAAGTCTACAGCCTGCTGGCAGGCAAACACCGCCTTAATCTTCACGCCATCTACGCCGACTTCGACGGTGAGGTCGTAGACCGCGACGCTATCACTCCACAGCACTTCGCCCAGTGGATCGCCTGGGCGAAGGAAGAGGGCATTGGTCTCGACTTCAACCCCAGCTACTTCTCCCATCCGCGCGCGGACGACGGGTGGACATTGGCAAGCCGCGACAAAGGAACGCGGGATTTCTGGGTGCAGCATGGTCTCGCGTGCCGGGAGATTGCCGCAGCAATGGGGATAGCGCTGGGGACGATGTGCACTCACAACGTCTGGATCCCCGACGGCGAAAAGGACCTCCCCGCCGACCGGTGGACCCCGCGAGAATTGCTGAGAGAATCGCTGGATCGGATCTTCGCTGTGAATCTGGACCCCGCTCACGTGAAGGACGCCGTCGAGCCGAAGCTCTTCGGCATCGGATCGGAAGCCTACGTGGTTGGTTCGTACGATTTCTACCTCGCCTACGCTATTGAGAACAAGAAGATGCTGTGCCTCGACACCGGTCACTTCCATCCCACCGAACAGATTGCGGACAAGCTCTCTGCGGTACTCACGTTCCTCGACGATGTGCTGCTGCACGTCAGCCGCGGCATCCGGTGGGACAGCGATCATGTCGTCATTCTCGGTGACGAGGTGCGGGCGCTGGCTGAGGAGATTATTCGGGGGGATGCCACAGATCGCGTCTTCATCGGTCTCGACTTCTTCGACGCCAGCATCAACCGCATCGCTGCCTGGGTCATCGGCGCTCGCGCCATGCAGAAAGCGCTGCTCCTCGCGCTACTCCAGCCGACGGGCATGTTGAAAGAACTGGAGGCAGCCGACGACCGCACGGCCCGACTGGCGATCATGGAGGACTTCAAGTCCATGCCCCTCGCCGCTGTCTGGGACTTCTTCTGCGACACACACGGCGTCCCCGCCGGCGCGGCGTGGCTGAACGACGTGCGGAAGTATGAGGAAGAGGTACTGTCGAAGAGAACATGACTGTCGTCCGCAGCATCGGCCATAAGGTTGGTGCTTGCCCATGCGGAATCGCGGGTAAGCACGCCGGTCGGCGTCCAACGGGACACATCTCGTGCTTCTGGTTGACGGCGGGTTGCCACGCGCGTATGATGTCCGTCGGTGGCGGAGAGGAGCATGACGGTGAAGCGTACAGGGCTAAATCAACAAGACGAGAGAACGGCCACTCGGTTAGCCTCGCATGTGCGGAGTCGGTTCGGTGAACGCCTTGTCCAGGTCGTTCTTTACGGATCGAAGGCCCGTGGCGATAGCACCGTTGAATCAGACACGGACCTGCTACTACTCTTCAAGGACCGTCCGGCGCATGATGAACTCAGGGAGGTGACATCGTTTCGCACCGAATTGGACATCGAGCACGGCACAGTCACGACCCTCTTGGTGGAGTCCGTTGATGAATGGAGGTCACCGGTGAACAAGGCCACTCAGTTCTACCGGAACGTTTCAGAACAGGGGATTGAGCTGTGACTGAGGAACAGCGGGTGCTGTCTGGCTTGAGGATGGAAAACGCCCATGCCACGCTGGCTGAAGGAAGACTCTTGCTTGAGTCCGGGATGGTGCGCGGTTCGGTCAACAGGGCCTACGATGCGGCGTTTTACGCCGCTCGGTCAATCCTCGCGACACGAGGACTGGACGCGGCCAAACACTCCACCATTATCTCCCTGTTCGATAGAGAGTTCGTGAAGCCGAACATCCTGCCACGAGACCTCAGCAAAACCCTCCACGATCTCTTTGATGCCCGGCAAGTGGGAGACTACCGGGACCGAATGCCGACCACCATCGAGGTCGCCGCGGAACTGACAGATCGCGCCACGCATTTCGTCGAGCGTGTGGCAGTGCTGCTCGAACAACTCGAACCGCCTGCCGGGTGATGATTGCTCCAGCCAGCAACACGATGACCGGGGTGACGTGCACCCTCGGGGCCGCATGGCTGAACGACGTGTAGAAGTATGAGAAAGAGGCGCTGGCGAAGCGGAGTTGAGCGGTAGTGTAGCCCCTTGTGGGCGTCCATGACAACCGAGGCATGGCTGACGCCCACAAGGGGCTACACTTACACTACAGGCGGCAGGACAGTACAGGCACGGAGGCACTCAAACGCATGGTTAACGTTGGCATCATTGGTATCGGTTTCATGGGCATGACCCACTACAAGGCGATGGAAAAAGTGAGAGGCGGCAAGGTTACCGCCATCTGCACTCGCAACCCGGAGAAACTGGCGGGCGACTGGCGCGGCATTCGGGGCAACTTCGGCGGGGATGGTGGTGTGCAGGATTTGTCGCGGGTTGCGCGATATGCCGAGCTGGATGACCTTATCAATGATAAGAGGATCGATCTCGTCGATATCTGCCTCCCGACCTACATGCACAGGAACGTAACAATTCGAGCGCTCGCAGCGGGGAAGCACGTGCTGGTGGAAAAGCCCATCGCGCTCACCTTGCGGGACGCCGACGCAATGCTCGCCGCCGCGGAGAGAAACCAGCGGTTGCTGATGGTGGGGCAGGTGGTGCGGTTCTCCCCCCCGTTCGCGCACGCTCGCAACGTCGTCCTGAGCGGAAAGCACGGGGATTTGCTGGGGGCGCATTTCCGCCGCGTCATCTCGATGCCGGCATGGGGAGACGAGGGACACTTCACCGATCCCGCCAGGTCGGGAGGACCGTCCATCGACCTCCACATCCACGACGTGGACTTCATCCTCTACCTGACGGGTACACCCGAACGAGTCCATGTATCGGCAATCCGCGGCAAGAACGGCATGATTGTCTATCAGCAGTCCCAGTATTTCTACGAGAAAGCGACTGCATGCATCTCCTGCCAAAGCGGCGCCATCGCCATGTCGGGCCTCCGGTTTGAGCACGGATACGATATCTACCTGCAACGCGCCACACTTCAGTACAACAACCTCTTCACTGGGGACCGGGTGTGGACGTATACGGAAGACGGAGCAAGGAAGGAAGTCCTCCCGACGGGAAAGGATGCCTTTCTCACCGAGATGCAGCACGCGGTAAACTGCTTGGGAATGGGAATGCAGTCGGACATCATCTCCGGCGCTCAAGGAAGGGAAGCGTTGCGCGTGTGTCTGAAGGAACAGAACGCGGCGCTCTCCGGCAGAACAGTGCGCGTGTAACGTGAGGATTGCGTGCAAAACGGAGAACACTCATGGTCACCATTTCCGCTGAAAGTATCGAGTCAGCCATCGCTAAATTGGAGGATCCGTCCGACGAAGAATTCAGATCATTGAACCAGCGATTCATGCGTGAACAGGGACCGGCGGGGGTCTTCATCATGGCGATGGGGGACGAAGACCTCTCACAGGCTGCCGTGGGGCTTGCCCTGTTAATGGGAATGCACATCTGGTGTGTCTTCGACGCGGTGTGCCCGTCCGGGATGCCACAAGTGTCGCCGGAGACGCTCATGGAAGCCTATGAGAACCGTGAGACCTGGCTGGAAAGCTTCATCGGGGTGGACGAGGACGAGATGACGCGCTGGCTGCAGATTACTACTGAGATGCCGCAAGAATTCGTCGCGCGCCACGTGATCGTGAATCTGATGGAGACCGCCATGAACGCGGAGGAGGAGTTGCACTTGTCGGAGGCGGAGATGGGAGTCCTTTTCTGGGTTCTTGTCTCCGTAATGGATGCCTTTGATGCCGCGTTCCAGGAATCGGTGAAAGGCGTCCCGCATTGAGCTTCATCCATTCCCTCGACCGCGCCTATCTCGATTTCTTCCGGAAGTACCCCGCGATAGCGCTCGTCGGGCTGGTCTCGTTTCTCGGAGAGTTTGCTTTCGGCATCGTCCTGGTGATGCTACCGCTCCATCTGGTGGCCGCCTTTGGCGACCAGACAATGGTCGCCTCACTGCGCATTGCCACTGTGCGCCTGATCACGTACAGCGTCGCGGTTTTTGCGGTCACCGAGATGGCGTTGCAGGCCCCGATGGGGCACCTGAGTGATCGCGTCGGTCGTCGATCAGTGGCGATGCTTGGGATCGTTCTGTCCTCGTGTGCGCCCTGCACCATGTACTTCGCGCAAGCGCCGCTGCTCTTCGTTATTGTTCGTGTGATGGACGGGATTGGTTCCGCGGGACTCTGGTCGTCCATCATCGCGCTGGCCAGTGACCTGACCGAGTCTCGAGACCGCGCCACTTCGATGAGCGTGGTGAACACCAGTCGAATGCTGGGGCTGGCCCTCGGCCCCTCCACCGGGCTCTGCGTTGCTCATCTGACTGGGAGCAATCGCAGCCCGTTCGCAGTATCCTTCTTCCTCTTTTGCGTGGTTCTCATTGTGTGCGCGCTGCTACTCCCCCGGCAGAGCAAGAGAGGCCCGACGGACCCCGACGCGTCGCGCAGCAAGCGAATGGAAACGGGGGGGCTTCTCGCCTGGGCTCGTGAGGCGGCGGTGACACTGCGGCAGACTCCGGCGTTGGGTGTTATGCTGGTAACGTATGTGGCGCTCCAGTTTGGGGTGACGCTTCCAGCGCCCATCATCCCCGTGTACGCGAAAGAGTTTCTCGGCTTCTCCGAGAGGGAAATGAGTTTGGCCTTCCTGATTCCGGCAGTAACCGTCGCCGTGATCTCGCTTCCATTGGCCCGCCTTGCCGACCAGTACGGAAAACTTCGGGCAATCAAGCTTTCACTGACCATCTGCACGGTGGGAATGCTCCTGGTTCCACAGTTCCGCAGCCTGTTCCCCGTCATGGCATGCATCGGGATCCTCGCGGTGGCGTACGCATGGGGGATTCCATCGTGGCTGGGACTCACCAGCGTGATGGTCCCCGCGGACCGACAGGGCCTGACGATGGGCATGATGAACGCTGCGAGAGGCGTGGGCTTCTGCCTCGGGCCCATTGTCGGCGGAGAAGCATGGGTGCGCGGCGGCCCCACCGCGCCCTACTATGCCAGCGGTTTGCTATTCGCCGGTTGTCTGGTTGCCATTCTCTTGCTGCTAAAGTCGCCGGAACCGGGCGTGTGATCCACAACAATCCACGCCGCAAGCCGGCTGGTGCGGGAAGAATGGAGTGGTGGGCAGCGGCGCCTGGTTCGCTCGGGATATGTATCCCCACCGGAACCTTTCGATGGACATCCGTCCTGAATGGGGGGGAATCCCCTGAGAAAGCCGCGTCGGGGATACATATCCCCGACGATCACTGTAACCCGTATTTTCCGATCTCTCTGAGAGTTGGTGAGGAACGTGCCAGAATACCGAATGGATGAACCCCGATTCGGTTGGTCGGTTCATTGTGGCATGCCCGCTCTCGGAAAGTTGGCTGGCGTCCCCCACCACCGTCTGTTCTACGACCTCGACGCCATCATCGAGGCGTACACCGTTGGTAAGCCGCGCGCCCTTGAGATTTTCGGGCATGACATCACCATTCCGCCGCCTTTCTGGGAAGGCATCAGCTATGGTCACGCCAACGCCCTTGGGTGCGAGTTGGTTTTCCCTGAAGACAGCGAGGTAGCGACGCGTCCCATCTACGGCAGTCTGGAGAAAGGAATCGACGCGCTACGACAGGACATCGACTTCTCGGCGAGTGGGCGCATCCCATACTACCTCGACTTGTGGAAGAAGCTGCAACGCGCCTTTCCGGAAGAGCAACTCTCGTTCGGTGGTCTGAAAGCAGAGGGCCCCATGACCACGGCGTGGATACTCCGTGGGCACGACTTCTTCACGGACGTGTACGATGATCCTCCGCTCGCAAGGGAGTACCTCGCCGCAGTGACGGACAGCATCATCCAGTTCCAGCGATTCATTCGCCGAGTCAACGGCGCGCCGGAGGTGTCGGAGTGGGGCGTCGGGCTGGTGGATGACATCGCCGCAATGTTCCGCCCCGAGCTGTGGCCGGAATGGGTCATCCCGTTTGAGGAGCAGTACTTCCGCGGGCTGACCACCCATACGGGGCCCACGACGGGCAAGCGGCACGCCCACATCGAGAACCTCGCGCCGTCCCACCTTCCGTATCTCGACACGATGGACATCTACAGCTTCGATCCGTCCGTGTCGCCGCGGCTGACACCATCGTTGGTGCGCGACGGCTGCAGGTCGCGTTTCTCCTGGCTGCTGAACCCGATGCAACTCAGGGACTTCTCTGAAGAAAATGTGAGGCGATGGGTCGAGGAGTCCGTAGCGGGGGGAGCCTCGCACTTGGAGCTGCACATTGAGCGGATTGCCTGCGATGTTGCGTCGGCACGCAAGTTAGCGGCCTTTTTGAAGTCTGCAAAGAATGGTCGAAGCACCCACGGCTGAGCAAGCTGCCGATCTGGCTGACCTACCTCACGCTTCCTGGCGCCATCGGCGTCGCGCCACAACTGCTGCCGGTGGGGAACTCCAACTTCGGGACCCTCACGGGGCAGGATGGCATCTGCTGGCTGCATCATGCCATGCCGGACAACGCGTGGATGAACCTGGCCTATCGCTTCAACATGGCTCCCGCGAGCATCGATGAATACATCCGCACTGTGGGAGCGCTGTTCCTGTGGGACCGCCCGTTCGGAACGATGCCCGACCTGTCCTCGCTGCCGCGCACGAAGTGGTTTCCCGATGGCGGAGTCTTTATGCGCAGCGGCTGGGAGTTCCAGGACCTCGCTTTCTGGCTGAAAACACAGCAGTACCAGTGCACCACCGGCAAGCATGAGGACTACGGTTCCTTCTATCTGCACGCCTACGGTGAACCGTTCGCCGCGGAGGGGGCGGGGAAGGTTGAATCGTCCGCGGTTCACAACCTGGTATTCATCGACGGCAAGTGCATGGATCGCGGCTCCTACGACGTGATGCCCAGCGCACCACTGGTGGACCTGGTGGCCGGCGACTTTGCTTCAGCGGCGATCGTGGATCAGAAAGAGGCGTACAGTGAAGATACCTACTTTGAGGGGCCGGAACGGACGCTGGTGAGCAAACCGCTCAACCCGGTGCAGAAGGCACAGCGAATCGGGTGCGTGGTGTGGGGCGGTCGGAACGTGGGACCGTATGTGCTCATTGTGGATGACATCGACAAAGACGGGCAACCGCACGACTACCGGTGGCAGATGCTGCTGAACCCCAACCATACCGTGCAGGAGAAGCAAGGCGAGGAACGTTGGGTTGTCGCCCGCGACAAACTCCCTGCCGAGACGTTCTACCCTCCCGCCATGGATGTGGCGCTGCTAAGCCCCATCGGGAAGATCACTCCCATCCCCGGAAATGCCGAGAAGAAGGATAGTCCTCGCCTGGTGATTGACGCCAACGCGGTGAACCCGCGCTTTGCAGTGTGCCTCTACCCGCGTCGTCCGGGACAACCCACCGTGTGGGGGATGCCGGAGCTTTCGGTGGTGAAGCACGAGACCGAGGGTGGGTTCGCAACCGTCCTGAAGTGGCCGGAGTGCGTGGATAGAGTGGTTGTGTCCTACGGAGGCGGCGTTGAGGTGGCGGGCATCCAGACGAACGCGCGACTGGTCGTCGTTCGTACGGCCTTACCTTCGTTCGGCTCGGGCGCGCCCTACGGTGAAGTTATCGGCGCCCTGATGGTTCAGGGCACTGGCTTGCTGGCGGACGGCAGAGCGATGGTGAATGCCAGCGCCATCTCGTCCATCTCAGCGCACGTAAACAACGGCCGCTCAGCCATTGGGATCTTCACGAAGGAATCCGGACTGAGACTGGGCTTCCCCGTCGTCAAGCCATCAAGGTCGTGACGGACCCCCTCGGCAGTGCGCGCATGAAGCATGACGCCGATTCTGTCCGAAGACTCGCTTTCACAGGAGGGTAGCCCGATGCTGTTGACTGTACTGTTGCCGATCCTTTTGTCCGCAGCACCCCTTGCTGCGCAAGATGCCGGCTACAAGTTTGTCGAACCATCCGAGTCCCTGCCGAACAATCCCTGGCACGACACCTTCATTGATGAGACAGCGAAGACCCCGGAGGGCCAACCCAACGCGGGCGCGACGTGGTGCGACCATTTCCTGCAAGCCGCCATCGACAACCGTCTCCGGAAAACCGCCGCGCAGATGCCGTGGGAGAAGCATCCTTCGTTCTTTTCCTGGACGGTGTGGGGGTATCTATCACCAGACAGCAAGTTCAAAGGAGACGCGCGGCTGCTCGAGATGAGCCGCACGTGGCTCGACACCCTCTTCGTTGACCTCGCAACGAAACCTGCCGACGCCAAAGCGGCGGAACAGTGGCAGCCCAACCGACTCAACACCTGGGGATTCCACGACTACACCATGCCATTACTTGAGGCGGAGAAGCGACCCGAGCTAAAGAAGTCCCTGGGCGAGGAACGCATCCACCAACTCCGGGAGATTATTCTCGCAAACGTTCGCTCCAACACGACCCCGGAAGCGTTCAACGATCTCATGGGCCGCGCCGACAAATACATCAACATCATCACTCACCCCATGGCCGTCTACATTCACGGCTGGCTTCTCACCGGCGAGAAGAAGTACTTGCAGATGGCGTACCAGATTGTCCATACGCTCGGGCGCGACCAACTCCCCAATGGCATGTTTCCCTACCGGTACAAGATCCACAGCAACCGTCACTGCGAATACGAGATGATGTACTACCACGCCATGAATCTGCGCGGCCTGTACATGTATTGGTGGGCGACGGGCAGCAAGGAGGCGGCGGACATCTTCCGCAAGTCCATCCCCTACTACCCCCTGAACATGGAGCCGCCATACTTCTTCAATGGTGGAGCGGACATCTGGTGGAAGGATCAGTGGAGAACGTTCTGGCCGCATCACATCGCGATGGTTGCCGCGGTGACCGGTGATGGAGAGAATGCCAGGATAGCCAACGACATGGCGCGCAACAGCGTCAGCCATGATCGCATTGACCTCGTCCTCGGCGCACACGCATACCAGCAGATGGGATTACGGAAGGTTGCAGCGAAGCCGGTGCGTAACAATTACCTGCTCGAGGACCCGGATATCCGCGGCGTGCGTCTTCGCTTCGGACGATGGTCGTCTACGTTCACGGCGGGTTCCTTCACCTACACACGCGCGAGCGCGATGCGTGTCGCCGATGACGACAAGTCTTTCTCGACGCTTCACCTGGCACGCCCTTTTGTCCGTGTCGCTCCGCTGGAGAAGGCGTATCGGACGGAGCCTGACTACGGAACACTTGGGCACAGCGGCGCGGACTACAGCTTCGCGCGAACGGGAACCCTCGCGGCTATCGGTACCAGCTACTCGCCGGCTCTCACGGCAGCGACCTGGCAGGAGAACCAGCCCATTGCGCCGTGGAAGATGGACGAACTGTGGCTGATGACCGAGAGCGGCATGGTTGGTTTGATTGTCAGCACAGCGATGGAGGACAACGAGGCGCGCGAGCTTTGTCATCAGTTCCGGTTCATCATCCCGTCGCGTGAAGACGCGAAGTCGTCCGACGGCAACAGATTCGCGTGCGGAGATATGAGCTTGCGCATCTGGGATACCGACCTCCCGTTCAGAATTCCCGAACGTACGCGCCGCTACGCGTTGGGGGAGAAGGATCGGAGCGACTGGCAATTGTGTCTGTCCGACGCGGACCGGTCACCCGAACAGGTCGCGCAGGAGGCTGCAAAGGAACAGATGGCGACACTGAAGCTTCCCGCTGTGCGGAAGTATGAGAAGGGATACAAACGGTTCTCATTGCTTGAGGTCAGCCCTGCGGGCGATGGCGACATTCGCAAGGTCGAGGCGCTCAAGGCGGGAAACGTACTGGGGTTCCTTGTGCAGAGAGGCGACAGCGCGACTTTCGTCTTCTACAACCCGCAGGAGAAGACGGAAGCTGTAAGGATCACCACCCTCTCGAGCAAGCCCAAGTCAGTTGCGGCCTCGTGGGAGAAGATCGCTCCTGGCGCATTGGGCAAGACCCCACTTCCCGTGCCAGCGCGCGGCGTGCTTCTCGTGACGTACTGAAAGTTGCGCGGCCACTGCTCCCAAAACGAGGTTTCATGTGACTGGAGGACCATGCATGTTGGTGTTGACGGCGTGCGCCTGGGCCTGCACCGGCGTTCAAGGGGGCCGGTTCAGACGCATGGCCGGAGCTGCCGCCCCATCGACTGACGTGGGTCCTTCCTCGTATCCGCGTCACGTAACTTGCCCAACTCCCCTCGTTCTGTGCTACAATGCGACCGTTTGTGCTGAGGCGTGTTGAATCCTCGGCTGATGAAAAAGGGAGGCGTTGCGTTGAAAGAAAAGAATATACTCATCCCCGGAGCATCGGGGCAAATTGGTGAAGCATTGGCGCTGGCGCTGGCGAAAGACAACACTGTAACTGGCATGGCGCGATTCGGCAGCGAGGCAGTGAGGAAACGATTGGAGAACGCGGGAGTCCGGGCTGTGGTCAGGGATCTCGCGGCAGACGACCTCGCCGACCTCAAAGACGAGTACGACGTGGTCTTCAACCAGGCTGTCGACTGGCCAGGCCCCCCGGAACGCGGGGTCGATGTGCCACTCGCCATGAACGGCTACCTGCAAGGGAGGTTGATGGAACGCTGCCCATCCGCGATTCACATCTTCGGCTCAACGATGTCAGTGCCCGACAACGTGCCGCCGCTCATTGATGAGGAAACTCCGACGCGGCGTCAGTCGAACACCTACTCATCAACCAAACTCGTGGGCGAGTCACTTGCGGTGCACCTCTCACGCGAGCGTGGGATCAAAGCTGCGATCCTGCGCTACATGTGGCCGTGCGGAAGTCGGCAATTGCGGGTTCCCTATGACGCTCTCCTCGGTGTCGTCCGGCAGGCGCTGCAGGGCGATACCTTCAAGCTCGAACCGTCGCTCCTTTGCCTGCCGCCTGACGGATTGCAGACAAGAGAAATTTCGGGGAGCACTCCCACGCCGCTGCATGTCGATGACGGCGCGGCGCTGACGATCAAGGCGGCTGCCATCGCAGCGACGCCACCGGAGATCATCCATGTCTTCGGCCCGCAGATACCGATGTCCGAGGCGCTCGCCGAGATTGCGTCTGTCTTCGAGGTGAAGGTCAATACTGAGATCGTCGAACAAAGCGAAAAGAAGCTGGTTGCCTGCTACAATACGGCGAAGATGAAACGCCTGTTGGGTGAGCAGACGATACCCTTGCGGCAAATTCTTGAGCAACTGAGGAGTTACATGCAGGAAAGCGGCGAGGTTGTGTAGCGGTGGAACACTTCTCGAAGGGAATGGAGCATGGACAAGCTTCGCATTGGCCTCATAGGGGCAGGATGGATGGGACAGTTGCGGACAAAGGCACTGCAGTCCACTGGTGAGGGCGTCCTGGTGGGGGTTGCCGATGTCAACCTCAGCCGCGCGACTGCGCTGGCGCCAAACCGTGAAGCGGCCTTCACGGACATGCGGGAGCTCCTGGAAAAGACACAGCCCGACGCCGTGATCGTCGCGACTTCCGAGTCCGCTCACCGAGAGGCCGCTGTCGTCGCTCTGCAGGCAGGTGCGCACGTGCTTGTGGAAAAGCCATGCGCGACAACGGTGCAAGACTGTGACGCAATGATAGCGGCATCCGAAGACAGTGGACGTCTGCTGATGGTCGGTCACACGCTGCGTTTCGACCCGCGGTACGCGCTCGCGGCGCATCGCATCCAGAACGGCGAAATCGGAGAGACCATTCATGCTTTCTGTCGGAGAAACAACACCGTCAACTCACCTGCCCGACTCAACTTCTCGACAGGGGTTCTCCAATTCCTCGGAATCCACGAGTTCGACTGGCTCCTCTGGTCTCTGCCCGACAAGCCCGTGCAGGTTTCCGCGGTGGCCGTCCGGAAAAAGTTGCCGGTGGACGACACCGTTTTCACAACGATTTGTTTCGCAGGTGGATCGGTCGCAGTCGTAGAAACAAGCTGGGCCTTGCCTGCACAGATCACGCGAGGCCTCCACGCGGAGGCGCAGGTGGTCGGGACCGAGGGGGCCATTTATGTGGACGGGTCGCGCGGTGGGGTGTTGCTCCATTCCTCGGCAGTGGGCGACGATGAACTCCTGGATACGGTCTACACCGTCGAACTCAATGGCCGCTTGAGCGGACCCGCCTTTGAGGAAACGCGCCATTTCCTGCAGTGCGTCCGCACCGGCGAATCTCCCTGTTGCGATGGGACATCGGGCCGAGCTGCGGTGTCAATTCTGGAAGCGGCAGAACAGAGCATTCACACGAGGACGCCGATTGGTTTGTAGACGTCGGGAAGAGGATTCCGAGGCATTCGCGGAGCGATGATCGGTGCGCAAATCGGGCCGAGCCCTTTCCTTGACGCGCCCGTGGAATCCATGTATGATTACCCCGCCGTGACGCGATGACGGGGCGACCATCCGAGCGGACTCAGCGAGTCCGAGCGGACTTCACAGAGCGCGAAGTTGCCCGGCGGGGGGCGCCCAGCGAGAGTTTCAGGTCATATCTTTCCTCACGGACGAGGGTACCAGTCGACCGTTGCTGTTCGAAAAAAAAATGCCTCAACTGACCCGCGATCAGGTGCTGAATGGTCGTCCCTTGAGAAATCCCTCCCTCGAGTGGGAGAAGGACGACAAGGGTAGTGTCGTCATCATGGTGAGGCGCGGCAACGACTGGAAGACAAGACTGCTGTCGGCTGCCTTTGTCGTTCCGAAACAGCGACAGGTGGCCCTCGACGAAGTCGGCACTCTCGTCTGGGAAATGTGCGACGGAGGAACGACGGTGGCAGCCATCGTTGAGAGATTGAGAAAACGATACAAGCTCAACCAGAAGGAAGCCGAGCTTTCCCTCGGCGAGTATATGAAGACACTGACGAAACGCGGGTTCGTGGGACTGCAGGTTGACGCGGAGCCGGTGAGTGAAGTATAAGAAGACACGCAAAAACCATCTCAGCCTGAACATGAGGTAAAATACCGATGAGGCAGCCGACCTCTGGCAGAATACAACGCCAGATAAACCTTCCTTTTAATCAGGCCTTTCGGATTAGTCTGCGAAATATCACTATCCGGATAGGACGCGCCCTGATTACCGGTGCGGGAACCCTCCTGGGCATCGCCTTTCTCATGTCGGTCTTCACGCAATCGGTGACGCTCAAAGCCAGTGGCGCGCACGCTCTCGATGACTCGATGATCGCACGACAGCAATGGCTGGTCGCGATGTCACTGCTTGCATCAGCGGTTGGCATCACCAACTCGATGCTGATGTCGGTCACGGAACGATTCCGCGAGATCGGGACCATGAAATGCCTGGGCGCTCTCGACAACTTCGTCGTGAAGTTGTTCCTGATCGAGTCAGGGCTCCTCGGCATCATGGGTTCGCTGGCTGGAGCTGTGATCGGCATGTTCCTCGTGCTTTCCGTCTACGCCCTCCGAGGAGGCGCGTTAGGCGGACTGGACTACGCAATGCTGTTCCAGTACCTCGCGATCTGTATCGGGTTGGGAACGGCCCTGTCCATTCTCGCTGCGCTGCCGCCTGCAATTCGAGCGGCAAAACTGCCGCCGGCATCTGCGTTGAGAACGGAGATATAATGGATCGTCCATACAGGATCGATGAGTTCGACGAAGGGCATTGCACCACATTCGCCGGGGAGGTAGAGAATGTCCGCAGAGCCTTCTAACGACAACGGGGGGCAGATCGAAGAGTACATTGTCCGCACCAAAGGTCTGGTGAAGACCTACGTCATGGGCGACCAGCGACTCAACGCTCTGAACAACGTCAAACTGGATATTCGACGTGGGGAGTACATCTCGATCATGGGGCCGTCCGGCTCGGGAAAATCCACCCTATTCAACATGATCGGCGGTCTGGACAAACCAAGCGAAGGCACTGTCTATATCGATGAAGTGGACATGGCGCAACTTGACGCATTCGAACTGGCATGGCTGCGCTGTCGCAAGATCGGCTACATCTTCCAGACCTTCAACCTTATCCCGGTGATGACCGCTCTGGAGAATATCACCCTTCCGATGATCTTCGCGGGAGTGACCAGCGAGGACATGCTGGAAAAGGGCGTCCATCTCCTGACGACCGTCGGGCTGGGGGAGCGTCTGCATCACAAACCGAACGAACTCTCCGGTGGGCAGCAGCAGCGTGTGGCGATCGCGCGCGCCCTCGCCAACGATCCCGCGATTATTCTGGCGGATGAGCCAACAGGCAACCTCGACCTGAAGACCGGCAAGGAAATCATCGACCTGCTCAAGCGCCTCAACGAAGAGAGCGGCGTGACCATCATCACCGCCACTCACGACCTCAAAATGATCGACGTTTCCGACCGTGTGGTCTGGATCCGCGACGGACAGGTCGCACGAGTTGAGGAACGCAAGGATATCGCCCTCAACATTGGTGAAGTGGAAGGCGAGGATGAATAGATCGGTGACGGATGAGTCATCAGGGGCGCGCGGTCTGCTGCGATTGGGTGGACGAAATATGGGTCCGACAGGATGGGTAAACTGATGGCAATTACTACAGCAGATTTCAAGACAGGACTGACCATCGAGTTGGATAGGCAGGTTTGGCAGATTGTTGAATTCCAGCACGTCAAGCCGGGAAAAGGAGGCGCCTTTGTACGGACCAAGTTGCGCAACCTCGAAGCCAATACAACGCTGGACAAGACATTCCGCGCAGGCGAGCGCATGGAACAGGCGCACGTCGAGAGAAAGAAGATGCAGTACCTGTATGGATCGGGAGACGAGTACGTGTTCATGGACATGGAAACGTATGAGCAAGTCAGTCTTGCGACGGAAACAGTGGGAGACTCCAGCAAGTTCCTCCAGGACAACTTGGAGGTTCTGGTGACCATGTACCAGGAGCGCGTCCTTGGAATGGAGTTGCCGACGGTTATTGAGGCGGAGGTCACTGAGACAGACCCCGGTCTCAAAGGAGACACCGCATCTGGCGGATCGAAGCCTGCCACCATAGAAACGGGAGCAGTGGTGCAGGTGCCGCTGTTTATCAACAAAGGGGACCGCATTCGGGTAGACACCCGAAGCGGCGGTTACATGGAACGAGCCAAGTAGCCCCTGCCCGACCCGTCCGGGCATATCGGTTTGCGCGGACGACCATCGCTCACTCAGATTCCCCTGCGGGGAACTGAGAGTCTGATCGAAAAATCAACTGCTTGGCGCCAACATCCCAGCAAGGGCCGGTTGCTTTTGCCACCTGCGGGATGGAGGGCTTTGTTACTGACTTCTCGAGCAGGTTCTTATGGAAGTTTTTCGGAGAAGCAACCGGTGCAGCATCTCAGAGAGCGTCTTGCCTACGTTAAAGGGCTCACGCAGTCGTCGGATAAAGACCCCGTGGCGCAGAACGCCCGCGTGACCCGAGAAATCCTCAAATTACTTGAGGAGGTCATCGCTCAACTGGATGACGGAAACCGCGGAAATTCCCTGCAGCAGCAACCGCGGGGAAACGGGAACGGCGGCAACCATGCGGACCCTCCCCTTCCCGACGCGCCGTTTCTGCACTGTCCGAGATGCCGTCAGTATCTTCTCATCGGCAATGAACAACTTACCCAGGAGACGTTTGAGTTAACCTGCTCTGAATGCTCCCTGGTTGTCCAAGTCACGTAGAACTTCACCTTGTAACAATGGCAGCCAACGAAACCGTCGATCGCCAATACCTCTCCATGATGTGCCGGCAGTTTGCCGGGATGCTCGAGTCGGGCATGGACCTGCTCCGCATCATCGAGGTCCTGCGCGAGCAGGTCGATTCCGCCAGCTTTCGAGAGATGCTGGACTCGGTGAAGAAGGACGTCCGTCTCGGTCGGCTCCTGTCCACCGCTCTCGGGAGATTCCCGGAAATGTTCTCCCCTTTCTTTATCGGCATGGTGCGTCAGGGAGAACGGGATGATTCGCTCGTTGAGGTGCTGATCCGGCTCGCCGATCACCTCGAACAATCCACCGACCTCACCGCGGAATATGTCGAGGAATCCGCCGGTCGCTTCGAGATTCACTACCTGATTGACCGCATCTGGATTCTGCTCTTCTGGATGTTCATCAGTGTTGCGGCGGTGGCCATTGGTGTTGCCATGCTGTGGTACGCCACGCTCAGGGAAATTGTTCCGCAAGGATCTCTCGGCCCCAACGTCTGCCTCCTCATCGGCGTCTTCCTGCTGACCTCGGCTCTCCTTTTTTCCCGGTTCAAGCCCTTGAGACACCAGACCTGCCTCTTCTGCGGAAGGAAGAAGGAACAGGTCGAGCGCCTCGTCATCGGGATTGGGGCAGCCATCTGCGATCACTGCGTCCGACAGCAGCACGACCTGCTCCCCGCTCCCGCGCGAAGCGAAGTCTTCTCAGAGTCCCAACCACCTAAGCCGCAATCCCCCTCCGAATCCTCCATCCTGGAGGAAGTTGAAGTTGACATTGAAGAAAACGAAATTGAAATAGTTACAGAACAATCCTATCCCTATCAGTAATCCGCCCGCGCGGATACCGCGCCGCAGCGTCTCCCGCAGCGACGGGCGGCCGGTCTGATAGATTCGTCCAACTTGGATTTTCAGCAACGGGTGCAATCATGGCAGACTCGTCCTTTGTTCATCTACACGTTCATTCCGATTACAGCCTGCTTGACGGCGCCTCCAAGATCAAGGAGATTGTGAAGCGCGCCGCTGAGCTTGAGATGCCGGGCATCGCCATCAGCGACCACGGCGTGATGCACGGTGTCATCGATTTCTACGAGGCGTGCAAGTCGCAGGGGATCAGGCCGATTCTCGGGTGCGAAGTCTACGTCGCACCGCGGACAATGTTCGACAAAGACCCCAAGCTCGATGGTCAGAAGGAAACCTGTCACCTTCTTCTCCTTGCCGAAAACCAAACCGGCTACAGCAACCTTATGAAGGTGGTCAGCCAAGCCCACCTGAAGGGGTTCTACTACCGACCACGCGTCGACCACAATCTGCTCGCCGCTCACTCCGAAGGGCTGATCTGTGCCAGCGCGTGCCTGGGTGGAGAAATTCCGCAAACCATTCTGGAGGATCAGTGGGAAAGGTCCCGGCGCCTCGCAGAGAAGTACCGCGACATCTTTGGCGCGGAGAATTTCTTCCTCGAGTTGCAGAAGCACGGACTCCAGGGAGAGGACAAAGTCAATCAAGGACTTCTGCGCTTGAGCCAGGAGCTGCAGATCCCCACGGTCTGCACCAACGACACCCATTATACGAAGCGGGAGGACGCCCACGCCCAGCAGATTCTCCTCTGCATCGGCACCGGGAAGACGATGGACGACCCCGCCCGAATGAACTACGGTGACGAGTTCTACCTGAAGAGCCCGGCAGAGATGGCTACGCTCTTCATGGACAGCCCTGACGCTCTCCGACACACGGCGGAGATCGCGGAGCGGTGCAATGTCGAGTTGACGCTGGGTGAAACCCACTTCCCGCACTTCGAACCTCCGCCTCCGCATACGCTGGAATCCTACCTCGACTTCCTCTGTGCGGAACGCTTCACGCAACGGTTTCCGGGAGGCAACCCGGAGGCGCTCAAGCGCCTGGAGTACGAGCTGAGCGTCATCAAGGACAAAGGTTACGCGGCGTACTTCCTGGTTGTTCAGGACTTCGTAAATCACGCAAAACAGAAGGGGATCGTCGTAGGGCCGGGTCGCGGTTCAGCGGCGGGGTGCATGGTGGCGTATGTCCTCGGCATCACCAACATCAACCCCCTGCAATACAATCTCCTCTTCGAACGATTCCTCAACCCGGAGCGCAAGAGCAACCCCGACATCGACCTCGACTTCCAGCACAACCGGCGGGATGAGGTGCTTCAGTACGTCGTTGAGAAGTACGGCAGCGATCACGTTGCGCAGATTGCCACCTTCGGCACACTCAAGACACGCGCCTCCATTCGCGACGCGGGCCGCGCAATGGGGATCGACCTGCCTAAAGTGGATCGCATCGCCAAGATGGTGCCGGAGGGTCAGAAGGCCACTCTCGATATGGCGCTCGAAGCCAGCCCTGAGCTGCAAAAGCTTTATGAGACCGACTCGCAGATTCAAGAGCTGCTCGACACCGTTCGTCGCATTGAGGGAACCACCCGCCACGGTTCCGTGCATCCGTGCGGGGTCGTCATCTCGAAATTCCCGCTGGAAGAGGTGGTGCCTCTGCAGCGTAGCACCGACGGTTCCGGCGTGGTCACCCAGTTTGAGGGCGGCGGGGTCGAAAAAATCGGGCTGGTCAAGATGGATTTCCTGGGGTTGGACAACACCACGATCATCAGCGAAACTATTCGGTTGATCCGGGAACACCGGGGGATCGACATCGACATTGACAACATTCCCTATGATGACCAGAAGACCTACGAACTCCTCAGCCGGGGAGAAACAGTTGGAGTATTCCAGTTGGAGAGTTCCGGGATGCGCGGACTGCTGAAGGACCTCCGCCCCTCCTGCTTCGATCACCTCGTCCCTCTTGTAGCGCTTTATCGTCCTGGTCCCATCAAGGAAAGACCGCGATTTGTCGGTGGACGCCACGGATGGATGGAGGTTACCTACGATCACCCCTTGCAGGAACCGATTCTCAAAGAGACCTTCGGAGTTCTCCTCTACCAGGAGCAGGTGATGCGAACGGCCACCGACCTGGCGGACTTCACCATGCCACAAGCGGAGATCCTCATGCGCGCCATGAGCAAGAAGGACCGCGACAAGATGAAGGCCATGCGGCCGGCGTTCGTCGAGGGCTGCAAACATAATGGCGTCACGAAGAAGGTCGCAGACAAAATATTTGAAAGGATGGAACAGTTCGCGGAGTATGCCTTCAACAAATCGCACTCCGCAGCCTACGCGGTGGTTGCCTACCAGACGGCCTACCTGAAAGCCAATTTCATCCAGGAGTTCATGGCGGCGCGCCTCACCATCGTCATGGACGACAAGAAGAAGCTCTCCCCTGGAGTCGAGGACTGCCGCAGGCTCGGGGTGACCGTTCTACCCCCGGATGTCAACAGCAGCGCGGCCGGGTTCTCTGTGGAAGGAGACAGCATCCGCTTTGGTCTGGTGGGTATTAAGAATGTCGGGCATGCCCCGGCAGAAGGCATCATTGCCGCGAGGGAAGCCGAGGGACCTTTCCAGGACATCTTCGATCTGTGCGCCCGAGTCCCCAGCAGAGAGCTCAGCCGCGCCGTGCTGGAATGCCTCATCAAAGTTGGCGCTCTCGACAGCCTGCACCCGCATCGAGGGCAGCTTCTCGCGGCCCTCGAGACCGCCATGGAATACGGCGCCAGGGAACAACAGGACCGTTCCAGCGGTCAGGTCTCGCTCTTTGGGGACATGGTGGACGACGAAGCCACCGGCGGTGTTCGGCCGCTGCTCCCCTTTGCCCCCGAGACCCCGATGGAGCAGCGCCTGATCTGGGAAAGAGAGCTGCTGGGAGTTTATCTCTCCGATCACCCATTGTTCCGGATGCGCGACTTCCTCGGTGCCAAGACCACGCATACCATCGAGCAGTTGCAGGACCTCCCGGCCGAAAAGAAAGTCACCGTGGGCGGCATCGTCGCCTCCACTCGGCGTTTCATCGACAAGAAGAACAATTCCATGCTGTTCCTCACCCTCGAGGACCTGACGGGAGAAGTTGACGTGGTTGTCCTTTCCACGGTCTTCGAGAAGCACCGAGAGGACCTCGCGGACGACGCCATCGTGCTGATCACAGGCAAAACCGAAACTGGACGCGGCGGCCGCGGACGCTCTGGCTCAGGAAAGAAGGGCGCGTCCAACGGTTCAGCGGATGACGATGCCGGACTGGAAGGGGACGAACCTCGTGAGGAAGTGAAGCTGATCGCCGAACGAGTAAAGCGCGTCCAACAGGAGATGATCGCCTCGTCCAGCGTCAAACCCAGGGAATCCCTCAATCAGGTATCGATTCCGTTGGAGGGAGAGGACGCCGAGGATTTTGTGGAGCCTGCAAGCGATCTCTCCGAAGGTTCTGCCATCATCCACCTCGCCGTCCCCCCCAACAAGGCTAATCGAGGAACGCTCGATTCCCTCAAATCCGCCATGGCCAGTTGTCAGGGCAGCTGCGAAGTCCACCTGCACATTGATGACGGAGAAAATGTCACGGAGCTTTCACTCAATGGATTCACCGTCGAGTACTCTGCCGCATTCCAGGACGCCGTAGCAAGGCTGCTTGGCGGCAACTGTGTGTGGAGAGAATGAGACCCTGTATCGCCCCACGCTTCGGAGGGATTCCAATCCACGGTCTTCGGAGCGAAGGGCATAAGCAATTAGCACTATAGGTATTGGGGTAACGGAGGGGGATTGAGGCGAGGCGAACACAGCGCGTTCCTGTGCGAGCGTGTTGACTCATCTCCTTTCCCCGTGTAGAATCCAAGTCAGAATACTCGCCGCTCCACGATCCTGCTAACTCCCGGAGTGCAGCAGGTCTGTGGCAGACTCCGGTTGGAGCGGACGTGGAGCGCGAGATTGGACTGTGCATATTTTGGAGGATTGAGGATGAAATCTGCTCTTGATGTAGCTATGGGACGCTTCAAGGAAAATGAACCTGAGAAGGTCGAGTTGACGGCTGAGCAGAAGGGGCAACTTCACGAGGTCGACAAAGTCATCGACTCCAAGATCGCTGAGAAGAAGATCATCCTTGAAGGGCGAATCAGCGAAGCTCAATTGTCCGGCGACACCGAAAAGGTTGAAAAGGTGCGTCAGGAGCTTGCCAAGGAACTTTCCCGACTGGAGAGTGACCGGGAAAAGCGCAAAGAGAGAATTCGGGGCGCCGTCGCTGAGGCGTAGTTGAGGTCCGCTATTGCAGATTGGTCTATACATCCACATTCCCTTCTGTGTCAGCAAGTGCCCATACTGCGACTTCAACTCCGTGGACGGCGCCGACCAAGCCACGATGGGGCGCTACCTTGATGCCCTGTGCGCTGAGGTCGATGCCCTGTCACAGCTTCCCGCGGTGCGGGACAGAGCCATTTCCACCGTCTTCGTCGGAGGGGGCACGCCAACCATCTACGGAGGCGACGCGTTGGGGCGTCTGCTGGAAGCGGGTCGGCAATCACTCTCGATTGATCCGGGGGCGGAGATCACCGTTGAGGCGAATCCGGGAACCGTCTCCCAGGAAAAACTTTGTCGCCTGAGAGATGCAGGATACAATCGCTTGAGTATAGGGGTTCAGTCTCTGCAGGCGCGCATCCTCGAGAGACTGGGAAGAAAGCATTCGGTCGAGCAGGGCATCGCGGCCGTCCAAAACGCGCGAGTCGCCGGGTTCGAAAATATCAACGTGGATATGATTCACTCGGTGCCGGGGCAGTCGGTGAAGGAATGGTGTGAGGACCTTCGACAGGTTGTTTCGCTCGTTCCGCAGCACGTTTCCGCCTATTCGTTGACCATCGAGGCAGAGACGCAATTCGGGAAATGGTCACGCGGCGGAAGCCTCACCGCCGTGGCCGAGGAAACGGACGCAATCATGTTTGAGAAGACGCATTGCGTTCTGACGGAGCATGGCTACCAGCACTACGAAATATCAAACTACGCTGTGGCCGGGCGAGAGTGCCGACACAATCTACTCTATTGGAACAACGAAGATTGGCTCGCCGTTGGTGCGGGAGCGCATCAGCATCTGGACGGGGAACGCCGTTGGAATGTAAAATCTCCAGACAAGTACACCACCGACATCGAGACGAAGAGGGATGCCGTCGAAGGATCGGAGCGAGTGAGTCTGTCACAGCGCATGGGAGAGACCATGATGCTGGGACTCCGCAAAGCGCAAGGAGTTTCCATGCGAGACTTCGGTGACCGCTTCGGGAACTATCCGATGGAGGTATTCCGCAAGGAAATCGACCGACTCTCCCTGTCGGGTTTGGTTGCGGTTTCCGAAGATCGGTTGGCACTGACTCCGAAAGGCTTCCGCCTCGCCAATATTGCCATGATGGAGTTCATCAACTGACAGGTCGCGACGATTCCGTCACAGGGGGTATCGAGATGATAGATGCCAAAGCATTCTGCCTCATAATGTTGCTTGCGCTCACGGCAACGCAAAGCCATGCCCAGTTCACGCCGGCGCAACCTGCAGTATCCGCCATTGCTGCTCCTGAAAAGCCAGCCACGGGAGAACTCATTCTCTACGATGGCAGTCTGGCCCGAAGCCGTTTCGTCGCCCAGGCAGGTTCTTGGGGAGGTGGAGCGGCGTCGGAGGTGACGGAAATAAAGTTCAAAGGACCCGGGTCACTCAAGGTGGACATTCGCGGCCCCTACGAAGGGGGTCGCGTCGACTTCCAGAAAGGCCCCGGTCTGCCGAAATCCGACGAGGGAGCATACCTCGTCCTCTACACGATGTTGACGGATCAGCAACAGACTACTGCGACCGGGATACCGGGAGCAGATATTCCAACGAAAGCGATGCCCCTTGGAGGGATGGCGCCTCCCGGTGCGATGGAGTCCACGGAGCCTGGAGGGACTCCCGGAGGCGCCTTTCAGCCTGGAGAGAAAAAGGAAGAACTGGAGCATCTGCGTCTCGCCATTTTTTTTGACCAGGGAATGGGGCTGGTCGAACGGTACCCGATCATCGTTTACGATGAAACTCCAGAGGGCTGGTCCACCGTGGCCATCCCGTTCGCTGCGTTCACCCACGCGCCCGTGATCGACGGGAAGCTCCGCCGCATTGCCATCTGCGGCGACGCCAGGCAAACAATCCACATCGGACGTATCAGCATCGTGAGGGATACGACCCCCATGCAGGGCGAGATTCGGCGACCATCGACCCGCGACGAACGACACGACACCGAGATCAAACTGGGGCAGGATGTCGACCTGAAGCTCTTCCCTGAGGTGGGAATGGCGGCCATCGAGACCACATGGGACTTTGACGATAAAGATGGAATTGGCGTGGACGCCGAAGGATTGGAGGTCGTTTATCGATACAAGAAGCGTGGCACCTACACCGTAACAGCAACTGTCGCGGACATTGCCAACCAGAAACAAACGATTAGTGTGCAGTACACTGTAACCGTGAAATGACCCTTGCATCCAGCGAAATCATTCGCAAAAGGAGACGTGAATGACCGAAGCACTCACGCCCACCCAGGATTCACCATCAACACCTGAAGTCAAGAAGTCCCCCCCCCCCAAGAAGCCCGTCAAGAAGGTGGTCGAGCCTCCGAAGGACTTCGATTCCGCTGTCATGCTCTCCAACTCCGGAAACGCGGGCATTGCCCTCCCCTTCTTGCAGCAGTTAGCGGAAGCCGACCGGGACAACCCTGACGTGTGGAGGGAGTTGGGGATCGCCCAATTCCGCGCAGACGCTCACACGGACGGCCTGGTGTCCCTCCAGAAGGCGACTCACATGAATCCTCACGACGCGCGCGCATGGTTCTTCCTCGGGGCGGAGTACCGTGAGAACAAGCGACCCAGGGACGCGGCGAAGGCGTATAAAGAAACGCTGGAAATTCAGCCGGACCATCCTGAGGCCGGAGATGATCTCAAAGGAGCCGAGATAGCGGTGTCAATTCTGAAGGAGACCGGGCGTCTCAACGTCACATGAAGACTCCATCGCATACTCAGTATTGTCCGGCAGACCGGCATCCACGAAGGCGAGTCGCCGCTCCCCGCACTTGTTGCACGTCCCGCAGTGCAAACTCGGAGCCCGCCTCAGGTGGTTGCGCGGGTTCATGCACGAGAAAGTCAACTCCAGGGGCAGTTGGGACCCCAGCTCCAGAACCTGTCGCTTGGTCATTCCACTGAAGGGCCGAAGCACTGTGACGTCGCAACCCAATCCCTCAGCAACCGCCTGTTCCACGAGACGGCAGAACTGAAGGGAAGAGTCCGGGAAGGGGTTCCCGTGCAGTACCCCCAGGGCAATCGCGGAGATGTCATTCATACAACAGAACACCGCGGCCTTGGACAGGAGGAGCAGGTTACGGCCGGGCAGGTAAACCGCCTCATCCGGCGATCGGTCATCCGGCACGTTGAGACCGGACATGCTCCAGTGCACGCCGTACACGTCCGCCATTGGGACATCCAGGATCTTGACGGGTCGCAGCCGCGAGTCCCCAATGGATGCGAGGAACTCCCGCAAATGAAAGAGCTCTGCGTCTTCCCAGACCAACCCGCAGCGAACGTAGATTGGCTGAACACTGGAGTAGTCTTGCATCATGCGATGGACGAGAACGCAACTGTCCAGCCCGCCACTGACAAGGACGCAGATAGACATCGCTTCAGACAACTTGAGATGACTCCTCACTTATACGCTTGACCGCAATCTATCAGACTTCACTCAAGCTGTAAAGGACGGCGTTCCCCCATGGAAATCAAAGGAAAGACCGCTCTTATCACTGGAGGCGCAAGGCGCGTTGGGAAGACGATCGCGCTGACCCTCGCCACCAAGGGAGCGAACGTGGCCATTACCTACAATCGCTCCGATGACGATGCGTGCCAGACCGTATCGGAGATGCGCTCCGTTGGGGTGTGCGCGGATTCCTTCCAGTGCGATGTCACTCAGTGGCAACGGGTAAAGACAGCGGTCGACGCAGTGCTGAAGTCATTCGGGCGCATTGACATCCTCGTCAACAACGCGGCCGTCTTCCCGAAGACTCCCTTCTCCTCCCTCTGCGAAGAAGACTGGAACTTCAACATCGACACAAACCTCAAAGGTCCCTTCATGTTCAGCAAGCTCGTTGGGGATTGGATGCTGAAACAGAAGTCAGGAAAAATCATCAACATTGCGGACTGGGCAGGGATGCGCCCCTACCTGGACTATATCCCCTATTGCGTATCCAAGGCGGGAGTCGTCGCTCTAACTCAAGCGCTTGCCAATACGCTGGCCCCCGCCATCCAGGTCAACGCCATCAGCCCCGGTCCGGTCCTCATGCCCGAAGATATGTCCTTCGAGGAGATCCACGCCATTGAGCAGCGAGTACCTCTCAAGCGCATCGGATCACCACAAGATATCGCGAACACAGTAGCATTTCTGATCGAGGGATCCGATTTCATTACCGGTTCGGTCTTCGCTGTAGATGGAGGGAGATTCATCGCGTAGTGGTTGACGATCCGTCGCCTGTCTGGTAGAATCCCTATGCTGTTAAATTGCCGTCGTCACGGGCGGGTAGCTCAGTTGGTTAGAGCACTCCGACGTTACGTCGGAGGGGTACACAGGTTCTCGGGACTGGGTTGCCCAAGAAACCGGACGGGCGGGTAGCTCAGTTGGTTAGAGCACTTGCCTTACAAGCAAGGGGTCACAGGTTCGAGTCCTGTTCCGCCCACCAGACGAACCTGCCGATGCCTATGACCGAAGTGTGATATGCGGACCCGTGGTCTAGCCTGGTTTATGACGCCGGCCTGTCAAGCCGGAGATCGCCGGTTCAAATCCGGTCGGGTCCGCCATCTTTATCTTCCGCGTATCAAAGTGCCGGGATAGCTCAGGTGGTAGAGCGCAGGACTGAAAATCCTGGCGTCGGCAGTTCAACTCTGCCTCCCGGCACCAGCCTTATCTACGAAATCCTCCACACGATAGCGCCCTCGAATACGTCATCCGTCAGGAAACGGGTTGCCGAATTCGCTATACCCGTAACGAGTATAATCTTTGATGTGGTGGATTTCACACGCACGAAGATGTTGTTGCTCATCTGCCCATCTCCGCTTGCCGGACGATTTTCTGCGGCGATCCTTGAGCCCACTGAAAAAACCAAATCTCCCGCAGAATACGCAGAAATCGCAGAACAAAAAGATCAATCTGGAACGCAGAACATGTACTGAAGTTTCCGCGTATTCCGCGTGTTCTGCGGGGAGAAGCCTTTTTTCAGTAGAGTCATCCTTATTCATTCCGCAAATTGCCGTTATGCTTCCACGTGCATATGGTGTAGAATAGGTCTCCATCATGAGCAAAGGAGGGTTTGGCATGGGAGACAAAGGAAAGAAGGACAAAGGCAAGAGGGAAGTTCAGAAAGTGGCCAAGCATACCCTGAAAGAAAAACGGAAGCTGAAAGAAAACAAATAGAGTCGAACTACTGGAATCCACGCGGAGCGGACACTCCGAACGACAACCGGGATCGCGTACTCGTCAAGGTTGAGAGCTCAGCAAACGAAGACCCTGTAGCGCAGGGCCGCGTGCCCGTCTGACACGCATTCCGATCCGTCGAGACGTTACACGACTGCCGGACATAGGGATAAGGTTACTACTCACATACTTAGACAGGATTGACAGGATTGACAGGACTGGAGCGGCGCACGGACGCCGTGCGTCCGCCGCCTTCGCGGAGCATGTAGCCTTGGAAGCATCGACGCCGCGACGGTCCATGCAGACACGATGGAGGAGCTACGCGCGCACCTGGGCCAGCCAGACCTGCAGGTCAGTTCGGAAGAACTGGCGAAGGTGGACCTCATCGCTTTCATCCACGCCGTTCGCGGGCGCGGGACTGCGGGGAACCAACGCCGAGTTGTGGAGGTGTTCGAGAGCGATGGGGGAGCGCACCAACTGACGTTCCGCTGGTTAACCGACACCGACACCGACACCCACGAGGCACACGAGAGAGTGAGCGTTCGTACTGAAGCAACAAGGCTGTTCCACGAGTTGGCGGTTAGCGGTGTGCTGGAACTCAGCGCAATTCGCGATGCGGTGAACCGCATGCCAACGTAGCCACCTTCCTCATTCCCCTCTCCCCCGCCCCTTTCAACGTCCGTTCCACCGGTTCTTCAATCACCTCGGCGCCTGAGCGCAAGCGCCTCAGCGCGAGATCCAGCGTGATGGTGGCTATTTCTCGTTACCACCTTCTCTCCATTTGTGATATTCTACGTCCAAGCCATGCAGCGCATGGGCACTGGCTCCAGCACCCTGTTGCATTGCAGACTTGAAAGGAGAAGCAATATGTCAGCAAACGTGTCCCAAGTTCCCCTTCTTGCGATGTTGATCTGTGCGACAACCATCGCAGCGGCGGAAGCTCAGGCCCCTGCAGAGCCGCCGGGTCGGCCCGCAAATCAACCTCACGCTCAGTACAACCCGAATCGAGGCGTGCTCCAGCGCTACCTTACACAGGCTTCTGATGTGCGTATCGCCTTCCAGCAGAAGCCGGAGTTGAGTGCCGCCTTCGCTTTTACCGACGACCAGGCAAACCAGTTCGCACAATCGGTACAGACCATCAACCCCGAGGGGCAGCAGCAGGAAATGCGCCAGAAAGTTCAGGACCCTAACGTTACTCCGGAACAGAAGCAAAAGCTCTATCAGGAATTCAACGAGAAGCGACGAACCATGGAACAGGAGATCGCAAAGAAGCTGGACGAGGTTATGACCCCTGAGCAGAAGTCGCTCCGACAAAAGATCGCCGACGCGTCAAAGGCGGCTGAACAGGCAATGAAAACCGCACTGGACCAGTCGCTCAACCAGGCTCTTTCAGCGGAGGAGAAACAAAGAATGCAGGCTGCGACTCATCGATGGCAACCGCAGGGAGCGCCACCCAAACCTGCAGGACAGTGACACCAGCGCCCATTGACACCCATCGGGAGGGACTTGTGGATACCAGAACGCAAGCGGTAGCGCCGCGCGTCACCATCGGAGACCGGCAAGGCCGGCCCGTCCTGTTAGTGGATGGTGACCCGTACTTCTACACAGCCTACTTTCTACGCCACGTTGTCGATCGGGACGGCGAAGGACGGCTCAGTCCCATGACGGACCGCGACGAATACGTCCGCCAACTCGCCCACCTGTGCCGCCCATTTGCGCAGCGAGGCATTCACGGGTATGAAGTTCCCGTGAACATCGGGTGGAACGGGCCAAACGATTGGGATTCGGAGAGACCGAAGTATCTGCGCAACGGCGAACCAGCGCTCGACCAGTTCCGCGCCATCACGCAAGCAGACCCTGAAGCGAGAATGATGGTTAACTTCCTCATCCATGCTCCGGAAGCGTGGAAGGAGCGTTTCCCGGACGAATTCGAGTTGGACGACGAGGGCAACAGCTACGAGGTCTCCATTGGCTCCGATTCCTACCTGGATGAGCTACTGGAGAACCTTCCCCGCTTCATCCGCTTCGTGGAAGAAAGCCCGTTTGCCCCCAACGTCCTGACCTACTTCTTTTCGTACGGGCACGAAGGTTTCACCTGGTCGACGCTGCGCAACGCGGTGACGGACTTCAGTCCTGCGATGCACCGCTGCTTCCGCAACTGGCTGAGGGAAAAGTACCGCGATGTGGCGGATTTGCGGCAGGCATGGCGTGACACGGAGGCCACGTTTGAGAACGCAGGAGTCCCGACGCGTCAGGAGCAGCTTGCCTCAGACCTCGGATGGTTCCGTGATCCCACCGGCTCACAGAAGGTGTTCGACTACATCCAGTGCCGCGTCGACCGGTTTGTGAACACCCATTACCGCATCGCGCATGCCATCAAAGACGCGTGCAACTACCGGGTGCCCGTCTACTGTTTTGGCGCTTACCTACAGGTGACCGGTTGGCCCGGCTGCTACTGGTTCGATGACGTGGGAATGAGAGACAAGGAGTTCAGCCCCCACGCGCTGAGCGTGCAGACCGGATGGGGGCGCATCATCGATTGCCCTGACATCGACGGCTGGGAGTCTCCCTACGACTACTACTACCGGCAGATGGGAGGCGTGGCGCTCAACCAGTCCATCGAGGAGAGCATGCGTCTCCGCGGCAAGACGTTCCAGGTCAACGAAGACACGCGCACATTTCTCGCGCATCAGGCGGGAGATGTCTACGGCACGGTTGCCACGCGCGAAGAGACGACGGCGGTCCACCGACGCAACTTCGGCGCCATCGCCTCCCACTGGAGTGGCTGCAACTGGATGGAACAAATCAACAACTGGTTGCAGGACGACGGAGTTCTCGACGAGCTTGGCAGATACGATCGTCTACTGCAGCGTTCCATCGACTGGCCCGAGACTCCCGTAGACGCGATCGGCGTCTTCATCGACGAACAGTCGATTCGCTATGAGAAGCCTTTGATCGCTTTGGATTGGGACCTTATCTACAAGCAGCGCGTTTTCGGTCTGTCCCACTGCGGAGTGCCGTTCCGGTGTCATCTCCTCGACGACCTCGCCTTGGAGAACATGCCTGAATACAAATGCAACCTGCTTCTCAACTGCTTCTACATGGATTCCGAGCGGGAAGCGATGGTTGCGGAGAAGCTGAAGCGCGATGGGAAAACGCTCGTATGGATGGTCGCTCCAGGCTTCTGTCATGCGGCCGAGGGGCTTTCTCTCAGCAGCATGCAACGGCTCGTGGGGATGAAATTCGCCAAGTGCGACTTGGACTGGGATCAGTGGATAACCATCAGTAACTTCGCCCACTCGATTACTCACGGACTCTCTCACGACCTCATGTACGGATCGAACGCGCGTATCGGCCCGGTTTTCTACGTTGACGATCCGGATGTGACCGTCCTGGGCAGACGCCTCCTCTTCCAAGGGAGACATGAGCCGGCCCTAACGCTCAAGGAAATGAACAGCCACAGCTCCATCTATTCTGCGGCGCCCCTCCTGCCATCCGATTTGCTGCGCAACATCGCGCGGTACGCCGGATGTCATGTGTATACGGATGAGAATGACGTGGTCATGGTGGGACGAGGGTTGATCACCTACCACACGAGTGCCCCGGGGGAAAGGATTCTGAGACTGCCTACTCCCGCGGCGGTGCATGACCTGTTCACGGGGGACCTGTTGAGCGAGGGCTCCGCCGAGATTGCAGTGGATTTCAAGCAACCTGGAACAAGAGTCCTGACAACGCTTCCTCCTGAAGCCTGGAGATAGCGACTCCCCCCGCGCGAATGTCTCGAGGCGATCCGGGTTCTGAACCGGCTGAAAGGAGCACCCTCAGTGACTGGCGTAGGTATTTTCGTGTCCGAGCTTAAAGACCGCGGTGTCACCTGGATTAGCACGCTCTGCGGACACGGACTCAACCCCCTGTTCGCCGCGTGCCGGGATGCCGGCCTACGGCTGGTTGACACGCGCAATGAACAGGCCGCCTCGTATATGGCAGAGGTCTGGGGCAAACTCACGCGCTCCGTAGGAGTGTGCGCCGTCAGCAGCGGAGTGGCTCACGTCAATGCGATGACTGGCGTCGTCAATGCCCATTTCGATGGATCGCCCATGCTGCTCATCACCGGCGCTGGGTCGCTTGAAACAGCGGGGATGGGGCACTTCCAGGATCTCGACCAGGTCTCCCTTGCCGCGCCCGTGTGCAAGTATGCGCGGGTCGTGGATGTCCCTGCGAGAATTCCTCAATTCGTAAACGAAGCCTTCGCCGCGGCGCTCACCGGTAGGCCGGGACCCGTTCATCTCACCTTCCCGCTCGATGTTCAGACTGCCGAAGTCAACGAAGGGGGTCTCATCAAACGGACCGGAGAAATCATCGCGACAACAGGCGCGCCGGTATCCGCCGATGACCGGAGCATCGAGTCGGCAGTAGAGTTACTCAGGAAGGCCGAGAGACCGCTCCTGATTGCGGGAAGCGGCGTGTACTATGCAGAGGGTGGCGACGCCGTCGAGGACTTCTGCAAATCGCTGGACATTCCATGCGTCATCCCCATCTGGGATCGGGGATGCATACACAACGCAATCCCGCAGTTCATGGGAGTTCTCGGGGCGGCGAGTGGAGGAGCCGCGCTGCTCCGGCAGGCGGACCTCGTTATCGCTCTGGGCGTCTCCTATGACTACCGGATCGGCTATCTGCTCCCACCCGCCGTTTCCACCGATGCACAGGTCGTGCGCGTTGACGCCGATCCGCAACGGCTCCACGCAGGGGTCGCCGCCGACCTCCTGGCACCATCCGACCCGGCATCGTTTCTCACGTCGCTCACGGCAGTCGCCCAACGGCGCGGCATCGTGCCATTCTCAGAGTGGCTCTGCCGGGCGAGCGACGAACGGGAGCGCTTCCGCACCGGCATCCTGACTTCAAGGAGCGACAGCGGCAACCGACTGCATCCGCTGGACATCGTCGATGCGCTGCGACAGGTTGTTGATGACGAGACAGTGCTCATCATCGACGGAGGCAACATCGGACAATGGTATCACCAGGCGATGTGTGACCGATATCCTGGACACCATGTGACGTGCGGAGCCAGCGGTGTCATCGGCTTCGGCATCCCAGGAGGGATAGCCGCGAGATTGGCTTACCCGGACAGACCGGTCATTCTGCTGTCAGGGGACGGCTCCATCACGTTCACCATCGCGGACTTGGAGTGCGCTGCCCGGCAGAGACTGCCTTTCGTTGCGATTGTCGCCGACGACGAGAGTTGGGGAATCGCCGCCAACGGACTCGTGAAACAGTATGGCGAGGCAATCAGCAGCAACCTCGGTCCAGTGCAGTTCGACGTTGTGGCGCGGGGTTTGGGATGCCAGGGAGTGCGGGTCAACCAACCGAAAGAAATACTCCCTGCCATTCATCGAGGACTGGAGGATGGTCTGCCCACGGTTATCCATATACCGATCGTCAGCCAATTTCCCGGAAACTGAAGACCTGTCCGGCTGACGGATGAATACACGGCGGCACCTGCCAACGAGCTCAATACACCATCGGCGCACCAGGGTACGACCCACACCTCGCCACAGCTCAACGCTTTCGCCCCCCCGAGGGAGTACGGGCCACTGAGAACAACTCCATCGGTGTGACGACTTTCAGCGTGACTTTCTTCTCCGTGCTCTCAGCGTTCGGATCGCCGAAGATCAGGTAGACACCCGTTGAAAGAGGGGTCGGTTGCATTGTATACTTGCTTCCACATGACGAGTGCGAAAAGTGGAGATCGCGGAGAGCGAGAGCCCGGCAGGTTTGAGTGATGGAGGTCGTGCGACCCGCATGGGAACATGTAGCCCCCGCTCTTCCATGCGCGCTTGATTGGAAGGAGAACGCCTGATGAGGGCAATGGTCTATTCATCACCGCTAGAACTGCAAATGCGGGAGGTCGACCCGCCTCGCCCCGGCCCCGGCGAGGTGCTGATTCGAGTGGATTCGGTGGGTGTGTGCGGGTCCGAGCTGGAGGGCTTCGCCAGTCAGTCACCGCGACGCAAACCTCCGCTGATTATGGGGCACGAGTTCAGTGGAATCATCGCTGAACTGGGGGAAGGAGTGGAAAAGTTTGACATCGGTGACCCGGTGTACGTCAACCCGATTGAGTTCTGCGGCAAGTGTGACTCGTGCCGCCGCGGGGAGTTCCCCACGTGCCCGAACCGAATCCTGATGAGCATGGATCGCGCGGGTGCTTATGCCGACCTGGTAACGGCTCCGGCACACAGGACGTACAAATTCCCCGCCGGACTCCCCATGCGCGCCGGGGCTTTTGTTGAGCCTACCGCGGTGGCCGTGCGGGCCGTTCGGCTGGGATGCTGGAACGCTCTGCCGTCTTACGTTCTGGTCTTTGGTGCAGGAACCATTGGTATCCTGTGCGCACAAGTGGCGAAGGCTCTGGGCAAACCGAAGGTCATGATTGTGGATACCCGTGACGACCGGCTGGAGTTCGCGCGTCTCTTTGTTGACCTCGCAGCCAACAGCCGTTGCGGAGACCTGCGCCAGACTGTTCGCGATTTTACAGACGGCGCGGGGTTTGATCTCGCCATCGACGCGGTCGGCGTGTCGCAGACCCGCGCAGAAGCAGTTGCCGCGTGCCGTCCTGGAGGCACTGCCGTCTGGTGCGGCATCCACAGCGCCGACACGTCTCTGGACGGCAGGGACGTTGTGCTCGCGGAGAAGGTGGTGCGCGGGACATACTGCTACATGGATGCGGATTTCCAGAAAGCTGCCGATCTCCTCGCCGCAGGTGAGATCGAGGTCGAATCCTGGACTCATCACTTCCCTCTGGAGGCAGCAGCCGAGCAGTTTCTGGCGCTGACCCGCGGGGAGACGGACTACGTGAAGGCGGTGCTGCATCCGGGGTAGTAATGCGCACGCACCGACGCCTCGCGCGCTACTCCATTCATTAGGAGCAAATGTGATGCAGATTCTGGTGGTGAACGTTGGTTCCACTTCCCTGAAATTCAAGCTGTTCGACATGTCCGCCGAAACAACGGACGGCTGGACGCGCACTCAGGAGCAAGTACTTGCATCGGGCAAGGTGGATCGCGTCGGCGGTGAGAGTTCTGTCTTCAGTTACCAGTTGGGCGATGCCCCGCGACAAGAGCAGAAGGCGCAGTGTCCTCACCAGCGCGCGGCCATTCAACGGGTGTTGGAAACATTGACGGATTCCGAGACGGGCATTCTCACGAGTCTCGATGATGTGCAGGCAGTAGGGTTCAAGCCGGTTCATGCCAAAGGGATCGCGGAGTCTGTGGTCATCAACGAAGCGGTCATCCAGGCGATGGAAGAATACGTGCCGCTGGCGCCGGCACACAACCCGCCTTACATCGAAGCGTTCGGAATCTTTCAGGAACTCCTGCCCGGGAAACCGCTGGTCGGCGTGTTTGAACCGGCCTTCCATACGACGATCCCCGATTACGCCCGCACCTATGGCATCCCGTACGAGTGGACGGAGAAGCATGCCATCCGCCGTTACGGATTTCACGGGGCATCGCATCGATACGTCGCGTGGCGCGCTCCAGAACTCGCAGGGGTCGGACGCGACGCGGCTCGGGTCATCTCCTGCCACTTGGGCGGAAGCTCCAGCATCTGCGCGATTCGGGGCGGAAAATCGGTTGATACCAGCATGGGGTTCTCCCCACAGTCGGGACTGCCAAACGCAACCCGCAACGGCGACATCGACCCCTTCATTGCTCTCTACATGATGGAAAAGGAAGGACTCTCCGTCGGCGAGATTCGCGAAGCTCTCTCCAAAAGCGGAGGACTGGCAGGCATCTCTGGGCTGAGTGGGGACATTCGCGATCTCGAAGAAGCTGCTGAGGAAGGAAACGAAAGAGCGCGCCTCGCTCTGCGGGTGCTGGTGCATGAAGTGAAGAAGTACGTTGGCGCCTACACCGCCGTGCTCGAAGGTCTCGACATTCTGGCCTTTACCGGAGGGATTGGCGAGAACGGCATGAATATCCGCAGGGACGTTTGCTCGGGACTGGAATGCCTCGGAGTCGAGATCGATCTGGAGAGAAACGCTGTTGGCGGCGCTGAAGGCATTATCTCCACGGAAAAGTCCCCGGTGAAGATTGTCGTTGTCCTCGCCAACGAAGAGCTGGTCATCGCCCGGGAAACCATGCAACTGATGAGTGACCCCGGCTCCCGAGTGCGTGACTTTTCCGCGCTTGATTGACCGTAGCAGAATAGTCACGACGGACGTTAAGAAAGTTGGCTCCTCAGCAGAATTTGTGGGTAGAAATCGAGGGATCGGTGTCATTGATGGCTACCGGTTGAAGTCGTGAGGTCGGTTCTAGGCCTAAAATAAGCGCGTTTGGCTGTAGACTGGATAGTTAACCTCATTTTCTGTCTTTCGCGTGGGTCCATCGTGGGTGACATGTCCGCGTTGTCAGATTTGCGCAGTTT